>Ga0302326_10002489_pt1 | contig 44806 bp, 36 predicted proteins | sample Palsa_T0_3_FD_202264 | JGI IMG/M metagenome (GOLD analysis project Ga0302326, IMG submission 202264) | Peat permafrost microbial communities from Stordalen Mire near Abisko, Sweden - Palsa_T0_3 | ecosystem: Environmental > Terrestrial > Soil > Palsa > Peat permafrost | place: Sweden: Abisko...
CAACGAGGCCGAATGCAAACACGGGAGCCGCAATCATCAGGTCGCCGAGGCCCAGATTGCTGATGAGGTAGCCGATGGACATCAGCAGAACCATCGTAAGGCCGAGATAATACGCGGAAAAATTTCCGGCAACGAAGCCGGAGAGGATGTCGAGTGACGCGCCGCCTTCTCGCGCGGACTCGACGACTTCTTTGACGTGACGCGATTCGGTGGATGTAAAGCTCTTCACCAGTTCGGGAATGACGGCGCCAGCCAGCGTGCCGCAGGAAATAATCGACGCGAGCTTCCACCATTGCGAGCTATCCCCGCCGAGAATTGGGATGATGATGGACGAAACGGCGAACGTAAAGGCGATCGAGACGAAGGAAGTGAGCCACACAAGGGACGTGAGCGGCGATTCGAAATTCATCTCGTCCGCATTGGCGAATCGCGCTTTGGCGACGATGTCGTTGATGAAATAGGCCAAGGCACTTGCGATGAGCATGACGATACGCATCACGAATATCCAGACGAGCAACTGAACTTGCACCGTCGGGCTTTTCACGCCCAGGAGAATGAAAGTGATCAGCGCGACGCCGGTGACGCCGTACGTCTCGAAGCCGTCGGCGCTAGGGCCGACAGAGTCGCCGGCGTTATCGCCCGTGCAATCGGCAATCACACCGGGATTGCGAGCGTCGTCTTCCTTGATCTTGAAGACGATTTTCATCAGATCGGAACCGATATCGGCAATCTTGGTGAAGATGCCGCCGGCGATTCGCAACGCGGCCGCGCCGAGCGATTCGCCGATCGCAAACCCGATGAAGCACTGACCCGCATAATCGCCGGGCATGAACAGCAGGATGAACAGCATGATCAGCAGTTCAACGCTAATGAGCATCATGCCAATGCTCATCCCGGCTTCGAGCGGAATGTGGTAGATCGGGAAAGGCTTTCCACGAAGGCCGGCGAAAGCGGTGCGCGAATTCGCGAAGGTGTTCACGCGAATCCCGAACCACGCGACGCCGTAACTGCCCGCAATCCCGACCACGCTGAACGCCAAAATGATAATGACGCGTGCAGTGTCGTACTTCAGTAGCACGCCGAAATAGAGAACAATGACCGCGGCAATAAAAACTTCGAGCAGCAGTATGAATTTGCCCTGGGTGATGAGGTAAGTCTTGCAGGTTTCATAGATGAGCTCGGAAATTTCGCGCATCGAGCGGTGTACGGGTAGATTCTTCAGGCGCATATAAATCGTGAGACCGAAAATCAAGCCGAAAATGCAGAACACAATTCCGAAGAGCAAAAGCTTATGGCCATCCACGCCGAGAAATTGCACCTGCGTGAGATCGGGCAGCTTCAGACTGGCCTCGCCGCCTTCGGGGGCAGTGCGCGCCATGGCGTCAGTCGCGGCGGCGGCCACGAATGCGGCCGATGCGGCCAGAATTGTCGCGAGACGACACGCGAGGGACGTTATTCGTGTAAGCGAGGCGCTCATGCACAATTCTCCGTGGCAAAGTCTCATTCGATGTCGAACTCTGATTCGGAAACTGAAATCCGCCACACGATTCCGCCTTCGCGTGACATCCGAGAGGCATGCGGAAGACGACCGCGCCGGAATTTCAGGCGGCCCTCCACTTCAAGACTGGACAGGCGCCCTGAACTTGGCCGCGTCGGAAATTTCTGCATCGCTTATACCGCGGGCAGGACAGTCACTCATCTCGTTTGCGAACCGGCACAAAGCGCACATTTATAACATTTTGACGCATTTCGGTCAAACCTCTGGTACTCGTTGGCAACGCCCCTCGCATCTTTCTTAAGTTGAGATGCATTCGTCCGGGCGGTGGGAAGAACCCCCCGTACCGCCGAGGGCGTAATCGAATATTGGCACGATTTGATCCGGATAATGATTGATGACGAGAGACCAACACGGTAAGATTCGGTTAGAGACGCGTATTACTTGGACTTGGAATGGGCCGTCGAGATATGCTTGGAAGACGAAAACCACCGCTAATTATAGTACTGATCCTTCTATTCGCCGTTCTCCACTCTGAATTTCCTGAATTGATGCATCTGCGGGACGATGTCTCGAACGATTTCACTGTGAGCGCGTGCGGTAGCCAGCCCGTTCTACCAAGCGCAGTGTGTGACCCGGGCGTTCCGATAACGGGATCCGCGCCTGCATGCGCACTTCCCGCCCGGGCGCTTCATGTATTTCAGTTTCCGACCGCTGCAATTCCCCTGCATCTGACTGGACAAGATCTCTTGCTATTAGGCTCAATACACAGAACTTAGGGCCTTATCTTGCTGTAGTGTGTGTTTCCGCCTGATCAAGGCACCGGCCGGAAACAGCACACCGTGACAAATACAAACGGAAAATACGATCAGAGGGCGCTGATTGCAGGCGCTAACTGACATTCGATTGCTATCACACGTGGCGGCTAAACTCGGTAGCAGGGAACACTCGAGGGGCTAGCCAAAGGCGTAATCGCTTTTTAGAACGATATCGAAAGGTTATCGCAGCCGGAACGCACTCCGAGATTCACGCATGGAGAACGGGCATGCTGCTCCTGAAGGATTCTAACCGCACACCGCCCCGTTAACTGCAATGCAAATACGAGGAACGGAAAGAATGATTTCCAGTGGAGTCAGTTGCTGTTTGCAGGAATCGATAGGATTCCCGGGGTGGATAAGAATCCAAAGCCGGACGTTCCTGAAGTCGTGGACGCGAAAACGGACTATGCTACAAAAGACTGCCGCCGCCCGAGGCTGAGGAATCTTGACGACCTCCCAGAGCGGAATAAAACTAGTTGCCGAGCGAAGATCGTTTGCGTCATTTCAAGGTGACGAGTGGAACGACTTTGTAGCGGCAAGCGGCGGATCCTTTCTAGGTTCATGGGGCGTAGTGAAGGCTCGCCGTTTTTTTGGCCGCGTAAAACTGTTTGATTTTGTTCTTGTGGACGGAGCTGGCTCGAGGCAAAAAATGGGCCAGTGTGCCGTGCATATCGGCAACCGAACAGTAACCTTTCTCGACAAGATCCAATTGCTTCCTCAACAGCGGCATCTGAATCGCCAATGTTTTGATTTGGTGGCGGAGCAATTCGTCGACGTCTCCTATAAGTATGGATCGCGCTGGAATGACGAAGAAGTCTTCGATTTGGAAGGCTTGCCCCGTTTTCATGTGGATAGGAAGATTTTTCACATCGATACTATCGATTTTCGGGGGTGGGCCAACTTCGCCGCTTATCGCCGGGCGGTCAGCGAGAACATCAGACGCGATTACAAGAAAGCAACGGAGGCTGGTGCCGTCGCGAGATCGCTATACGGGCTGAAAGGACTTCGGGAACTGTTCGCGTTCGTCGCGATGCGCCGGCACATGGCGCTCAGGAATAAGCTGCCCTTTTCGCGGGTGCTCGATTTTTTTACGCACGCTGGACGGCTTTTTGTGCTCGGCAGGAACGCATTTGTCACGACTGTCAGGATTGAAGGGAAGTGTTACGCCGCGTTTTTCGGCGCCGAAGTCGGAAGCAGGCTTTACTACCTTTCGGGCGGCACGCGAAACAATCATCTCGGCGCTGGGTCGTATCTATTTCTCAATCTCATTGAAGACTGGTTTTCCAAGCATCCCCGGGGTGAATTTCTCATGGGCGATTGCCCCAAACCCTCGATAAGACCGACCCACGACAACGGCAATCTTCTTTATAGAAGAAAGCTGCGAGTGCGCTCGGTAAACGGAGTGGCATTCCGGCTCGAACCAAAGCAGTCCACAAGCGCCGCCACGCCGGGTGTCCAAAGCGCGCGCGAAGACGAGCGAGCGCCGAAGGATGCGCCCGTTTTGCATAAGACTCCAAGTGAGATACCAACGCCGTCCCCCGGCGAAGGAAATGGACAGCGCCAGCGTGCGACGTGAAACGTCTTGTCCGCGCCCTTACCCTGCGAGATTCCTGAAGAACGGGACGAGCCATAGGAATCAACCGGGCGCCAGCGTTGACCCCTATTTGAATACTGTGAAGATTCAGCGCCTCTTGGCTGTGCCGGCAGGCCGCGGCGCGTTGTTTGCTACAATCACGGATTCTCGATTCCGCGATAACCGCAACTACGAATGAACAAAGTCAAACTGCCAGAATGGATGCAACACCTCGTTGCGACGCTCGGCGGTGCGGGGCTTTTCGCCGTCGCGTTTCTCGATTCCTCCGTGCTGTCATTTCCAATCGTCACCGATCTGCTGGTCATCGAAGAGTCCGTACAAAATCACGCGAGGATGCCGTATTACGCGGCGATGGCTACGCTGGGATCGTTAGCTGGGTGCATTTGGCTGTATCTGATTGCAAAAAAGAGCGGCGAAGCACTGTATCGGCGAAAGTCAGGAGCGCTGGCGGAGCGCATCCGGGGATGGGTAAGCCGGAATGCATTTCTGAGCGCGTTCATTCCGGCACTGCTGCCGCCGCCACTTCCGTTTAAGGCGTTCGTTTTGGCCGAGGGCGTGTTCCAAGTGCCGTTGCGGACATTCGTAGTCGCGCTGCTACTCGGACGCGGGTTGCGCTATTTTGTCGAAGGAATTCTCGCGGTGCGCTATGGCGACCAGGCGGCCACGTTTCTCATCGCGCACGGCAAGGTGACGGGTTTCGTTACGGTGGGAGTAGTTTTAATTCTTTACTTCATCGCGCGAATGTTGGGAAAAGAAAAGAAGGATTAGGCCCCCGCAACAGTGATCTAGAGTCACCGTACTTTGGAGCGCGCGAACCGAATTTCCTCGTGGACGATGTGAAGTTCCTGGTCGACGACCACAAGGGCGACTAGATTGTCGTCGCTGGCTGAACCAGCAGGGAAGCGAAGGTCGCGGAATTCGAAATGGATGCCGTCGGGCCCCGGCTGGAGCGCTGCCAGAGGGAATTTGGCGTAGACGAGAAACCGGGTCGCGGTGGCGCTTTTCTGCGCCACGAAGAGCGCAGGTGTCGGATCGGGTTTGTAGTGAATCACGCTTCCTTCCGAATCGAAATTGGCTCCCGGACCGAGCGGCACGTCCAACTCGATGAGTGCGTTGTCTGTGGCCACCATCCCGCGCCAGTCGAATGGCGACATGGAAGTTGGAAATGCGCCCGCCGCGATTGGAATAGCACCGCGATAGCTTCGAGACTCAAGAAGATCCACAGCGCGCGCGTGGAGCGCGCCACGCGCAACGATATACACGGCGACGATACCGAGCGCGGCAATCGCCCATAGCTTCCTGCCGGGTTGTTTTTTATTTTGCCCGCCTATTTCCTCGCTCACCAGATTAAATAATGCATGCAAGAGCAGCCCGGCGACGAGCACAGCGAGGATCCAAGGATCGAGATTCGCTGTGAGATTCCACGCATACCAGTTCGAATGAAATGGCCAGAAAAGCTGAACTCCGCCGCTGTCAACGAGATCGAGAACATCGTGAAACGCGACGCCGATCAAACAAATGCCGAACGCGCGCCCCAATTCGAGAGGCTCCGCGGGCGTCGAGCGCTGGAACCGGCGATCGGCGAAACACGCTAACGCGGCGACGGCAGCGGCGAGGATCACCGCGCCCAATATCGAATGGAAAAGAGTGCGGTGAAAGCGCAAATACGCATCTGCGCCAGCGAATGAGCTGAGCAAATCGATGTCGGGCGCGATTGCCGTTACGAGAAGAATTGGCGTGGCGAGCCGCGTGGTTCGAGCAAAGGCCGCGCGAGAGAGCGTCACTGACGCCAATGCTTGTGTGACGACGTCCATTCGAGCGTGACTTTACTTGTTTGCCGTCGCGGGCACAACCAATGTCAGCGCTTCCGGCACAATTCGGAAATGCAGCGGCAGCGTGCCAACCGGTTCGCCATCCACTTGCGCGTAAATAGTAGATCCATTGGCCGGAGAGCATGTAAGCTCACGAGTTTTCCACACGTGAATGCCGGGAACCGAGCGCAGGCTTCCGAGCCAGACAGCAGGAAGCGCGCTGAGATACCGCCAGCGGCTGCGCGTATCAAACGCCACGATTTCAAATTCATCATCGAAGAGGCTCGCACCGGTGGTGATTTTGAACGGTCCGCCGTAATTTACGGTGCGGCCAACGACGATAAGCGTGGCATTTTGGTTCCCAGCGTGCGAAACAATCGCCATCTCGGGAAATCGGTACTGAACGAGCTGCCGCGCCCCAGCGGCCCAATACGCGAGGATTCCAGTTTGATCCTTTAGTCCCAGATCAACGGCGTGAACAATTGCACCATCCGGGCCCGCACCCGCGACGCTAAGAAAATAGCGGCAGCCCTGCGACGGATCCACTTCGCCTTGGGGCGTTGAACTCATCACGGAGCCAAGTGCGATCCTACGAGCTGTGCCGCTACGAATGAGGCGCGCCGCTGCGGAAATGTCCCACGGAATCCCGAGCTCCTTCGCAAGAATATTGGCGGTGCCGGCGGGAAGAATTGCCATGGGTACCCGGCTGCCTGCGAGACCGTTGATGGCCTCGTTGATCGTGCCATCGCCGCCGCACACGATCACTAGCTCGGCGTTCCGGGCTGCAGCCTGGCGCGCGATATCAGTAGCCGCTCCTCGGGAGGATGTCGGTGCAAGCTCAGCGGCGATGCCGTCGTTCTTGAGTATGCGCGTAGCTTCTTCGATCTCGGCGAAGCGCGTATGGCGCCGGCGCCCGCACGCCAGGTTATAAATCAAAAGTGCGCTATGAATGTTTTCAAGCATAGAGATCTGCCCGGCTAGGGTCGAATTCGACAGGGCAAACGCGCATTGTATAATACCGGGCTGCTTCTATCGCCTGCGTTCCTTCGAGGCATGATGCCTAAACAGAACGATACCGCTAAACAGAACCCGATCGTGGCGAAGCGAATTGAGAAACTCCGCAACGACATCCGCCATCACGAATACCAGTATTACGTACTCGACGATCCGGAAATTTCCGACGCCGATTTCGACAAACTGATGGTCCAACTGAAGAAACTGGAAGCAGAGTATCCCAAACTCGTCACGCCTGATTCGCCCACAAAACGGGTGGGGGGAGCGCCGCGCGAGGGATTCGAGACAGTGCGGCATAACACGCCCATGATGAGCCTCGACAATTCATTTTCGTTCGAGGAACTCGATAATTTCGATCGGCGCGTGCGCGAGCTTGCAGGGCGCGAGAACATTGATTACGTTGCGGAACAAAAATTCGATGGTCTCAGCATGTCGCTCATTTACGAGGGCGGCGTGTTGGTACGCGGAGTGACCCGTGGCGACGGGACGACCGGCGAGGATGTGACGCCAAATGTGAAGACCATACGCTCGATTCCTCTGCGTGTTGATGCGGCATATTTGAAAAAAGCCGGAATCGGCCCGGATTTCGAAGTGCGCGGCGAAGCGGTTATGACGGCGAAGGCATTTGAAGCGCTGAACGAATTGCAGGAACAGCAAGGAGGCAAGCGCTTTGCGAATCCGCGAAACGCCGCGGCAGGCGCTGTGCGCGCTCTCGATCCTGCAGTCACGGCATCGCGCCGGCTGGACTTCTTTGCGTATTACCTCCTGGTTCGAGGCCGGGAACCCGAAAAGCGTCATTCGGAAGCCTTGAAAGCCCTCGACGAGATGCAATTTCGAAGCTCGGCGCAGGACTCAAAACTGTGCCGTGGAATCGAGGAAGTGAAGCGTTACATCGGCGTGTGGGAATCGAAGCGCGACAAACTCCCTTACGAAATTGACGGCATCGTCATCAAGGTGGACGAAATCGCATTGCAGAATGAGCTGGGATACACGTCCAAGGCGCCGCGCTGGGCGATCGCCTATAAATTTGCGGCGCGGCAGGAAACCACGGTTGTCAAAGACATCGTTGTAAACGTCGGCCGGACGGGAGCGCTCACGCCGATGGCTTCCCTCGAGCCGGTGCAAATTAGCGGTGTCACCGTCAGCCGCTCGACGCTTCACAATATGGATGAAATCGAACGTCTCGGGGTCCAGATTGGCGATACGGTGTTGGTCGAGCGCGCGGGCGATGTGATACCCCACATCGTAAAGGTGATGAAGGAGGGCCGAGACCGTCATCCCTTCCGTATGCCCACGAAATGCCCGGATTGCGGCAGCGCGATTCATCATGTGGAGGGCGAAGTCGCGTATCGATGTGTAAATGCCGTCTGTCCCGGCCGGTTGAAGGAATCGCTCTTGCATTTTGCTGGGCGTCACGCGATGAATATTGACGGCCTCGGCGAAAAAATCGTCGAGCAGCTGGTGGACAAGAAAATCGTGAAGGATTTTACGGATCTATATTCGCTTGATCTCGAAACGCTCGCCGGCCTGGAGCGCATGGCAGAAAAATCAGCGCAGAATCTGCTCGACGAAATCGCTGCCAGCAAGAAGAATTCGCTCTCGCGCGTAATTTATGCGCTTGGGATTCGCATGGTGGGAGAACGCACCGCGCAATTGCTCGCCGAGCATTTCGGCTCGCTCGAGAAAGTCGCGCACGCAAACGCCGAGGAGTTGGAGGAAGTGGGAGAAGTCGGCCCGACCATCGCTGCAAGCATCGAGGAATTTTTCTCGGAAGCGGCAAATCAAAAACTCATCAAGCGTCTGCGCGATGCCGGGATCAATCCGAAGGTCGAGCGCAAAGAGCCGAAAAGCGACAAGCTTGCCGGCAAGACATTTGTTTTCACCGGCGGTCTCGCGCACAGAACGCGCGAAGAAGCCGGGGAGCTCGTCGTGGCGCACGGCGGCAAAGTGATTTCGACGGTGAGCAAGAAGACAAGCTACGTAGTCGTCGGCACCGACCCCGGCTCAAAATACGACAGAGCTCGCGACCTCGGCGTGCCAACTCTCGATGAATCTCAATTCGAAAAGCTAATCGGCGCAAAATAGCTAGGTCGTCGTTGTGACGATTGCATCTCCCACGTATAATTCAATCGGCGGGTGAGTCGGGCGATCGCCGGTGCTGCGCTCGCAAGAGAGCAGCGCGGGAGGAAAGTCCGGACTCCAAGTTGCCACCGAAAGGTGAGTGACTCAGAAAAGCCCTTTGGCGGAAACGCCTCGGGGCGAATTTTCGGCATGGCCGAAAATTCGGGCAACGCGCCTGGTAACGCCAGGGGGTCGCGCTCGAAAGGGCGCGGCTACGGAAAGTGCCACAGAAAATAAACCGCCGGTGCGAAACGCGCCTCTGCGGCGGCTCAAAGGGAAACCTTGCGAGCCGCCTCAATCGGCCGTCCGCCTGGCAAGGGTGAAAAGGTGGGGTAAGAGCCCACCGCCCGGGTGGCAACATCCGGGGCACGGAAAACCCCGCGTGGAGCAAGGCCAAATAGGAGGGGAGGGCTGGCCCGGCCCGATGCAGCGATTTCGAAAGAAGCCGCTGCGACGACCCTCGGGTAGGCTGCTTGAGTCCCGGAGCGATTCGGGACCTAGAAGAATGATCGCTGCGGCGCGCTTCGATTCGTTTGCGGTTTTGGCCGTTCAACGTTCGAGCGTGCTTGACAGAATCCGGCTTACAGATTCACCCGCCATAATTTTTTCGACTAACTGAATCCGCTCGCCGGTCAAGTCTGGGTGCTTGCGCCAAGGAATAGAAGGAGCAGTAGGCTGCGCGAGCAAGGAGTCCAAATCGGAAATCCCGGCCTAGTAGCGCACATCCGTCGCATCGCGGCGCGTTTAGTCTTGACGTCTCTGCTCGCGCTCTCCGACTGCCACACCTCGTTCGCGCAAGAAGATCGCTGGAAACAGCTCTTTACACAATCCGGGCAGCTGCAGGACGCCGGGAGGTATGGAGAGGCGCTTCCCGTCGCTCTCGAAGCCGAGAAGATTGCCGAATCTACTTTCGGGCCCAATCACGCGTACACGTCCGCATCTCTAAATCGTGTCGCCACGATTTACAACGACCTCGGAAAATATTCCGAAGCCGAGCCGCTGTTGAAGCGAGCCATTGAAATCGGCATAAAAACGGTGGGTCCCGAGCATCCTGGCGTTGCGAACATGCTCAACAACCTCGCCGCCCTTTACGAGTCGGAAGCGCAGTATGCCGATTCGGAACGTTATTACGAGGAAGCTCTCGCGATTCACGAGAAAGCGCTCGGACCAAACGATCCAGGCGTCGCTACTGATCTAAACAATCTGGCGCTGCTCTACATGAAGCAGGGACGTTACTCTGAAGCTGAACCGCTCTTCCAACGCGCCATCGCGATTGATGAAAAAGCCCTCGGACCCGAAAGTCCCGGTTTTGCCGTTGACCTGAGCAATCTCGCCCTCCTCTACACAACGCGCGGCGACTACGCGAAAGCACTTCCGCTCTATAAACGCGCCGTCACAATCGACTTAAAGAAACTCGGCCCCGCGCATCCGGATGTGGCCAACCGCCTTCATGGCATGGCCGGTCTTGCTTCAGGTCAGGGCTTCTATGGCAGCGCGGAACCTCTTCTGAAACTCGCGATTTCGATTGATCAGAAGGCATATGGCCCGGTTCATCCGGCGGTTGCCGCCGAACTCAACAGCCTTGCGCTCGTCTACATCGCGCAAGGACGCTTTTCCGAAGCCGAGCCGCTGCTGAAAAACGCTTTAGAAATTGACGAAAAAATTTTTGGTCCCGATCATCCCAGCGTCGCCGCGATCCTCATGGCTCTGGCGAGCCTTTACGAATCCGAACATCGCTACCAGGACGCCGAACCTCTCGCCAAAAGCGCTCTAGTTATGAATGTCAAAGCACTCGGCAAGAACAGCGACGTTGTCGCCGCGAATCTCAATCTCCTCGCGTTGCTCTATGAAGATCAGAACCGTTATCCCGACGCCGAAGCTTTTATGAAACGCTCAGTTGAGATCACCGCGAAGGCTTTTGGGACCGAAAGCGCGAATTACGCGTCGAGCCTCAACAATCTTGCCGTCATCTATCGCCGCGAAGAGCGTTATGCCGACGCGGAACCTCTCTACAAGCAATCTCTCGCCATCAACGAAAAAGTTCTCGTTCCGCAACATCCCGCTCTCGCATCGAATCTACTCAATCTCGCAGCGCTCTACCAGGCCCAGGACCGTTATTCAGATGCCGCTCCCTATTTCGATCGCGGGCTGGAGCTGATTCACCACCGCTTCCAGTACGGATTCGCGTACATGAGCGAGAAAGACCGGCTTCAGTTTCTCGCCACCGAGCAGAATCTTTTTCCTGGTTACTTTAGCTTCTCGATTGCGAACCGCGAACGCGATCCGACCGTCGCGGGAAAGATGTACGACGTACTTCTGTGGGAAAAAGGCCTGGTTGGAACGAGCGTCTCGGCTCTTCGCGCGCAAGTCGCAGCCAGCGGCGATCCCACGGCGATTCAATTGTTCGACCAGCTCACCGAGAAGAAGAGCGAATCCTCGCAACTGGCGACCTCGCGTCCGCAGGGTTGGGCCGATGCCCAGGCCAAGCTGGACGCTGAAGCCAACGAACTCGAGCAGCAGTTGGCACGGCGTGTGAACAAGGTGAGCGAGCGGAAGGCTCTGGCGAGTGCGACCTGGAAGGACGTGCAAAAGGCACTCAAGCCCGACGATGCCGCTGTCGAATTCGTCCGCTACCGGTATGACGACGGCAAGAATTGGACAAATTCGTTTTACTATGCCGCGCTCGTCGTCACGCCGCGAGCGTCGCTGCCGAGCTTGATTCTTCTCGGCGACGCACAAAAACTGGAATCAGCGCCCCTAGCCAGTTATCGCACACACGTCGCGCTTACTCGCGGCGCCTCTGCCGAAGAAACGCCAGAAGAGAGAGCCGCGGAAGGTGCCGCCGGCACGGGCGCGGCGCATGACGCGTTCTGGAAGCCGCTCGAAGCGGCGCTCGGAAATTCCAAGCGCGTTTACGTTTCGCCTGACGGGATCTTGAATCAAATCCCTCTCGGTGTTCTCGCGGACGATTCCGGCAAACTCCTACTCGAAAAATTTGATCTGCGCCTGGTGAACAGTACGAACGATGTCCTGCGCGCACCGCAGTCTCCGAAATCTAAGGTTGCGGTCCTTCTGGGCAATCCGAAGTTCGATCTCAGCGAGGCGGAACAGCGCACCGCGCTCGAAAAAATCGCCGGCACTAAGCCAGCTCCCCAGCTTGCCTCGGCCGACAGCGCGTCGGCTGTGGCCACGGCATTGCCGCGCTCTCGCGACATTCGCGGCGGGCCGCTCAAGCCGCTTCCGGGCACGCAAACCGAAGTGGATGCCGTCGGAGCGCAGCTAAAGGCCGCGGGATGGGAGGTGGATTCTTACACGGGCGAGAGCGCCCTCGAAGAAGTCGTCGATCGGATGCAGAGTCCGCACATCGTCCACATCGCAACGCACGGCTTCTTTCTCTCCGATCAGGAAATCGCGCATGATCCTGATCTGAATAGCGCGCGATCCGTCGCCCATGAAGATCCTATGCTACGCTCCGGCCTGTTTTTCAGCGGCGCCGATCGCGCGGAATCAGGCGCACCTCCCTCCTCTGGACTGGAAGACGGCGTCCTCACAGCTTACGAAGCCGCGCAGCTCAATCTTCAAGGCACCGAGCTCGTCGTTTTGAGCGCGTGCGAGACTGGACTCGGCAAGCAAAGCAACAGTGAAGGCGTTTTCGGGCTGCGGCGCGGCCTGCAGGAAGCCGGCGTCGATGCCATCTTGATGAGTATGTGGTCTGTGCCCGACCGCGAAACGCAGGAACTGATGACCCTCTTTTATAAGGGTTGGCTCGGCGGCCTTGACAAGCACGAAGCCATGCGCCAAGCGCAACTTAAAGAGCGCGAGGTCGTTCGTCAGCGTTACGGCAAAGACCTACCGTTTTACTGGGGTGCGTTTGTCCTCGTCGGCCGTTAATCAGTCGCCCGGCTGCGCGACACGGGCGTAGGGCCTCGCCGCGCGTCATGTGCTTATCCCTACCGAGCAATTGAATCGCGTTGGAGTCCGCGTTAGACTGCCGCGCTGCCTGAATCGTTTGCTCGCCACCTCTGGCGATGATCTTATCGCGGCTATCTTTTAGCGGAGCGCCATGGAGTCGTACGCTGTCGCGGAGTGGAAGGATTTCTACGTCGCCGTTAGCGGCGCTGCTGCTGCATTTGCCGGACTACTTTTCGTCGGACTCTCCATCAATTTGACTGCAATCATCAAGGCCCCCGGCATCTCGGACCGCGCCGGCGAGACTTTGATTTTCCTCGGCGCTGTTTTAGTGGCGGCGCTACTGGGGCTCGTTCCGCAGTCGTCTGCGGCTTTTGGGGTCGAGCTATTGTGTGTCTTTTGCTTCGTGTGGTGTGTGGCGACGTATCTGGACGTTCGAGCGCTGCGGCGGCATCTTTACGACACGCTCTATCATGGATACCAGCGGTTCGCGTTCACGCAAGTTGCCACGCTGCCCTTGATGATCGCGGCTTTGTCATTTCTGTTGCGTGGCGGCCGGGAACCGTATTGGCTTGTACCCGGTTTAATTTTTCCGCTACTCGTGAGCATGAGTAACGCGTGGGTGCTGTTAGTAGAGATCATGCGGTAGGCCACACGGCGAAGGCCTGATTCTGTCAGTAGTTTGAGTGCGCTGCTCAGCGTGGCTGCTGACGAATGTTGTGAGGCTCAGCGGACGGCGCGGCAACGAAGACTAGCGACACCAGGTAGACCAGGATGCCCAGGCCGATCAAAGTTGCGGCTACGAACGCAAACAAGACGAACGAGAGCGGATGAAACCACAGCAGACTCACAATCTCGAGTAGAAGGCCAGCGATCACCAAAGTGCTGGAGACTTGTAGAAAACGCCGGATTCCGATTTCATTCAGTTTCATTGGGCAGCCTTCCAGAATTTCTCGCGGGCCAGATTCGCCACATCGTGCGCGGTATCGTGACAGCCGCTGGTCAGGCAGGACATCTGATTCGACGTGAGCGAATCCATAATCGCGGTGTGGACGGGATTTTCTTCAAAACTGCGAGCGCCGAGATGGCAGTGCAAACATTGAGCGTTCTTGAATCCCCCCTGTATGTGGATCGAGGCCGGATCAGGCGGCGTGCTCAGATACTGCACATAAATTCGCTTCAAGCCCTGCATCTTATCTTTCAACGGGCCGTAGATAGTGTAGTCGGTGTGGCACGCGTAGCAGGCCATGTCCGGGGGCACTCTGTGGTTTTGAAAGTGTTGGGCGGGAATGTGCGCGGCGTCGTCTATGTATAGGCTCTGTCCATAGGGGGCCATGACATGGCAGGAAATGCAGAATTTTGTTTGTTCCGAGCGCTGCACGTGAGTATTCATCCCTCCCACGATGCACAGAGCCGGGAGAACGCACAATCCTATAAACGCGAGGATCTTCCAGGCCGCACCGGTCGTCACCGAAGGGCGAATCAGGAAAATGGACGCCAGCATGATGCTAACGGCTATTTGACAGATAAGAATTCCAATCACGAGACCTCATGCTGCTTCTCCACGAATGGAAGCAGCGGTAGTTCCGCGCCGTGGGAGGCTCTAGCTACTTCTTCGCTAACTCGCGAATGTATCCCACCAGCCCCTTGATTTGATCGTCCGTAAGCTTGCCCTTGTAGGCCGGCATTTTCTTGCCTTTTCCGTTGGTTATGCTGTCGTTCAACTGCGCGTCGGTTTGCTTCTGAACTGCGTCCGCGCGCAGATCGGTCACGCCCAATTGCTTCCCCATTGAGCCACTGCCGCTCCCGTCAGCGTCGTGGCATGCGGCGCATTTGGTCTTGAAAAGAGTGGCCGCATCCTGCCCGTGCGCAGGCGTAGTGACCACCAAGACGAGAGCGCCCAACAGAAGAACGCTAGACCCTATTCGAACCGTTTGATAGTTCATTTCATCCCTCCCAGGACAATCGCCGAGAAATAGCATAAGGCCGGCATTGCGTCCGATCTGTGCAGTTTAGAACGCATACCTGAATGAAAATGTCGCGTTGCTTCCGTTGAAATCCTGCAACTGGATCGCAGCGAGTCCAAATGGGTTCGTATTTCCTGTTTCGTTGAACCCGAAGTAATTCCACGCCATCTTGTAGGTGAAGTTCTGATAAACATCGATCGCGATCGACGCGTACGGTGTTTGGTAATTGAAATCAAGCGTTCCGGAAGGTGTCAGTGGGTTCAGGAAAATCGTATTGCCGCGGACAAAACTGCCGCTGTAACCCACCATCGCTGTAACCCGCTTCACCGGCTTCCACATCACTGCGGCGTGGGCGAAATGATCCGTGCTGCTATAAGTTGAAAGCGCACCGAGGGGCGATGTCGCGGCCGTAATTGGGCACGTTGGGCCCGACGGCAGCATCGGCACACCGGGAGGGAACGTCGACACAGGCAGAGTGGTAGGCGGGGGGGGCGCTGGATTTGTGTAAGACGTCGAGTATGCGAAGCAGATTAGCGACTGAGTGAAGACGTTCCAGTAGTTGTATCCGAAATCAACTGACAGGCGCGGATTCGCCGTCAATATTGTTGCGAAGCTGTAGGAGCGATCGTGCTCCAGGTTATTCACCGTCAGGACGTTGTCGCGGTTTTCATGAATCTCAACCGCACCATTCAGATTTGCCCAAGTCCTCGGCTGGTAGTTCGCTTGGATTTTGTAGGATTGCACTTGCCGCGGATCGATCCGCGTATAGGAGTTGTCGTTATAACCAAACTCCAGATCGCCAGTGATTCGCAGGGCATCGATGGGGCGCGCGACGATTCCTAGTAGCAACGCATTCTCATTGATGGTTGTCAGAGCGCGAGTGGGGCTCGCCGCCGCAGGAGCGACAAAAGTCACCGACCCGTCTGGATTTAGCGTGCAGCCTGTAAAAGAAGGGTTTGTCAACAGGCTGCAACTGCCGCGCGCGGCAAAGTAGTCTGTCGCGGCCGTGGCGCCGGCACCGCCGGGAAAGTAAATCAAACCCGAATCGTTCGTATTGCTGTACTGGGAGATCGTTTGGTTCGTGTAGAGGTAACCGATATGAGCGCCCAGACGCCTGTTGAAGTCGTATTGAAGCTCGAAAGTATTTGATTTCAGGTCCTGGCCCAGAAACGATGTCGCGAGGCCGGTAATCACATCCGCGGCCGAGCCTGCCGAGGTAGCAGTCGGACCCAAATGCTGCGGGCAAGTCATCGCATTAGAGCCGACAGGGCAATTAGTAACGTTGAAGACCGCTTCACTCTGTTGCAAGCCGGCCAGACCCGGATAGCCTGTGCCAAAAATATTCGTTTCGTCGAGCGCCCACATTCCCGGGATGCGCCAGTTGTCATATCGAAAGCTGTCGAGAATCCGGAATTTGTCGGTTACGGAATACACTCCCGACCAATCCGCATTCACCGAGACGCGCTTCGCATCCGCCGGGCCGCTGGTGGTGCTTCCACGCTCGCTTGTGCGCGCGGTCCATCCGTTCACCGTTTCAAGGAAATTCGGAATTGTGTTGTTGCTGGTGCTATAACCTAACGAGCCGGACATTTCTAAGTTCTTGAAATAGTTCGATTGGAAGCGGAACCGCTCCGTGGGCATAAAATTATGAGGATCGTTGATCTGGTTGTACGACAAAAATCCGTTGCAAGTGGGCGTGGCAATGTTGGTTCCGGCGGTTACTACCGGGAGCATGCAGGGAAGCGCCTCGGCGGGCGTCTGCGTACTCCAAATGTTTCCCAGGTCCACCGGCATTCCATTCGGCGTGCCCACTCCCGAAGGGTTTGCAATGGCAAATCCGAAGTTCTGCGGATTGACGGCGGGGTTATCGGTAACGACGTTGTCCTGCCTGTAGTAACTCAGGAACTCGTCAAAGGACAGCGTCGTCCGGGGCAGGACCCGGAAATCAACTCCGAAGCGATAGGCATTCGTCGCGTAGCTGGTCGTCTGATTAAAATTCGATATCGTGCCGCCATCCGTGGTGAAGAACCCTGGCCCTTCGTCGCGGTTACGCGAATATCCCAACCGGATTTGCACGGACGAATTCGGAAGCAACGTAAGATCGTAGTCCTGCATGCGGCGCACAAGATCCAGTCCGTGCAGTGAGTTGTTCTGCGCGACGGCGGGGTTCGAACAGTATGCGGGCGCGCCCTGTGGGTAGGCCGGCGTGGTCGGTCCCACGTAGCAGCCAGTCGATAGAGATCCAGCCGCGTTCAATCCGGCTGGGTTCAATGGGTTTGCCCACAGGTTATAGTCCCAAAAGTTTTTGTCGCGGCGGAAGAGCAAGCGGAAGTCGTACCATTTATTCTTTTCGATGCGCAGCCGCGTCACGTCGTTTGGATCGCCGCCGTATCCGAAGTTGCTGAAATTCAAGCTGTCGAAGAAGATTCCATTGTGATCTATCGAGCGCATCTCCAGCGTGTAGTCGAAGAGGCGTACGCCGGAACCGAGGTTCTCAAACGTATCGTAGGTGTTCATGTTGCCGTTGATTTCGCTTGCCCGATAGCCGAATTCGGTTGAGGAGTGGATATTGTAATCACCCGAATTAATTCCTTTCAATTCGGCGGAGCTGTCTTGGGCGCGAGCAGAGGGAGAAAGGCAGAGCGCCGCGATAAAGATAGCGTAAGGAATCGAGCGAAGTCCCAGATGGCCTTTCATGCCCTCATCTCCCCCATCGAAAATCCCTGTCCTCGCTAACTGTCCGTTTGGCTTGCGTGCCTTCTTCGTAATTGAAAAGTAGTTTATGGCGCCTTCTACTTAAAGAAGGTCGCATCGAAATTGGAGCCGTGGATGGCGACGTGGCACAACACGCACGACTGGAAAAGGGTTGCTTGGTTGTGAAACGACGGCATGCCTGGTGCGCTGCTAAAACTGGATGTCGTATGGCACTGCAGGCAAAGCAGGTTGACGTTGCTCAGTCTCAGCATGTGTGGATTTGGTCCACCGTGCGTCAGATGGCACGACTGGCAGCCCTCGACCTTGATGGGCGCATGTTCGTAAACAAACGGTCCCTGCTTGTCCGTGTGGCACTTGAAGCAGACCGCATCCTGCGTCGAGGATGTCCGCACCTGCTTGGGTTTGATTGTGCCGTGTACGTTGTGGCAATCGCTGCATTGAATCAGACCCTCGTTGACACGGTGGTGAAAAGGCATTTCGAATTCAGCTTTTTTATTGAGGTGGCAGCCGTAGCAAAGTTCAGGCTGAGCTTTCACCAAGAGGAACTCTTTCGTTGTCGCGTGGTGCGGGGAGTGGCAGGAGATGCAACTAACGTCATTTCTTGAATGCTCGGAGTTGATCGCGTTCATGTGCTGCGTGCCGCCGGCGTGGCAAGTCAAGCAGCGCTCGTTGATTTCCTTGGCAGAATGATCCCCGAAGATAAAGATCTTAGTTTTGTCGCCGCCTCCGGCGACGTGGGCAGCTCCGGGGCCGTGGCAGCTTTCGCATCCTTGATGCGATGGGCCGCCTTTTGTATCGAGCGTCGTCTTCCAGTGCGGCGTCTTCTCCCAGTTGTTGTAAATAGCTTCGTGGCAGGTCTTGCAGGTTTCTGCTCCGACGTAACCGGAGGAGTCCGCCGGTGCTGCCGCTGTCTTAGTTTGGCTCGTTGCCGGGCTCGAATGAACCGCCGTCGAAGTTTGTGCGTGTCCGGCTATTGATCCTGCAAAAGCCATTGACGCGCCAACGAGCATCATTGCAACGCGGGTCCCACGCACAATAGAGCCGCTCGAATATTTCATCTGCTTGGCTGGATTCCTCTCAAACAGATTCGGTCGAAAATAAAGCCTTCCTCGCGGGGGATTGTACGAACCGGCCGGATGAAAAACTGTCTTTTTTTGCACAGTTGCCGTTGGAGTGCGTGTGATCCTTGCATGTTTCACAGAGGCACCCTGGCCGCAGTGGAGCCGATACGAGTTTCTTCGGCATCATTTTCGTCCTCGGAATTTTTATATCGGCCAAAATAGGAGAGAATTTACAATTCTTAGAAGATTTATTTCCGAAGCGAATAAACAGTCAACGGAGCCGAACGACGGATGAAGCGGTGAAGGTAAGTTCTTGATCGATTGCCAGGCACCGGCGACATGCAATCCGCCGGTGCCTGGCAATTCTCAAACGACCTCTTAAGGGTGGCTGGTCAAAGGCAGATTCAGCGATACGGCTCCAACTGTGGTCCCGATCACATCGCCTGAAACGACCATCTCGACGCGGCGATTCTCTTGACGACCTTCCGCCGTGTCGTTGGTTGCAACAGGTTGGGTCTTACCGAATCCCTGCGCCGTCATCGACGTCATAGGAATGTTTTGCTGCGCCAGATAATCCCGAACTGCATCAGCACGCTGTTCCGAGAGAGTCTGATTCATGGCGTCGCCGCCGACGCTATCGGTGTTGCCCTCGATGGCTAGCCTCAAGTCCGGATAAGCAAGAACGATTCCGGATATTTTGGCCAGCTTCTCGCGCGCTAGCGGACGAAGCGTGTACTTGCCGGTGTCGAAAAGCACGTCCGACAAATTCACGACCAAGCCGCGAGCAGTGTCGCGAGTGGCGAGAATGGCGTTGAACTGTAGCAGCAGTTTGGCGCGAAGTTCTTCACGATCCTGCACCGCTTGCTGGAGTTGCTGATCTGAACTGGCCGCAGCGGCTCGATCTCGATCCGATTGCGCCTCTGCGTCTTTCTGTCCCTGCTGCGCATCTGCAGCCGCCTTATTGGCGTCCGCAGCGGCGGCGCGGTTCTGATCCGCGTCCGCTTGAGCATCGTGCTGTTTCTGTTGTGCTGCAAGGGCAGCCGCATCGGCGTCCGCGCGTTGGCGATCGGCGCTGGCGCTAGCTGCTTCCGCATCCTTACGAGCTCGCTTATCTGCTTCGGATTTGGCGTTGGCGTCTGCAACCTGCGCCGCTGCCGCGTCCCTATCGCTGTCCACGCGATCTGCATCGATCGTTTTTACGGCGATTTCGCGAGCGTCGTCCGCAGTCTGCACAACTTCGCGTGATGCTGCGATCAGTGATTTCTTTTCGATGTGTTTCATGGTTGCCAGATCATCCGCCTGCTTCATCTGACGGACGGCGTTTTCATAGCTGGCGGTCGCATAAGTCTCCGCTCCAGCAGATTTGGCGATCCGTACCGCATTGCGCGCTTCGAAAAATTCGAGCGGGAGTTTTGCATTCAAAACGACTGGGTCGAAGTGATAGCCCGTAGGAATGTAACCGCCGCGATCGATGAGTTCATACTTCGCGTCCACAGCCTCGGTTGCGCCGACAGTGTCGGAGCGAATCGCGTTCTCGAGGACCACGACGTTGCTCGGACGACGCACGGCATAATAAGGTTCCGCAGTCACGATCAGTGCGAAAGCCTGAAGATCCGTGGTGACGTCGAGCTTGCTGCGGTGGTTATCGCCCACCAATACTTCTCCGATGTTTACGGGCCGGCCTTCCGGCGAAATCGCCCACAATACATACGTGAGATATTCGGTGCCAAAACTCGTGGGCCTATCGAGTCCGGAAAATTCGGCTTCGATAGACATAGTCCCGCGTTTGCTTTCGACTTTGGCCTCGCCCGCTGCGGCGGGCATCAAATCGGTACCTTGAAAATCGATTTTCGTCGAGCCGCTGCGGTGTCTGTAGCTCACTGCTCGGGTTGTACGGCTAACTACGTTTACTCGGTAATCGGGTGTCTGATTATTGTCGGACGTTACCGTGGTTTGAGCCTGAGCAAGACCAGCTGCGCCCAGACTTACGAGGACTGCGAAGAACACTGCGGAAATCTTCAATGAGAGTCTCCTTAAGATACCGTGAGCTCCCAGTGTCAAACTTAGTGACGATCAATACTGTCCGCAATTGCACGTTGTGCGCAGGTCAGCAAGACGCGCGCGAGTTCGCGGCTACCCGGGCCCACCCACTGATTTGTGAGCCCGGAGACTCCAGCCTCCGGCTCAACTCAACACTTGCCCGTTGCCAAGGTCATTCGAGACGCAGTAGAGTGAACTCCTAGCGCGCGGCGCGCCCGTAGCTCAGCTGGATAGAGCATCTGCCTTCGAAGCAGAGGGTCGGGAGTTCGAATCTCTCCGGGCGCGCCACAAACTTCAGTGTTATTCATCTGCGGGGCCCTCGGTCATCAATGGCAAAAGGAAATCCTGCAGTTTAGCGCTTTCAATTTCGGACACACGGTCTAAGTGAATTCCCATTTGATGGGCGCCGATTACACGCGCGACAAATCCCATGCCAACGACTGGTTTTGAGTCCGGAAGTAGATACAGGGCAACGCGGACATCCGAGAGGGCGGGGATCGTAGTTGTGACGCGTACCAGAATACCGTCGAGACTCATATCTAACGTCTCGCCTTGCAACTCACCGGACTCAGACTTAAGGTGGACCTTCATCCGACACGTGACGCGTCTGAAATGCCGGCGATCATGTTCGACCGAGTGCTGGGCGGCGCGAATGAGACTCAGCAGTTGTCCCTGATCGACGGGTTTGTATAAAAAAAAGCTCGCGCCTGCCTCGAAAGCCAGAGAGACCGCGGAGAGCTGTTGATCGTCGCTGACCACGATTACTGGGGTCGTGCGGTTGTTGACCGAGCCGCGAATTTGGCGTGTGAGATCGATCCCGTCCATTGAGGGCATTCGTAAGCCCAGTAGGACTACGTCGAACCGTTCGCCGGAAAGACAGCGGACGGCCTCGACACCGTCGCTTACAGACAAAAAGTCAATGTTGGTTGTGCCGACTGCCCCGCGGAATATTTCGCTTAGGTACGGTTCATCGTCGACGATAAGCACACGTTTCGACATTGTTGATTTTTAGATCCGTTACGGCTGTTCGAACGACTTCTTCAAGCCTTCGTAAACGCCCGCCCGAAGGAGCTTTCCGGCCTCTCCCGCAACGACCGGATGGCTGAAATAATAGCCTTGTCCCTCCCCGCACCCGTGGCGTTGAAGGAACTTGAGCTGCGCGCGAGTCTCGACCCCCTCCGCAATCACCCGCAATTTTTCACTATTGCCGATATTGATCATGGCACTCACAATGTTCGCATCGCTCGGGTCGCCAACGATTTCTTGCACAAAAGATTGATCGAGCTTCAGTGCATCCACTGGGAAACGCCGAAGATAAGTAAAGCTGGAATAACCTGTGCCAAAGTCGTCTATTGCTAGCTGCACGCCCATCGCTTTCAGGGCACCAAGAGTAACTAGGGTAGACTCCGCGTCGTCCATGAGTGCGCTCTCGGTCATTTCTAGCTCTAAATTCGAGGGATCTACCCCCGTCGCGATTAGCACGGCCCGAACCTCAGAGAGAAAATCTTTGTCTCCAAACTCGGTCGCCGACACGTTTACGGCAACCGATACAACCCCAAGTCCCGAATCGCTCCAGGCTCGAGACTGTCTACATGCCTCAAGTAGCACCCACCGTCCCAAAGGCAGCATCAATCCGCACTCTTCCGCGATTGGAACGAACTGACCCGGGGGCACTATTCCCCTCTGGGGGTGCAGCCAACGAATTAGCGCTTCTACCCCCGTGATCTGTCCCGTCTGAAGATTGAATTTAGGCTGGTAGTGCAGGAAAAACTCGTTGCGCCCGAGCGCATAGCGCAACTCCCCTTCGAGTAAGCGTCTTTCTGCGAGTCGTGCGTTCATGTCCGGCCGAAAGAATTGATAAGTATTTCGGCCGTGTTCTTTGGCATCGTACAGTGCGGTGTCTGCTTTATCCATCAAACTGTTCGAGTCTGCCCCGTCGGTTGGATATGTGCTCACCCCAATGCTTACCCTCACATCGAGGCTCTTGTTATCAAAAATATGCGGCGCAGCCATTGCCCTAATGATCTTACGTGCGCTGACGGCAGCGTCTTCTCCCCGCTCGACTTGGGAGAGGAGTATCACGAATTCGTCGCCTCCCAACCGGCTTACCGTGTCCGTCCGCCGAACACAACTCACCAATCGTCTGGCGACCGACTGCAGCAGCTTATCGCCCACCGCGTGGCCCAGGGAGTCGTTAATCTTTTTGAAGTGATCCAAATCGAGATACATCACCGCCAGTTGCTTACCTTGGCGGACCGCCAACGAAATCGCTTGCGTTAGCCGGTCCTTGAAAAGGATCCGGTTTGGCAAATCAGTAAGGGCATCGTGTCGCGCCAGGCGCGACAATTCGTCCGATCTGGCCCGAGCAGCGCTCACGTCGTGAAACGCCACCACTACCCCCGTCACCCTCCCATCCCGGCCATCGATATGCGTTACCACATTTTCAATTCCAAACTCGAAGCCGTCTCGCCGAATTAGGGCACAATATACGGAAATAGTCGGTAGGCTTGAATTTTTATCTTTCTCCACATCGATTTCAAGAACAGTGCGGACAGTCGCGCCGCTAGCTCCGTCGACTATCCGGAGTACTTCCGAAACGGGTCGTCCCAAGGCCTCCGCGCGGCACCAACCGGTCATGGTTTCCGCCATTTGATTTAGATAAATGACTTTGCCGCGTGCATCCGTGCGCAGGACCGCCTCTCCGATGGAAACAAGCGCCACGTTGGCGGCCTCCATTTCCAACACGTTGGCTTCGGCCCCACGGCGATCCATACTCGCATGCACCGCTTTTCTTAGCCGATAGCCATCGGCTTGGTTCTTTACCACGTAGTCTTGGGCGCCGCGCTCTACTGCCTCTCTCGCCGTTACCTCAGCAGCGGCCGCGCTTAGTATCAAAATTGGCACTCGAGGCGCGGCCTCAAAAAGCTTGTCGAACGCCTCGGCGCCCCGGTACCCGGGTAATGTCAGATCGAGCACCACGGATCCGACACCCCCACTGCGCAATCGCTCAATCCCGCTAGACAAATCGGTAACCCACTCCACACGGAACCGTTCGTCCGCGGCCAAACCCAATTCGTTCAAAATTATCGTCGCATCGTCTGATATAGCCTCGATTAGCAGAACACACTCGTCTGTATTCGTGGCGTGCTTCGGCTTCGCACTCGAGAGCTCTAGGTTCTGCATCTGCTTTACTCCAAAAGCGGTGGGGCGCTTGCTTTGGGGAGCCCGGCATCATCTGCAGACATGAATCGCAGCATCTGCTGCTTCAACTGCGCATCCACTTCGTCCGCGATCGTAACAATGTCCGGAAGCAGCGTATTGAATCCCAACTGCTTCACGTTTTCGTGCAGTGTTGTAAATATGGTAACTTGCAATAGGCGCGATTCTTCCACTATCATTGCTACCGTGTAACCTTGTCTGTAGCGTAAATCCCCGTGAACCGCCGCAGCCGTCGAAATTGGAGCTTTCGTTCCTGCGTCCAGACGCAACCGCGCGATAACGTCGTGCAGAAGATAAGGAAGATGGCCTGTGCGTTCTGCAAAGTTCAACTTAATGCAGTTCAGGTCCGGCTCCTGATCGACTCGGGAAAGCCAATTCTTAATCACACTATCGAGCTCGCGCTCGAGAATGTCCGCAACAGTTTCAACAGTGGCGGTGCCCCGGACCGGATTGGAAATATTTGCAGACTCCACAACTTTGACCATCACACCCTCCACGCTTGCATTCCGGGCTCATCAATCGCCTCGACCGGTATCGCCTAATAATATCGGCCAAAGAATTCTTTTCTTGATTTTCGTTTCGAATTTTCGACAATCACGCTGCGCCAAAACGGCCTCCAGTCAAATAATGGCGGTATCGTTCGCGAGAGCACTCTAACTCGCTACCGGACATGGACGGTTAGCTTTTGAACGGCCGGTGAAACCGCCTCGTCAAGTCTTCATGGGCTTGAGCTTCGCGGCGGAACGGCGCCGACTATAGAAAACCCTGATACGAGCCCGCACGATATGCAGCTAGCCCCTATTGAGGTCGAGTTCCGACGGCCAACTCATCCCCCACGAGTAAAATGCGAGAATGATGAGAATGTCCGTAGGCAAGCCGAATACGATGTAAAGCACCGGCATGAACAGCACGGTTTTCTCGAGAACCATGGCCTGGAGAAGGATTTGCACCGGCAGAAATAGGGCGAGGTAGCTGATCGTCAGAACGGTGAGCGTTATTTTCCTGATTATCCCCAAATTGAAGATGTAGTAAGTCAGGCCAAACAGCGTAGGGACCGCAGCGATCAGCGCGATTTGGTAGGTTACGAGCCCCTCCATGTAACCGTCAGGCGTATGCGGGAAGCGCGCCCCGGCCACCAGGAAATACAGCAACGCGGTGAACTGAATGAAAAGCACTGCACGCAGAAGATACGTAACCGGCGTAAGCGTCTTCGGAATAAAGTAGCTCGCCACAGCCAGCAGACAAACGACCGCCGCCGTTGACCACCAGGTCCAAGAGTCGGGCGGAATCCCTGCCATCCGGGGATACGGAATCATAAAACTCAGGTATCGCGTTATGTGGTGTTCCGTGAGACCGAGCGTGGCGTTCAGCCCCAGAATTCTGATGCCGTTTCCCATAGTGCGGCCCCAAATTCGGCAGAGCCACGGCAGTGAAACGATCCATGCGAATGAAAACAGCAACACGAGCAGGGCCGCCGAGACCAAATCGAGCGGCTTAAGAACGAACCGCGTCAGCGCCCGGTGCATCACGATGACGCCCCCGCGATGTCCGCGGAAACGGCTACGACCGGTTAATGTCGGATGGATCGCGCCCCAAGCGGATGATGGATGTTCAAAACTCCCAGAAGACTCCAAGGCTGCCGCCTCCCCGTTCATAGAATGAATTGTGATAATAATCCGCAACAAGATTGAATCCCCAGCTTCGTCCTACCCACTGCCGCCAAGTGATCGTCAAGTTTTGACTGGGGAACTGCGTCAGGACCGTCGTCGGTGCCACAAGCAGATATCCCTCTCGTCCGAGCCCTGCGTTGACGGTAACGTAGTGATGTTTGTCGCGGCCCTCCGTCACAGCGACGAAGCCGGACGGCGAAAACACCACACCGGGATTACTAACGTCGAATCGCACTCCATCCTCGATGATCCAAGGCCCCTGGAAGTAGTAAGTCGTGCCGATATAAACGCTCTGGTCGCGGTGCACGTCCTTGGAAGCGTAGTAGCCGTAGCCCACGGTAGTGATGAACTGCTTTCGCTCACCCCATTTGCGATTCACGAAGGCATCGGCACGAAAGCGCGGCCAGAAGAATCCGCCGACGCTCGATCCGACTGTGAGCGAGGCAAACCAGTCCGAATTGAAGTTGTACGTGTCTCCGGCAGCCAGGTACACTCCGCCATCGCCGAATTCATGTTGTCCGTTGATCTCCGCATTCCAGATGTTCTTTCCGGTCGTGAATACACCGTTGGCGTAACCGCCGCTCCAATCACCGTAACCGTTGGTAAGCTGCCGGTAACTGCCTCCTGCTTCCACAAAATTGGTCAGGATCTTTTCCGGCGCCGGCGGCGCCGGGAGATCTGTGCCCGGTGTCTGCGGCGATGACTGCTGCAGCCCCGCGGACACAATGTCTTGTTGGGCATCCGCTCCACGAGCGAAGGCGAGCCCAAGGAGCAGAAGCATCGCGAGAATCCAAAAAAATTGGCGGTAGCTCATTTCCCTAATGTCCTGGCTTGGACTTCCAGGCTGGTCCCTTCACCCGCGATCACCAGCCACGACTCGCCGTCATGTTTGACTGTCGCGGCGCCTCGGACAACAACCGGCTTCTCAAGCGTGTGGTCTGGGAGACTCCACGTCTGGTGGGCTAAGGATTGAGAATCGGCGGCCCTGAGCGACGCGAGACCATCGTGCTGAGTCATTTCCCATGTCACTTGTTTCCGCGAATTCAAGAAATTCGCCATCTGTGACATCGTGTACCAGCGAAAACTCCCTTGCGCCTTGAGCTGCGCGGTCTTCTCCATCCAGTTCTGAACTACCTCGCGATAGGGAATAATTCCCGGAGGATGGAAATAGACGAGCCGCACTTGGTGGCGATCCACGACGAAGCCGGTCAGCGCCTCGAGCCACTGCTGTATTACATCGAAAGAAACGTCCTCGTCGCTGAGTTCCTCAAACGACGCGGCTCGGTCCATTTGTGCCACAGGAAAAGCCCAGATGTTTTGCCCCTCTCGCTGCCCCCCGCGATAGCCCTGGGTGGGTCCCATGCCTGCGTCGCCCGTGAAGTAGTAGCCGACGAATCCGTGCGAGTCCAGCCACTGAGTGACCCATTCCGGTTGATTGCCGTTCGGTGCTGAGTATTCGACGACGCGCTTTCCTGCGACTTGCTCGAGGGCATCCTTATTGAGTTCGAGGAACTTCGTCAAATCCTTGGGCGCATCGGTTGCAACATGGGCGGCGAAGTACTCGTGCAACCATCCCCCATGACTTCCGATTTCGTAACCAAGACGCACGTATTCGTGCACTAAGCCCTGTCTGAAAGTATTGTGGAGAACATCGAAACCCTTATGGTCGTCAAACGCATATGTATCCGGCCCGGCCGTAATGTGGACCGAATATGGACCCTGCTGCAGGATGGTCCATGAGTTCATAGTCTGAAGCGCCGAAATGGCCGCGTTGGAATCCACATGCCAGTTCAATACCAGGCCCCCGACTCCATCAGGAACGGCAAGCAATTGCGGCAACGAGAGCATATGCACCGCGAAATATTGGAGGAAAGCATGCAGCGGGAGGCCGTCGGTGTCGCTCTTCAGGTATCCCAAGGGAAGATTCACGAAGAGCACTCGGCCGTTCTGGTAGCGATGGTATCCCGCGGCGACGCCTGCGCTCGAGCGCAGCAAGACCTGACCCGCGTAGCGTCCCGAGGTCACGAAGCTCGGATACGCCAGATTCCCGTATTGATAGCGTTTGAGCTCAGTCGAGGTCGTATTCTCGATCGCGGCAGAAGATGCCGAAAAAGGAAAATACTTCCCCGGAGGCACACCAAGCTGTTTCATTAGCGGGATCGTGCTGCCCACGCTGGCCGACCGAATTGTTCCGTCGCCAAGGTTCTTGTACAGCGCGTAATCGACTCCGGCAAGGTCGGATAATCGCGAGCGGCTGTCAGAATAAAATCCGTCAATCGATTTCGTCGCCGCGTCGTAGACGAGCATCAAATTCCCGCCGCTCGCGACATAATCGCGAATGTCGCCAAGCAAGAGATCGTTCGCTCGTATATGAATTGAATCGGGAAGAATCACGCCCGCGCATTTCGGCCTTCCAAACAGTGGATTGAGGAAGCGGGAATCGTGCATGGGAATCACATGCAGGCCCTCCTCGTTCGCGGCATCGAGCCAGACAGTGACCAGCGGGTCGGTAAGGCTCGCGTCGTCGGGCACCAAAAGAATCAATCCGTCCGCTCCAACACTAGAATCGTCGCGGGCGCGCACGATCTGCCACGCGGCCAGAATAAACGTGCAAAGAGCTGCTGCGATAATGGCGGCCGGCCGTTTCTTCATTTCTGCGGGACCACTTGCCCTTCGCTTCGCGCCCATACCGAGCCGAAGACTGTGACACCATCCTCGATTTGAATTGTGGGGGCGCTGATTGTGGTGGGCGTCCGGACGTTGCCAATGCGGGTTCCAGTATCAATTGCTATTCCGTGCTCGGCGATAACTGGCCCGATAATTCGGCAATCGCGACCGATGCGCATGGTCGACGCGCTGATGAGGCTGCCCTCGACTTTCACTCCGGCCTCCAGATCCATCTCTTCATGGCTCTTGACGCTTCCCAACAGCCGCGCACCTGCGCCGACGTGCAGCTTGCCCCTCGTCACAATGTTTTCGGTTACGATTTCGCCGGGCTGGATGTCCAAATCCTCATCGATCAGCCGGCGGCCCACCGGTGGCGAGATTGGCGCAGTTTCCGCGGCATCATTGGCCTCCCGTGTATCCGGCCGCCCGAGTGCAATGCGAGGTGCGTTCAGCCGCTGGAAGGCGCAGCCGGTTTCCAGCTGAATCTCGCGATCGGCGGAGATGCGCCCATATAGATCGCAATCATGCTCGGCTCGAAGCGCACCCACGGCGTGCGCCCACCGGATCACTGTGCTGGCCCGCCCCAACTGAATGTCCTTCTCTCCAAGAACGGCGCGGAACTCGGTTTTCTCACCGCCGGTGAATTTCCCAGCGGCATAGATCTCCTTGACGAAGGTCATTCCATCGGGAAACACCACATCTGTGCCAGCGGCGACGACTGATTGGCAAGTCGTTGCATTTCGTCCGGAAGATACTAAATGAGCGTCATCACTGCGTCCGAGCAACAGATATGGGTCGCCATCCGGCATCGTGCCCCTTGCCGTACGGCCTGACGCAACACACTTTTGCAATGGCTCCAATACATTGCCGATGTATTTGCGGAATCCGTAAGAAAAATGCCGGATTTCGCCCGCAAATTCTTGAACCACTTTGAGGGGTTGCCCGTCTCGCTTGAGACGCAGTTCAATCAGAGTTGGCACCAGAGGCAGTGTGAAAAGCACGCCCGCCACCAAAACCAGGAGTACGGTTGCAAACGCAGGATTCATGGAGTGCTCCGGAACCGCTCCGTTTTGTCCCAGTGAAACGCCACCCCGGCGATGGGTGCAAGCAACTGCGAGAGACATGCGCGCGAGATGGAAAAAACGCTCACGGCGAATCCCAGAACGAGAAAGGGAAGCAGGCAGATTCGCTGGCGTGTGTAATCCAGCCGATTCGCCGCCGCAATTTCAAAGAAAGCGGCAAAGTTGCCCAACGCGCCGTAAGCCGTGATCGCGAGGAGCGCGATGACGCCATGGAGCGGAGCCACTCCTTCATAGAACAGACCGAGCGCCAGTAACCAGCCGATCAGTGTCAGCAGCGCCATCGCGTAAACGCCCAGCAGCAGAAATCCATCGATTCGTTCCCGTAGTGTTGCGCGATGTTTGCCGAACAATAGTTCGACGCCGTAGGCCGCCAGCGCCTGGTTGTGTCCTTTCGCCCAGCGCATAAGCTGCTTGATGCGGGCTTGCCATGTCTCGGGAACTTCTTCGTAACACTCGGAACGATTCTGGTATACCGTCTTCCAGCCTGCCAGCAGGAGGCGGTACGTGAGGTCGGTGTCTTCGGTGAGGGAATTGTCATTCCACCCGCCGATTTCGCGAAGAGCGCTGAGCCTGACGCCCGCGACCGTTCCTCCATGCTGCGGGACAAGGCCAAGATTCATGCGCGCCTGCTGATCCACCTGATAGCCGCCCGAGCGCTCGAAGTCGAGCAACCGCGTCAGCAGATTCGTTCCGACATTCATGGGGACAACGCGCCCCATTACGCCACCGACCTCCGGATCGAAGAACGGCGCGACAAGCTGCCTGATAAGCGCGCTACCGGGAATGTAGTCGGCATCAAAGATGAGAATGACTTCCGTCCCGACCAATTCCATGGCGTCTTTCAAAGCGGCAGCCTTGCCTCCCTTACCACCGGTACGGTGAAAGGGGCGGATGCGGCCCGGATGTTCCTCGCGAAAACGATCGATGATTTCGCGTGTGCGGTCAGTGGAGCGGTCATTCACTGGTACCACCAGCATCTTCTCTTTGGGATAATTCACCTCCATCAGTGCTCCCAAAATGGAAGCGATGACCTTTTCTTCGTTGTGCGCGGCAACGAGAACGGTGACCGGCGGCCAGTCGGCCATGTCGACATCGATGTAGGGATGGCGCTGGAACCCAAAGAGGCGATTCAGCGTGAAAAGGTAGTGCCGTATCGTATATACGGAGATGAGGATGACGATGGCGAAGAGACAGTAGAGCATTTTATTGAACGACGGGCTCCAGTTGAGTTTTCTCGGGCACGTCTGCCTGTTCTTCCCAGGCGCCGGTTTTGGGGCGCGGGGTGTGGCGTCTGGCCGGCGGCTTGAATTCGTTTTCCGGATCAAGCAGCGGCATTTTCCCCAGATGCCACCTAATGATGGTTTCGACAATTCGCGCCGAGGCTCGGCCATCGCCAAACGGATTTTCCCCTTCCGACATCCGCTTGTACTCTTCCGCGTCCCTCAGGAGCCGGTCGGCCTCGCGGAAAATTCCCTTCCGCGACATCCCGACTATTTTGGCCATTCCAAATTGCAAAGCCTCGGGTCGTTCGGTTACTTCGCGGAGCACGAGCACGGGCTTGTGAAACGTGGGGGCCTCTTCCTGAATTCCGCCCGAATCCGTGAGCACCATGAAACAGCGCCGAAGCAAGCTGACAAGGGTGATGTAGTCGAGAGGCTCGGTGAGATGAATCCTGTCAATGCCGTTTAGCAGGGCATTGATCGTGCTCCCCACGTTTGGATTCATGTGAACCGGATAGATCACACGAATATCGGGATGCCGGTTCACAAGGTCCTTCAGCGCGAGGCACATGTTCTCCTGATCGCTGCCCCACGATTCGCGGCGGTGGGAAGTCACCAGCACAAGCCGGCTCTCATCGGCGGGAATGCGGGCCAATGGAGTGTCTTTCCACGGATGTGGTAATTGACTGAGTTCCTGCAGCGCGTCCACGACGGTATTTCCGGTGACCACAATCTTCGCGGCTGGAACTCCCTCTGCCAGCAGGGCGTCGCGCGAAAGCGCGGTCGGGGCGAAGTGAATCTCCGCGACGACGGAAACGAGCCGGCGGTTCGCTTCTTCTGGGAAAGGACTGTAGATATCGTGACTGCGAAGTCCCGCCTCGACGTGCCCCACAGGAACTTTGCAGTAGTAGGCGGCCAGAGCCGCGCCAAAGGCCGAAGTAGTATCGCCTTGAACCAGGGCTATGTTGGGCTTGAAGCGATGGCACGCATTTTCCACAGTGTCTACTACGCGGCAGGTGAGCATACCGAGAGTCTGATTCGGACGCATGACGTCCAGGTCGAAATCGGGCTTGATTTTGAAGTGTTCGAGCATCGTGCGATGTTGGCCCGTGTGCACCACGGCCGTTTCGAATTCATCCGACCGGCGGCGCAAATCGTTGATCACGACGGCAAGCTTGATCGCCTCCGGCCGCGTGCCCAGGACTGCGATGACCCTGCAACGCTTTGGCAATTGCGTTCCCTCCACGGGAAAGGGGGCCGCACTCGGCGCGCAACCCATCGAACGCTTCGATCACTGCCTGCTCCAACAATCATTCGCCCACATCTCTCAAACGCCTATCCTTATCGACCATCCGCCGCCGACCTTTAGGGGATATTTGCAAATATATTGATGTCCGTTTTATGGCGATCCCACTCAGGGCTTATGGGGTTACAACTTGTTCTCTCTTCGGAGGTCGATTGCAAGCCTCTACCGCGTTTTTCGACGATTGGAAAAAATAACTAGTCATTTTCGGAAGATGATGAATCGATATGGTTCACATTGGAGCGAAGATGTTCCCGAACACAATCGGGACACATCGAACGCCCACGGTGTCCATGCCATCGCTATGATTTTGTCCGGAGCTTGCAATTCTTTCGTTCACACCCTTAAATATAATTTCATCCCGGCTTGCCTGAGTTAGAGCTCATCGAAACTGGCATCGCGGCAGGATGGCTTTGTGACCTCTCCAATCCAAAGACGAATCTTAACGATGAATAGAGGGTCTTCGACTCTTAAATCCGCCCTCTATCAATCTGGAAAGCATGACGAGCTTCTACTTTCGATATCGGTTGATCATGCCGGCGGCTCCAGTGGGCGCTTGAAGATCGCGGATTCGAGTGGTGCTACCGTATTCGATTCTGCGATTGAAGATGGGAATTCAAATGTTGCGCTGGAATTCATGCTCGCGTGGATGCGCGGCCACGGATTTCTCGCTCAACTTGCTGCTGTGGGTCACCGTCTAGTGCACGGAGGGCCTCGATACAGAGATCCACAACGAATAACTCCCGAATTTATGTCCGAGATCGAGAAGCTTGTACCACTCGACCCTGATCACATGCCGGCGGCGATCGCCGGAATTCACTTCATCGCCAGAAAGTTTCCAGATATTCCGCAAGTGGCGTGTTTCGATACCGCGTTTCACAGCTCTCTCCCCAAAGTTGCGCGCATGTATGCGCTGCCTCGACGTCTCTTCGATCAGGGCATCGTTCGATATGGCTTCCACGGACTTTCCTACGAATACGTAATCAGCGAATTGCGAACGCTCGAAGGAAAGCTCGCCAGCGGGCGCGTGATCATCGCGCATCTCGGCAGTGGCGCCAGCATGGTCGCCGTCAAAGAAGGGAAGAGCATCGACACGTCGATGGGCTTTACGCCGCTCGAAGGGCTTGTCATGGCTACTCGTTCCGGAGATGTCGACCCGGGAGCTTTGCTCTACTTGCTTGAAAATGAGAAATTGTCCGCGAAAGATATGAGCACGCTGCTGAACAAAGAATCCGGCCTGCTGGGTGTGTCAAAGTCGACCGGCGATATGAAGGAATTGATCGACAAGATTGACCGGGATCCTCGGGCCGAGGATGCCGTGGATCTCTTCAGCTACCGCGCAAAGAAATATATCGGAGCGTACGCCGCAGCTCTCGGAGGCCTGGACGTTCTCGTGTTCGCAGGAGGAATTGGAGAGCGAGCTCCCGCGATCCGCAAACGTATTTGCGATGGCCTGGATTTTCTGGGCATTCGTCTGGACTCCACCGCCAATGAAGCCAACGCGCCGCTGATATCGTCCGCCGAGAGCCGCGCAAAAGTGCGCGTGATTAAAACAAACGAGGACTTAATGATCGTGCGCCATGTCGTGTCTTTGCTTGGATGGAAAAATCCTTAGAAACGGTCGTCTTTTCATCGAATCTTAATGTCAGCTTCTTATTGTTCGGCGAATTTCGGGCCGAAACTTATACAATCACCCGGGAATCATAGGGCTTGAGTCTCTCTGACTGATCACAGAAGTAACGAATGCAGAAGAAATGAACGTAGGAGAAATGATGCTTGAATTTGATGCCGCTTTGTCGACCGTCGTTGAAGTCGCGCAAAAATCGCAAAACACCGAAAATTCTCCCGCTCCCGCCAAGCCGAGCGGTCCGCTCTCAGCCGACTTATTGAGCAAAATGCAACGCTACTGGTCCGCCGCGAATTATCTCTGCGTCGGCCAAATCTATCTCCAGGATAATCCGCTACTCCGCGAGCCGCTCACAAAAGCGCACATCAAGCCGCGCTTGCTGGGCCATTGGGGCACATCGGCCGGGCAAAATTTCATCTACGTCCATCTCAACCGCCTGATCCGCGATACGAATGCAAATATTATTTACATCTCGGGCCCCGGCCACGGAGGGCCGACGTTAAACGCCTGCGCGTACCTCGAAGGAACATACACCGAGGTGCATCCTGACATTCCCCAGGACATCCACGGCATGCGTCTTTTATTTCGCTCTTTCTCAACGCCGGGTGGCATCCCGAGTCACTGCGGCCCGCACACGCCGAACTCGATGCACGAGGGTGGCGAACTTGGCTATTCACTCGTACATGCTTTTGGAGCCGCCTTCGACAATCCCGATCTGATCGTGGCCTGCGTCGTCGGCGACGGCGAAGCCGAGACCTGCCCGCTCGAAGGAAGCTGGAAGGGAATTAAGTTCTTGAATCCAGCGCGCGACGGAGCAGTACTGCCGATTCTGCATCTGAATGGCTACAAAATCTCCGGCCCGACCGTCACAGCTCGCACGAGCGACGAAGAGCTCATCGCGTTCTACGAGGGCCTCGGCTACGCGCCAGAATTCGTCGAAGGCGACGATCCCGAAATCGTCCACCAACTTCTCGCCGCAGCTCTCGATCGCTCCTACGCAGGCATACGCGATATTCAAAAATCCTTCCGCACAAAAGACGCACAGACAAATACAAACAACGGCCAGCCCCGCCAGCCGTGGCCGATGATCGTCCTGCGCACTCCAAAAGGTTGGACATGCCCGAAAGAAGTGGATGGCGTGCCCATCGAAGGCACATTCCGCGCGCACCAAGTCCCGCTTTCCACAGTATGCGAAAATCCGGAACATCTAAAAATGCTCGAAGCTTGGATGCGTAAGTACTCCCCGGACGAGTTATTTGACAAAGAGGGTCGCTTCATCCCCGAACTCGCCGCTCTTGCTCCCGACGGAAATCGCCGCATGGGCGCGAATCCTCACGTCAATGGCGGCCGATTGCTGAAGGCCCTCGATCTCCCCGACTTCTCGCAATACGCATTAGGCATACCTGGACCAGGCGAAGTGGTGGCGGAAGCGCCTCGCAAACTCGGAGAGTATCTGCGCGACGTCATCAAACTCAACCCGGCAAATTTCCGTCTGTTCTGCCCGGATGAAACCAACTCGAATCGCCTGAATGCAGTCTTCGACGCAACCGACCGCTGTACGATGGAGAAAATCGTTTCCATCGACGACCACCTAGCTCCCGACGGCCGCGTGATGGAAGTGCTCAGCGAGCATCTTTGCGAAGGCTGGCTCGAAGGCTACCTGCTCACCGGCAGGCATGGCGTCTGGTCATCGTACGAGGCATTCGCTCAAGTGGTCGATTCGATGGTGACCCAGCACGCGAAGTGGATGGAGCAGTGTCTCGAATATCCCTGGCGCAGGCCACTCGCATCGCTCAATGTTTTTCTCACCAGCCACGCTTGGCGAAATGACCACAATGGTTTTAGCCATCAAGCGCCGGGCTTTGTCGACAACGCGCTGCAACGCCGCAGCGAAGTGGCTCGTGTTTACTATCCGCCGGATTCAAACTGCTTGCTCAACGTGTTCGATCATTGCCTGCGCAGCCGCAATTACGTCAATGTCGTCACCTGCGGAAAGCAGCCCGAGCTGCAGTGGCTGACGTTCGATGAAGCGCTCGCTCATTGCTCTCAAGGTGCATCAATCTGGAAATTTGCGACCAACGATGGCGGAACGGAGCCTGACATCGTTCTTGCGTGCGCCGGCGACGTTCCCACCATCGAAGCTTGCGCCACGTCCTGGCTCCTCCAGAAACACGTGCCCGGCATCAAGGTTCGCGTCGTGAATGTCGTGGATCTGAATGCGCTGATGAGTCCCGACGATCATCCGCACGGCATGGACAATATTTCGTTCAACGCGCTTTTTACGCCGAACGTAGATGTGATCTTTGCGTTCCACGGCTATCGCTGGTTAATTCACAGCATGGTGCATGGCCGTTCGAATGAAGCGCGATTCCACGTGCGCGGATTCAACGACGAGGGCACGACCACGACTCCGTTCGACATGGTTGTCCTCAATAAGATGAGCCGCTTTCATCTTGCCATTGACGCGCTCAAGCACGTACCGCGATTGCGTTCGCAGGCCTCGGACGCGATTGATATGTTCAATCGAAGACTGTACGAGCACCACGCATATATCCGGCAGCACTTTGAAGATATGCCCGAAATTAGAAATTGGAGTTGGACAAAAGATTTCAGCGAGCCCACGGCGCCCCCGCCTCTTGCGAAAGGACAACCTCGCGGTCAAACGTTCACAGACAATTAAATAGAGGATTATTCAGAATCCGAGCATACAATTTTCAAAGCTCAAAGGCATAAATATCAAATCCCGGAAGCCTCCGCCGCCGGGTCTTCGACTTATTAGCATCGTTTACGGTTTCGCCTGCGCTGTCGCGTCCGTTTCCGTTGCCTCGGAGTGATCCATCCGGCCAATCAGCGAATGCGGTCCTCCGATGAATTCACGCGCGATATTCATTCCCACGAACTCCAACAAGGTGTAGTTGCCCATTCGGAACCCGTCTTTGGCGCTATAGCGGTTCGGATACCACCCATAGACTGCAGTCATGGATCCCGCATAAGGCGCGATAAGCGCGGGGAAAGACAACCAGCGATGTCCGTTCTCGCCGCGCCGCGCCGTCACCGTCGAAATCGCGGCATGGCCCAGTCGCGGAAATATTCCTCTGCATTCGCAGTGGTAATACAGGGTGTCTTCCCGGAACGCTTCCGCCAACGCGTAGCGCGTAGTCGTCGTTGCCAGCGCGATGCCGAAGTCGGATCCAACCCGCTCTCCGAACGCCCCCGCGCCTTGGCCCCACTCCGGAGGCGTTTTGTCCATTTGATCGATGCCTCCTATGATTCCGGCGCCGACGATCGCGTACGGACCAAAGCCATCGAAGAAGTAATTCCGCAGCTTGGTTTTCTCCGTGGGTCGCGTATAGGTCAGCTCCAGTTGTGGAGAAATTATTCCGGGTGTGGGCGCGACGGCGTCACTGAACGAGGAGTTTGCGTCGGTGGCGGATTGCGCTCTAGCGACAGGCGAAAACACTGCGGGACCCACCATGACAGCGAATATAGCGATGGATAAAGACACGATTCGGAACCGCTTCATCACGAATTCTCCTTGCCTAGAACTTACGATTGAGGTTGGCCGTAGCAGCAAGCCGGAGAGGAACTAGGACCCCTACAAGAAGTAATAACACGCGGAGATTTGAGCCGTCTGTGCCAAACAGGACACAATCATCTAGCGCCTACTGAGCGCGTCTCTTGTACCGCCGGCGTCTCGCCGGCGCTTCGCCCTTCATTCAAGGTACAACGCACCTACCCACTTCCAGTCGCGCGCCGAGCCTCGCAGATTGTCGCGGCCTCATCGGCGGATGGCGGTCGCAGGCCTTATTCTTTTTTGCCAGCGGAATTTTCTGATTCCCGATGAGCTTCCTGCGCCAACTGGAAAGCCTTATTGGAATGCTCCAACGCTTGCCGGGAGTATTCATGCCCGGTCATATGTTCCCCTTTCTCGTGGTGCGTTGCGGCAACGCGGTGCGCGTGAGCGGCGAGATCGTGGAACTCTGCAGCGCGTTGATGCGAATCGTTTGCCATATGCTTCTCTCCTGAACGTCGAACTTGATTTTAGCTATCTACGATCGCTCGCCTCTGAAATCAGTACCCCGAGTTCGTGTCACCTGATTATTATGCGATCCTCAGGTGATTAAATATCGGTACTTCGCCAATGCCTATGACGAATGCAAAGATGACTGCCCCCGCGAGCGCTCCTCCCATCGCGAGCAATGGCGGAGTAAACTTGCTGTTCACTTGGGCCACCGGGCCATCGATGGCTAAACATTCGACACGACTGACATCGATAGTTCAATGCCGGTACGGCGGAATCTCGCGAAAACGCATCCAAGAATGGAGGCGTGCTAAGTGTGCAGAACAGAACAGCCGCCATTTTCCGCCGCTTCTAAGATGTCGCCGCAAACAGGTTTTGCAATTTTATAAGACTCTGGAGTGAAGAGCCGAATATTTTTTTCTGAAACCTTGTGTTATTCATATCTGTCTATTAATTAAGGGAGGCCTCGAGCATGGACGTGCAGACGAGGTTCAAGAACATGAGCATTTTCCGAAATGGCCCCAGCTTCTCAAATCAAGTTTTCTCTAGACCTCGGTTGATCGAGCAGTTTTTGGTTTCCCTGTTGTCTGTCGCTGTCTTGGTCGCGATGTGGCCTCAGACCGTCGGGGCGTTTCAAGACGCGCAGGCACCCGACCAGAGCGCCGCCCCGGCCGCGCAGGCGCCGCCATACGCGCAACAAACTCCCGAGCAGTTGCAGCAGTTAGTAGCGCCGATTGCACTTTATCCCGATTCGCTCGTCGCGCAAATTCTGGCCGCCTCCACGTTCCCTGAGCAAGTCGTCGAGGCCGACAGATGGGTGCAGGCGCACTCTGATTTGAAAGGCGATGCCCTGGCACAAGCTGTGGACCAGCAGAACTGGGACCCGAGCGTCAAAGCGCTCACTGCATTTCCATCCGTCCTCGGAAACATGGACAAGAATCTTTCCTGGACTTCATCGCTAGGCGACGCTTACTACAACCAACAACAGGATGTAATGAACGCCGTACAATTCATGCGTGGGAAAGCGGAACAAGCTGGCAACTTGAAGACCACGCCGCAGCAAACCGTCCAGACACAAGACTCGAAGATTGTCATTCAGCCCACCGATCCTCAGGTCGTTTACGTCCCTGCCTATAATCCGTGGTTGGTTTACGGGTACCCGGTAGGCCCATGGCCGGGGTGGTATCCGTATCCCGGAATTTGGTATGGCGGCCCGTACCTTTCATTCGGAGTTGGTTTCGGAATCGGCTTCTACGGCGGTTTTGGATGGGGCTGGGGTAATTGGGGATTTAATTGGCGTGGCGGATACCCGATCTATAACCGCGGCAGGTACTACTCCCGGAGCCCGACGTTTTACAACCGATCCAATTTTTACCGCGGCGGTGTCCGCGGCGGGCCAGGTGTCCGCGCTGGCAACGTTGGCGGGCGCGGCGGAGTTTACGACCGTCCCGGCGCAACAGCCCGCCCATTCGGCGGAGATGCTCGCGCGGCCCGAGGATACGCTGAACCTCGAGGTCAGACCGGCACTCGCTCGGGCGCCTTTAGCGGCTACGATCATGGCGGACAGTCACGGAGCTATTCGTCGCGAGGAAGCGGGAGCTTTGGTGGCGGCCGTGTGGGTGGTGGCGGCGGGCACGGCGGCGGCGGGCATCACTAATCGAATTGCCGTTATGTTCAATCGAATTCTCATTACGTTCGATGGAAGACTCGTAATGGATTTACTCGATCGTGAAATTTAGTTATGGAGAATAAGCATATGCGGCGAGCGAAACTGAATCTCAACAAATTTAATTGGGGCCCCGTTCCTGAATTAGCCGCGATCGCGATCCTCTTGACGGCGTGCTTTCCGGCCCGTTCCATGGCTCAGCAGCAAGGGCAGAAAACATTCCCGTCAGCGGACGCAGCGAGCCAGGCACTCGTCACGGCAGCGCAGAGTAACGATGAAAAAGCCATGCTCGACATCCTCGGCCCGGACGGAAAGCAAATCGTTTCGTCGGGAGATGAGACCGAGGACGCTCAAAACCGCGCCAACTTCGCCCAGAAATATCAGGAAATGCACCGTCTGGTGACTGAACCGGATGGAACCACCACCCTGTATATCGGCGCGGAAAATTGGCCCACCCCCATACCCATCGCGAACAAAGGCAACGTGTGGTACTTCGACACCGAGGCCGGCAAAAAAGAAATTCTGTACCGCCGAGTTGGGAAAAATGAAATGTCCGCCATCCGGGTGTGCCAGGAGCTAGTGGCTGCGGAAAAGGAATACTATTCTATCCAGCACAACGAGTACGCGCAGAAAATCTTCAGTGACGAGGGCCAGCACGACGGCCTTTATTGGAAAGTTGATGAGGGCGGCTCGCCAAGTCCGATCGGGCCCCTTGTGGCATCGGCCGTCGCCGAGGGCTATACCAAAAATCAAAACGGTGCTCCGACTCCATACCGTGGTTACTTCTTCCACATCGTAACGGCTCAAGGGAAAAATGCTCCCGGCGGCGCGAAAAGTTACATCGTCAACGGCAAAATGACCGACGGATTCGCTTTCGTCGCCTATCCCGCGGAATACAGGTCCTCCGGCGTGATGACTTTCATTGTCGACCAGGATGGAATTGTCTATCAGAAAGATCTCGGGAAAAAGACCGCCGTCATCGCCAAGTCCATGGCAGATTACAACCCAAACGCCACTTGGCAGAAAGCTGAAGACGAGCAAGAAGCGACCGCGGCCGAGAAACAGAACCAATAACGCAGTACGCCGTCGGGGCGGGTCTCAGACCCGCACGGCCTTTCGATTTCTTCTACGAGACAACCGACCAGTTTTAGAGTCCGAATCCGATCGATTACGATGCGGCACGAGCCAATGTCGGATTTGCGTGGCTGGCGGAGACGCCATCCCTTCGAGGCACGGTTAGCGCGATCGCTCCAAGCGCCAAAATCACCGGAAAGCAAACCATGACGTAGCGGGGCTCGACAGTTTGTAGCTGCGTCAGCAACACAGTGCGCACCACAATGAATGCAATCAGCAGCGTCATCGCGGGATTCCTGCGGCAGCGCCATGCCCCTACAATCGCGAGCGCCAGATACGCGCAGTTCAAAATCAAGTAGCCGAGCGTTACATCGAAATCGGCCGGATTGCCTCGCCATTTCTCTCCCATCGGCCAAAGCTTCCCCGAATATGGAAGTAGCTCAATTCGCGGCGTAAACCAGATCATCCACGCTCGATACACAGGAATCAGAAAATAAGTGCGCATCGGATGCCGCGCCGCTCGTTCTCGCGCCAGCAGCGCAAATTCGTGATCCAGCACTGGCGACATGTTCAACTCATTGTTGTACCTGTTCAACAAGGATTCGACCCGCACGCGTTCTGTCGCGGAATCGAAAGCCGAGTCCGGAAGCGTCTCAATGCCGATCGGCGCTTTCTCGAGTTTCCAAGTCACCGAATACGCGTCCCCAAACTGCACCATCCACGTTCTCGTCCACTCGTAGAATCCGCGTGGAATGTAATCGCCTTTAGTCTCGGCATAACGCGGCGCGAGAAATTCAATCCGCCCAAGCGTGATCGCATTCCGCGCCGCCCACGGCGCCAGAACAAGTAGCAGCCCCGCCGCCATCCACGAGACCGCAAGCGCCAGCTTCGACCAATCCGCCCGCCGCCACCAGCGCACACTCAAAGCAAATACCGCTGCCGCCAAAAGCAGCGGCGCCTCAGGCCGCACCAAAGTTCCAATTCCAATAATTAATCCACCGCCCATCCACAACCCTGCGCGATAGAATAATGTGCGTCTCTCCAGCGAAGGCAGAGGAACATCGATAGAACAATCGCCGAGCACTCGCACAAAAAACAAGAGCGCGAAAGTCGTTAAAAACGTGGCCAGAACTTCAGTCAGCACAATCGCGCTGTAATTCGCAGTAAACGGACAAAGCGCCGCCAGCCAAAGCGTAACAGTCGCAGCAATCCTTCGTTTGGAGGCAGGCGCAAGACAAGCCGCAATCGCTGCGGCCAAAACGCACGTCCCCATATCAATCACCGCCTGCACGATCATCACGGCTTTATCCGATCGTCCAAACACGGCGTAAACAGCGGCAAGAAACGCCGGATACCCCGGCATCCGCATATCCACTGGACTCAATTGCCCGCGCACGAAGAGCCCGTACACGCCGTGATACAACCAGTCGCGCGCGAGTTCTTCGTAAAATTTCGTATCGCCCGAGTAAGGCGCAAACTTGAAGATGAAAAACAAACGCAACGCGAAACCAATCAATAAAGCAGCGCCCAATTGAATGTAAGAGACAGGAAGAAAATTCCGCGTGGTCCTTATAGAAGAATCATTCGTCGAAGCAAATTTCGCGCCCAAAGGTTTAGAGAACCAAGACTACTCGGTCGATTGCGGCCTCGCAAGCTCGGCGGTCTGGCACGTCATCAATTTCGGATTCCGCGACGGCACTTTTGCCCACGACGCAACTTTGTTGCCCGCACGCGAAACTATGTACGTGAAAGCCAGTGAAAGCCCAAGTGAAAGTATGGCAGCGCCTGACAGCATTCCCGCATCATGGAAGCATTCACCCGCGGCGGCTGTACCGTTCGGCACACACGCCGGCGAATACGCTCTCGCATTTCTCCTGCGTGCCCTCGTGGTGCGGCCATCCTGCCCGGGGTTTTTCCGCCCAGCTGGTGTGAACGAGAATTGCCGGCAAAATGCTGCGTTACCAATGCTTCTGCATTGAGAATCGAGCTATTAGTGCCAGCCGTCGAAGCCACAACCAATTTGCAATTATGTCCGTTTCAGCACAGCTATCGCCCATCCCATCGTCTAGCATATGCTTCTGTGGAAGTGGGCCGATAGCCCGAAGTAAACGCGACCTTCACACCTAACAAAACAGAAGTAAAAGTTCCGCTCCACGCGGCCGCCGAAATTCGGGGCACTCACACAGAAAAAACGCAGGTTCTTGGGATAAGTCGAGAATCAACCTGCGAAAAGAGGAGTTAGACAGACAATGCCTTTGCTCAACATCGTGATGGTTTTGATCGTGGTGGGCGTGCTGCTCTGGCTTGTCAATCGCTTCATCCCGATGCAGGGAACGATAAAGTCCATCCTGAATGGGGTCGTAGTGATTGCCGTAGTCTTGTGGCTTTTAAACATTTTTGGATTCCTTCATTCTTTGTCCCGAATACGCATCGGGGCTTAAGTGAACAACGTCAGGCGTGGAGAAAATGTCCGCGCGCTATCGGCCAGAAACAATAATTGGAAAGTTCCACCGCGCCAGCCGCCTCAAGCGGCTGGCGCATAACCTTACTGACTGCAACGGAGGCAATACTCATGAAAGCACTCGGAGTCATTAGCACAACAGCACTTTTCTTGCTTCTTGGAACCACTCTTCCGGCCTACGCGCAGGATGAGCACCACGAGCCAGAAGCCAAGCCCGCTCAGCACGAAGAGCCGGCTAAGCCGGCGCAACACGAAGAACAAGCCAAGCCGGCAAAGCAGGCAGCAGAAGCCAAGCCGGCAACGCAAGAGAAACAGGCCAAGTCGGAAAAACAAGCGGCGGAAGCGAAGCCGGCAACGCAAGAAAAGCAGGCCAAGCCAGAAAAACAAGCAGCACAGGCCAAATCCGAAAAGCAGCCACAGGCCAAGCCTGTAAAACAAGAAGGGCGCGGCAACACAGTGGAGCAGCGTCCTCAGCGAACTGCGGCTCAAGAGCAGAGGCAACGCGCAGAGCCGGCATTGCGGCTCAGTGCCCGAGGCAGTGGCCGCATACCTGACGATCGCTTTCGCGCCAATTTCGGTGAAAGTCACACATTCGTGATTAACGAACCGGTGATGGTCGGCGGTTATTCGCGTTTCCAATACAGCGGTTTTTGGTTTGGATTCGTCAATCCGTGGCCGATGGGCTGGTATTACACCGATAACGTCTACGTCGATTACATCGACGGCGGCTACTACCTGTGCAATCCATATTATCCCGGCGCTCGCGTTGCCATTAGCGTCGTGATCTAACCAGTTTTCCGATCGAGCTTCAGGGGCGACTTAGACGCATCCGGGTCGGGTCGCCCCACGGTGATGAGGGTGCGGCAACGCTATATTCGCGCGCGGGCTGTATGGCGAAAAGAGGACGGAACAATGCTCGGAACTATCTTGATCGTGATTTTAGTAATGGCGCTTCTTGGCGTTTTGCCTCGCTGGTCGCACAGCAAGAACTGGGGTTACGCACCAACGGGCGGAGTTGGGTTGATCCTGGTCGTCGTGCTGATTCTCCTGCTCCTCGGCCGCATCTAGGCGCCGTCGCGCAGCGACGCTTACGGCACTCATCTCGCGTTCATCGAGCGCCGCAGTGCTCATGGTGCGGTCCTGGACTCAAAACTGTGGCGGGATGTGATCTCCAGCTCCATCATCAATCGCAGTCCCGGGGTGAAACATGGATGAATCCAAACGCCAAGCAATCCAGTTCCTCGAAAAAGAAATCAAGACCTACAAGGCATTAGCCCTGTTCTTATCCAAAGAAGGTGTGAAGGAACACCTGCAGGCCGGAAACAAAAAGGCCCTAATAAGTCCTGCCTATTACAAAGAGAGAATGAGAGAAGCCAAGAAAATCGTTATCGAACTCAGAAAACAAAATTAGTCCAATCCTGAAATGTGTGTCTAAGTGGACAGTTAACTGGAGCCAACCCGTCTACTATTGTCTTGTGCGGGGGAATCGCCGAGCTGCTTCACACACCAGCACACCTACTTCAGTCTGATTCGCCTCGGCTTCAATCTGCACAAAGGAATAGGGGTCAACATGCTCTGGACAATTTTTGTGATCCTGCTCGTCTTGTGGCTTTTGGGAGTTGTCACTTCTTATACGCTTGGTGGATTCATCCACATTCTGTTAGTCCTGGCCGTCATAACCCTGCTTATCAGGCTCTTCCAGGGTCGCAGGGTCGAAGGATAGTTTCTTGATCGCGGAGCCACGAGAATGAAATCACTTTCTATAGCTGGAATTCTGTTGATCGTTTTGGGTGCGCTGGCCTTTGCCTACCAGGGAATCAATTACACCCGTCGAGAAAAAGTCCTCGATGTTGGACCGATTCATGCCACCAAGGATACGCAAGAGCACATTCCTATTTCTCCGGTACTCGCAGGCCTGGCGCTCGTTGGAGGAATCGCCCTGCTCGTAAGCGGTGCGAGGCGATCGGCATAGCAACGGTCTTGGTTTGAGGCTTGTTCGTGGACGATCGCATCGACCGTCCGCCGGCTGAATAAAGGCGAGGATCGAACCGCCACTACAAAGTTTGCGGAAAGGTTTAACGTCCGCATCAGTACTTCTGATCATGGAGGTCAGCGAATGTTACGCAAGATTACCGTAGGTTTTAGTTTGCTGTTTTTTGCCGTCGCGCTTTATGCGGCGAACAAGGAACAGGAACGCTTGGAAAATTGCGGTGTCGTAATGCAGGAGATCGTTAATGTGCCCGAAAACATT
>Ga0302326_10002490_pt1 | contig 44794 bp, 41 predicted proteins | sample Palsa_T0_3_FD_202264 | JGI IMG/M metagenome (GOLD analysis project Ga0302326, IMG submission 202264) | Peat permafrost microbial communities from Stordalen Mire near Abisko, Sweden - Palsa_T0_3 | ecosystem: Environmental > Terrestrial > Soil > Palsa > Peat permafrost | place: Sweden: Abisko...
CCCGCCGGGCACGAGTCGCACACACTTGGGGATTAACCATTTAGGGAGCGCCAAATAGGTAGCGAGTTTTCGGCGAGGGCGCCGAAAACAGCACGCGGGGGCGCGTGCGCTCCCCAGTCAATTCTGCATCGCCAGGGCTGAGCATTTTGAAAGCACCTCGGGGAGCCGGCCGTGAGTCTGGCGAACGCGCGAGTGGGACGGCGCTCCCGGCTGGCTAGCGTGGTTTGGTGGCGGCGAAGATCTGCCACCATTTCCGCGGAGGCGGTGCTGGCGTGGGAGTAGGGGCGGCTTTCTTCGGTTTGTCCATGGCCTCCGGTGGTGTCGTCGCGGGTGGTTTGCCGTAGATCCGCACGGGTGTGCCCACCTCCGCGACAACGAAAAACAATTCCGCCTTCACGTCGGGCATGCGCACACATCCGTGGGAGGCGGGATAGCCCGGAAGATAGCCCGAGTGCATTCCATTCGCCCCGTCGAAACGGAGGAAATGCTTCATCGGCGCCTGCACGAATTTTGCGCCTTTCGGCACCTTCATATCGGCATCGGCGTCGCGCACGAGAGAGCGGCCGTCGGCATCCACGATCTTTCCATAGAGCGAAGACAGATGATTGTCGTCCTTTTCGAGGACCTCGAAGTTGCCCGTCGGCGTGCGGTGTCCTGGGCGTCCGCTCGAGATCGGCGAATCGTAAGCGATCTTTCCATCCTGGAGGAGATAGGCCTTTTGCGCGGCGAGATCGATCTCGATGGCCAGCGGCTCAACGGCCCCGGCCAGGAGCGGCAACGAAAAAAGAAAGACGGCAGTCAGGCGCACGAGCCGGCACTAAAGCACAGGTTGAGTCCAAGAGACGAAAAAAAAGGCCCGCGAATTGCCCCTCCCGCGCCTGTGGGACGGACTCGGCTACTCGAACGACGCGAATGGGTTGGGATTTCATTCGCGTGATCTGCGTGATTCGCGGGCGGAAATTCTGGAGACGCCCTAAGGTGCGCTCCGGGGCGCGCGCGCTTTCGTGTAATAATCCCGCAGGCCGTCTGCGACGGCGTCCGCATACTCGCGGAAAATGCTCCGCCGCATTTCGCCTCCGATCATTTGCTCACCCTCGTAATCACCCGCCTGCACCCGTTCCCACACCACTTCGCTGTTCATGACGTAGGGTTCCAGAAACACGACCGGGGCAAGGTAAGTTCGGTTGGCCAGGAGATTGCGCGCCCAGATGTAAGGATTCTCCGAAACATGCACCGCGTTGCCGGTGGTGTATTCATACGGGGGCAATTTCGTCGCCGCGGCCAGGGAATCGGCGACCCGTTCGGAGACGGCCAATTCCTCCGGAAAGGCGCCGCCCAGCAGCTTCTGAAGCATCTCGAATCGCTGGTCATCAAAGTGCAATTCGCCCGCGGAGTAGCAGCCGTTGACGATCACGTGCAAATGGTTGTGGGGCACAAAATCCGGCCGCAGGGGATCGCCCCAGGCCTCGGCATTGAAGTGGAGGCAAACGACCACGTCCGGCCGCAATTGGGTGTTCACCAGGACCGCCCGCGCTCGAATTTCACTGCTGCGATAGAAAAGCAATTCGCTCTGCGCCTGCACGGTGCTGGCGCGCCCGGGGTCGTTCATTCCGTCGTAGGTTTCACGCGGGGAGTTGATGCCCTCGAGCGCCAGCTCGGCGCGCGCGGCGTCGTGGAGCGATTCCGGGCGGTCGCGCGTCACGGGCTCCGCCGAGTCCCGCACCAGGGAGACTTCGGCTCCCAGCGCTTTCAGTTTCGGGACCAGCATCCGCGCCACGCGCAAGGTCATGTCTCCTTCGGTCACGGGCCGCGATTCGCCAATCTGAAACCAGCGTTCCTCCATCTTCGCCCAGGTTCCGCCGAGGTGGCCCGGGTCGAGGCATATTTTCAATCCGGCGAGCGGCTGCCCGTCGGGAGGCGGGCCGAGTTGCGCCGGCAGGCGCCAGTAGCGCGGCGCGGCTTTCACCGAAGCTGCGTCGCTGGCAAAGCGGAGGCGGAATTCAGTGGGCGGGGTGAGCGTCGTCTTGATCACGGCGGCGTCGGGCTGAACATCGATGACTCCCTTCGCCGCGCCTCCGGGGGCATAGACATGATCGAGCAAGCGCACGAAATCATCGTGGGTGATGGTTTCCTGCCAGGCTTCGAGCTGCGTCCAATCGGGCCGGGTGGCGAGTGCGCTGAGGCGTTGCGCGGACAACGCGGGAGTTCCGAAGAGCAGCGCGGCGAAAAGGAGGAGGCGGAGGAAACGCACGCCGCATCATTTCACAGATTGCCGGCGGACGCGATGGGCTCGTTCGTGGGGGTGGGGAAAACTGCCCCGGGAAGCAATGGTCCCGCTTGACCGGTGCCGCATGCTGGGCTGACCTACCACGCTCTGTGAATCGCCTGCAAAAAATCCTCGAAACGAAAAAATCCGAGATCGCCAGGATTCTGCCGCGGCTCGAACACCTGCGCGCCGCGGCTTTGCAACGCAATGATTTCCGGCCCTTCGCGACCACGCTGGATCGCGGCCCCGATGCCCTGGGCCTCATCGCCGAGGTCAAGAAAGCCAGTCCGAGCGCCGGGGTGATCGCCGCGGAATTCGATGCCGTGGCCATCGCCTTGCAGTACGAGGCCGCGGGCGCCCACGCCATCTCCGTGCTCACGGACGAGCCATACTTTCACGGGCATCTGGCCTATCTCACCAAGGTTCGCGGCGCCGTGGCGCTGCCCTGTCTGCGCAAGGATTTCATCCTGCACGAGGTCCAGATTTATGAGGCGTCCGTGGCTGGGGCCGACGCCATCCTGCTGATTGTCGCGGCTCTCGAGCAACCGCAACTCGAAGCGCTCCACAAGACCGCCGAGCTTTGCCAGCTCGACGTCCTCGTGGAAGTTCACACGCGGGAGGAACTCGACCGGGCCGTCGATCTCGGCGCGACGCTCATCGGCATCAACAACCGCAATCTCACGACTTTCGAAGTCGACCTCGCCACGACCGAGGAACTGAGCGAGGAAGTGCCCGATGGCGTGGTTCTGGTCAGCGAAAGCGGCCTGAAAACGCGAGCCGACGCGCGCCGCGCGCACGCCGCCGGCTGCCAGGCGATTCTCGTCGGCGAAAGCCTCATGCGCACCGGGAACATCCCGGCCCAGGTGGCGGAGTTGCTCGACATCGGGTAGCGGCGGCGCGGAGGCGGCCGTCGATCACCCGCCCTCCCGGCTCCAGTTGTCGCGTGGACCCGGGCCCTCGCTGGGAATGAATTCTCTTGGCGGGGAAATGTCTCCTGCTTTAAATTCGCGCTCGAGCGTGGAAAAACGGACCAGCGACCTGCTGAATCTGAATTTCGCGCACCCCTCAAACCCGAAATGAACCCGGGTGTTCACCGAAGAAAATGCCGTCACCTCCGGAAATTTTGACGCAGAGCGTTCTCCAGCGCATCCCGCCCGGGGCCCGGCGGGAGAGCCTCGTTGACGCTCTCTGCGCCGAATTGGAAATCGCGATTCGCCAGCGGGAGGAGAGCGTCGCGGAACTCGACCGGCTGCAAAGCGAAAGGCAGAAAGAAGCGGATTGCCTGGCCGCCGAGATCGAAGCCTTGATTCAAAGCCGCGACCAGGCGATGGCGGAGATCGAGGAGGCGCGGGCCATGAGCCATGAGGAACTGGCGGCGGCGCGCGCCGAATGCGAGCGAGCGATTCGGGAACGGGACGAACTTCTCCGCCGGATTCCGGAGGCGGATGCTCCTCACAAAAAGCCGCTAAAATCGCTCCGGTCGCAGAAGGCCGCGACGCCCAAGCCGGCGGCCGCCACCGCGCTTCAGGAGGAGCGCGATGCCTATAAATCGGCGGCCGACAAGCTCCTTGGCGAGCGGACCCAGGCGCTCAAGGAACGGGATAAAATCGCCGCTCAACTGGCTTCCGAGCAGAAAGCGCACGCGGAGCAACTGAAGGCCTGGGGTCGGCAAAGCGAGGAGGCGGCCGCTCAGCTTCAAAAGGTCCGCGCCGGCAGTCCAAAGGAAGAGCCCGAGAAGAAGCTCCGCGCGCTCCGCGAGGAACGCGACGCCTTGATCGCCGAGCGCGACGAGATCACCGTGCAGATGGCACGGCTGGGCGAAGACCACCGGCGGGCGTTCCACGCCGTGGCGCAAGAACGGGACGAAGCCGTCGGAAAGCATCAGAGAATCTCCGAGGATCTCGCCCTTGCGGGTGAGCAACACGCGCGGGAAATCCAGGCGATGGCGGCGGAGCGGGATCAATTGACCGCCGAGTTCGCCCGGACGCGAGAGGAACAGGGCAGGATCGTCACGGCGCTCGCGGCGGAGAAGGAACAGCTTTCCGCGGAACGCATCGGCCTCGCGACCGAACTCGAACGGGCGCGGGCCGCTTTCACAGAGCAGGTCGCAGCTCTGGAAGGCGAACGCGATGGCCTGCTGGCCCGCCAGGCGATGGCGGCGGAGTCCGCGACCGCCGGTGAGCAGCAGAACGGCGACACCGAAAAGCTGAACGCCCACCATGATGATCTGACCAAAGATCGCATCCGGCTGGGCGCCGAGTTCGCCCGCTTTCGCGAAATGCATGCCCGGCAGGTGGAGACGCTGACCAATGAGCGGGATGGGTTCATGAATGCCCGGAATGAATTGCGCGAATATCTCGAAGTCTTGACCGACGGTCACCGGCGGGAGTTCGACGCGCTGCGTCAGCAGCTCGGCGCCGTGCTCAACGAGCGCCGGGAAATGCTGGCGATGGTGGAGCGGGACCGCCTTTCGTCGCGGCAGCAGTTCGAACTCTTCACCGAGGAGCGCGACACCCTCGTGCGCGAACGCGACGGTGCGGTCTCCGAACTCGCCCACGAACGTCAAAGGCTCGGCCAGCAGGTCGACGTGCGGGAGCGGGAATGCGAAAACCTCGCCGCTCAACGAAGCGCGCTGCTCACGCAGCTCAATCAATTGCGCGAGGCGCAGAAGCACCAGAACGATCTATTCGACAACGAACGCCAGATCCTCATCGCGCAACGGGACATCATGTCGGCGAAACTCGACCACGCCCTGAAGTCGTTGGGCATGGACCGCGTCACCCTGCTCCAAAAGAAGCTGGACGCCGATGGCCGGCTCACCACCGCCGCCAACGTTCACCGCCAGGAAGTGGAAGCCATCGCGCAGGCGCGGGACGCCGCCCTCCAGGAGCGCGACTCCGCCGTCGCCGAACTCAACCCCTTGCGGATTTTCCGACAGCGGGAAGTGGCTGTGCTCGGCACCCTGGCAAGCTCCAAGTACGTGGCCCTGGACACGGCCGATCACGACCTCGGCGGAAGGCGCCCTGTGCGGGACGCGGTGATCGAACGCAAGGTGGAAATGAAAGTTTGCCTCGGCGAGGAAATGTCGGAAGCGGCGAATGCTGAATTCCTGGAGGAGATCCGTCACCTCGGACGGTTGCAGCACCCCAACATTCCGGCGGTCTACGACGCGGGCCTCGACGAGAACGGCCGCGTCTATTACACGATCAGGCATGTCGCCGGCGTGACTCTTGGTGACGTGCTCGATCAGTTGGAACATGGCCGGATCAACACCCTGCTCCACTTCACGCTCAAACGGCTGCTCGGAATCTTTCACAAGGTCTGCGACGCCGTGGCGTTTGCCCACGCGCACGGCATGGCCCACGGGAACCTGTCGCCGGAACACATCATACTCGGTGAATTCGGCGACGTTTCGGTCACGCGCTGGAGCCTCCGGCGAAAGGCCGGCCCGGCCGCGACGTCCGAAGCCGACATCCAGGACGACATCGTGGCCCTCGGGCGAATGCTTTACGAGATCAGCACCCTGGAATCTCCGCCTGATTCCGGCGTCGTGCGGCAGGAAAGCGCCGCGCACAAGAAGGCGGCGGCCAACCGGCACCGGACCGCGGCCCGCACCCTGAGCAACTACTGGGGCGCCGATACGAACCTGAAAACTCTCGTCTCTGTGGCGCGGCGGGCCCTCGATCCGCGGGCGCCTGACCAATTCCAGACAGCCCGGGAATTTCAAATCCAGGTCGATGCTTTCAAGGACAGCTTCGAGGATCCTTTGCGACTGACCTTGCGAAGGCTGCTCCGGCACTGGATGCTCAGCCACAAGGCCGCCGCGGCGGTCGTGCTCGCTCTTCTGGTGCTGGCGGCGGGAGTGCTCGGCGTCGGCGCGCGGCAGAAATACCTCGAGTACCGCGCTCGGCAGATCGAAATAAAAGAGTTGATTCAGAGGATCATGGGCCCGCCAGTGCGGTCCGAAAACTAGAGCGTGTCATGCACTCGTCGTGGGTAGGGACGCCGCGCCGCCGGCGTCCTCTCGCGTCATTCCAATGGCACCGCGGGCGACCGGGGTGCGCCACGCTATCGAGGACGGCGCGGCGCGCCGTCCCTACCGCGCACTGGCTACCCCACTCTACAGTGCATGACACGCTCTAGCAGTTTCCGCCTCGGAAAGGGAAAGCCCTCAAACGCTCCCCAACCCGCTGACCCATTTGCCTTTGCGCACGAGGCGATCGATGCGCAGTCCGGCTCGGCGAAAAGCGGCCACGACTTCCTTCTCCTGCGTGCGCAGAATCCCGGAAAAGACCAGCCAGCCGCCGGGTGCGATGGCCGCGACGATCATCGGCGCGACTTCCAGGAGCAGATCGCTGAAGAGATTTGCGGCGACGACGTTCCACGTCCGCCGGGGCTGCCAGTACCGCACGTCGAGCTTCCTGACGGCGACGCCATTGATCGTGTTGAGCCGGGCATTTTCTTTGGCGGTGCGCACGGCGTGCGGATCGAAATCCGCCGCGTCCGCGCGCCGGGCCCCCAGGAGTCGCGCGGCCAGCGCCAGAATTCCGCTGCCCGTGCCGAGGTCGAGCATCTCCCACGGCCGGCCGGAAAGGTCGCCGCTCACGTCGGCGAGGAGGCGCAGGCAGGTGGCGGTGGTGTCATGATCGCCGGTGCCAAAGGCCATTCCCGCCGGGATGAACAAGACGGGCCGTCCGGGCGAAGCTTTGGCTTCCGCCGTCCGGGCCCGCTCGCCGCCGACGACCACCAGTTTGCCCCGCACCCGAATCGGCGCACGGACCGCTTCGCTCACCATGCGCGGTTTTTTCTGCACGGCGACGGCGCCGCCGAAGGACTTTCGCAAGTCCTCCGCCTGCGACTTCGTCAGTTGAAAGGCCTCGAGCCGGATGGTCTTCGCGCCCGCCAGGACGGTGATGGCCAGCCGGTCGCTCACGCCGCGCAAGCGTTCCGCCCACGCATCCTCCCATTTCGCCGCGCCGAGCTTTCGCCACGTGTAGTGCGGACTCACTTCTTTTTAAAGATGAGGATGTGCTGGATCGGCAGGACGTCGATGTTTTCGACGTATTCGAGTTCGGGATGCACGGCCATTTCCTTGCGCACTTGCGCCTCGGTCATCTTGTGGACCTCCTTGATCTGCACCTTCGGGTCTTCCTTGCGGAACTCGACGAAGACGATGCGTCCGCCCGGCTTTAGTTCCGAGATCATGCTGCGGATCATCTCGAACGGCTGATCAAATTCATGGTAGACGTCGACCATGATCATCGTGTCGCATGACGCCGGCGGCAGATTCGGATCCGTGGTGGTGCCAAGCACCGGTTTGACGTTGGTGATGCGGAACATCGCCATGCGCCGCGTGAGCAAAGCGAGCATCTCCGGCTGGATATCCACGCCATAGATGAATCCCGAACCGATCCTCTTGGCGATGTTGCGCGAAATAAAACCTGAGCCGCACCCAATATCCGCCACGACTTCCCCGTCGTGGAATTTCAGCGCATCCATCAAGAGATCGGTTCGTTCTTCATCCTTGCGCTCGGGCCGTTCGAGCCAGTCGGCGGCCTGATGCCCCATGACGTGGGCAATCTCGCGGCCCAGATAAAAGACGCCGATGCCATTCGGATCATGTTCGGCGCGCGTTTCGTACGGTGGGTGTGCCGGCGGAGCCGCCTCATCGGCAAAGGCCGGCAGCGTGAGGATCACGGCGAGCAGGAGGCGGAACAGGGCAGGGGGCATGGCGGCTTCGCCGAACATCCAACATCCAACACCCAACATTCAACATCCAATGAAGCCCGCCGCAGATCCCGAACCTCAGACGCGGAAATCCTCCAAGAAAAAAGAGAAGGAGCCGCAACGGAAGGCAACCGCGAATTGACGCGAAGACGTGAGGAGCCGCGCTCTATAGAGCGTAGCGTGTATCCGATTCGCGTCCATTGGCGTTCATTCGCGGTCAAAAATCCGAAAGAACGAAGGGGTTTTGCGCGCGACCTTGTTCCCGCCGCGGGCGCGGCTTATAGGTTTGCGGTGAAGCGGGCCCTCGTCACTATGCTGTGCAGCCTCGTCGTTCTCTATCTCGCTATCGTCGCGCTGTTTGCCTTCAACCAACGACGGCTCCTTTATTTCCCCGGGCGCGCGCTCGGGCCGGAGGAAAGAGTGGCCGACATCGCCGCGCCCCTTGGGCTCGAGCCATGGCGCGATGCGCAAGGTCTTCGGATCGGCTGGCGGCAGGTCCCGCCTGCCCATGGACCGGCGACGCGGCGAATGGTGGTCTTTCACGGAAATGCCGGCACGGCCTTCGAACGTTCGCAATACCTCATGGGTTTCGGCCGGATGGACCAAGGCCGGACGTGGCAGGTCTTCCTGTTCGAATATCCGGGGTACGATGCGCGTCCCGGTGAGCCCAGTCAGGCGGCCTTCTGCGCCACCGGGCGCGAGGCGCTTGCGCAACTCGCCGCCGAAGATTCGCGCCCGATTTATGTGACCGGTGAATCGGTGGGCGCGGGCGTGGCTTGCGCTTTGGCCGGCGACATGCCGCAGCAGGTGGCCGGCGTTTTTTTGATGACCCCATTTGCCGCGCTGAGCGAGGTCGGCGCCCACCATTATCCCTGGCTGCCGGTGAGCCTGATCCTGCGCGATCGCTGGGACAATGTCGCCGCTCTCCGCAAATACCGTGGTCCCGTCGCGGTGATGATCGCCGGCCAGGACGAGGTGGTGACGGCCGCGCAAAGCCGGAAGCTCTTTGATAGCTATGCCGGCCCGAAACGTGAATGGGTCGACGAGGACGCCACCCATAATACAGTGATCGATGCCCCGACGGAAGTGTGGTGGCGCGAGGTGTCGGAGTTTCTGATCGAGCATTCGACACCGCGTTCGTCACCTCTCCTGAATTTCAATTCCAGATGCCCTCTGAGGGACGAAGTCGATTCTTGAGGCGGCTGCCAACCGCCGCAATCCTGTCTCAAGTCTTGTGGCTGCCGCGCGCCTGGATTATTGAGCGCACATGCGAGTCGATGATCTCCGGCGCATCCACGAGGCCGTCCCTTTCCGTCCCTTCAGCCTCGTCCTGGCGGATGGGCTGGCCTTCCCTGTGCCGCACGAGGACTTCCTTTCCATCGCGCCCAAAGGCACTGCCGTCGTTCTCTGGGCGGAGGATGGTGGGATCGGGAGTTATCTCGACATCGCCCTGATCGCGGATATTCGGATGAAGGGCAACGGTGAGAAGCGTTCCAAGCGCCGGCGCGATTGACCCGGCGCGTATCCGGTGCGATGCGGTCATGCCGCGCTTGCCGAAGCTCCGAGGATGCGCTAATGAGCGGAGATGAAAGCCGAGGACATCCGTCGCGTCCACGAAGCCGTCCCTTTCCGTCCCTTCAGCCTCGTACTTGCCGATGGACGCGCCTTCCGCGTGCCGCACTCCGATTTTCTCTCGGTTTCGCCAAAAGGCGGGGCGCTCTTTCTGTGGGCCGAGGACGGTGGCATCGGCGGGATTCTCGATACCGCTCTAATCGCCGAGGTCCGGTTTAAGGCGAACGGAACCCGGCATCCCAAGCATCGATAGAGCAGAGTTGCGCTCGGGGCGCGACGCGGCACTATGCGCGGCAATGCAGTTCATCCGCGACATCTATGCCACGGCCCGCCTGGCGGGCCGTCCCGTGCTTTCCCTTGAGTTTTTCCCCACGAAAACCGAGGAGGGCGAGCGCGTCCTCTTCGAAAAAACGCTGCCCGCGCTGCTGGCCGTCGAGCCGGCGTATTGCTCGGTGACCTATGGTGCGGGGGGCGGCACCCGCGACAAGACCCTCGGCATCGTCGATCGCATTCAGCGCACGCACGGTCTGCCGGCGATGATGCACCTGACGTGCGTCAACTCGACCTGCGCGGAGTTGGGCGCGGTGCTCGAAGAAGCGCGGGCGCGGGGCATCATGAATATTCTCGCGCTCCGCGGCGACCCACCGGTGGGCGGCGAGTTTGTGAAGACCGAGGGCGGCTTCGAGTTCTCCCGTGAACTGGTCGCCTTTATCCGCGAGCACGCCGGTTTCTCGATTGGCACCGCCGGATTTCCCGAGGGCCACATTGCGCAGCGCGCCGGAAAGTACGTGGATTGGCAATTCCTCGCCGAAAAAATCGAGGCGGGCGCGGATTTCATCATCACGCAACTCTTCTTCGACAACGCGGATTTTTACGAATTTCACGACCATCTCGTCGGCAAGCTTGGCGTGACTGTGCCGATCATTCCCGGCATCATGCCGATCCTCTCGGCGGGACAGACGAAGCGCTTTGTCGCACTCTGCGGCGCAAAACTGCCCGCGCCGTTTCTGCGCCGTCTCGACGAGTTCGACGGCAATGACGAGGCGGTGGCCGCCTACGGGATCGAATACGCCACCGAGCAATGCGCCTCGCTGCTCGAGTACGGCGTGCCGGGCCTGCACTTCTACACGCTGAACAAGGCGCACTCGGCGGTGCAGATCGCACGCAACCTCGGTCTGCCGGCGAAGTGAGCCGGCGCGTGTCCGGCTAAGAGAAATGCGACACGCTTCGCCAGGCGACAATCAGACAATCAGACCGTCGGACAATCGGACAATCAGAAGCCCTCGCTGCCAGGTCCCTCCCGCGAATTCAGCGAGATTGTGCGCCGGTCAACACAGATGCCCCGCCGGGTTCTGGCGTGTCGCAGTGGCAAGGTCTGATTGTCTGCCGGTCTGATTGTCCCATCGTCTCATCATCGCGGCGGAGCACCTGCCGCGGGACGCTGAATTCTCACTGCTCCGCCAGCGTCAGCCGCAAAGTCGGCGGGGCGAGGGTCGGGTGGTGGTTGCCGGCAAAGCCGTGGACCGCGGAGTTGCTGCCCGGCTCGGACGTTTCGCGCACCACGATGAGCGTGGCGCGGCCGGTGGTGTCGGAGTTGAGGAAATCGGCCAGGGCCTGGCCCTCGATCGCGAAGCTGCCGCTGACCACACCGCGCGGCGTGGTGAAGGCGCCGAGCTTGACCGCGCGCGTCGTATCGACGGTCCCGGCGTCCGGAGAGAAGGCCGGGGCATTTTCCCAGGTGAGGGTGTCGGCGGACCAATCGTCCTGTGCGTGGTCGGTCAGCCCGTAGACGGCGAAGGTGCACTCGCCGGTGAGCGAGGCGTAGCCAAATCCTGTGGCCTCGAAATTGAGTGTGAGCGAGGCTTCCTCAACGCGGCGTTCCTGCAAAGGAGCGAGATCGAAGCGCAGGTAGGCCCGGCGGTGGTAATTCCTGGAGGGCGAGTTCTTGACGAGCAGCAGGGTGTCGGAATTGTGGATCGGGCTGTTCGGCGAGACGGTATAGGCGGCGTCACCGGCGCCGCCGGCTGTGGTCAGCATGAGCGTGGAAGGATGTGGCGCGGCGTTGGGACGCAGGAAGGCATATTGGTCCGGTTCGCCCTCGACGCCGTGTACCTGGGTGAGCCGGTCGGCGCTGATCGCCGCGGATTCCCGCGTGGCCAGCATCCGGGTCTCGCCGCTGTGCTCGTGCCGCAGCTCGACTTGACCATTCAACACCTGCACCTGCCCCTGGCCGCCCGCATCGGTGCTGATCCCAAAATCGGTGCCGTGGTCGATCAACTGCGCGTGGGCCGTGGCCACGGCGAAACCGCGCGCCTGCGGTGGCACATGGGCGGTGAGCGCACCGGAGTGCAGGAAACAGGCGTTTGGCCCCTGGAGTTCGAGCTCCGCCGGGCCTTCGAGCGAAACCTCCGCGCCGCTTTGAAAGACAAGGCGGGCCACGCCACTCTCCAGCCGCAGCCTCCCGGCGGGCAACGGGGAGCCGGGCACGGTAGGCAGCGAGGAATTTTCCCAACGCGCGCCATTGGTCTCGACGAGCGTGGCGAGCGGCTTTTCCACGCGTCTCGGCGCGAACCACCAGATGGCCAGGCCCAGGGCCAGGGCGGCCGCGATCTGGAGCACCCAACGGTGGAAATGCACCACCTTCACCGTCGGTTCGGGAAGCGTTCGCAGCACTTCGGAGAGCGGCACGTTGCCGAGCCGGCTGGCGTTCTGGCGGAGCGCGGCGTGCTGGTGCATGATTTCCACGTAAACCCGGCGCAACCCGGCGTCGCCCAGGACGAATCCTTCGAGCCGGGCACGGTCTTCCGCGGAAAAATCGCCGTCGAGCAAACGGTCGCAGATGTCGCGCAATTCGGTTTGCGGCAGGGACACCGCGGAGCCTGCCCTGAGCTTGTCGAATGGGTCGGCGTCCCCGGTCGGTTCAGACGCTCCCGGGACTGCGGGATCGGCGTCCTTATTGGAATCAGGCGGGTTCATTTTCAGATTGATGGAGGTTTTTGTTCACGCACTCGTGGAGGACGTGGCGGATGCGGCTGAGCAGCCGATAGAGCGCTCCGACGGTCCGCTGGAGGCGCGCCGCCATTTCTTCCAGCGAAAGGCCTTCCTGGTAGCGCAGATGCAGCGCTTCACGGTGGTCCGGGGGCAGCTTGGCCACGCAATCGTGCAGGACGCGCTCGCGCTGCTCCAACCGGTCGGCGCTTCGCTCGACTTCGTCCGAGACGGTGCGGAGGAAATTCTCGCTGAAATCCAGGCGGTCCCGGTGCTTGCGCTTCCGGTAGGCCAGCACCTGGTGGAACGCCACCTTGCGCGCCCAGGCCCCGAAATTCGTACCGGGTTCGAATTTGGCGAAGTTGCGCCACATCACGACCTTCGCCTCCTGGAGAATGTCGTCCGCGTCCTGGGGATGCGGCACCATGGTCATGACGTACGCGCCGAGGAGCCGCTCGTGGCGGGCGAGCAGGAAAACAAATTCTTCGGCGCGATCGGGTGGTGACATGTTCGCGGGAGGGGTTTACCCGATAAAGTCCGGTTGCGCCGGAAATCGGACAAATTATTTTTCCGGGTCGATGCGAACCTCAAAGATTTTTTGTCCAAAATTTTGTCCGCCGGACTTATAGGTCTGATAACAGCTCATGTTTCCCCGACCGACCATTGTGACCCTTGCCGTGCTCGCCCTGGGCGCCCACGCCCTGGCCGATGACGGTGTCGATTTCTTCGAGAAGAAGGTGCGCCCGCTCTTGAGCGAACGCTGTTTTGAGTGCCACAGCCCGGAAAAGAAGGTCAAAGGCGGCCTGCGGCTCGATACGCGCGACGGCTGGGCCAAAGGCGGTGACAACGGGCCGGCCATCGTGCCCGGCGACCCGGAAAAGAGCCTGCTCATCAGCGCCGTGCGGTACAAGGACAAGGACCTGCAGATGCCCGAGAAGCGCAAAATGCCGGACGAGGAAATCGCGATCTTTGAGCAATGGGTGAAAATGGGCGCGCCCGACCCGCGCACTGGGAGCGAGGTCGCGGTGGTGAAAAAGCAGGTCGGGCTGAGCATCGAGGCGGGGAAAAGGTTTTGGTCCTACCAGCCGGTGCAAAGCGTCACGCCACCGGCCGTCAAAGACACCGCCTGGCCGCACGGCGACATCGACCGGTTCATCCTGGCGAAAATGGAAGCGGCCAACTTGCGGCCCGCGCCCGACGCCACACCGGAGACGTTGCTCCGGCGGTTGTATTTCGATCTGATCGGGCTGCCGCCGACGCCGGAGGAGGTGGGGGATTTCGTGCGCGATTGTTCCGCGGCGGCGGCGGAGCAAGACAAGCAGACAGTCAGACAATCAGACAATCAGAAGGCTCCCGCTGCGAACGCCTCATTGTCTGATGGTCCGATTGTCTCCTTGTCTTCGTCGCAACGAGAAAAAGCGCTCGAGCACGTGGTCGACCGCCTCCTCGCCTCCCCCCGGTTCGGCGAAGCGTGGGGCCGGCACTGGCTCGACGTGGCGCGTTTCGCCGAGTCGAGCGGGGGCGGGCGCACGCTGCTTTTCAAGGACGCGTGGCGGTATCGCGATTACGTCATTGAAGCGTTCAATGCCGACGAGCCTTTCGACCAGTTCATCCGCGAACAACTGGCCGGAGACCTCCTTCCCGCGGCGACGCCCGCCGAGCAACGCCGGCAGACCATCGCCACGGCTTTTCTGGCGCTCGGCCCGACCAATTACGAGGAACAGGACAAGCAGCAGTTGCGCTTCGATGTGATTGATGAGCAGCTCGATACCCTCGGCAAGGCCTTCCTGGGCCAGACCATCGGCTGCGCCCGCTGTCACGATCACAAGTTTGACCCGATTCCGCAGCGCGACTATTACGCGATAGCGGGCATCCTCGCGTCGACGCGCACGCTGCTCAGTTACACGGAGAACGTGGCGAGCTGGATCTCCGCGCCACTCCCGGGCGAAGCGGTCACCGAGGCCGCTTTGCGGGCGCACGAGCAAAAGGTCGCCGTGCTGCAGAAAAAGCTGGCCGATGCCAAGGCCACCCTGGCGGAGGCTTCCAAGGGCGTGAGCGTGGCCACGGAGAAACCCGGCCGATCCATTGCTCCCAGCGACCTTCCCGGCATCGTCATCGATGACACGGCGGCAAAGGTCGTCGGTGAATGGAAGCACTCGAGGGCGGTCGGCAGCTATATCGGCGAGGGCTATCTGAGCGACAATAACGCCGGCAAAGGCGAGAAGACGGTGACGTTTACGCCCCCGATTTCACAAGCGGGCCGCTACGATGTCCGGCTCGCCTACTCCTACTTCGCCGACCGCGCCGACAACGTCAAAGTCACCATCTTCCACGCTGATGGCGAGGACACGGTCTATGTGGACGAAACGCAGGTGCCGCCGATCGACGGGCGTTTCGTTTCGCTCGGCAAGTTTCGCTTCGAGAAGGATGGCGCGGGCTATGTGCTCATCACCAACGAGGGCACGAAGAAATTTGTCACTGTCGATGCCCTGCAACTCCTGCCGGAAAGCGAAGCCACCGCTTCCAACGCCAAGGATGACGCGGCCAATCCCGCGCGAACCGCCGCCGCGAAGCAGGTCAAGACGCTGGAAGCGGACCTGAAGAAAATCGAGAAGGAGGGTCCGGTGCGCCAGACGGCCATGGCGGTGCGTGAGGGCGACGCGATCATCGACACGCAAATTCGCGTGCGCGGTGTGCAAAAGCAGCGCGGCGAAACCGTCCCGCGCGGTTTCCTGCACGTGGCGCTGACCACCGAACCGGTGCTTCCGGAGGACGAGAGCGGCCGGCGCGAACTGGCCGAGTGGATCGCCAGCCCGCAGAATCCGCTGACGGCGCGCGTGCTCGTGAACCGCGTATGGGCGTGGCTTTTCGGGACGGGCATTGTCCGCACGGTCGATATCTTTGGCACGACGGGCGAGAAGCCGGCGCATCCCGAATTGCTCGACTACCTGGCCGCGCGTTTTGTCCGCGAAGGCTGGAGTGTGAAGCGGCTCATTCGGGAGATGGTGCTTTCGCGCACCTGGCAGGAGGCGGTGGAACCGCGCCGAAGTGCTCAGTCCCTGGCCGCTCCCGACCCGGAAAACCGGCTCTTCAGCCATGCCAATCGACGGCGGCTCGATGCCGAGCAATTGCGCGACACGATCCTCGCGGTGAGCGGCCAGTTAAAGCTCGAGTACCTCGGACCCAATATCACCGGCGCCGGCGCCGGGGAAAGCGATGCCAACAACACCTCGGCACAGAATCTCGAATACAAGTACGTCTACACCGACACGCGCCGGAGCGTTTACACGCCGGCGTTTCGGAACAAGCGGCTGGAATTATTCGAGGCGTTCGATTTCGGAGACATCAATAGCTCCATCGGCCAGCGCAATGTCAGCACCGTGGCGCCGCAGGCGCTCTATCTGCTCAATCATCCATTCGTCGTCGAACAGGCGCGGGCGGCAGCCGAACGGACGCTGGCCAACTCGAGCAGCAATGACGAACGGATCATCGCCGTGTTTTGGCGCACCTTGGGCCGGGGGCCGTCGTCGGGGGAATTGGAGAAATGCCGGCGGTTTCTGGGGACGGAACCTTCGCTCGAAGCGTGGGCTGAATTGCAGCAGACGCTCTTTGCATGTTTGGATTTTCGATATATCGAATGAGACTTTTTAGACGCCCTCTTAATCTTCATCTACATCCCCGGTCATGGAGAGCTGGGCCGGTTTAGATTGGGATTAAGAGCAAGATCAAGATTAAGATAAAGAAACCCGCCGCCGAACCACCTGCCATGAACCTACCGCTCCAGACCCGCCGTTCCGCCCTGCAAAAACTTGGATGTGGCTTTGGCTATCTGGCGCTGGCCCGGCTGGCCTCGCAGGAGCGGGCCCGGGCCGCCACCCTGGTGACCAACCCGCTCGCGCCCAGGGCACCGCAGTTCAAGCCGCGCGCCAAGCGCATTATCTTTCTCTTCATGCAGGGCGGCGTGAGCCATGTGGATTCGTGGGACTACAAGCCGCGCTTGATCGCGGAAGATGGGCGGATGATGGATTTCGACGATCTGCGCACCATCGCCCGGGGCGAAAAAGTGCCGCAGCAACGTGTCATGAAATCGCTGTGGAACTTCAGCCAGCACGGCCAGAGCGGAATCTGGGGAACCGACCTTTTCCCCGAAATGTCGAAGCACGTCGACGATCTGTGCGTCATCCGCTCGATGCACACCGACGGCATCGCCCATGGCCCGGCGACGCTCTTTCTCCACACCGGCACGACCAATTTCGTGCGGCCTTCGATGGGCTCGTGGGTGACTTATGGGCTCGGCTCGGAGAATGCCAATCTGCCGGCTTTCATTTCGCTCAGCCCCAGCCTCGGCAACGGCGGCCCGCGCAACTACGGCAACGCCTTTCTACCCGCGATTTACCAGGGCACGCCGATCGGACGCGCGGGCGTTCCGGCGAAGGAAGCGACCATCCGCAATCTTCAGCCGGCGCGTTCGCTCGATGAAGCCAGGAAGCAATTCGATCTGCTGCGCGACCTGAACGCGGAGCAACTCGCCCAAAAGCCCGGTGAGAGCGAACTGGAAGCGGTGATCAACAGCTACGAACTGGCCTGGCGGATGCAAAGCGCCGCGCCCGAAGTGCTCGATTTCCAAAGCGAAAGCGCCGAGACGCTGGCGCTCTACGGCATCGGCGAGGACAAGACGGACAACTTTGGCCGGCAATGCCTGCTCGCGCGGCGGTTTTGCGAGGCCGGCGTGCGGTTCGTCCAGGTCAATTACGGCGACAACACCAACAATCCGGCGTGGGACCAGCACTCCAATCTCAAAAAGCACGGCGACCACGCCAAAGCCGTGGACAAGCCGGTGGCCGGTCTGCTGCAGGACCTCAAACAGCGCGGCTTGCTCGAGGATACGATCGTCTGGTGGGGCGGCGAATTTGGCCGCACGCCGTATGCGGAAAAGAATGGCACCGGCCGCGATCACAATCCGGCCGGCTTCAGCATCTGGCTGGCGGGCGGCGGCTTCAAGCGCGGCGTGGCCTATGGCGAGACCGACGAGTACGGCCATCACGCCGCCGTGGACAAGATTCACATGCACGATCTCCACGCCACGCTGCTCGCGGCTCTCGGGCTCGACCACGAGAAGCTGACCTATCGCTACGCTGGCCGCAATTTCCGCCTCACCGATGTCTATGGCCAGGTGGTCAACGATCTCTTCGCATGAAACTCCCCATCCTCCCCACCCTCCTCGCCCTCTTCGCTTTCACCCTTGGCGCCCGCGCCGAACTCACGGAGGAGCAGCGCCGCGTCCCGCTGGAAGTCGATTCGCCCGATCCCAAGCTGGCCAAGATCGTCCTCATTGCGGGCAGCGCGGCCAACAGTCCTGGCTCGCACGAATACTTTGCCGGCAATGTCCTTCTGCGGGATTGGCTCAAGCAGACCAAGGGCGTGTGGCCCGTGCTCGTCGCCGAGGGCTGGCCGAAAAATGAATCCATCCTCGATGGCGCCAAAGCGGTGGTGGTCTATGCGGATACCGCCGAGAAGCTGCCGTTCCTGGAGCAGTCGCGTTGGGATCACATCAAGCGCCTGCTGGACGCCGGGACCGGCTTCGTCATGCTGCATCAATCCGCCGACGTGCCCGCGGAACGCGCCGACGAAATGAAGTCGTGGCTGGGCGCCGTCTGGCACAAAGAGACCGGCTGCCGGGGCCATTGGGACATGGATTTCAACGAGATCCCGGCGCACGCGATCACCCGCGGGGTGACGGCGTTTCACGTGCCGTTCGACGGCTGGCTCTTCAACATGGACTTTGCTCCGGGCGCGGTCCCGCTGCTCGCCGGCGTGGTGCCTGACAAGGCGCGAACGACCGCGGATGCCAAGGCGCACGTCGGACGCCCCGAAGTGATGGCCTGGGCCTATGAGCGGCCAAACGGCGGGCGCAGCTTTGCCTTCACCGGCTGCCACATCCACCGCAATTGGTCGCTCGAAAGCCAGCGCCGCCTGGTGACCAATGGCGTCCTCTGGACGGCGAAGATCGAGGTGCCCGAAGGCGGCGCCCCGGTGGCCCTTTATCCCGCCACGCTGACGGCCAACCTCGACGACAAGCCCAAGCCCGCGCCGAAAACCGCGACACCGGCGCCTGCGGCTCCAGGGGGCACGGCGCAATAGCTCATTGAGTGGCAAACGTCATTCTTCGATGACGAGACCCGCGGAGGTAAAGGTCTGAGCAAGCAGGAAAAGTTGCTGGCGAAGGTGCTCGGCGGGAAATCCGACGCGGCCATCCGTTTTGGCGACCTCTGCTCGCTTCTGACGCATCTTGGCTTTACCGTGCGCGTCCGTGGCAGTCATCACAACTTTCGCAAAGCCGGTTGCGACGACATCAACTTGCAGTCCGCCGGGAAAGACGCGAAACCTTACCAAGTGAAGCAAGTGCGGGAAATCCTTCTCCGAGGCGAAAAATGAAAAGATACCAACCGAAAGATTACGAAATCCGCATCTGGTGGAGTGAGGAGGACGATGCTTTTCTCGCGCAGGTCGTCGACATGCCGGGCATCATGACGCACGGTGATACGCCGGAAGATGCGGCGCGAGAGAACTTTATTGCGCTGCAGCTGGCCCTCGATTGCCTGAGCGAGGCAGGGAAGGAAGCCCCGGCGCCTGGCAGTCGGTCCGGTTATCACGCCAGCAGCGCCGGGAGTTGATGAGCTTGCTCGTAAACGCCGCGATTTCCGTTCCTGCGCCGTCCTGGCCGTCTCGACTCGACCCGCACGACGACCTTCTGATGGACTGCTGATTCGGGAGCTAGCAGCGTCCGTACACCGACTGCGATGCCGCCTCTCCAGCTTGGTTTTCTGATCGCGGCATTCCTCGTTCCGTGGCTGCTCTGGGTCATCGGAGCGCGCCTGGAATCGCGGCGTTTTGCCAGGACGGCATGCTGGACCCTGGCCGGCGTCCTGCTCGCCGCGGAGTTGGCGGAATTCTGTGTGAAACTCTTCGTGGAAGATTTCCCGCTCGTCGCGAAATTGCCGATGCAATTGTGCGATTGGGCGCTGTTCGTGACTGTCGCGGCGCTGATCTGGCGCTCGCCGCGCTGTTTCGAGATCGCCTATTTCTGGGGCCTGGCCGGCGCCATCCAGGGACTGCTCACACCCGCCATCGGGCAGGATTTGGCGCTCTGGCGCAAGACGGGCTTCTTCGTCATCCACGCCGGAATCGTCGCCGGCATTCTTTTCCTCATTCTCGCCTTTGGCATGCGGCCCGAAGCGCGATCCTTGTGGCGGGTGTTGCTCTGGTCGGAGCTGTACTTCGTCGTGACGCAGGTCGTGAATGCGCTCACCGGGCAGAATTACGGCTTCCTCGCCCATCCGCCGCCGACGCATTCGCTGCTGGATCTGTTTCCGCAAAACCACTGGCTCTACGTGACGACGATCAATCTCGTGGCGCTGCTGGCCTTTGCGATCCTCTATCTGCCATGGTGGCTGGTGGACCGCCGCCAGGAGGCGATGCGGCGGGGCATGGGAATGACGAAGGGTCCGGGCTTGCCACGGCGTCGCCCAGGCGAGCCGGGCCGGACTGGCGGAGAATGACGGATGACGAAGGAATGCCGAAGCCCGAATGCACACGTCCGGCCCAACGTGGAACGCCGCGCGATGGGTCATTCTGCATTCGGACTTCCTTCGTCATTCGGCCTTCGGCCTTCATCATTCTGATTGACCTTGAGTTTTCGGCCCGTCCCATTCATTTTGACACTCCTTGTGAAAACCGCGCCCCCCTCCGACAGATCCCACCTGATCGCCTGCCTCGTCGCGATAGCCATCATGGCTTTCGTGGTGACCCTCGGGGTGCGTTATTGCGATCAGACCGAGCGGCGCTACGTGCACGCGCTGGCGCCCGATTTGTCCGAAGTGAAGCTGCAAGGTGTGGTCCTGCAAAAAAAGGCCTTTACCCAGCCCGATCTGCTGGTGCTCTACGGTAGCTCGGAATTGGCCAAGGCCATGCCGAACAACGCCTCCCAGTTCTTCCAGGATTACCCGACCGGTTTTCGCGTCTTTCCCGTGGGTCAGCCCGGGACGACCTGCCTCGCGGTGCTGCAAAAGGTGGCCGCGGTGGGCCCCGATATCCGGGGCAAAAAGGTGGCGTTTTCGATGTCGCCGGGCTGGTTCTTTACGGCGGTCTTTGACCCGAAATGGTATGAGGGCAATTTTTCGCATCTCCAGGCTTTGGACCTGGCTTTCAGCGGGGACTTGAGCAGCGGGCTCAAGCGCGACATCGCGCGGCGCATGCTCGCCTACCCCAAGACGCTCGACAACCAGTGGCTGCTCGAATTCACCCTGCGGCGGCTGGCCGGTGCGGGGCCGGTGGATCGGGCGCTCTACGCGTTGATCTGGCCGATGGGACGGCTGGAGAACCTCGTTGGGCGAATCCAGGACCACTTTGAAGCCACGCTGCACGTTCTGGATGAAGAAGCGAAGCTCCAGGAACCGGAGCATCATGGCGTGCGGGCGTTGAAATGGAACAGCCTCGTGCAACGCGCCGCGCAGTTTGCCGTCAACAAGACCGCCCTGCGGGACAAACGCCTGGAAGTCGCCCGCAAAAAGCAGAAGTACGCGAGCGCCCACCTGACGACCGCCTCGCAGACGCAAAACCTGGTCAAGACGGTCGACCATGCCGAGGAGTGGACCGATCTTGAACTGCTCCTGCGCGTCTTTCGCGAACTCGGCGCCCGGCCGCTCCTGCTGAGCATGCCGGTGGAGGATATTCGCCTCCAGGTCTATGGCGTTTCGCCCGAGGTGCGGACGGACTATCTGCGCCGCTTGGATGAAACCGCGGCACGGTACAATGTCGCGCTGCTGGATTTCCGCGAACACGAAAAGGATCCGGCCTTCCTCGTCGATTTCCTCGACCATCTCAGCCCGCAGGGCTGGCTCTATTACAACAAGGCGCTCGATGATTTTTATCACGAGCGCGAGGACTGAGGCGTGCCATGCCTCCGATGGTGAATATGCTGGACGAAAAATGGCTGTTGAAAGTAATTCGTCCTTTGCTGCTTCCCGGCGACATTCAACCCCCAGCCCGTATTCTCACCCATGTCCACGTCCACCCGATTGATTGAAGTCCTGAAAAACGTTGCCGAGACCGATGAGGTCGAGCGCAACCTCGACCTGCCGCTCTACGATTCGCAAGTGCTCGATTCCATGAAGACGGTCGAGCTGATGGTCGCCATCTCGCAAGAGTTCGGCGTCGATATTTCGCCGGCCGAATTCGAGCGCGACAAGTGGGCGACGCCGCGGATGATCATTGCCGACGTCGAGCAACGCATCGCGAGTTGAGGCCATGCAGGCGCCGCAATTTTTTCAACGTCCGGCGGTTCGCCAGACGCTGCTGGTGCTTTACTATATCGGCATCATCGCCGGGTTGATCTATCTTTACGGGCGCGGCGATTTCTCCACGCCGCCCTTTGTCTATCAGGGATTCTGAGCCGTGGACCTGCTCGCGCAAATTGACCGTTGGGGCGCCCTGGCGCCCGGGCGACCGGCGCACGTCAGCGAGGGACGTACCCTGACCTACGGCGAATTGCGGGAGCAATCCGACGCGCTCGCCGCCTGGCTCGAGGAACGGCTCGGGGCGAATCGTTCCCCGGTCGCCGTGATCGGCCACAAGGAACCCGAAATGATGGTCGCCTTCCTCGGCTCGGTGAAGAGCGGCCGGCCCTATGTGCCGATCGATCTATCTATTCCGCCGCAGCGCGCCGAGCGCATCGTTCAGAATGCCGGCGCGGCGCTGACGCTGACGCCCGCGCTGGTGCGCGAGGCCCTTGCCGCACCGCGCGGCAGTGCGCAGCCGCCGCGGGTCACGGGCGACGATCCCTACTACATCATCTTTACCTCCGGCAGCACCGGCGAGCCGAAGGGCGTGGTCATCACGCTGAACTGTCTGACGACCTTTGTGATCTGGACGCTCGGGGAGCAGAAATTCCCGGAGTTGAACGAGACCTTTCTGAATCAGGCGCCATTCTCCTTCGACCTTTCGGTGATGGACCTTTACTCGAGCCTCGCCAGCGGCGGCACCCTTTTCAGCATTACCCGCGAGGCCATCGCCAATCCCAAAGTGCTCTACCAGGACTTTGCCAAATCCGGCATCACCACCTGGGTTTCGACGCCGTCCTTCGCCCAGATGTGCCTGGTGGAAAAGAGCTTCGGGCCGGAAATGCTGCCGCAGATCCGCCGGTTCTGGTTCTGCGGCGAAACCCTGGCCAACGAGACGGCCGCGCAACTGCTCGACCGCTTTCCCAACGCCGAAGTCTGGAACACCTACGGCCCCACGGAAGCGACCGTGGCGACGACGTCCATCCGCGTCGATCGCGAGGTGCTGACGCGCCATTCGCCATTGCCCGTGGGCTATGCGATGCCGGGCACGCGGATTGCGATCATGGACGAGCACCGTGTTGCGGTTGCCGAGGGCGAGCGCGGGGAAATCGTCATCATCGGTCCCAACGTCAGCCCCGGCTATCTTGGCCGCGCCGATCTCACCGAAAAGGCCTTCTTCGCCACCGACGGCACGCGGGCTTATCGCACCGGCGATTGGGGGCGGACCCGCGACGGTCTGTTTTTCTTCGAGGGCCGCATGGACGGGCAGATCAAGCTGCACGGCTATCGGATCGAGATTGGCGATATCGAATCGCACCTGCGCAATCTGCCGCAGATCGCCGATGCCGTGGTGCTGGTCGCCGAGAAAAATGGCAAACCCGATTCCCTGGCCGGCTTTGTCGTTCTGCGGGAGCGCGGCACGGGATCGGACTTTGAGATTTCGCTCCAATTCAAAAAGCTCCTCGCCGACCGCCTGCCCAGCTACATGGTGCCGCGGAAGTTCTGGTTCCTCGAGGCCTTCCCCATGACGGCCAATGGCAAGGCCGATCGCCGTAAACTCGCGGAGCTGCTCCGGTGAAGCCCTTTGCGGACTTCACATTCTTCGGGCTGCTGCTTTACGTCGCCATACCGGCGATCATTCTTGGCTTGTTTGGCCGGGCCAACGCGCGCTGGGCGCTCATCGCCACCCTGGCTTTCCTCGGCCTGCAATTTTACGATCCCCTCGAGGTGCGTCCGGGACTGTACGTGCGGGAGATCTGGATCGTCCTCGGCTACACCGTCTGGCAATGGGGAATCGCCTCGGCGTTTCTCCGGCTGAAATTCCGGGGCGCATTCAGCACCGCGCTCCTTCTGGCCACCCTGCCGCTGGCCGTGGCGAAATTCCTGCCGGACATCTCGCCCCATTCGGAATTTGGCTTCGCGGGCATTTCCTACGTCAGCTTCCGGGCGCTCGACGTGATTTTCAGCATCCGCGATCGCGTGGTCACGGTGGTGCCGCCGGTGGCCTACTTCGCCTTCCTCTTTTTCTTCCCGACCGTTTCCTCGGGCCCGATTGACCGTTTCCGCCGCTTCTCGCAGGACTGGCAGCGGCGGCGCAACCGCGGCGAGTTTCTCGACGATCTCGACACCGCCGTGCAACGGCTCTTCCGCGGCTTCCTTTACAAATTCATCATCGCGGCGCTGATCGAAAAACATTTCCTCGAACCGTTCAGCACCGGCGGCGCTGCGCACATCGCGGGTTACATGTACGCCTACACCTTTTATTTGTTCTTCGATTTCGCCGGCTACAGCGCCTTCGCCATCGCGGTGAGCTACCTGCTCGGCATTCACACACCCGAGAATTTCAACAAACCCTTTCTCTCGCCGAACATCCGCGATTTCTGGAACCGCTGGCACATCTCGCTTTCCTTCTGGTTCCGGGACCACATCTACATGCGCTTCCTGCTCGCGGCGGCCAAGGGCAAGTGGTTCAAGAACAAACACACCGCGTCCTATGTGGGCCTGTATCTCACTTTCGGACTCATGGGCCTGTGGCACGGCATCCAGTGGTACTATCTGCTCTACGGCGTCTATCACGCCACGCTGCTCTCGGGCTACGATTGGTTTGCGCGCTGGAACAAGACCCGCAACTGGCTCACCGGAGGCTGGGCCTGGAACGCGGTCAATATCCTCCTCACCTTCCACGCCATCGCCTTTGGCCTGCTCCTCTTCTCCGGGCGCTTCGTGCCGCCCAAGCTGCCGGAGCGTGAGGACGTGGTGGAAAAGCTCGATTGCTTTGTCATCTCCGGTTATATCTGGGACCGCCAGAAACCGAACACGCCCGCGGTGCTGGACATCGCCATGGACGGCAAGACCATCGGCCGGGTGACGGCCGACGATCTGCGTGAAGACCTCCTGGAGCGCGGCATGGGTACGGGCCACTACGGGTACCACTTCCCCTTGCCGCCGTCGGCGCGTGATGGCCGGGAGCATTGGATCATGCCGGTCATCGTGGGCAATCCGCCCCGGATCTTTAACGGGCCGGACTTTGCGCAGCCCTACATCGTCCACTGCGACGTTGGGAAGACGCCCCCCGGGACACCGCCGCCAGCCGCGACATCGCCGTCGCCGTCGCCGGCCACCGCCCCGCCGGGCGTGGCCCCGGCGTCCGCGCCACCACCGGGCGCCACGCCAGCGGGAGCCACGCCACCGCCTGCGCCCGCGCCCGCGACGCCCGCTCCGGCGCCACCAGCTCCAGCGACACCGCCGCCAGCTCTTACCTCACCGCCGGCGACACCCGCGTCTACGCCGCCTGGATAAGGGTTTGATTCGCTGAATTCGTACCAGGCGGAATCCTGAAGTCCGTGGGCTTCATCAGCCATCTTGGGACGATCGTATCCGGCGCGGGATCGCGCTCGTTCCCAAGTTGTGGTGACTTGGGAACGCACGTTGTCCGGCGGAAACCTTGCTTCGCAGCAAGGGCGGGTTTTGACGCCTCCTACGAGCCGCTGATACGGCGTAGCGCAGCCGGCTCGTATCCAACCGCATGCCCAGGGCCCAACCTTCGGTACGGAGCGCGAAGTTGCCACCGAGACGACTGCGATCCACCGTTAAAGGCGTCTCTGCCTCTCTTCTCCCCCCTCGCCGCGAAGCGCAGCTTCCACCCTTACGTGTGCGTGCCGAAGGCCCCACCTTCGGCACGAGGAGAAGATCGTCGCAGAAGGCGCCTGCGATCCTCGCGAACGGGTGACGGTTTAGGGGCAATGTGCAAAATCCCCGGGATCGCCAGCCCGGTCCCAACCCGCCACCCCACGAGATACGCGTAACTACGTACCGCACGCCCAGAGCGCAATTCCAGGGTTGCTAAAATCGCGGATTGGATTATCCCTTTCGCCGTTTTCCGCGCTACCCCTCGAGAGCGGAGAACGCCATAAAGTGTGTACTTTTGTACCCTGTGAGTGACGCCGAATCTCGCTGTCGCAAATATTCGTTATTGGCTGTGCTGCTCACGGCTGGTTTCGTCGTCGCGATTTGTGGTCTTGGTGGGCTGGCCCTGCGGCGGCCGCAGGCCTTCCAACGCGTCCTGCGCTGGGCGCACTTGAGAACACCCCCGGCGGAAGTTGCGCCAGCCGACGCGGATGCGGTGTTTTTCACGCGCGAGGTGCAGCCGATTCTGAGAGAGAATTGTCTGAAATGCCATGGCCCGGAGAAGCAGAAGGGCGGTCTTCGCTTTGACGTGAGACAGGCGGCGCTGACGCCGGGAGCGTCGGGTGAGACGGCGATTGTGCCCGGCGATATCGCGAAGAGCACGATGCTCCACCGGATTGTCGCGGATGATCCCGACGAGCAAATGCCGCCCGAAGGCCAGCGCCTTCCCCAGGCCTCGGTGGAAATCCTCCAGCGTTGGGTGGCTCGCGGGGCGCCGTGGCCGGCGGACCAGACGGGTCCGGCGGTGGTTGCCGAAAGGAGCAGGCACTGGTCCTTCCAACCCCTGGCGAAGGTCACGGTACCGCCGGTGCGGCAGGCGGGTTGGGCGGTGACACCGATCGACGACTTCATTCTCGCCGGGCAGGAAGCGAAAGGGCTGCATCCGAATCCCGAGGCGCCGCGCCGCACGCTCATCCGGCGCCTCTATTTCGATGTCCTGGGGCTGCCTCCCACGCCGGATCAAGTCCATGCGTTCGAGCAGGATTCTTCACCCGCGGCCTACGAACACCTGGTGGATCGGCTGCTGGCCGATCCGCATTACGGCGAGCGCTGGGGGCGGCATTGGCTCGACGCCGCCCGCTATGCGGACAGTTCCGGTTACGAGGAAGACCGGCCACGCCCCAATGCTTATCACTACCGGGATTTCGTCATCCACGCCTTGAACGACGATCTTCCGTACGACCGCTTCATCCAGTGGCAGATCGCTGGCGATTTGCTCGCGCCGCGCAATCCGCAAGCGCTGGCCGCGACTGGCTTCATCACCGCCGGACCGGATGACAACTCGACCGACCAGGCCAAGGTCAATCAATTCTCGCCCGTGGACCTCGACGATATCGTCTCGACGACGGGCAGCGCGGTCCTCGGCCTGACTTTGGGCTGCGCCCGCTGCCACGATCATAAGTTCGATCCCATCCCCACGGCCGACTACTATCGGCTGTCGGCGTTCTTTATGAGCGCGGAGCGTGTCGAGCGCCCGGTCAAGGGAGGCAAGGCGCCCGGCGTCAAGGAAGGGCCGGAAAAAAAGACGCACGTGCTCCTGAGAGGCAACCCGGCGCAGCCAGGCCCCGAGGTCCAGGCGGACTTTCTTTCGGTGTTCGCGCCGTTCGCGGCGCCGCCATCCCTATTCGCCCGGCTCTTTCACCGTACGCACAGCCGGAAGACGAGGGCGGATCTGGCCCAGTGGTTGACCGACGTGGACCACGGCGCCGGAGCGCTCACGGCGCGGGTCGCGGTGAATCGCATCTGGCAGCATCATTTCGGCCGCGGGCTCGTCGAGACGCCCGGCGACTTTGGGATCCGCGGCGCTCCGCCCACCAATCCCGCGCTGCTGGACTGGCTGGCGTCGGAACTGACGCGCGGCGGCTGGCGGCTGAAGCCCTTGCAAAAGGAGATCCTCATGAGCGCGGTCTATCGCCAGGACCTCACCTGCGACGATGCCCGTGTCGCGATCGATCCTGATAACCGCCTGTGGTGGCGGCGCGAGACGCAGCCGGTCGAAGCTGAGATCTTGCGGGATTCCATCCTGAGCGTGAGCGGCTGCCTCAACGCGCAGAGTTTCGGGCCGGCGGTCAAGCCGCGCATCAGTCCCGAGGCCATCTCGATTTTGAACCGCAAGAAGCACTATGACGAATGGCCGGCCGACGTGAAAGACGGTCCGGTGACGTGGCGGCGCAGCATCTATATTTTCGCGAAGCGCTCGAATCTCTTCCCGTTTCTCCAGGTGTTTGACGCGCCGAACTCCGCCGGCAGTTGCACGCGCCGGATCCCCACGACGGTGGCGCCGCAAGCGCTGACCCTCCTGAACGATCCCTTTATGCGGGAGCAAGCCTGGGCCTTCGCGGTGCGGCTTTCCAAGCTGGGCGGGAGCGAGCCGCAGGACCGCGTGGGCGCCGCCTTCGAGCTGGCCCTGGGCCGTGATCCCCGTCCCTCGGAACTGGCCGCTTCGCTCCGCTTCATCGAGGAACAGACCAATAATCGCCGGGTCGATGATCCGGGCGAGGACGCGCAAACCGCCGGAGTGGCCGATTTTTGCCAGGCGCTGCTGGCGCTGAATGAATTCAGCTACATCGACTAAATCCCGATTGAAAGTCTCTCCCGATGCCCGCCGCCGCCATCAAGAACATCAAAGGATCGAACGTCCGCAGTATTGTCTGCGGAATATCGGCATGACACGCTAGTTTCCGCCGATCCCATGAACACTCGCGACACTACCTATCGAAACGGCCAGCCGCACGTTTGCGCGGGCTATCCGAGTCGACGGCAGTTCTTGCAACGAGCCGGCGCGGGGTTTGGCGCTGTGGCCCTGGCCGCGTTGCTCGAACAAGTGGGACTCACGAAATCCGGCGGCGCGCTCAGCCCGGCCACCGTCGATCCCCTCACGCCCAAGCTGCCTCATTTTGCGCCGCGGGCGAAGTCGGTGATCTGGTGCTTCATGAACGGCGGCCCGAGCTCGATCGATCTTTTCGATCCGAAGCCGGAACTGGACAAGAGCGATGGCCTGAAGATGGAGAAGGGACCCATCACCACCTTCAGCAAAAAAGTGGGGCCGCTGATGAAGTCGCCCTTTTCCTTTGAGCGCTACGGGCAATGCGGACAGCCGGTGTCGGAATTGTACACCAATGTCGCCCGGCATGTGGACGACATCGCCTTCATCAAGGCCTGCCACGTGGACTCGAACGTACACGACCAGTCTCTGCTCCAGTCAAATACCGGGATGACGCGCGTGGGATTTCCCAGCGCGGGCGCCTGGCTCACCTACGGTTTGGGCAGCGAGAATCAAAATCTTCCTGGCTTCGTCGTCATGCACGATGCCCGCAGCCTGCCCGTGGGCGGCCCGCCCTTGTGGGGGTCCGGGTTTCTGCCGAACGCGTATCAGGGGACGATCTTTCGCGCGGGCGAGAATCCGATCCTGGATCTGCGCAGACCCGCGAATATGAGCGAGAGAGAGCAGCGCCGGCAATTGGATTTCATTGGCGAACTCAACGCCGAGCATCAGGCGGAGCATCGGGCGAATGCGGATCTGGCAGGCCGGATCGCCAGTTTCGAACTGGCCTACCGCATGCAGATCGCCGCGCCCGAGGCTGCGGCTCTGAATCGGGAATCGAAAGCGACGCGGCGCCTTTACGGACTGGACCGCTGGCAGAGCGCGCCGTACGGCTCGCAATTGCTGATGGCCCGGCGGCTCGTCGAGCGCGGCGTCCGTTTCGTCCAGGCCTACAGCGGCGGTGCTCCCGGCGATTGGGACGCGCACCAGCAGTTGGCGGGAAACCATCGCGATCGCTGTCTGGAAACCGACATGCCCATCGCGGGCCTGCTGACCGACCTGAAACAGCGCGGGCTCCTCGACTCCACGCTCGTCATTTGGGGAGGCGAATTCGGGCGCCTGCCCATCACCGAAACCGACGGCGGGCGCGACCACAATCCGGATGGCTTTCTCCTCTGGATGGCTGGCGGCGGCATCAAAGGTGGCGCCAGCATCGGCGAGACGGACGAACTCGGCTATCGCGCGGCCCAGGACCCGGTTTCCATCCACGACGTGCATGCTACCATTCTCGCCCTGTTCGGACTGGACCACACCAAATTGACCTATTTCCACGACGGCCGCGAATTCCGCCTCACGGATGTTTCCGGAGAGGTGATCCGCCGGATTCTTGCGTAAGGGGCGGCGCCTGGCGGCGCGTGCGAAACTGATTACCAAATTCCGGCGACCGCCGGACGGAATCACGAACCGTTTGGACCGGCAAACATCCGCAGCCGCGGAACGTCGCCACTCACCGAATCGCCACCTTGGTTCCGACCGGAATATAAGTAGGAGGCTCGATCCGCTTGCGTTCGATCCGTGTGCCGTCTGGATGGACCTCGAAGATCACGCCGTCCACGCTGATGACGACGTTTTGGCCCGCGGCAAGTGTCTCTTCCCGCGCATTCGAAAAAGCGGCTCCCGAAAGTGTCGGGAAGGTCATTTCGAGTTCGGCGATGCTCTCATCCGGTGTGCTCACGGTTTTCTGATTCTTCTTCACTATATCTCGAAGCCGGCTTTCGGCAATTCGGCGATCTTCACGCCCGGCTACCCCTTGCCGCGATCCGCCGGGGGCTTGTGCACGCGTCGCCGGCGCAGCCGCAGCCAGTTGTTCCACGTCTTGCGCAGGGCGTCTTTGGGCGACATGTATTGCTGGTTGAGTTCCGTGCCTTTGCTGATTTGCCCGAGGATGCCTTTGACGGAAAAATCGTCCGCCGCCAGAATGGTGTAGGCCGTGCCGATGGCCGCTTCGTGATGCGCGTCGCTGCCCGCGGTCATCGGCAGGTTCTTCATCGTCGCGTACTCAAACGCTTGCCGGTTGTAACGCTTCAAGGTCGTCGCCGCGTTGAAGACTTCCAGGCCATCGATTTCGAGCACATCGAGCACGGATTGGCGGATGCCCGCGCGAAAAAGGTCGTAGGGATGCGGTGGGATCGCCAGCCCGCCCATGCTGTGCACGATCTGGCAGACCTCCGCCGCGGGGGTACCCTTCAAGTAGGGCAGGATCACGCCCAGGCAGAGCAGGTGCCCTTCCGCGGTGGTGACCTCCACGCCCGGGATCACCAGGAAATCGTCCACCGGCTGGCCGTCTTCGCGCACCAGGCCCTTGTCCAGCAAGTAGCGGCAACCGTCCGACGTATTGTGATCGGTGAGGGCAAAGCCGTGCAGGCCCTTCTGGCGGGCGGCAGCGATCAGCGCTTCCGGGCTGCTCACGCCGTCACCCGAAAACCACGAATGGCAATGCAGGTCGATGTTGTAGGCCATGATCAAAAAGATGGGGTGGGAGATCGACGGGAGAAAGAAAAATGGCGCGAAATCTCAAGGTCGTTCATCGTTCCGCATCCCATGTTTGCGTTTAAAGAATGGTTCCTCATTTGCGAAGCTCTCGGCGGCGGTGCGCAAAGCATCATCATCCGCAAGGGCGGCATCGCGGAGGGCCGGGACGGCTTTCGCTTCAAGCACGCGGATTTCCTGCTCTTCCCGACCCTCTTCCACGAGCAGGTTGCCAAACTCCGGCTGCCGCCGGCCACGACCCTGCCCGTGGGGCGCGCGGACGGGCAGCACGCGGTGTCGCTCGCCGCGCAGGTGGAATGGACACGCGACGTGGCGGATTGGGGCAAGGTGCAGGCGCTGGCGCCGTACCATCTTTGGACCGAGGCGGAGATCGAAAAGCGCTTTCGCCAGGACGACCAGCCCGGGGTGAGCATCGCTTTCGTGCGCATCTCGCGCCTGGGCGAGCCGCTGGTCTTTCCCGACGCTCCGAAGTACGGCGGCTGCCGGTCCTGGATCGAGGTGCCCGACGTGTCCGCCGCCGCCGGGCTGGCGCCCGTGCTCGACGAGGCCACCCACCGCGAGCGCGGCCGGCAAGTACTCGCCATTGTCAATTGACAAGGATCTCCAGATCGCCCAAGCCAAAAGCACAGACCCCCCCCATGAAACGATTGCCCGCCCTCGCCCTCCTCTTTTCCACGGCGCTCTCCGCCCTGGCCCAGGAATCCTTGCCGGCGCCGTGGAAGCATCAGGACATCGGCGCGGGCGAGGTGCCGGGAACGGCCGCGTACGCCGCGGGTGTCCTGACCATGCAGGGCACGATGGACATCTGGGGCCTGGCCGACGGGTGTCACCTGGCGTGGCGGCCGCTCCACGGCGACGGCGAACTGGTGGCGCGCGTAACGGCCATGGAAAACCCGGGCGGCGTGGCTCACGCCAAGGCGAGCCTGTGTCTCCGGGAATCGCTGGATCCGGGTTCCCGCGGCGTCACGATGTGCGTCACGCCCACCGATGGCACGCAGTTCCTGTATCGCGAGACCAAGGATGAAAAGACCGTCCGCATTTTCCCCGACGCCGACGCCCAGAAAGGCGCCGTGCCCAAAGGCCAGTTTCCCTGCTGGCTCAAAATCGTGCGCCAGGGAAATGAGTTCAGCGGCTACGAGTCGGCGGATGGCGAAAAATGGGAACTTTCGGGAAAGATCACGCTCCCGCTCGCCGCCGACACCGTCATCGGGCTGGCCGCTTCGTCGCACAAAAAGGACATCGTCACCAAGGCGGTGTTTGACCACGTCAAATTTTCCAGTTCGTCACCGGACGGCGCATCGAAACCCGTGAAGAGGAACCGTCCTTCGCAGCTTACGACGCTGGGCATTGATGGAACGGGGCAGCGCGTTGTCTACCAGACGAACGAAGCGATCGAAGCTCCGAATTGGTCCCCGGACGGGAAATGGCTCGTTTTCAATTCCAAAGGCGCTCTCTGGCGGATCGCCGCGGACGGCAGCGGCCCGCCGGAGCAGATCCCGACCGGCGACATCAAAGGCGCGAATAATGATCACGTTCTTTCTCCCGACGGAAAGACCATCTATTTCAGCGCGAAAGGACACATCTACGGCGTGCCCTTCGAGGGCGGCCAGGCGCGCCGGATCTCCAACGAGCAACCCCCGGAAAGGAAGTTTCAATACTTTCTCCACGGGGTGTCGCCCGATGGCAAAACGCTGGTCTACGCGGGGGTGGAGGCGGCCGGTGACGATGCCTGGGCCCGCATTAATCTATTTGCGATTCCGGCTGCCGGCGGCCCGGATATCCGCCTGACCGACACGTCCGTCCCGAACGATGGACCGGAATATTCGCCCGATGGCAATTGGATTTACTTCAACTCCGAACTCAACGCCAAGGTGCCCGGCCACGCCCAATGCTACCGCATGAAGCCCGACGGCACCGGCATCGAACAACTCACGCACGACGAACGGGTGAATTGGTTCCCGCATATCTCGCCCGACGGGAAGTGGATTGTCTATATCAGCTTCCCCCCGGGAACCGTGAAGCACCCGCCGGACCGGGAGGTGATCCTCCGCCGGATGAGACCCGATGGCAGCGAGCAGTCCGACCTCATGGCTTTCAATGGCGGGCAGGGGACGATCAACGTCAACAGTTGGTCGCCCGACAGCAAACATTTTGCCTTCGTCAGGTATGTGAAGGGCGCGGAGTAAGCCGGGAGAGTTCCCGCTGACCGTGCGCAATGTCAAAAAGGATGGGAACGCCGGCGAGTTCCTCGAGCACGCCGCGGTTGGTGATCGTGGCGATGTCTTCCTCCGGCGAAGGGTGGTTCAAGATGAGGCCGGCGCATTCGAGACCGCGAACGCGGATTGCGGCGATGGTCAGCAGGGCGTGATTGAGCGCGCCGAGCCGGTTGGCCACAACGATCGCCACGGGCAGTCCAAATTCCGCCGCGAGATCGGCGACGCCATAGTCCCGCGTGATCGGCACCAGCCAGCCACCCACACCTTCGACGATCAAGGATTCATGGGCAGACCGGGCGTGGCGGAACGATTCGCGGATGAGGTCGAGGTCGATGGCGCGGTTTTCAATGAGGCTCGCCGTGAAGGGCGCCGCCGGCGTTCGCAGCCACACGGGATTGATCTCATTCAACGGAATCGTCCCATCCGCCGCGGCATGGAGCAACTCCGCATCCTCACGCCCGCCGCAGCAGATGGGCTTTAGCCCGACACCATCCCGGCCGGAGGCGCGGAGCGCACGGACGATTAATGCCGCCACGTAGGTTTTTCCGACGTTCGTATCGGTCCCGGTGAGGAAGAGGTTCAAGCGCTGCGCTTCGTTTTAAGTGTTAAGTGTTAAGTCGCACCACGGCGGAGCGCCCAGTGCTTCGCCACCTTGATGGCAGTTTTCGTTTCGGTTCCCGTTACCGAAGAAGGAGGAAGTCTTAAAACTTAACACTGAAAACTGATGCGTTCATCACACCCCGATCGCCTCCTGGATCACGCCCGCGATTCTATCGGCCTGCGCATTGATCCGCGCGCCATCCCGGCCCTCGATGAGCAGCCGGATTTTTGGTTCCGTGCCCGAATAGCGCAGGAGGACGCGGCCCGCGCCGGCAAGTTCCTTCTCGGCCTCCTGCACGAGTCTGGTGACATCGGGGAGTTCCTCGAGCGGCTTTTTCTCGCGGACCTTCAGGTTGCGCTGGGCCTGCGGATATTTCGCCAGGCAGGCCTTCAATTCGCTCAGGGGTTTGCCGGTTTCGACCATGATGCGCAGGATTTGCAGGGCGCTCACGATCCCGTCGCCGGTGGTGGAAAAGTCGCGGAAGATCATGTGGCCGCTCTGTTCTCCGCCGACGTTTAGTTCTTCCTTCATCATGGCCTCGATCACATAGCGGTCGCCCACCTTGGTCCGGAGCACCCGGCCCGAGTGCTTTTGCAGCGTCTCATCGAGGCCGAAATTGCTCATGACCGTGGCCACCAGGGTGTTCTGGGCCAGGCGCCCGCGCTTGATGAAATCGATGGCCGCGATGGCCATGATCTCGTCGCCATCGACGATCTCGCCGTGTTCGTCGCAGAGCAGCACGCGGTCGGCGTCGCCATCGTGGCTGATCCCGACCTGCGCCTTGGTCTCGCGGACGATGCGCTGGATTTCACAGGGATGGGTGCTGCCGCACTCCCGGTTGATATTGCGCCCGTTGGGGGTGTTGTGGGCGACGATGATCTCCGCGCCCAGTTCCCGCAGGATGCACGGCGTGGATTTGTAGGCCGCGCCATTGGCGACATCGACGGCGATGCGCATGTCGTCGAGGGTCAAGCCGCGCGGGAAGCTCTGCTTGGCAAACTCGACGTACCGCCCCAGCGCGTCGTCGATGCGGGTCGCCCGGCCAATTTTTCCCGCCGTGGGACGGATCGCCTCGATCTCGCCGCTGAAGACGAGATGCTCGATCTGCTGCTCGATCTCGTCGTCGAGCTTATAGCCGTCGTGCCGGAAGAACTTGATGCCATTGTCCTCGTACGGATTGTGCGAAGCGCTCAGGACGATGCCCGCGTCCGCCCGCAGCGAACGCGTGATATAGGCAACGCCGGGGGTCGGCAACGGTCCGATGAGCAGGACGTCCGCGCCCAGCGACATGACGCCGGCGGCGAGGGCATTCTCGAGCATGTAACCGGACAGCCGGGTGTCTTTGCCGATGACGATGGTCGTCCGTCCGCTGGAGCGCCCGGCGAGAACGCTCATCTGCGTAAAGACGTGGGCGGCGGCGCGGCCCAGCTTGGTGGCGGTTTCCACGGTGACGGGGTCGATGTTCGCGGTGCCGCGGACACCGTCCGTGCCGAAGATTCTGCGTCCACCGTTGCCGTTCTCGGAGACGGGAGTGGATTTAGTTTTTCGAGTTCCCATGACTGCTGGCATCAAACTGGAATTTATCCTGCGCGTGAAAGCGCTTCTCGAGTTCGAACTCAAAACTAGAAGGCGAGACGGTCGTTTCCAGGCTCCGGTGAATGACTGACCACAGAATGACGGCGAGAACTAGGGACAGGACCTTTGCCAGCCAGTTGTTTAGAATCAGGTTCATCTTTGAGGGCGAAAAGTTCGGCCAGTCGATGATCGAAGCTTTCCGGGTCAAAGCTTCTTTCGATCAGGCCCCGATGACAAATGGAAACAATGCCCGTTTCCTCGGAGACGACAATCACGATCGCATCGCTCTCCTCGGTGAGCCCGAGCGCCGCGCGGTGCCGCAGACCGAGCGCGCGATCCAGGTCCGCGCGCTGGGTAATCGGAAAGATGCAGGCGGCGGAGACGATGCGCTCGTTGCGAATGATGATGCCGCCGTCGTGCAACGGCGTCTTCGGGAAGAAAATGCTCACCGCGAGTTCGGTCGAAAGAGCGCAGTCGATTTTGACGCCGCTTTCGGCGAAGCCCTCGATGTTCTGGCCGCGCTCGATGGCGATGAGCGCGCCGAGCTGCCGGTTGGCGAGGTCGAAAGTGGTCTCCCGCACCAACTCGAGCGTTTCACGGTTCTGCTGGTTCGCCGCGAAAAACATCCGGTGCCCGCCGAGGGCGGCCAGCCCGCGCCGAAGCTCCGGCTGGAAGATGATGACCAGGGCGATAATGAGGACTTTCGACAGGCTCTCGAAGATTGCGCCAATGACCGTCAGCCCAAGAAGCTGTGAGAGGAGCATCGCCGCGAGAAACAGGACCACCAACCCGACGAGCACGTTCGCCCCCGGCGTGCCCTTGAAAAAGCGCCACGTATAATAGATCGCCACCGCGAGCAGGACGATTTCCACGGCGTCCTTCCAATGGGCTGCGGCGAAGTGAAAAACGTTCATGCAACGGCCTCCCCGTTGACGATCGCTTCGGTCATGCGCAGGGCCTCGAAATTGGGCCGCGCATCGTGCACGCGGAAAATATCGGCCCCGCGCGCGCGGCCGTAACTGGTCAGGGCCACGGTTGGCCACAGGCGATCGGCGGGCCGGTCGCCGCCGGTCAACTGGCCAAGAAATGACTTCCGGGAGACTCCCAGGACCAGCGGGCGCCCGCCGACCCGCATGGCGTCAAGATTCCGCAGCAGAGCGAGATTGTGCTCCACTGTTTTGCCGAAGCCGATTCCGGGGTCGAAGGCGAGGCGCATGGGGTCGAGGCCGCACGCTAGGCACGTGGAAAATGTTTGTCGAAAAAAATCCCGGATTTCCGCGACCACATCGTCATAGTGCGGCGCCCGCTGCATGTCGCGGGGGGTGCCCTGCAGATGCATCGCGATGGCGCCCGCGCCGCTGGCGCGCACGACTTCCCGCATCGCGGGGTCGCGCAGACCGGTGACATCGTTGACGATTTCCGCGCCCGCCTCGAGGGCGGCGCGCGCCACGGCCGGCTTCATGGTGTCGATCGAGAGGACGAAGCGGGAGTCACCGGCGAGCCGTCCGAGGACCGGCAGCACGCGCCGGAGTTCCTCCGCTTCCGGGACCGGCGCGGCGCCCGGGCGGGTGGATTCCCCACCGACATCAATGATCGCCGCGCCCTGCGCAGCGAGTTGCTCCGCGTGGTTCACGGCGTTTTCGACATCGGCAAACTCCCCGCCGTCCGAGAACGAGTCGGGCGTGACATTGAGCACGCCCATGATGAGCGCGCGGTCCGTGAGATCGAAGGTGTGGGTTCGCGTTTGCCAGAGCATGATCGGAGCGTCCGACAGACGCGCCCTCAGCCGCATCGCGCGACTTTTGCGCGGGCGCAAGTCGAGATTGCCACTTTGGCGTTATTCGCTTAAATAACTGCGTTTGTTTCACCTCGAACCGTCAATCTATGAAAACTCTGCTTGCACTCATCTGGCTTTTTGTCATCGCGTTTGCCGTGCCGCCGTCCGCTTTGGCGAGAAGGCCACCGCCCGGACCGACGCCGGAAACGGGCGAGTTGCGCATCGTCGAAGTCGACGCGGTCAGTGTGACCGTCACCGTGGGCAAGAGCGGAGACGAGCACTTCACCTACAAGATTACCGACGGCACCAAGGTGACCCTCAATGGTGCTGCGGTCTTCGCACGCGATTTGAAAGCAGGAATGCTCGCGAAATTCACGCTGACTCCTGATCACTCGACAGTGATCGCGATCGAGGCCCGGGATCCGCCTGCCAACCCCAGCCGGCGTCGGGTCGGTTGAACGACGTGGAGGGGCGGCTGGCGAGCCTGCTCATCAGCAGTGGGCGCACTGGCCGGTTTGCCGGAATTGATTTGCCGGAAAAGTCCCCGCGTGGTGCAACCATGCCCGGAAAGAAAACGTAATATTGTGACGCGCCCCGGCGCGTGCGTAGCGTAAGGCCCACTATGAATGCCACCATCGAACAGACCCCTGTAGATCGTTCCCGCCAGTTCCCGCCCTTCAGCCTGAGCCGGCTCCTGCGGACGGTATTTGATCCCAAGCCCGGGGAACGGGTCTGTGTGCTCATCGATCTCGAGACTCCGAAGAACATCGAAGGATTCCGTTTTCTGCAAAACCCCGATCTCTCGATCCAGCGGCACGCGCACGACGTGATCTACCAGGGTCTGCGCGGTGGCGTGCTCTCCGAGCTGGGCCTCAAAGGCGGGGAGATGTTCGCCTACGGGATTACGGGCGGCAGCAATCTCGATTTGCCGGCGAAGGGCTGCGCCACCGATGGTCGGGAGATCGACCTGATCGAGGACGTTTACACCAAGTACGACCTCGTATTGTGCGTTTCGACCTATTCGGCCACCGCGCCCCTCACCGCTTTCGCCAGGCAGTACGGGTTCCGCGGGGCGACCATGCACGGGATGAACCAGGTAATCCTCAATTCCGGCCTCGCGGTCGACTATTTCGAGGTCAGCAAGCAGGCGGAAAAGCTGCGGCTCGGGATGACGCGGGCGGACTGGGTGGAGATCGATTACACGTTCGCGGACCGGCGCTTTACCCTGCATCTGGAACTGGCCCGGCAGGAGGCGCAGAAGAGCCATGGCCTTTGCCGCGGAGGTCCGGACGTCGCCAACCTGCCGGCTGGGGAGATCTATTATGTCCCGGCGGGCGCCACCGGTGAATTTCCGCACAAGTATGAAGACGGAACCATCGGCCTGATGAGCGTCGAAGGTGGACGCATCAAACAGGCGTCGTTGCTGCAGGGCAACAAAGCCACCGTTCAGGCGCACAATCAAAAGCTCGCTTCCGACCCCGTCACCGGCGAACTCGGGGAACTCGGATTCGGCACCCAGGACTTGCCCGTTTCCGGGCGCGACATCCAGGACGAGAAAATCCTCGGCACCCTGCACGTGGCTACGGGGCGCAGCGACCACCTTGGCGGTCCGCTGACCCCCGATCGTTTTGCCAACAAGAAAAACGCCACGCACGACGACATTCTCTTCTCCCCGTCCAAGACACCGGAGATCAACGTGCCGCAGGTGCGCATGCATCGCCATGGCCAGACCGTCGTGTTGATCGAGAATTACGCGCCCGCGGCCTACCTTCGCGGGTTGCTAAAGTCCTGATTCTGAACGTTTACGAAACCGAGCGGATTCTCGCGGAGTATTTGCTGTTTCACTACGGCGAAGACCGCGAGGTGCTGCCCTGGCCGTCTGGCCCGGCGGAGGCGTTGCGCTACCCGGTCCGCTGCGTGAGCGAGTGCTTCGAACCGTTGTCCCTGCCCATGCCGGCGCGCGCGCTCGATCTCGGGTGTGCGGTGGGCCGGTCGTCGTTTGAATTGGCCCGCCGTTGCGCGGAAGTCATCGGGATCGATTTTTCGGCGCGTTTCATTGCCGCGGCCCGGCAGCTTCGCGATCACGGGGAACTGCCCTATTCCCGGGCCGACGAGGGGGAATTGTCCACACCGCTGGTGGCGCGGGTGCCCTCGGAAATCGACCGCACGCGAGTCCACTTCGAACCGGGCGACGCCATGGAGTTGCGCGGCGATGTGGGCGCCTTTGACGCGGTGCTCCTGGCCAATCTCGTCGACCGCCTGCGCAATCCGTTCCGCTGCCTGGCGCGGCTGCCGGCCCTCGTCAAGCCGGGTGGGCAACTGGTCATCGCGTCGCCGTACACGTGGCTGGAGGAATTTACGCCGCGGGAGAATTGGCTCGGTGGCTTTCCGTGCGACGGCCAGCCGCTGACCACACGCGAGGCCTTGCGCGAGTTGCTCGGCGCCGATTTCGATTTGATCGGGGTGAAAGACCTGCCGTTTCTCATCCGCGAGCATCAGCGAAAATTCCAATGGAGCGTCGCCGAGGCCACAATCTGGCGCCGCCGCGGATGATGGGCTGCGCCAGGAATTCTTCCGCAGGTCCGGACGCCGCGCCAGCGGCGTCCTCGGACGGGCGCTTTCAAAGCACCCTGGGCGGTTGGGAATCGTCGCTCCTGAAAGGACGGCGCGGCGCTCCGTCCCTGCCTCATTGACGCCGATGCCGACCGATTGGGAAGCGCAGTACCAGAAAGGCGAGACGCCTTGGGAAAAAGGCGCACCGAGTCCGGGCCTCCTGGATTTTCTCGCCATGAAACCGGTCCGTGGCCGGGTGCTCGTGCCGGGCTGCGGGCTGGGACACGACGTGCGCGCGCTGGCCGCGAGCGCCGAGGAAGCCGTGGGGCTGGACATCGCGGCTTCCGCCGTCGCCGCCGCGCAGCGTTTTTCCAAGGTCGGAACCGAACATTACATCCTCGGTGATCTATTTGCGCTGCCGCCGGCGATGCGCGGCGCCTTCGATTGGGTCTTTGAGCACACCTGTTTCTGCGCCATCCAGCCCGCCCAGCGGCTGGCTTACGTCGAGGCGGTCGCGGGCGCCTTGAAACCGGACGGACGGCTGCTGGCGGTGTTCTATCTCGACCCCGGAAACGATTCCCCCGACGAAGGTCCGCCATTCGAGGTTTCCATCGCCGAACTGGACCGGCTCTTTCTGCCCCGCTTCCGCTTGTTGCGCGAGTGGCTGCCGGCGCGCGCCTATCCCGGCCGGGAAGGCCGCGAATGGATGCGGATGATGGCGCTATTGCCCCCGCAAATCCCCGCTTGATTCAAGCGCCGCGATTCCTAGCCTCCCCCGATGCACGATTCGCTCTCGAAGTCACCGGCCAGCGCTCCACGCGAAGGTTCTCCACTCGCGCCTTGCGACACCTTTCCGCGCCGGCACCTTGGCTCGAACGAATCGGAAATCGGCGCGATGCTCGACCTTCTGAGCTACCCCTCGCTCGATGCGCTGACGGATGCCGCGGTGCCGGCCAATATCCGGCTCCGGGAGCCACTGCGACTGCCGGTTGGCGCGGGAGAAAGTGCCTCTTTGGCCGAACTGCGAAAGCTGGCCGACCGGAATCGACTCTTCAAGAACTACCTCGGGCAGGGCTACAGCGGGACGATGGTCCCGCCGGTCATCCAGCGGAACATCCTCGAGAATCCCGGCTGGTACACCGCCTACACGCCGTACCAGGCGGAGATTTCGCAGGGGCGCATGGAGGCCCTCGTCAATTTCCAGCAAATGGTCATCGATTTGACCGGTCTCGATATCGCCAACGCCTCCCTCCTCGACGAAGCCACCGCGGCCGCGGAAGCGATGCACATGGCGCACGCCGTGAGCAAGGACGCGCACGCGCAGGCCATCTTCGTCAGCGAGCGCTGTCACCCGCAGACCATCGCCGTTGTCCAGACCCGCGCCGAACCGCTCGGCATCAAGGTCATCGTCGGCGATGAAGCGGCGTTTGATTTCCAGGAGAAGATCTTCGCCATTCTGCTGCAATATCCCGACACCACGGGCGCCATCATCGATTACGATCCGTTGATCGAGAGCGCCCATGCGGCCGGCGCCCTGGCGATCGTCGCGGCGGATATCCTCGCCCTGACCCTGCTGCGTCCGCCCGGGGAATTTGGGGCGGACATTGCCGTCGGCTCGACCCAACGCTTTGGCGTACCGCTCGGGTTCGGCGGCCCGCACGCGGCCTATATGGCCACGCGCGATGCCCACAAGCGACACCTCCCCGGCCGCATCGTTGGCGTCAGCAAGGATGTGCACGGCCAGCCCGCCTACCGGCTTTCATTGCAAACGCGCGAGCAGCACATCCGCCGCGACAAGGCGACGAGCAATATCTGCACGGCACAGGTGCTCCTCGCCGTCATGGCGTCGATGTACGCCGTCTATCATGGTCCGGAGGGACTCCGGCGGATCGCCTGGCGCGTTCACGCCGCCGCGGAGTGGTTCTGCGCCTCGCTCATGGTCGGCGGCTTCGCGATCTTGCACGGAGAATTCTTTGATACCGTGGCCGTCGAATGCGAATCCGCGCCCCAGCAGGCCGGGATCCTGCGCCGGGCGCGGGAGAGAGGCGTCAATCTCCGGCCGTTTGCCTTGCGCGACGCCCCGCACTTGCTGGTGGTGAGTTTCGATGAAACGATCGAGGAGGAGGCCTTGCTGGACCTCATCGCGATCTTTACCGGGGTCGCGCCCAAGGCGGTGGATTTCCCGGAAAACTCCGGGAATGCGAAGCTCGGGATTCGCGATTTTTTCGCCCGCACCTCGCCTTTTCTCACTCATCCCGTCTTCAATACGCACCATACCGAGCACGAGATGCTGCGCTACATCCACCGGCTCGAGACCAAGGACCTGTCGCTCACCACCTCGATGATTCCGCTCGGGTCCTGCACCATGAAGCTGAATGCGACGAGCGAGATGCTCCCGGTGACCTGGCCCGAGTTTGGCGAGCTGCATCCCTTTGCCCCGGCGGATCAAACGGCCGGGTATGCGGAGCTGGCAGAGCAACTGGAAGACTGGCTCGCGGAAATCACCGGTTTTGCCGCCGTTTCCCTCGAGCCGAACGCCGGTTCGCAAGGCGAATACGCGGGTTTGCTCACGATCCGCAAATTTCACCTCTCGCGTGGTGAAGGCCATCGCGACATCTGCCTGATTCCGACCAGCGCGCACGGCACCAATCCCGCGAGTGCGGTCATGGCCGGGATGAAAGTGGTCACGGTGAGCTGCCTTGATGACGGCGATATCGACATGGCCGACCTGACCGCCAAGGCGGATGAGTACCAGGACCGCCTGGCCGCGCTCATGGTCACCTACCCGAGCACGCACGGAGTTTTCGAGGAGACGATCATGGACATTTGCGAGCTCATCCACGCGCGCGGCGGGCAGGTGTACATGGACGGGGCGAATATGAATGCCCAGGTCGGTCTGACCTCGCCGGGCTGCATTGGCGCGGACGTGTGCCATCTCAACCTGCACAAGACCTTTTGCATTCCTCACGGTGGCGGCGGACCGGGCATGGGCCCGATTGGCGTGGCCGCGCACCTCGCGCCCTTTCTTCCCAGCCGGGAACGGAGCGGCCCGGATCAGAAGATCGGCGCCATCTCCGCGGCGCCCTTTGGCAGCGCGAGCATTCTCACCATCTCGTGGATGTATATTCGCATGATGGGTGGCGAGGGGCTCACGCTGGCCACGCAGGTGGCGATCCTCAATGCCAACTATATCGCGCGCCGGCTCGAGGCCTTTTTTCCCGTGCTTTTCAAAGGGGTCGGCGGCCTGGTTGCGCACGAGTGTATTCTCGACCTCCGCCATTTTCACAAAACCACCGCGGAAGATGTGGCCAAGCGTTTGATGGACTACGGTTTCCACGCGCCTACCCTGAGCTGGCCCGTGCCAGCCACGCTCATGGTCGAGCCCACCGAGAGCGAATCCAAGGACGAACTCGACCGCTTCTGCGACGCGATGATCGCCATCCATGCCGAAATGACGGCCGTCGAGACCGGCGTGGCGGATGCGAAGGACAACGTCCTGAAAAACGCCCCGCATACCGCCCCTTCGCTGATCGACGGCCACTGGGAGCATCCCTATACGCGCGAACAGGCGGTGTATCCGGCGCCCTGGCTGCGCGAGCACAAATTCTGGCCGGCCGTGGGCCGGATCGACAATGTCTGGGGCGACCGCAACCTTTTCTGCGCGTGCATCCCCACGGAGGAGGCGGCCCCGCCGCCTCCCTCTTAATCCCCAAACCGGGAAGCAGAGATGAGGAATGGCATGGCCAGCGACGCGCCCTAAAACCGCGGCTGATTTTCATTTTTTACAAAAGAAATCTAAGCAGTGCTCACGAAAACTGCTAATGATTCATTGAGCTCCGTGAAAGTACTCGCCATCGTTCCTATTTTGTTCGCGATGCAGGTTCTCGCTGAGGACCCACGGGTGACCACACTCGTGCGCCAGGGGGATCTTGCCGACCAGCAGGGGGACACCCGCGCGGCGCTGGCCAGTTTCCGCGCGGCCGAGGCCATCGAACCGCAGAACGCCGGCGTGCTCCTGCGCATTTCCAAGCAATTCGGCGACCTCATTCCGCTCACCAAGCAGGAGGAAAATGCCAGGCGCATCGCCGAATTGGCGTTGAACTACGGGAACCGGGCACTCGATGCGGATCGCAACAATGCGAAGGCCCACCTCAATCTCGCCATCAGCTACGGGCACCTGACCGATTTCGTCGGCAACAAGACGAAGCTCGAGTATTCCAAGGTCATTTACGACGAGACGCAGAAGTCCATCGAACTCGACCCGACCGACGATTATGCCTGGCATGTGCTCGGGCGCTGGGAAGCCGGTGTCGCCAACGTCAATGGCATGCTCAAGGCGTTGGCCGCCATCGTCTACGGAGGCATGCCCAAGGCGAGCAACGAGGAAGCCGTGCGGTGCTTCAAGAAGGCCCTCGAAATCGCTCCCCAGCGCATCATGCATCACGGCGAACTCGCGCACGTCTACAAGCAGATGGGCAAGAACGATCTTGCCTTGCAGGAATGGCAGAACATCCTCGGAATCCGCGCTCAGGACGGCGACGACGAGAAATATCAGCAGGAAGCCCGTGCGGCGCTGGATGCGGCCCGCAAGGCGCGAGGCAGCGACGTGGGCAAGTTCACCAGCCAGCGCTAGGCGGCGTCCGGGACACTCCCGTCGATCCCCTGCTAATAAACCGGGATGCTGGCGGATACCTCAATGACCCGTTGCAACTTGGGCCAACCCAGTGTAATTGAATCAGAACCCCATCGCTTATGAATATCGCCAGCCTTTTCAACCTCGGAGGACCGGATCTTATCATCATCCTCTTCATTGTGCTGATCCTTTTCGGCGCCAAGAAGCTGCCGGAGCTCGCCCGCGGCCTGGGCCAGGCGGTGAAGGAGTTTTCCAAGGCCAAGGACGAATTTGAGCGGGAAGTGTCCCGTCCGCCGGAACCCGCCCCAGTGCAGCGTCTCGAACAGCCTCCGACCCCGGCGCCTCCGGCGACCGCGGAAACTTCGACGAACGCCGTCCACGATCCGCACGATCCGCACGGCGACCACGCGCAGGAGACCCCGCCGCTGACCCGTGTCATCTAAGAGTGTGTACCGAAAGTCAGAGGGAAGGTTTCGCGAGACGAGCGAGGAGGATTTTGCTGGCGGCGATGAAGATGAAGGCTTCGGAAGAGTCGGTGCGGAACTCG
>Ga0302326_10002494_pt1 | contig 44760 bp, 40 predicted proteins | sample Palsa_T0_3_FD_202264 | JGI IMG/M metagenome (GOLD analysis project Ga0302326, IMG submission 202264) | Peat permafrost microbial communities from Stordalen Mire near Abisko, Sweden - Palsa_T0_3 | ecosystem: Environmental > Terrestrial > Soil > Palsa > Peat permafrost | place: Sweden: Abisko...
CGGGCGTCAGTAAGCTGCGACGCACGTTGCTGCGCCACCTGGGCATTTGGGGTGATCAACCCACCATTGCAGCGGCGCGCGTGCGCTTTGAAAGATTCGTGCAGGATCCCGGCTCGCTCAGCCCGGATGATCAACCGATGGTGCTGTCGATCATCGCGCGCAATGCCGATGCGGCGACGTTCGAGCAGCTGCACGCCATCGCCAGCAGAGCCAAGAGCGAGACCGAACTGCGGCGCGATCTGATGGCCATGATGGATGTCGCCGATCCGCAATTGGCGGCGCAGGCGGCTCGCATTGCGCTGTCGGACGAGATCCCGCCGCAGGCCGCCTCGCTGCGGCTGCAGCTGGTCTGGGAACTCAACGACCAGAATCCGACGCTGTCGTGGCAGAGCTTCAGCGACAATGTCGCCGCACTGGTGCAATCGCACCAACCGTACGGTCCGATGCTGATCGCGCAGTACAGTCCACAGGTGTATTGGAATTCACTGCCACTCGATCAGCTCGAGGCCTGGATCAAGTCGCAGGTGTCGAACGACATGCTACCGGTGCTGAGGCGCGGTATGGAGACCGCGCGTTTTCAGCTCGCGCAGAAGCGCGCGTTGGTGGATGCCGCGGATCGCTATCTGGCCCGGCATTGAGGCGATTCTATGGGCTTTCTATGAACGGCCGGTCGGGATGCATGAAGAACGAAAGGCCAGCGCCCAATAACAGCAAGCCGATCGATCCATAGAACGGTATCGCCCAACTGCCGGTCAGATCGAGCAAGCCACCAAACACCACCGGCGAGATGATGCCGGCGATGCCGAAGCCGAAATTCATCATGCCGCTGGCCGAGCCGGCGTACTGCGGGGCGATATCCATCGGCACCGACCAGATCGGTGCAACCACCAACTCGGAAAAGAAACACGCCGCCGACAGGCAAAGCGCGACGGTGGTCAGATCGTGCCTGAGCACCACGGGAATCAGAAAGCAGAAAGCGCCCAGCATGCCGACGACGATGAGATGGCTGCGCGCGACCTGCAGGCTGCCGGTCCGACGGTATAGCCAGTCGCTGATGATGCCGCCGACGGTGTCGCCGATCACCCCGCCCAACAGCACGCCGGACGAGAACAAGGCGGAGTGTTTCAGATCGAGGTGAAAGCTCTTGTAGAAGAAAGACGGCAGCCACGTGAGAAAAACCCAGAGCGTCCAGCCGTAGCAAAAATCGACAGCCGTCACCGGGAGCATGCGCCGCGCCAGCTTGAGCCAGGGGACCGAGGGCGCGTTACCGCCGGCCGTACGCGAGGGCACCGGCGGCAATCGTGTCAGCTCCTGAGCTGTGATGCGTTCATGCTGTCGCGGATCATCGCGATACACCCACCACCACAGGGCGACCCAACCCAAACCCAACACGCCCAGCACCACGAACGAGCCACGCCACGAGGTATAGGCCAACAATCCCGCGATCAGCAGCGGCGTGAGCATGTTTCCAAGCCGCGAGGCAGCATGGGTAATGCCTTGCGCGAATCCCCAACGCGCGCGCGGCAGCCAAACCGAGAGTGCGCGGGTTGCGGTGGGAAAAGCGGAGCCTTCGCCGAAGCCCAGCACCACGCGCGCCGCGATCAGCGAGCTTAAACCCCCAACCAAACCGGTGCAGGTCGTCGCAAGGCAGACCACGAGGCCCGAGAGCATCAGCGCGCGACGCGGACCGAAACGGTCGCTGACCCAACCGCCGATCAATTGAAACAGCGCATAGGGGTAGGAGAACGCCGAGATCGCCAGTCCGAACTGCGTATTGCTGAGCCCCAGATCGGCGGTCATGCGCGGTGCAACCGTCGCAATGTTCACCCGGTCGATATACATCGCCAGGTACATCAGGCACAAAATGGTCAGCACCTGGCTGGACAGGCCGATGCGAAACAGGCGCCGCGGGCCGCGCCCAAGAGCCACACCGTCAACCGGGGTCATGCCGAAGGACGCGCCTGTCCCTTGATCTGGGTACGGTGCATGACCCGCCTTGCTGCCGGATCGAACGGATCGCGACGATGCATGGTGCAGCGGTTATCCCAAAGAACCAGATCGCCGAGTTGCCAAATCGTGTGCCAGGCGAATTCCGGCCGATCTGTATAGGACCATAGCGTGTCGAGCAGCGCCTCGGATTGCGTCAAGTCGAAGTGCTCGATATAGGCATTACGGCGGCGTCCCAGATAGAGCATCCGCCGCCCTGTTTCCGGATGGGTGCATACCAGCGGATGGAACACGCCCGGCGATTCGCGCGGATCGTCGCTCGGCGCAACCCCCTGCCGAACATACCCGCCACTGTTATAGGTTCCGTCGTGCTTAACCCTCAAGTCCCCGATGCGCCGTTTCAGATCGGCGGGCAACGCCTCATAGACCGCGTACATGTTGACGAACCCGGTGTTGCCGCCGGTCGGCGGTATTTCCAGCGCGTAGAGCATGCTCGCCATCGGCGGGTCGGGAAGATAGGACATGTCGGTGTGCCAGACCGCCTCACCAGCTCCGAGGCTACCGATCGGTTCGCCGTCTTTGAGAACGTTGGAGACGATGTAGATTTCGGGCATGCCCTCGACGAACCGGCGTCCGCTCTCCTGAACGGGAGCAAGGTCGAGCTCGCCGAACCGGCGACTGAAGGCGATCAGTTCGGCGTCGCTAAGGTGCTGCCCGCGAAACAGCAGGACCAGGTTTTCCAGCCAAGCGCGGTGAATCGTGGCGAATGCGTCGTCGCCCAAGCGCCGCAGATCGACACCGCGGATCTCGGCACCGAGTCCGCCGCCCGTCGCAACGACCAGCGGTTCGTCCACCAACTTCATCTGCAAATTGCTCAAACGGAGGCTCGCTGTGAGTAGACAAACATTGAATGCGCCAGATGAATCTACTACAGCGCACAGTGGCTGTTGGTGATAAACCGCGCTGCGGCCGCCTTCTATCTCGTTACGTAAAATCAAAGTCTGATTTCGGTTACAGGCGTAAGCGCTCAGACCAGCTCTGCCGAAGTATCGCGCTCGTTTTCCAGCATGGGCCGCAGCGCGAGAACCAGCGGTACGATGACGGCGGCCGTCAAAGCCGCGGCGAGGACACCGACGGTCCGATTGGAGTGATCGGCAATCGCGCCGTAAGCGATCGGCGCAAGTCCGCCAGCGCCGATGACGCCCGTGTAGAACAGCGCGAATCCCCGGCCGATGTCGCCTTTGGGGGCCAGGTCCGGGACAGTGCCATACAGCACGGACGAAGTGCCATTCAGAACGATGCCCAGAAGCGGAAGGACCGCGAGCATCGGCGCAAGCGGCAGGATCAGGGTCGCCGCAATCAGCAATGCGGTGGCGACTTCGGTGGCGATCACGCTCCACACGACACCCAGATGCTGTCCGAGCCAGCCGCATGCCGCTTTGCCGAGCGCTCCGCCGATGAACAGCAGGGCCAGGCCGAGGCCAACCACCGCTTCCGTTCCGCCGCGGGTGTGCAGCAGAAACGGCAGGAACAGCAGATAGCCCATCCGTGTCGAGGTATCCAGCGCGCCGATGCTCAGGAGCAGACCGAAGCCTTTGCCACTTCGTCTCATTGCCGTGGATTTTTCCTCGACTGGCGCGACGAAGGGTCGGCGGGGCACGACGGCCAGCAACGCGACAGCCACCGCCACTCCCACCAGGCCCATGATTCCGACCGCCGGCCGCCAGGCGACGACCGGCAGCAGCAAGGCGATCACGGCAGGAAAGGTTGCCTTGCCGAGATCCCCGGCGAAGTTATAAATGCCCAGTGGCCCGCGTGCGGCGCTGCCATAGGTGTTGGCCACCAGAATCGAGGAGCGCGGATGCTGAACGCTCGAGCCGATGCCGGCGAGCACCAGGCCAGCGCACAGCCCCGAAAATCCAAACGGCAGCGCCATGACCAGATAGCCCGCTGCCGCGACCAAGGTTGCCAGCGCCAGTGCGGCACGTGGGCTCAGCCTGGCGATCAGCCTGCTGCCCGGGACCTGCAGGCCTCCCATGGTGCCGTAGTAGAGCGCCCGAACCATCGCGAGACCGGCATAAGAAAGGCCGAATTCCGACTGCCAGACAGGCAGCAGCGCGTAGAGCTGGTCCGTGTAGCCGTCGTGCAGCATGTGCGCGAGACACGCACCGGCGAGATTGCGCCGCTGCGGTGAATACCAGCCTCCCCGCCTGATCGGTAATGGTGCCGCCGCGCTCGTGCTCTGCATTCGCTGTCTGTCCTCCTCGACTGCAAACTGTATACGCGTGAGTTTCAGGCGACTAGACTGCTAATTGTGACCTAATCTGTCAGTTTATCTCACGGGTTCCATGCGTCGACTGCCGCCTCTCAATGCACTACGTGTCTTCGAGGTCGCGGCCCGCACGGGCAGCTATGTCGAGGCTGGGGCCGAACTCGGTCTGACCCACGGCGCCGTCAGCCGCCAGATCGTCGCAGTAGAGCGTTGGCTCGGTCAACGCCTGTTCGTGCGCACGGGGCGGCGCATGACGGCCACTCCCGCGGCACGTGTTTTCGCAGCGGAGGTCAGTCTTTCATTCGATCGCGTCATCGCCGCTGCCGAGGCCTGCGGCCGCCTGGAGGCTCGCCGCATACTTCGGGTCAGCGCACCCACGACCTTCGCGATGCGCTGGCTCATCCCTCGCCTGGACCGCTTCCACAGCGAGCGACCCGAGGTCGAGGCGGCGGTCACCACGACGATGACGCTGCACGACGAGCTGCGTGGCGGTTTCGATATCGCCATTCGGCGCGGATCGGCGCAGCACGATGCATGGCCACAGCACCGCGCCGTGGCCTTCCTCGACGAGGCCGACACGCTGATCATGAGCCCGGCGTTGTTCGAGCGCCGCCCGCTGCGCCGCTTGGATGACATCGCGAGCCATGTCCTGCTCTCGACCGAGACCAGGCCAGGTGATTGGACCGATTGGCTCGACCGTGCCGGCCTACGGCCTGCGGCCGAACAGCGGCGACGGGTGTTTGATCATTTCTTCGTCACACGCCAGGCGGTCGTGGATGGTTTCGGGCTGGGCATAGGTCCATTGCCTGTGCTGCAAGCCGACCTGACAGCGGGATGCCTGCTTGCGCCCTTTGCCACGATCACCGTGCCGAGGAAGAGCTACGTGGCCCTGATTCCATTCGACGCGGATAAGACCTCATCTCTGACCGGTTTTATCGAATGGTTGATTGCCGAGGGAACTGCAGCGTCAGTCTCACGATGACGTGTTTTGTTGTTTTCTTGCTACCTAGTCAGGATCCGCCTACGTGGAAACAAGCTTATGTCCGAGCGGCAGCGGCTGATTTTATAGGCCTAATGCGCGCCAGCCCCCACTCAGGAAAGAAGCTATGAAAACGATGTCGCGCCAGACCCTACAGCTAGCGCTGCCCGCCCTGCTGCTTGCTGGCACGCCGCTGATCGCAGTGGCGGATGATGGGCCCTATGTAGGTGTCGAGGGCGGCTTCAACTGGGAAGAGTCCCAGAACCTCAGGCAGGACCGAGACGCCACTGACAAGATCAACTTCGATAAGGGCTGGGCGGCCGGTCTGATTGGAGGCTATTCCTTCGCTAACGGTCTGCGCCCCGAACTGGAACTGGATCATCGTTCCAACGATCTGAACCACGATTACCTCGGAACTGCCTACGGCCTCGATCGTGCCGACAGCGTGTTCACCAACCTGTGGTACGACTTCAAAGCGCCGGACGGCCTGTTCAGCGTGCTGCATCCCTACCTCGGTGTCGGTATCGGCGGGGTGCGCTCCTACTATCACAATGCCAATCTCGGCGGCTTCGGCATCAACGCCGACTACGCCACCGAACTGGGCTATCAGGCGGGCGCCGGAATCGGTTATGACGTGACGCGCCATCTGACGCTGTCACTCGACTACCGCCACGTCTGGACGAACCGTGGCGCCTTCCCGCCGCAAGTCGGCGCGCCGCTGGAAACGGGCTATCCGATCGAGCAGCGTTATCTGGCCGACAGCGCGCTGCTCAGCGTGCGCTATGCCTTCGGCTCGGAGCCGGCCCAGGCACCCGCGCCGCCGCCGCCGCCGCCGGCACCACCGCCGCCGCCGCCGCCTCCCCCGCCGCCGCCGCCGGTCACGGTGACACCGGCTCCGTGCAATGCGCCGGCCGGATTTCAGGTCGACGCCAACTGCCGCATCATTCAGCAGACGGTGGTCGTGCGGGCCGTGGACTTCGAGTTCAATTCGGTGCGACTGACGGCACCGGCACAACAGACTCTGGATGAGGTGGCCGCCGCGCTGGCTGCGCAGCCTGAGCTGCGAATCGAGATCCAGGGTTACACGGATTCCGTGGGCTCGGACGCCTACAACCTCAAGCTGTCGCAGCGGCGTGCCGATTCGGTCGAGTCGTACCTGATCAGCAAAGGCGCGAACGGCTCGACCTTGACTGCGCGCGGCTACGGCAAGGCCAATCCCTTGGTCAGCAATGACACCGCGGAGAATCGCGCCAAGAACCGCCGTGTCGCCTTCGAGGTGACCAATGCGCCGGCAAACGTCAAAGTCGATAAGGAGGAGGCCACGCCTGCCTCGACCGAAGCCGCAGAGCAGCCAACGCACTAACCTAAGGCGGCATCACTGAAGCTCAAGGACCTGGTGTGCCGGCGCATTAGAATGCGCCGGTGACCAAACGAGCGGCAATCGTCTCCCCGGTGCGCACCGCGGTGGGAGCATTTGGCGGCGCGCTGCGCAGCGTCGGCGTGGAGCATCTGAGCGCGGCCGTGATTCAGGAGGTCCTCAAGCGCTCACGGCTCGATCCGGCGCGCATCGAGGACGTGGTCATGGCGCAATCCTATGCCAACGGCGAGACCCCTTGCGTGGGCCGCTGGGCCGCGCTGCAGGCGGGCTTGCCGATCGAAGTACCGGGCATGCAATTGGATCGGCGCTGCGGGGGCGGCCTGCAGGCGGTCGCGACCGCCGCCATGATGGTTCAGACCGGCATGGCCGATGTGGTGCTTGCCGGCGGCGTCGAGAGCATGAGCAACGTCGAGTACTACACCACCGACATGCGCTGGGGCACGCGTTCGGGGTCGGTCAAGCTGCATGATCGCCTGGAGCGCGGCCGCGAGCGCTCACAGCCGGCAGAGCGTTTCGGCTTGATCTCCGGCATGATTGAGACGGCCGAGAACGTCGCCCGGGAATATGCCATTTCGCGCCAGCAGGCCGATGAGTATGCGGCGCGCAGCCAGCAGCGGGCCGCCGCGGCCTGGGCCGGCGGCAAGTTCGAGCAGGAGGTCGTGCCGTTTTCGGTAGTACAGAAGAAGGGGCCGGCCGTGCTGTTTGCCAGGGACGAGGGGGTCAGGGAAGACACCAGCGCGCAGTCGCTCGCCGCACTCAAACCCATCACCGCCGGGGGCACGGTCACGGCGGGTAACGCCGCCCAGCAGAACGATGCCGCGGCCGCCTGTCTGGTGGTCGCAGAAGACAAGCTGCAGCAGCTCGGACTCGAGCCCATGGCTTATCTGGTCGGCTGGGCTGCTGTGGGCTGTGAACCGGCAACCATGGGTATCGGTCCGGTGCCCGCGGTACGCCGCCTGTTCGCCAAAACCGGCCTGTCATTCGCGCAGATGGATCTGGTGGAATTGAATGAAGCCTTCGCCTGCCAGGTGCTCGCGGTGCTGAAGGGTTGGGGATGGAATGATCCGGACCGGCTCAACGTCAACGGCTCGGGCATATCGCTGGGCCACCCGATCGCCGCCACCGGCGTGCGCGTGATGACGACGCTGCTGCACGAGCTCGAGCGCCGCAAGGGCCGTTACGGCCTGGAGACCATGTGCATCGGCGGCGGCCAGGGCATCGCGGCGATTTTCGAACGGGCGATCTAGACCGTGGCTGACCACGATCAGATGCAATACGATTTTTGCGTGGTCGGCGCGGGACCAGCCGGCCTGAGCTGCGCCGTGCGGCTCAAGCAGCTGCAGCCGGACAAGAGCATCTGCGTGCTGGAAAAGGCCTCCGCGCTCGGAGCGCAGTCGATTTCCGGGGCCGTGCTCGAGCCCGGGCCGCTCGAGCGACTGCTGCCGAACTGGCGCAGCGATTATCCCGGCATGAAGCTCGCGGCGGCCGAGGACGATGTGCGTCTGATGACGCGCACCGGCTCGATCAAGCTGCCCGACTGGATGGTGCGCATGTCGCCGCTGAACAATCACGGCAACATCATCATCTCGCTCGGGCAGCTGACGCCCTGGCTCGGGCAGCAGGCCGAAGCGTTAGGTGTCGACGTGTTCCCGGGCTTTGCCGTCAGCCAGGCGTTGTTCGATCCACACGGCGCCGTCATAGGCGTGCGCATCGGCGACATGGGGGTCAACAGGGACGGCAGTCAGGGCCCGAACTACACGGCCGGCGCGGACATCATGGCCGGCACCACGGTGCTGGCCGAGGGCGCGCGCGGTTCGATCTCCAAGCAACTCATCGCCCGCTTCGAGCTGGACCGGCACAGCGACCCGCCGACTTTCGGACTTGGTTTCAAGGAGCTCTGGCAGTTGCCGCCCGGCCGTGTCACACCCGGGCGCATCGAGCACTCGTTCGGTTGGCCTTTGGATGCCGGCACCTACGGCGGAAGTTTCCTCTATCACCTCGACCAGGACCGCGTGTATGTAGGCTACGTGGTCGGTCTCAACTATCGGGATCCGCGCCTGAAGCCGTTCGAGGCGTTTCAGCAGTTCAAGCACCACCCGCGCATCAAGCCGCTGCTGCAGGATGGAGAGATCCTGGCCGCCGGCGCGCGCGCCATTGCCGCCGGTGGCTATCAATCGCTGCCGAAGCTGGACATGCCGGGCGCGCTGCTGATCGGCGATGCCGGCGGAACGCTCAATGTCTTCAAGATCAAAGGCATTCATCAGGCCATACGATCCGGGGTGCTGGCCGCCGAGCATTTGTGCGAACGAGGCAGCAGTCTCGGGTTCGATGTGCGCTGGCGCGCCTCAGAGGGCCATCGCGAGCTGCGCGCCGTGCGCAACTTCAAGCCCGCGTTCAAACGCGGCCTGTATCTGGCCATGGCCAATGCCGGCCTGGAGATACTGACCAAGGGTGCGACACCCTGGACCTTGAAGAACACGGCGGATTTTTCCGCGCTCGAGAAGCTCGACGACTACGTCTCTCCCGAGCGTGGCTGGACCCCGCGCACGCTGCCGCCGCGTGATCGTGTGTCCTCGGTATTCTTTGCCGGCAACGCGCACGATGAGAATCAGCCGGTGCATCTGCACGTGGCCGATACCTCGATCTGTGTCGATCGCTGTGCCAGGGAGTTCGGCAATCCCTGCCAGAACTTCTGTCCGGCCGCCGTCTACGAAATCGTCGCTGATGATGCGGGCGGCCGGCGCCTGCAGATCAATGCCGCCAACTGCGTGCATTGCAAGGCCTGCGACATCAAGGACCCTTACGGCATCATCACCTGGACACCGCCGGAAGGCGGATCGGGTCCGAACTATCAGAATCTTTGAGCGCTGGCTGCGACCTTATCTCGGCGCGTTCATTTCGGAAAGTCGAGTTGGCGCACGACTTCCTGAAATCGTGGCTCCCGGCGCAGCGGGTCGAGGAAAGCATCCCCCACGAAACCGGTGATGCCCGGATCCTTGACCCGGTACGCCTTCTCGAGCCAGTCCAGGGCCTTGGGCGTATCGCCCCACTGCGCGTAGATCTCGGCATATTGATACGACGATGCGTCGCCCAGTTCACTCATCATGGCTGCCATCTGTGCCTGCGCATCGGCAGCGCGATGCAGCTTGTCGTAGGCGATCGCCAGGCACAGGCGGCTCTCCCAATCCAGCGGTGGCGTGTCGCACGACTTTCGGGCCGCTTCGGCATCGCCCAGGTGCAACTGCGCGAGGCCACGAAGCGCGTCCTGTCGCGTGTCTTTGGGATTGATGCTCAAGGAGCGGTCCGCCGCTTCGATGGCCCCTCGATATTGCTGCGCCGCGTCCAACGTCACCGCCAGGGCTCGGTAGGCCCGCGGGTTGAGTTGATCCAGGGATACCCCACGTCGCGCCAGGCTCGCTCCCTGTTCGGTGCGGCCGATATCCGCGAAGAACCAACCGGCCGACAGCAGCACCGTGGAGTCGTTGGGCGACAGCGCCAGGGCTCGCTCGTATTCGGCCAGCGCACCATGGAAATCGAAAAATCCCCGCGCCAGGACGCCCGCATAGTCCGCGTGCGCCTCGCCCAATTGCGGTGCCAGTTGTAGAGAGTGCTCCGCTGCCGCGCGGGCGCTTTGGAAATGCTCGCGAATCTCAGGTCCCACGCCGTAGTACTCGGCAAAGCCGGTCTCTGCTGCAGCCTTGGATGCGTAGGCCTTGGCGAAGCCGGGGTCCAGGCGGATGGCTTCATCGTATGCGGCAATGGCGGCGAGCGGGCCGCTCCGGTCGTAAATATCACGGCCGACATTCCTGCCGCGCAGATAGGCATCGAATGCCTGCGGGTTCTGGGTTCCGCCCAGTTCGATCGTGGCCGCGGCGTTGGCCAGCAGCGTGGCCTGCAATGCCTGGGTGACCGCCGTGGCGATCTCGGCCTGCAGTTTGAGCACGTCCTTGAGGTCGCGGTCATAGGTCTGCGACCACAGGTGAAATCCCGTCACGGCATTGATGAGCTGGGCCGTGATCCGCACGTGGTTGCCGTCCTTGCGCACGCTGCCCTCCAGCACGGCGCCGACGTTGAGTTTGTGGGCTACTTCCGACAGATCCACCTCCTTGCCCTTGAAAAAAAACGAGGAGGTTCGCGCCGCCACCTGCAGATCGCGCACGCTGGTGAGCGAATTCAGCAGTTCCTCGGACAAGCCATCGGAAAAGTAGTCCTGCTTGGGATCGCCGCTCATGTTCACGAACGGCAGAACGGCAATGGAATGGGGCGGCGGGGAGAAGGCGCCCGGTGCCGCAGGCGGGGCCGAGACCGCGGCCGCCGACGCAGCTGCGGCAGGTTCTGCTCCGCCATGATCCCGATGGCGCGCGCCAAAGAACCAGATGCCGACCGCCACGGCTGCGAGCACCGCCACGGCGACGAGACCGGCCAGCGCCAGCGCTCTGCTGCTGCGCGGCCGCCCGGCCGCCGCCGTCGCCGGCGGTGATGGCGGTGGCGAGGGTGCTGCCGGCGCTGCCGCCACCCACGGGTCTGCGACGCGGGCGTCGGCAATCACGCGGCACACTGCGCTCACCAGCGTCGGCAACGCGTTGCCGGGCTCGCCACCGCTGGCGTCCAGCCACTGTGAGGTATTCAGAAAGTACTCGAGTCCGGTCGGTAGCGGCGCCAGGTCGATGCGCAGGGAAATCACCGGGTGGCGTTTCGAGCTCGCGCGCTCCACCTCCCGCAGCACGTGCGATGAGGAGGTGGCGTTCTGCGACAGCACCAGCACCAGCGCCTTGGCGGAATCGATCGCCCGGACGATGGCGTCGCCGTAGAACTCTCCGGGGATCACATCGCGCGGCGCCAGCCAGCACTTAACGCCCTCGCGCTCCAGCGCGGCACACACTGCTTCGGCGACGCTGCTGTCCGCGGAGGCGTAACTGATGAAGACGTGGGGGGCGCCCGCACGGGCAGCGGATTGCTCGTCGCCGACGGCTACAGACATGTCTCCCATCCCCGGTTACCTGTGGGGGATAGTCGCGTATGCTCCGGGCATTGGCAACCAGCGCGAGTAAAGCAACGCGATGACCAATGCTTCCTTGCCACTCGACGCTTGGAGCAACTTCTACGTCATCGTCGGCTCAGCGGCCGGCGGCCTGACCGGCTTGACGTTCGTGGTGATCGCGCTGGTGGCCGAGGCGCACGTACGGCTCTCGGGGCTCCGCGCATTCGTCAGCCCGACCGTGGTGCATTTCTGCTCGGTGCTCGGGATTGCCGCATTGTTGAATGTCCCCGGACAGACGCCCGCAAGCATGGGGCTGTGCCTCGGCGCCAGCGGACTGCTCGGAGTGCTCTACAGCGTCGGCACGACGGTGCAAATGCTGCGCACCGGGCCCAGTTACAAGCCGGTGGCCGAGGACTGGATCTGGAATGCGATCCTGCCGACGCTGAGCTATCTGATATTGCTGATCGCCGGCACAGTGGCGCCACGGCATGTGCCCGGCGCCCTGTACGCGACCGCAGCCGTCTCGCTGCTGCTGTTGCTCATCGGCATTCATAACGCCTGGGATATCGCCGTGTGGTTCACGGCGGAGAGTCCAACGGCAAAGGCCAGGGCCGAGAAGCCGCCGGCGCCGACGCAGCCGCCAGCGCCTTAGGCGCTACCGGCCGGCAGGCATTTGGCTTCCAGATCGTAGGTGCCTGCGGCCGTGATCTGCACGTGCGCGAACTCACCGATCTTGAGCTTGCCGCCCGCGCGTACGCGCACGATGCCGTCGATCTCGGGCGCCTCCGCGGCGCTGCGCGCAATCGCCGTGCCGCGCTCGATCGCATCGACCAGCACGCGACAGCGGCTGCCGACGCGCGCGTTCAAGCGCGTGGCGCTGATGGCGCCGGCTTTTTCCATGAAGCGCTGGTAGCGCTCTTGCTTGACCGGTTCCGGCACCGCTTCGGCGATCGCGTTGGCCGCGGCGCCTTCGACCGCGGAGTATTTGAAGCAGCCGACGCGATCGAGCTGTGCGGCGTCGAGCCAGCTCAGCAACTGCTCGAACTCGGCTTCGGATTCGCCCGGGAAGCCGACGATGAAGGTGCTGCGCAAGGTCAGCTCGGGGCGCTGCGCGCGCCAGCCCTCGATTCGGCGCAGGGTATCTTCCGCGTGCGCCGGGCGGCGCATGCGCTTGAGCACGCTGGGGCTGCCGTGCTGGAACGGGATGTCGAGGTATGGCAGCACCCCGCGCTCGCTCATGAGCGGGATCAACGCATCGACATGCGGATACGGATAGACATAATGCAGTCGCGCCCATATGCCGAGCTGCGACAGGGCACGCGCGAGCGCAACCACGCGGGTCTCACGACGCTCGTCTCGCCACAACACCTCGCGGTAGCGAATATCGCTGCCGTAGGCGCTGGTGTCCTGCGAGATGACCAGCAATTCGCGCACGCCGGCCTCAGCCAGTGCTTCGGCCTCGCGCATGACATGATCGAGCGGCCGACTGACCAGATCGCCGCGCAGTGCGGGAATGATGCAGAAGCTGCAGCGATTGTTGCAGCCTTCCGATATCTTGAGGTACGCGTAATGTCGCGGCGTCAGGCGGATGCCCTGCGGCGGCAGCAGATCGATGAAGCGCGCGTGCGGCGCCGGCAAATGCTCATTGACGGCGGCGATCACGCGCTCATAGGCGTGCGGCCCGGTCACGCCCAGCACCTTCGGATGCCGCGCGAGAATGCGCTGCGGATTGGCGCCCAGGCAGCCGGTCACGAGCACCCGGCCGTGCTGCTCGAGGGCCTCGCCGATGGCCTGCAGCGACTCATCGATGGCCGCCTCGATGAAACCGCAGGTGTTGACCACGACCAGATCCGCGCCGCCGTAATCCGGCGCGATCTCATAGCCGCGGGCGCGCAACTCGGTGATCAGGCGCTCGGAATCGACCAGCGCCTTGGGACAGCCCAGGCTGACAAAGCCGACGGTCGGCGCGCGGGCGCTTTGTGGCATGGATGCGTGTGCAGGCGTCATGTACCCTGGGGGGCGGGGAGTGTACATGAGCGAGCGTGCCGGATCGATGCATGGCCTTTGACCGCGATTACTACCAGCGCTTCTATTTCAACCCCCGCACCGCGGTGACCTCGCGCGCGGAAATGCGCGCCCGTGCGCGCCTGATCGCCGGCTGCCTGCAATATGTCGGCTTGCCGGTCGCCCGCATTCTCGATGCCGGCTGCGGCGTCGGGCTGCTGCGCGCCCCACTCAAGCGGGCACTGCGCTCGGCGGACTACGTCGGGCTCGAGTTCAGCCAGTACCTGTGCCGTCGCTACGGCTGGCGCCAGGGCTCGATCGAGACGCTGCGCACCCGCGAGCGTTTCGATCTGGTGATCTGCTATGACGTACTGCAGTACCTGTCGCCGGCGCAGGCGCGTCGCGCCATCGCCAACCTGGCCCGGGTATGCCGTGGCGCGCTGTATTTCGGTGCTCTGACTCAGGAGGACTGGCGCGACAATTGCGATCAATCGCGCACCGACCGCATCCCGGGTCTGCGTCCGGGCGCCTGGTATCGCCGCGAGCTGTCGCGCGCTTTCCGGCCGATCGGCTGCGGCATGTGGCTCAAGCGCGAACTGAATCTGACGCTGTGGAATCTGGACGCGGCAGCTTGAATGCGCAGCCGCCCATCGCCGAGCTCATTGCCTTCGACGGTGCGGTCGAGTGCCGCCTGGAGAGCGGAGCGATCAACCTGATGCTGAGCGGATTCGAACGTCGCGGACCCGCCGCCGTGCGCACTGCCGCGTCGGCGCTGTTTGCCGGCGCGGCCGTTACCGGGCCGGCAAATCTCGGCGCGCTGCCGCCGCGATTGCAGGCAGTGCGCATCGTCGAGCTCGCCGGAGCCCCGGGCGCGCGCCGCTTTGTGATTCGCGCCCAGCAGCTGCAGCTGGATCTGGTGGCCCGCAGCATGCAGCTGCATCGCGACGCCGGCCGCGCTTTTTTTCTGGCGGTGCCGCCGCCGCGCGTGCCGCTGATGCGTCGGCTGGGTTGGAGCGTGCTGCTGCTGGCATTGCGTCTGCCGGGCGCCGGCCGCCTGCTCGCCCGGCTGCGCAGTAGTCGATGAGCACACGCATTCCGGTCACAGTGCTCACGGGCTTTCTCGGCGCCGGCAAGACCACGCTGGTCAACCGCATTCTGTCCGAGCAGCACGGCAAGCGCATCGCCGTCATCGAAAATGAATTCGGCGAGATCGGTGTCGATCACGAACTGGTGATCGGCGCCGATGAGGAAATCTTTGAGACCAGCAATGGCTGCATCTGCTGCACCGTGCGCGGCGACCTGATCCGGATCCTGACGCAGCTGCGCAAGCGCCGGGATCGCTTCGATGCCATTCTGATCGAGACCACCGGCCTGGCCGATCCGGGCCCCGTGGCGCAGACATTTTTCATCGATGAGGAACTCAAGGAATACTTCTCGCTCGATGCCATCGTGACCTTGGTCGATGCGCGCCACATCGAGCAGGAGCTCGAGCACAATGTCATCGCGCGCGAGCAGATCGCGTTTGCCGACGTCGTGTTGCTCAACAAGATCGATCTGGTGGACGCGGCCGCGCTCGCGCGCATCGAGCTGCGCGTGCAGGGCATAAGCGGCACGGCCACGGTGCTGCGCACGCGCAATGCCGACGTGCCGCTCGCACGCGTGCTCGACATCGGCGCCTTCGATCTCGAGCGCGCACTTGCGCACGATGATCAGTTCCTGCAGCCGGCGCGACCGTTTGAATGGGCCGGCCTGTATGCGTTAGGCAGCGAGCAGTACGCGCTGCGCACCGGCGAGCACGAGCACGACCACGACCACGCGGACGCGCAGGCGCTGCTGCACGTCGACATGCTGCTGTTGCCGACCGACGCGGCGCCGGGCGCCGCGATCGATCAACAGCTGGCTGCGGCCATGAGGTTGTTCGAGGCGGAGCCGCTGGTGCTCGTGCCGCTGGCCATGCTGCCATTGCGCGAGCTTGTGCGGCTGCCGCTGCAAGGCGGCGCGCACTACCAGCTGCAGCTCGAGCAGGCCGGTGCCTGCGTGCTGTTCTGCGAGCACGCGCCCGAGGAATTCGGCCTGCACCTCAAGGACGCCACGCTGCTCGAGCAGCGCCGCTACGGCTCGCATCACCACGATCCGGAGATCGGTTCCATCGGCCTGGAGGATCCGCGGCCGCTGGATCCGAACAAGCTCAACGACTGGCTGTCGTACCTGCTGCAGAGCCGTGGTCAGGACATCCTGCGCATGAAAGGAGTGCTGAATATCAAGGGCGAGCCGCGGCGCTACGTCTTCCATGGCGTTCACATGGTGTACGACGGACAACTCGAGCGCCCATGGCCGCCGGCCGCCCCGCGGCGCAGCCGTCTGGTGTTCATCGGCCGCCATCTCGATCGCGGCGAGCTGGAGGCCGGCTTCGAATCCTGCATCGCATGAGCAGCGCGGCCGGACAGCTGCGGCTGCGAAGCCGAATCGAACTCGGTGACTATCCGGTCGATGCCGCATGGTCGCCCGACGGCAAGGCGCTGGTCGTGGCCTGCGGCGCCGGCGCGCTGATGTGGGTGCCGATCGAGACTTCGCCGATGGCACGCCCGATCGGTGGGCACGCCGGCGGTGCGCTCGCGGTGAGCTGGCAGAAGGCGGGAAATTTATTTGCCTCATCGGGTCAGGATGGCGCTGTGCAGCTGTGGGATGCGCGCACGCTCGAGTCCCGGACGATCCACAGCGGCACGCAATGGGCCGAGCATCTGGCGTTCGCCGACAATGGCCGGCTGCTGGCTGTGGCCTCGGGCCGTGCATTACGGCTGTTCGATGCCGGCGATGCCGGCGGTGCCGAGCGGGCGAGCTTCGAGCCGCATCCGGGGGTCATCGCGGCGCTGGCCTGGCGTCCGAAATCCGCCGAGATCGCCGTCGCCGGCAACGGCGGTGTGCGCATTCATCGCGGCGAGCCGCAGGGCCCGTCGCGCGACTATCCCTGGCGCGGGGCCTGCCTGACTGCGAGCTGGAACGCGGATGGGCGCGTGCTCGCCACCGGCATGCAGGATGGCAGCGTGCATCTGTGGTATGTGACCAGCGGCACTCAGTCGCAGATGCACGGCTACGGCAGCAAGGTCAGCGCCACCGGCTGGAGCGCCAACGGCCGCTATCTGGCCACCGCGGCGGGCAGTGCGCTGATCGTCTGGGATTTCAGCGGCAACGGACCCGAAGGCTCGGCACCCATCGAGTTGCGCTCGCACTCCGAGCGCATCAGCGCAATGGCCTGCCGCCCCAGCGGCACTTGGCTGGTCTCGGCCGCGCGCGACCGGCGTTTGCTGTTGTGGCGAATGGGGGCCGCTGATACGCCGCAGGATGCGCACCTGCTGGCCGATGAATGCACGCTGCTGCGCTACTCGCGCAGCGGCGAGCGGCTTGCGGTCGGCGATGCGCGCGGTGGACTATCGATATTCGACTGTTAGCGGCTCGGCGCTGGGCGGCGTATGCGTGCCGGCAAATACGCCGGCGTAACTGGCGAGTTGGATGCTCAGCGAATGCGACCAGGTAAAGCTGTGCAGCGCCCGATGGCGCGCGGCGGCGCCGAGCGCCTCGAGATTGCGATCGTACAGGCGGCGAATGGCGCCGGCCATGCTCGGCGCGTTGTCCGGCTCGGCGAGTTCGCCCACGCGCTGATCCACCAGTTCCGGCACTGCCCCGGCGCGCACCGCCACCACCGGTCGGCCGCAGGCCATGGCCTCGATGATCACGAGCCCGAAGGTCTCGCTGCTGCCGGCATGCACCAGCGCGTCGGCCGAGGCGAGCCACTGGGCGAGTTCGAGGCTGTCGCGGCGATAAGGCAATACCGTGATGTTGTGGCTCGGGCGCGCGCTGCGGCCGCCGCCGACCAGCAGCAGATGATAGGGCTTGCCCAGCAGCGCCATCGCCGTGCGCAGCACCTCGAGATTCTTTTCCTGCGAGAAACGTCCGGCATACACCAGCAGCCGCGCCTCGTCCGGCAGCTCGAGCATGCGGCGCAGGTCGAGCTTGCGGCGCTCCGGCGAGAAGATCTCGGTGTCGACGCCCAGGGGCTGCAGCGCCGTGTGCGGCACGCCGAGCCGCGACAGATAGCTGCACATCAGGCGGCTGGGCGCGAGCACCAGGTCGAATCGCGCGTACACCGAGCGCAGGTAGCGCGCGACCGCGCGCTCGATGCCGGGGCCGAAGCGCCGACCCAGCAGCGGCGCCAGATTCGAATGGAAGAAGGCGATCAGCGGAATGTGGCGCCGGCGTGCCACGCTCGCTGCGCACCACGCCGGGTGGAAGGCATCGCCGACTTCGATCAGATCCGGCTCGAGCGCCTGCAGGGTCGCGCGCCAGGTGCGCATCGACAGCGGCAGGCGGTAATTGAACGTGCCGGGCAGCCGCATGCCGGCGATGGTGCTGATGCCGTCAGGGACCAACTGGTATCGCGCCCCGGGCACCAGGATCGAATGCCGATGCGCGGTATGAGACTTGAGCCACTGATGCTTGGCCGTCAGATAGCGCTTCACGCCGCCGCTCGTCGGCGAGAAGAACAGGGTGGTGTCAACTAGATGCATACGTTGCCCCCGGAACGAGGCAACATTGCATCGTCATGTCATTTTGCTGTCAAGCACGAATGCCGACCCGTTGCTCCTCGAGCGCCAGGGGCGGCAGGTGTATGCGAAAGCGCGTGTACTGGCCATTCTTGCTGGCGGCCTGGATGCGGCCGCCAAGCCGATGGACGTGATCGCGCACTATCTGCATGCCTTGGCCGCGCCGCGCGCCGTCCTTGGCGGTCGACACGCCCGGCTGAAAGATCAGGCTGGCCAGCTTGGCGCTGTCCATCTCCTCGCTCGCATCGGCTGAGAGTAGGCCCTTTCTGACGGCGATTTCAGCAATGCCTTTGGCATCCAGGCCGCCGCCATCATCCTGCACGTTGAGTTCGAAGCCCTCGGCGCCGCGATCGACGAACTCCACCAGCAGGGTGCCTTGCTCGGGTTTGGCACGCGCGAGCCGCTGCGCCGGCGTCTCGAAGCCATGCTCGATCGCATTGCGCAGCAGTTGCCCGAGCAGGTCGAACAGTGCGCTGATCCAGGCCTCGGGAATGTCTTCCAGCCCCAGCGTCACCAGTGTGATGGCCTTGCCCTGTGCGGCCGCGAGCTTCTCGCTCATCTGCTGCAGGGCGGCGGCGAATTTCGGCTGCGCGCGGCGCTGGCTGGCCTCGAGCTCTGCGGCCGCCTGCTCGTCCTCGATCAACGGCACGTGCACCGAGGCGCAGTCGGCGGCGATCGTGATGTGGCTGCACAGCTCGCCGAGCACCACCATCGCCGGCAGCAGATCGTTGCCGGTGATCTCCGGGCGTGTCTCGATCTCGCGCAAAGCCTGCTGTGCGCTCTCCAGACGGCTGCTGATGGTCGGCAGGTGCAATGCCAGCAGCGATTCGGCCAGTGCCTCCAGCTCGGCGCGCAGCTGTTCGAGCTTGCCGCGAAAGGCTGGGCCATCGCGCGTCGGCATGCGCAGCAGCGTGCGCAGCTGCTCGACGCTGCCGAGCGCCTGGGTCATGCCGGCGCCGAGCGCCGTCGGCTCGGACAGCAGCAGCGAGCGATACAGATCCCGCTGATCGCGCAGCGTCTCGATTTCGAGCCGGTGCGTGGGGGACATGGCGTGGATCGAGGTGTCGTTCATTGCAGTGTCACCGCGGCGTCGAGTCGGCCGGCCGAAGGGGTCAACATGGCGATGGCGCCGCTCAGCGCGGCGCCGAGTGCGGCCGCGTCGGCGAACCGTTGGTTGCGATCGCGCGCCATCATGCGATCGAGCAGTGGCTCGAGGGCGGCGCAGGACGCCGGCAGCGCCGGCCGCGGCCCATTCACATGCTGCTGCATGACCTCGACCGCGGTGCTGCCGAGATAGGGTTTGTTGCCGGTCAGCATCTCGAACAGGATCACGCCGGTACTGTACAGATCGCTGCGCGCATCCAGCGGCAGTCCCTGCGCCTGCTCCGGGCTCATGTAATAGGGCGAGCCGCGCAGCACGCCGATCATGGTATTGAGGTGCGCCGAATTGAGCTGCTTGGCGAGACCAAAATCGATCAATACCACCGAGCCGTCCTCGCGCAGCATGACGTTCGGCGGCTTGAGATCGCGGTGCACGAGACCGGCGGTATGCACCACGGCCAGTGCGGTGCAGATGCGCTGCGCGTACTCGAGGCTTTCAGTTACCGTTATGGGCTGCTGCAGGCGCTGCTTGAGATCGCCGCAGGGAAAGTATTCCATGGCGATGAACTCGCGGCCGTCGTGAAAGCCGTAGTCGTAGATGTCGACCACGGAAGGGTTCTGCAGGGCGCTGATCGCCGCGTACTCGCGCGCGAATTCCTGGCAATCATCGCCCGACTCGAGCGTCGGTTTGCTGATCTTGAGGGCCACGTTGCGCCCGAGGGTGGCGCTGTAGGCCAGATACACCACCGCGCGCGAAGAGTCGCCGAGCTTGTGCAGCAGCGAGTACTGCGGCAGCTCCATGTCCGCGGGATCGAAATTGCGCCGCGGCGCCTTGCTCGGGCGCGGGCGCGCGACCGCACGCCGCGGCGCGCGCAGCGCCGATTTCAACGCGTTGGCCAGGCGCTGCGCGTTGATCAGGCTGCGCGGCAGATAATCTGCCGCCCCGGCGCGTATCGCCTGCACGGCGCTGAGCTCATTGCCGCCCGCGGCGATGACCACAACCGGCGGGCAGTGCCGCACGCCCAAGGTCGCGCGCAGCGGCTCCAGTGCCTCACCGGGATCGGCCAGCACGTCGCCACAGTGCGCGCCCAGCACGATCAGATCGAACTCGCCGGCGCCCAAACTCGCCACGCGCGTTGCCAGCTGCGCCGGCAGCACATCCTCGACGGTGGCCTCCGGCCAGAGAATGTCGATGTGATGCCGCAGCCAGTCATGCAGCTCGCGCTCGTCGATGACCAACAGGATGCTGGGCCTCATAGTTGGAATCGCACGCGGATTCGTGTGCGCTGCGCGACCGGCACGCCGTCGCGCTGCACGGGGCGGTAGCGGCTGCGCGCCAGCGCGGCGCGCGCGGCGCGCTCGAATACGCCTCTGGGCTCGGCGGCCAGCACGACGATGTCCGCCACCTTGCCTTCGTCGGTTACGGTGAACTCGAGTTCGACCCAGCCGGTGATGCGTTGCGCGAGCGCTTCGTCGGGATAATCCGGCGGTACGAACAGCAGGCGGGTGAGGCTGCCTTCGCTGACCACGGTGTTCGCGCTCGCCGCGGCCGGTGGTGCCGTAACGGCCGGTGGTGCCGTGTCGGCTGGCGGCACGGTGGCGGCTGGCGGTGCTGTCGCCGGCGCGGCCTCGACAGCCGGGGCTGCCGGGCGAGTCACCGGCTCCTGGGCTTGGCGCAGCTGCGCCGTGAGTTCGTTCAGAGTTGCGCTGTTGATCCGGTAGTCGCCGCAGGCCGATAGCCAGCGCCGCGCTTCGGCGGTGTCGCCGGCCGCCAGCGCGCGGCGAAACTCTGCGATCAGCGCCTCGCCCAGTGCGATGGAGGCGGCGCGGACCTCGGGATCCTCGGGTGCGAGCGCCACGGCCGAAGCCACATAACTGCGCGCGCTGTCATCGGCGGGCTCGATCAACGCACCGCTGGCCAGGCGCTTGCGCGCGAGCTGCAGATAGACGCTGAGCTGGTCCGCGCGCGCGCCCAGCGCCGTGCGCTGCGCCTGCTCGAGCGCGGCCTCGCGCGCTGCGGCCTCGCGAGTCGCGGCCTCGTGAGCTGCGGTGTCGCGTGCTGCGGCCTCTCGCGCTGCGGCCTCACGTGCCGCCGCGTCGTCGGGCGCCCGGGACGAGGCGGCGGCGTCAGCCTGCGCCGGGGCGGCGGGGGCCGGGGGGGCGGACTGGTGCCAGACCGCCCAGGCGATCGCTCCGGCGGCCAGCGCGACGCCGGACAGGCCGGCAGCCAGGGCCACGCCGCTGCTGCGGCCGCCGGCCGGCGGCTCGCCCGCTGGCCGAGCCTCGATGGGGCGCTCCGGCGCGGCCTGTTGCCGCAACGCTGCGTCGATAAAAAGCTTGAGCCGCTGGCTGGATGCCGGCTTATGTACGAAGCGGAAAATCGACCCGTCGGTGAGCTGCTGGCTCAATTGCGCCTGCAGCTGGGCGGAGCCGGCGAGGATCAGCAGCAATTGCGGGAACTGCTCACGCAGCGTGGCAATGAACACCTTAAGCGGGGCGGATACGCTGGAGGCATCGATCAGCGCGATCCCGGCCGCATTGGCAACCAGCTGATCGATGAAGCGGTCGTCCGAGGGCGAGGTAATCACGGCCGAGCCCGCCAGCGCCGCGCCCGTCAGCGCCTCGAGCAGCAGCGGGTCGTCGGACAGCGCGATGATGGCGCAAGCGGCTGCGCTTGCACGCGGCGGCGCCCGAGCGCCGTCATCGGCAGCTGCCGGTTCTGGGGATGTGGGTATTGGACCACGCAATGGCATTGATGCGGTACCGCTCGGTGTGCACAGGACTCTAAGCTGTCTGCCCGGAGGGACAATGCACTGATGTCTCAGTGGCGACAAAACTGTGATTCCCGTCGGGGTGGGCTCGCGGATAATGTGACGTTGCTCACCTGTTTCGGAGGAAATCATGCTGCGTTTGCGGCCCGCCGTCGAGGCGGACGTCCCGGCCATTTTTGAGCTCATCGGCGAGCTGGCGGACTATGAGCGGCTGCGCCCGCAGATGGTCGGCTCGGCCGCGGATCTGCGGCGCCACCTGTTCGGCGAGCCGCGTTTTGCGCACGCCCTGATGGCCGAGTGGGAACTGCGGATCGCGGGCTTCGCGCTCTACTTCTTCAATTACTCGACCTTTCTGTGCCGCCCGGGCCTGTACCTGGAGGACCTGTTCGTCAGGCCTGAGTATCGCGGCCGCGGTATTGGTCTGGGTCTGCTGCGCTCGCTGGAGCACAGCGCGCGGGAAATCGGTTGCGGACGCCTGGAATGGGCGGTGCTGGACTGGAATCAGAGCGCGATCGATTTTTACCGCGAGTTCGGCGCGCAGCCGCGCGAGGGTTGGACGCTGTATCGCAAGCCCCTGTCCGCCTAGCCATGCCACGAATCCGCTACCTCGAGCCCGACGGACGGGAAGTGCTGCTGGAGCTCGCGCCCGGCCAGAGCCTCATGCGCGGCGCCGTCGACGCCGGGGTCGACGGCATCGAAGCGCAGTGTGGTGGCAATTGCGCCTGCGCCACCTGTCATTGCTATGTGCGCGCTGACTGGCTGGACAAACTCGAGCCGCCTTCCGATGATGAGCAGCTCATGCTCGGCAACGTGGCAGCCGAGCGGCGGCCCAACAGCCGTCTGTCCTGTCAGTTGATCGTCGAGGATGCGCTCGATGGTCTGACGGTGCAGTTCCCGGATCGTCAGAGCTGAATAACGGCGGGGTTGTGGTGGATTCCCAAGCACCGATCGTCATCGTGGGCGCAGGCCAGGCCGGCATGCAGGTTGCCGAATCGCTGCGTCAGGAAGGCTTCAGCGGCGCATTGATTCTATGTGGCGAGGAGCCGCATCCACCCTATCAGCGCCCGCCGCTGTCCAAGAAATGGCTCATCGAGCCGCTCGCCGTCGCCACGCTGAGCTTGCGCGGCCCTGCCGCGCTCGAGCGGCTCAAGATCACGCTGCGACTGGAAACCCGGGTGCGGGCCATCGATCGCAGCGCCTGCCAGCTGGAGCTGGCCGATGGCACTCGCCTGGCGTACAGCAGGCTCGCGCTCGCCACCGGCTCGCTGCCGCGCACATTGCCGGTGCCGGGCGCATCGCTGCCAGGGGTGCTGGCGCTGCGCGGCATCGCCGATTCGCTCGCGATCGGGGCGGCGATCCGGCGCTGTGCGGCCGAAGGGCAGCGGGTGGTGGTCGTCGGCGGCGGCTTCATCGGTCTGGAAGTTGCGGCCGGCGCGCGCAAGCTCGGTGCCGAAGTCACGGTACTCGAGGGCCTGCCGCGGCTCATGTCGCGTGTCACTGCACCGGTCGTGTCCGAAGCCTTCGCGCGCCTGCATGAGGCACATGGCGTGCAGCTGGTGTTCGGCGCCCAGGTGACCGAGATCGTCGGCCACGAAGGTCGGGTCGCGGCGGTGCGCACCCTGGACGGTCGGGAATACGGCTGTGGCTGCGTCGTGGTGGGCATTGGTGTCGTGCCCGACGATCTGCTGGCCCGATCCGCCGGCCTGCTGTGCGAGCGCGGCATCGTGGTCGATGATTGTTCGCGCACCTCGGATCCGCTGATCGCGGCGGCCGGCGATTGCACCGCGCGGCGCATGGGCGACGGCGAGCTGGTGCGGCTGGAATCGGTGCAGAATGCCATCGAGCAGGGCAAGTCGGCAGCGGCTGCGATGATGGGGCGAACGCGGCAATTCATCAACACACCGTGGTTCTGGTCGGACCAGTACGACGTCAAGCTGCAGATGGTGGGCCTGAGCCGCGGTTACGATGAGGTCGTCACGCGCGGGGATCTGGCGAAGCCGGCATTCTCAGCATTTTATTTTCGCGCTGACCGTCTGCTGGCGGTGGATTCGCTGAACCGGATCTCCGACCACATGCAGGCCAAACGCTTGCTCGATCATGGGGTCTCGCCGACGCCGGCGCAGGCTGCCGACCCGCTGTTCGAGCTGCCGAGTCTGCTCAAGGGCCCGCGCCCGGCTACTGCGGATGAAGCATGAACTCGCTGCCGTGATAGCTGAGCTCGACACCATCCCGGTTGATCGCTACCACGCGCGGCCCTTCGGGCAGCACATCGCCCTCGTGCACGGTGTGCATGTTGATCAGCGCGTAGCGATCGGCCGCACGCGCCGCGTAGACATGCAGGTCCAGCCGCAGATCGGGCAGATCCGCGCCTATTTCTGAGCGATCCGGCGGCTCAGCGTGTTTGCCCGCGCTGGCGCCGCTCGCGGGCACGGCCGGTTCGAAATCGGCGGGATTCTCGACACCGGAATCGCTGGGCGCGCTGGGCGTGAACGGCGCGCTGGGCGTGAACGGCGCGCTTTGTGTGACCGGCGCGCCTGGCGGGCTCACGGAAGTGGCGGTCGTGATGGGCACGGCCGGGGTTATCGGCGCCGGCGTCGCCACTGCAGCCGCCGCCGCCGCCGGCACGGTCGCCGCTGCTGGCGCGGTTGCCGCAGGCAGCGCGGTGGCTGCGGGCGTGGCGGTTACCGTGGGCGCCACAACCGGTGGCCGGTGCAGCACGAACGCTATCAGCAGCAGGATATTGACGATCAGCAGCACGCCGATCACGAGGATCCAGAGCGGAAGGCGCCGGCGCGGTTGCGTCACGCGCACTTCGAGCAATGTCGGTCCGGTCTGGCGCTGGCGTTCGGCTTCGGCTTTCTTGAGCGCGTCGAGGATGAAGGACATCAGCTGCCTCGCTCGAGCAGCGGCGAGTCCGGCGTCGCAAGCGCCGCGTCCAGGGCGACCTGGGTCTCTATGCCGGCGACACCGTCGACGGTCAGCCGGTTGGCGCGCTGGAATTGTTCCACCAGTTGCATCAGATCCCCGTCAAACAGATCGCTCGCCGGCTGCTGCGCGCCCGTGCCGCGCCAGCGATCGAGCTGCTCGCGCAGGTGCCGTACCAGTCCGCCGTGCATGCCCTGGCTCAGATCGCGGACGTCTTTGGTTCCCGGGCGCCACAGCAATACGAAATCTCCGAACCAATAACGGGCCAGCTCGGCGACGCCGACCGTCGCCGTTTGAGCGCCAATCTGCAACTGTGCCGTATCCTCGTGCAATCCGCGCAGCACCACCTGGAAGGCCGCGCCGCCCTCGTCACTGAGCATGAGAATGGCTGGTCGATTGAGCAGACGCAACTGCGCGAACGAGCCGCGCTGCACCAAGCAGCGCAAACCCTGGGTCAGCGCCTGGCTGCAACCGTCGATCTTGCCGGGCACGTAGCTGGCGCTCCAGAGCGCCAGCAACTGCTGAAACGCGCTATCGGGATCGGTGCTGTCATGGTAGCTGGCCAGCAGCTGCGCCAGCGTCGGCGGCGGAGGGACAACAGCCACCGCAGGTGCGCTGACCACCGCAGGGGGCGTTGCCGGCGCAACCACCGGCGCCGGCGTCGGCGTCAGGTGTGCGCTGCGCGCCAGGTTCGGCAGCAATCTCGCGGGTGCGTAGTGCCAGAGCAGCAGCGCACTGCCGGCCAGCACGACCAGTGCCAGGCCGGCCACGGCCAGAGGCATCCAGCCGGGCATGAGCTCGTGGCCGAAGACTTCGGCGCCGGCGCGGCGTACCAATGCAGCGGGCACCTGATGCAGCTCCTCGGTGTAGGCGCCCAGCAATGCCCGATCGCACACGATGTTGATCACGCGCGGAATGCCGCCGCTGACGCGGTACACCTCACGCAGCGCGCCGCGCGTGAAGATGTCGCTGGTGGCGCCGGCCACGCGCAGGCGATGGCGCACGTAGGCATAGGTTTCCTCGCGCGAGAGCGGATCGAGATGAAAGCGCGCGGTGATGCGCTGCGCGATCTGGCGCAGATCCTCGCGCGCCAGCAGTTTGCGCAGTTCCGGCTGACCAATCAGGATGATCTGCAGCAGCTTTTGCGTTTCGGTTTCCAGGTTGGTCAGCAGCCGCACCTGCTCGAGCACGTCGGGGGCGAGGTTCTGCGCCTCATCGACTACCAGCACGACCCGCCTGCCGGCCGCGTGCGCACGCAGCAGATAGCGGTTCAGGATGTCGACCAGGTTCTTGGTATCGCCATCGTCACTGTCATCCGCTCCCAGTCCGAGCTCCTCGCACAGCGAGCGCAGGAACTCCCCCGCCGACAGACGCGGATTGAGGATCAGCGCGATCTCGGCGCTCTTGGGCGCGCGCGCCAGCAGCGAACGGATGGTCGTGGTCTTGCCGGTGCCGACCTCCCCGGTCAGCTGAATGAAGCCGCCCGCCTCATTGATGCCGTACACCAGGTGCGCCAGCGCATCCGCGTGCCGCCCGCTCAGATACAGGTAGCGCGGATCCGGCGTGATCGCAAACGGCTTCTCGGTCAGCCCAAAGAACTGCAGATACATTCGCTGCCATCACCTCATGCGGGCATTGTTCACTGCGCTGCGACGCCCAGCTCATGCGCCGCGAAATCGTCGACGTTGATGATGGCCATCACCTTGCGATCATAGTCGGCCAGGAACAGCGCTTCATGCTCGCTCAGTATGCCCAGCGCGCGCGACTGTTCGATCTGCTCCGCCAGGTCCAGTGCGCTGACGCGGCCGGTCTTCTGGCCCTCGACCCGCAATTTCCTCTCCAACGACTCGGCCATGGGCGCCATCTCGAGCACTTTTTGCAGCGCCGCGAGCACATTGCCGGGCTCGTCGGTGCAGTACAGAAAACGGCTCAGAGAGGTGCGCGTCGGCGTGTGGTTGAGCACCAGATCGGCAACCTCGCGGCCGAGACGATCGGCCGGCGCGAAATAGGTCAGGCCGCGCGGGAAGATCAGCAGCCGTGCCAGCGCCGCGATCGGCCGATTCGGGAAATTGCGCAGCACGCTGTGCAGCTGCTCCTGGGCCTGGTACAGCAGCTCGCGGCAGGCCCATTCGACCGCGGGCAGTTCCTCGGCGGGACTGCCGCGGTTGGCGTGGTGCTTGAGCACCATCGAGGCCAGATACATGGCCGACAGCACATCGCCGAGCCGCCCCGAGATGGTCTCCTTCTTCTTCAAATACCCGCCCAGGGTCAGCATGGCGAGATCGGTGGCGAAGGCGAAGGAGGAACTGAAGCGCTGGATGTGTTGGTAGTAGCGACGCGTCGCGCCGGTCTCGGGCACGCGCCCGAATCGCGCCAGGCTCAGCGCCATGACGAACGAGCGCACGGCGTTGGAGATGGCAAAGCCCATGTGGCCGAACAGCGCACGGTCGAATTCATCGAGGCCGCGCCGGTGATCGGCATTGCGCGCCGCAGTCATTTCGCGCAGCACGAACGGATGGCAGCGGATCGCGCCCTGGCCGAAAATGATCAGGCTGCGCGTCAGGATGTTGGCGCCTTCGACCGTGATGGCGATCGGGATCGACTGGTAGCCGCGCCCGAGGTAGTTGTTCGGCCCGAGCATGATGCCCTTGCCGCCGTGCACGTCCATGGCATCGTTGCCCACGCGCCGGCCCATCTCGGTCACATGATATTTGAGGATGGCGGCCGGTACCGCCGGCTTCTGGCCGGCGTCGATGGCCGCGGTGGTGACGCTGCGCGCGGCATCCATGATGTAGGTCAGCCCGACCATGCGCGCGATGACCTGTTCTACGCCCTCGAACCGGCCCACCGGCGTGTTGAACTGGCGGCGGATGCGCGCGTAGGCACCGGTGGCGACCGTGGCGGCCAGCGCGCCGCCGGTCGCGTTCGCCGGCAGGGAAATGCAGCGGCCGACCGAGAGCTGCTCGACCAGCATGCGCCAGCCCAGGCCCGCCATCTTCAGGCCGCCGATGATGCAGTCCAGCGGTACGAACACGTCGCGGCCGTGCAGCGGACCGTTCTGAAACGGGATGTTGAGCGGCAGGTGACGCCGGCCGATCTCGACACCGGGCGTATCGCGCGGAATCAGCGCGCAGGTGATGCCAATGTCTACTTTGTCGCCGAGCAGGTGCTCGGGGTCCAGCATGCGAAACGCGAGCCCCACGACGGTTGCGATCGGCGCCAGCGTGATGTAGCGCTTGGAGAAGTTGAGCCTCAAGCCGATGATCTCGCGGCCCTGATACAGGCCGCGGCAGACCACGCCGGTGTCGGGAATCGAGGCAGCGTCCGAGCCCGCACGCGGTCCGGTCAATGCGAAGCAGGGCACTTCCAGCCCCTGCGCCAGACGCGGCAGGTAGTGGCTCTTCTGTTCATCGGTACCGTAATGAACCAGCAGCTCTGCCGGCCCGAGCGAGTTCGGTACCGCGACCGTGGAGGCGCAGGTGACGCTGCGCGCGGCCAGCTTGACCAGTACGCACGAGTGCGCATAGGTGGAGAACTCCAGGCCGCCGTAGCGCCGTGGAATGATCATCGCGAAGAAACGTTGCGACTTGATGTACTCCCAGACCTCCGGCGGCAGATCGCCGCGGCGATGCGTGATGTCGAAGTCATCGAGCATCCGGCACAGCGTATCGCAGGGGCCGTCGATGAAGGCCTGCTCCTCGGCCGACAGCCGGGGCGGCGGCGCATCGCGCAATTTGCGCCAGTCCGGGTTGCCGGTGAACAGTTCCCCATCCCACCAGACCGTGCCGGCCTCGAGCGCATCGCGCTCGGTCTCCGACATCGACGGCAGCAGCCGGCGGTAGGTCTTCATGAACGGTCCGCTGATCAGCGCGATACGCAGCGGCCGCAGATTCAGCAGCCAGAAACACAGCAGCAGTATCACCAGCAGGCCCAGCCATATTCCGGGCGGATTGCCGAATATCGCGTAGGCCAGCAGCAGCACCGTGAATGCGGCTGTGAAGGACAGCAGCGGCAGCCGACGATAGGCGAGATACATCACCGCGAGGATGAACAGCACGGTAATGATCGCGCCGATCATGGCGTGGGCGGCTCCAGCAGCGCTTTCACGCCCTCACGCTCCTCGCGCAGCTCGGCTTCGGTGGCAGTCATGCGCGCGCGGCTGAAGTCATCGATCGACAGGCCCTGCACGATCCGGAAATCCCCGTGCGCACAGGTCACCGGATACGAGTAGATCAGTCCTTCCTTGATGCCATAGCTGCCGTCGGCGGCGACGCCCATGCTGGTCCAATCGCCCTCGGCGGTGCCCGACACCCAGGTGCGCACATGGTCGATCGCGGCCGAGGCGGCCGAGGCGGCCGACGAGGAACCGCGCGCCTTGATGACCGCGGCGCCGCGCTGCTGCACGGTGGGAATGAAATATTCCTCGAGCCATTTGTGCTCGACCAGCTCTCGCGCCGGCTTGCCTTTCACCAGCGCGTGACTGATATCCGGATACTGCGTCGAGGAATGATTGCCCCAGATGGTCAGGCGCTTGACGTCGTTGACGTGCGCACCGGTCTTGTCGGCGAGCTGCGAGAGCGCGCGGTTGTGATCCAGCCGCGTCATCGCCGTGAAGTTGCGGCGCTCCAGTTCCGGCGCATTGTGACTGGCAATCAGCGCATTGGTGTTGGCGGGGTTGCCGACCACCAGGACGCGCAGTTTGCGGTCGGCGACCGCGTTGAGCGCCTTGCCCTGGGCGGAGAAGATCTGCGCATTGGCCAGCAGCAGATCCTTGCGTTCCATGCCCGCGCTGCGCGGGCGCGCACCGACCAGCAGCGCCACATGGCAGTCGCGGAATGCGACCCGGGCGTCATCGCTGGCAACGATTTTATTCAGCGTCGGGAACGCGCAATCGCCCAGTTCCATGACCACCCCGTTCAAGGACGGCAGCGCCGGGGTGATTTCCAGCAGGTGCAGATTGACGCTCTGGTCGGCGCCCAGCATGTCGCCGGCGGCAACTCGAAAGGCCAAGGCATAGCCGATCTGGCCGGCGGCGCCCGTAATCGCGACATTCAGCGGTGGCTTCATGAAGGCTCCAGGTAAAAAAGAGCGCTGATTCTAGAGAGCTTTTCGGTCGCGGCAACCTGGTTTGCAATCAGGGCTTGACACGGTACTAGTGTTGTAGTTATATACAACACCAGATCAACAGCACAGCCAAAGGGGTTGTGCGGATCAAACCGACCGAAAGGTCCAGTTAAGGAGTAGACCATGAAAGCACTGATTTGCGCGTCCCTGGCCGTCGTCATCACCGGCCTCGCAGTCCAGACCGTCACCCTGCTGGCCGCCGAACCCCGGTTCGCCAACGCCAGCACCATTCTGGTCGCGCAGGCCCATACCACTGCCGCCGGCTCCATAATGCTCGCGCAGGCCCGCTAGACCTCCGGATCGCTATCGCCGCGCGCACATGGATACGCAATGGGACAACACGCTGCCGATCTATCGGCAGCTGCGCGACCGAGTGATCGCGATGATCCTCGAGGGCGTGCTCAAGGAAGGTGACGCCCTGCCGTCGGTGCGCAATGTCGCCGCCGAGTTTCGCGTCAATCCACTCACGGTGCTCAAGGCCTACCAGCAACTGGTGGACGAGCAGCTGGTCGAGAAGCGCCGCGGCCTGGGCATGTATGTGACCGCCGGCGCGACCGCGATGCTGCGCGCCGATGAGCGCCACCGCTTCCTGACGATCGAGTGGCCGCGCATCAGCGCCACCATCAACCGCCTCGGGCTGTCGGCCGCCGAGCTGCTTAAGGACAAAGACGATGACCACGATCATTGAAGCCAAGGCATTGAGCAAACGCTACGGTTCCCTGGTCGCGCTCGACCAGGTCAGCTTCAACATCCAGTCCGGCCGCATTGTCGGCCTGATCGGCCGCAACGGCGCCGGCAAGACCACCGCCCTGAAGGCGATCCTCGGATTGACCTCCCACGCGGGCAGCGTCTCGGTATTCGGACTGGATCCTTCGCGAGAGCGTAATGCGCTGATGAAGGACGTCTGTTTCATCGCCGACACTGCCGTGCTGCCGCGCTGGCTGCGAGTCGATAACGCCATCGACTACGTCGAAGGTGTGCATCCGCGCTTCCAGCGCGCCCGCGCCCAGGAATTTCTCTCTCACACCGACATCCGCCAGCACAGCCGCATCGGCGAGCTGTCCAAGGGCATGGTCACCCAGCTGCACCTGGCGCTGATTCTGGCGATCGACGCCCGCCTGCTGGTGCTCGACGAGCCGACCATCGGGCTGGATCTGGTCTATCGGCGCCAGTTCTACGACACCCTGCTCAACGACTACTTCGACCAGGAACGCACGATCCTGCTGACCACGCACCAGGTCGAAGAAGTGGAAAATCTGCTGACCGACGTGCTGTTCGTCGACCGCGGACACATCGTGCTCGACAGCAGCGTCGAGGCAATCGCCGAGCGCTACGTGCAGGTCAATGTCGCCGCCGACAAGCTCGAAGCGGCGCGCGCCCTGCATCCCTTCTACGAACGCCAGATCTTCGGCCGGCCGACGATGCTGTTCGAAAACCAGCCGCCGGCGGCGCTCTCGGGCCTGGGCGAGCTGCGTACCCCGGGCATCGCCGATTTGTTTGTCGCCAAGATGCAGACGGAGGCCGCATGAAATTGCTGCAGATTCAGATCAGACGCGAATTCTGGGAGCACCGCGCGCTCTGGGTCGCACCCGTGGCGGTTGCCGCGACGCTGCTGCTCCTGATCGCGGTCTTCGGCCATCACACGCAACTGGCGCAGGTGCAATTCGACGCCGACAAAGTTCCGCCCGTGTTCGTGATCCTGCTGTTCGGCTGGGCGATGGTGCTGTATCTGACGGCCGCCATTCTGATCAGCATCTATCTGCTCGATTGCCTCTACAGTGAGCGCCGGGACCGCAGCATTCTGTTCTGGAAATCGCTGCCGGTGTCCGATACCAGAACCGTGCTGATCAAGTTCCTGGTCGGCTTCGTGATCGTGCCGCTCGGCACCTTCCTGCTCGCAGCGCTGACCGGCGCCCTGGCTGCCGGCATTCTCTCGTTGCGCGGTGCCTTCACCCTGCATCACGAACTGCCCCTGTGGAATACCCTGGAGTGGCTGCGCGTGGAGGGCTTCATGCTCTATGGATTGATCGCCGCGTTACTCTGGTATGCGCCCTATGCCACCTATCTGATGCTGGCGTCGGCCTGGGCGCGGCGCTGGCCGTCGGCCTGGGCCATCATCCCGCCGGTGCTGCTGGCCATCTTCGAATACATGATTCTCGGTACGCACTACATCAGCCGATTGGCCCGGCGCAGCCTGGGCGATCTCTCGCACCTTGCCTTTCGCACCAGCGTCGAGGGCGCGCAGAACCTGGGCGATGCCGCCAGCCAGCCCGCCGCCAGCGGCGCCAGCCACATGATGAACCAGTCCATCGACCCCAGTGGCCTGCTCGCCAGCCCGCAGCTCTGGCTCGGACTGGCCGCCGCCGCGCTCATGCTCGTGCTGACCATTCGGCTGCGCCGCTACCGCGACGACTCCTGACGGCGCGCGCCGTCGCCGCCCACCCCCGCGCCAGCGGCCGCCCCGCCGCCACCCCGTCGGCGCGCGCGACGCCCGGCCCCGGTGTGCCTCGATTTCGCAAAATCGCACGTTATTACTTCTGTAATAACACTGAAAAAAAAGAAAAAGGCACAACGAGCGCCCCGTCGCCGCCGCGGCGGCCGCGGCGGCGCTCAGACCCATTGCGCCTGGTCGAGGAACAGATGCCCCATGGCGGTCGGTCGCACGCCGCGGATGTGCTTCGTGGTCACCGACAGCCAATCGTAGAAATAGGCGGCGATGATCGGCGTCTCGTCGAGCAGCAGGCGCTGGATGCGGCCGGCGGCATCGCGTTGGGCGGCGGGGTCGAGTGCGCCGATGTAACCGGCGACCAGCCGGTCGTATTCGGGATTGCTGAAATGCGCGGCGTTGAAGGTGCCGTGGCTGCCCAGGGTTGCGGTCAGGAATATATTGGGTACGCCACGATGGGCGTAGTCCTCGATCCCCATCTCGCAATCCAGCCAGTCCGACTGCCCGAAAACGGCGCGCCCGAAATAGGCCGACTGTTCCTCGACATTGAGACGCAGCTGCACGCCGATCTGACGCACGGCGTTTTGAATGACCACGGCGTAGTCGGGCATTTCCACGAATCGCTCGGTGGTCAGGGTCGCCTGGAAACCGTTGGCAACGCCGGCGGCCTGCAGGAGCTCCCTGGCCTGACGGATATCCTGTTGCCGCTGCGGCACCTGCGGGTCGGTGGCGGCGAAAATCGGCGCAAACGGGCTGTCGTTACCGGGAACGGCCATGCCGCGAAACAGGCCCGTGACCAGGTTTTCGCGGTTCAGGCACAGCGCCATCGCGCGGCGCACGCGCGCGTCGATGAACGGGCCCCGATCGGTCCGCATATGCACCTGTTCGTGCGCACTTGATTTGAGCGCAAGAATGTTCAGGCGGCCGTCGGCGAGCAGCGCCTGGCTGCCCTGCACGGGAGTGTGCAGCAGCACGTCGAGCTGCTCGCCCTGCATGGCCAGGATCTGAGCCTGGATACTGTCGTAGAAGATGAACAGCGTGCGCTCCGGCAGCGCTTTGACGCCCCAGTAGTCCGGGTTGCGCACGAACGAGGCGCGGACCTTGGGCGTGAATCGCTCGAGCCGAAACGGGCCGGTGCCGATGAAATGCTGCTCGAAGCCACCGTCATAGTCGCCCGGCAGAATGATGGCGCTGTAATTGTCGGATGACACCAGATAGGGAAAGTTGCCGTTGGGCGCATCCAGATGAAACTCCACCGTGCTGTCATCGATCGCCCGGGAGCCGCCCTGGGACAGCGACCCGGCGAAGGCCGAGAGCGCCACCGAACCGTTTGCCGGATCGGCCAGCCGGTCTATGGTGGCGACCACATCGGCCGAAGTCAGCCTGCGGCCGTCGTGGAATCTGACGCCGCGGCGGATCCTGAACGTCCAGATGCTGCCATCGCGATTGGGTTGCCAGCTTTCGGCCAGCGATGGCCGCAGACGCAGATCGGGATCGGACACCGCCAGATATTCCCCGGTCTGCGACAACATGCAGACACCGCCGGTATCGGCCACGGTCAGCGGATTGATCGATCCGGCCGGCACCGTCATGCCGACCGTGATGCTGCCGCCGGGCTTGCGCTCAGCCAGAGGTTCGGCCGACGCGCCCGCTGCCGCCGCGCACAGCAGCGGCGCCGACATGCCGAGCACGCTGGCGAAGCGAAGGAACTCGCGGCGCCCGATGCGGCCGGCGAGGAATTCATCGATGACTGCGTTGTCGAGTGGTGTGGCGCGCGCCCGGGCGGCGTCGAAGTCAGGCGCAGACGGGTTCGGTCTTCTTCTCATCAGCGGTGAACACCTCGGCGGTGAGCGCCTCGGCCAGGCGGCCGAGCTCCGGTCCGAGGATACGATCTTCGGTCAGCGGCGGCACGTAGCTGCGCACCAGGGCGGTGAATTCACCCAGCGCCGGCGGCACCGGGCGATCGGTCACATGCAGCGCCTGGGAGGCCACGACCGCCAGCATGGCCAGCGAGGCGTCCAGCAGGCGCCCGGTGCGCTCCTCCTTGCCCCAGGCCAGGAAAACCGGGGAGGCGACATCGTCCTGGCCCGCTCCGGCATCGCTGCCATGGATGAACGTGCGCTGAGCCGCTGCCTTGGCCAGTTCGATATAGCCCGCTGCCGCCATCGGCACATAGCCGATGTGGCCGCGCCCGTCGCTCTCGCCCGGCTGCCGGCCGATCATGAGCATGTCCGGCAGTTGCGAGACGCGCCCATTCAGCAGCTTGTTGCTGTGCCGTTCACACAGCAGGCACAGATCGGCCCAGATCGCCGCCAGATCGTCGAGTGCGGGGGCAGCCATGGCATTGTGGTAGCCGCCGGTGCTGATGCAGCGGCCGTGCGGATGGGCAGCGTCCGGCGGCAGGTAGACGGGATTATCGGAGATCGAGGACAGCGATACCGTGGCGGCGTGCTCCGCGGCCACGACGGCGCGGTGTGCGTGACCGAGCACCCGCGGCACGATGCGATAGCTGACCGGCGCCTGATAGTGGCGCCGCCCTTCCGCGGCGCCGACCAGCAGACTGCGCAGGCCTTGCAGGGCCGCGGCCTCATCGTTGTCGCCCCAGAGCACCTCGAGTGCGGCGTCGTAGTGCTCTAGCGGGGCGCGGAATGCTTCGATCGACAGCGCAAAAGTCTTGAGTGCCAGTTGCAGACGCCGGCGCGCGGCCAGAGCGGCGTCGGCGATCAGTGCCGCGCCACAGGGCGAGCCGTTGATCAGCGATCCGCGTTCTTTGACCTGCAGGTCGAAAGCGGTCGAGAGCTCGGCAAACAGCGGGTACAGGGCCAGGATTTCGCCGGCCCCTCCCTGGCCCGCGGCGGCCACGCTCGGCATCGGGCCACCGTCGAGCATCCGTGCCACCGCCTTCGCGATACGCGGCGTGGTGGCGGCGTGCCCTTCGATGAAATTGGTCAGCCTGGCGAGGACTATGCCGCGCACCACGCGCTCGGGCAGCGGATCGCCAAACGAGGTGGCGGCCGGGAATGGCTTGAGGCGGGCGTGTCGGTCGCGCTCCTCGGGTGTCAGGCGCTGGCCGGCGAGCTCGCCCATCGAGGTGGTCACGCCATAGATCACTACCGACGGGTCGTTCTCGATCAAATTGAGAAACGAGGTGCGGCTGGCCGTGATGCGCTGCATCGCGGCGTCGGATATCTGCACGTTTTCACCGCGCCAGGCGACGCGATAGGTGGCCTCGAGCGAGACGTCCCATCGCTTGTCGAGGATCACGGTCATCTCGAGACTACTCCGGACTCGGCGCTATTCCAGCGCGAACTTAATCTAATGGATTCATATGGTACGGGATGCTTCTGGCGTCACATGTCACGAATTTTCAATGGCCCTATTCGAGTTGTTCATAAGCGTGCGTCCCCTGCATTTTCGCCAGCTCGGCCGGCGGGATATGGCAGCGCATCGAGTGCTCGCCCTGCCCCTCGAGCAGGGGCGGTTCGCGCTCTTCGCAGATGCGGCCGATCTTGCGCGGGCAACGGGTCTGGAAGACGCAGCCGCTGGGCAGGTTCAGCGCGCTCGGGATTTCACCCTGCAGCCGGATGCGACCGGCTGACAGCAGTGCCTCGGTATAGGGGTGGTGCGGCCCGGCGAACACCCTGGGGGTCGGGCCGATCTCCATGAGCCGGCCCAGGTAGAGCACCGCGATGCGATCGGACAGATAGTTCACAACGTTCAGATCATGCGAAATGAACAGGTAGCTGACTTGCTGCTCGGCCTGCAGATCGACCAGCAGATTCAGGATCGCCGCCTGCACCGAGACGTCGAGCGCCGAGGTCGGTTCGTCGCACACCACGATCCTGGGGCCGCCGGCGAAGGCGCGGGCGATGCTGACGCGCTGCTGCAGGCCGCCGGAGAGCTGCCGCGGCTTGTCTCGCAGATGCCGCTCGGGCAGGCGCACGGAGGCGGCCAGTTCGCGCAGGCGTGCTTCGCGCTGCGTGTTCGAGAGTCCGAGCAGCCGCAGCGAGCGCTGGATCAGCCGGCGCACCGTCTGTGAGCGGTTCAGCGCCATGCCAGGATTCTGAAACACGATCTGCAGCGCCTTGCGCTGTGAGCGCGTGCGCTCGCCAGCCAGGGCGCCCAGCGGCTCGCCATTCAACTCCAGCCTGCTGCCGGCGTCGGGCTTCGACAGCCCGAGCAACACCCGGGCGAGCGAGCTCTTGCCGCTGCCGGACTCGCCGACGAGGCCCAGCGTTTCCCCGGGCCAGAGCTCGAGCGTCACATCGTGCAACGCCTGCAGCGACCGGCCCGCCACGGGATAGGTCTTGGACAGATTTTGCGTGCGCATCAATGGCGCCTGCGTACGCGTGCTGGCGCCGAGCACTGCTGCGACGCGCGCGGGCGCATCCTCGGGGCCATGCGGCAGGCTGGCCGCGCGCTCGGGATAGAAGCACCGGCTAAGGCGCGCGCCCAGGGCAACCGGTGGCGGCGCCTCGTGGCGGCAGTGATCGGTGGCATTGCCGCAGCGCTCGACGAAAACGCACTGGCCGCTGATTGACCCGGGCGTCGGCAGGAAGCCCGGTATCGTTTCGAGCCGGCCGTGATCCTTGCGTCGCCCATGGCGGGGTACGCAGCGCAGCAGGGCGACAGTGTAGGGATGGCGCGGGTCGCCAAAGGTCTCGGCGGTTGTGCCCTCCTCGACCAGTTCACCGGCATACAGCACGCCCACCCGATCGCACATGCGGCCGATCACTGCCAGGCTGTGGCTGATGAACAGAATCGAGGTATGGAGCTCGGCGCGCAGCCGCGCGATCAGCTCGAGCACCTCGGCTTCGACCGTCGCGTCCAGGCCGGTGGTGGGCTCATCGAGAATCAACAGCGCCGGATCGCTCGATAACGCCATGGCGATGATCACACGCTGCTGCATGCCGCCCGACAGCTCGTGCGGATACAGATCCATCACGCGGCGCGGGCTCGAGATCTGCACCCGCGCGAGCATTCCGGCCACGCGCTCCTGCGCCGCGTTGCCCTTGAGCCCCTCGCTCACCTCGAACACTTCGGCCATCTGCCGGCCGATCCGGATCGTGGGGTTCAGCGCCCGCCCGGGGTCCTGATAGACCATGGACACGCTGCGCGAACGCAGTCGGCGCAGCTCGAGCGCCGACAGCCGCATGAGATCGCGCCCATCGACCAGAATGCGGCCATTGCTGATGCGCCCGTTGCGCGCCAGATAGCGGATCGCGGCCAGCGCCACGGTCGACTTGCCGCAGCCGGATTCGCCGACCAGCCCGTAGGATTCGCCGGGACGGATCGCAAGGCTCAGATTTGTCACCACCCGCCGCTCGCGGGCGCCAACGCGGTAGACCACGTCGAGTTGCTCGATGCGCAGCGCGTCGGCAGGGGTGGCGTTCATAGCTCGAACAGGCCCTGAAGTCCGTCGGCCACGAGGTTCACGCCGATGATCAGCGAGGCGGTCGCCGCGGCATCGAACAGCACGGTCCACCAGTAGCTGCCGATCAGGCTGTAATTCTCGGCAATGGCGATGCCCCAGTCGGCCGACGGCGGCTGGATGCCGAAGCCGATGAAGCTCAGCGACGCCACGAAGAAAATGGCATAGCCGAGCCGGACCGTCATCTCCACGAGTGCGACCGGCAGCACGTTGGGCAGGATCTCGATGAACATGATTGCCAGCGCGCCATCGCCGCGCAGCCGCGCCGCCGCGACGTAATCCAGGTCGACCTCGTTGAGCGTGGCGGCGCGGACCGTGCGCGCGATCAGCGGCGTGAACACGAAGCCGATCACCAGCACCACGGTCGCATTCGAGGTACCCACGGCCGCGAGCGCCATGAGCGCCACGATCACCAATGGCAGCGCCTGCAGCGCCTCAATCACGCGGCTGACGATATCGTCGGCCGCCCCGCGCGCGTAGCCGATCAGCAAACCCAGCACGGTGCCCAGCACGCTGCCCAGTGCTGTGGCCAGCGGCGCCACGATCAGGATATCGCGCGCGCCGATGATGACGCGCGAAAGAACATCGCGCCAGAGCTGGTCGGTGCCGAACCAATGAGCCATGGAAGGCGGCGCGAGCGTGGCGAGCAGATCGTCCGCGTACGGATCGAGCGGCGTCATTCTGCTGCCGAGCAGCGCGCAGGCGATCCAGAACAGCAGGATCGCCAGGCCGACCCACAGCGCCGGCGATCTCACGTGCGGCCCGACCTGATGCGCGGATTGAGCGTCGAGCTCAGCAGATCCGCCAGCAGCGAGGCGAGCGCATAGACGGCGCCGACGGTCAGTACGGCCGCCTCGAGCATGGGGAAGTCCTTGGCCTTGGCAGCCGAATAGATGAGACCGCCCATGCCGCGGTAATGAAACAGCGTTTCAACCACGACCAGGCCGCCCACCAGATAGCCGATCAGGCTCGCCGTCACCGTGATGGTCGGCAGTAGCGCATTGCGCAGCACGTGCCGCCGCAGCACCGTCGACCAGGGCAAGCCCTTGAGGATTGCGGTCCGGGTGTAGTCGGCGTTGAGCGCCTCGATGGTCCCGACCCGTGCCACGCGGGCGATATAGCCGAAGAAGATCAGCACCGGCGGCAGCGCCGGCAGGATCAGATAGCGGATCTGGGTCAGTGCTCCGGCCCCTTCGGGCCAATCGGCCGACATCGGCAGCCAGCGCAGCCAGACGCCGAAGATCAGGATCAACACGATCGAGGAGATGAATTCCGGGACGATGCCCAGGGACTGTCCGAGCAGCACCAGGCTGCGATCGCTCCAGCGCCCGGCGCGCAGTGCCGCCCAGACGCCGCCGGCAATGCCGAGCGGCACGACCAACACGAAGGCCAGCGCCGCGAGCTTCAACGAATTGATCAGGGCATCGGCGACAAACGGGGCGACCGGGGCGCGGAAGCTGAACGAGCGGCCCATGTCGCCGGTCACGAAATGACTGATCCAGTCCCAATATTGAATCGGCAGCGCCCGATCGACGCCCATCTGGTGGTTGAAGGCTGCCACCGAGCGGGCGTCGGCCAGCGGGCCGAGCACGGCGCGCCCGACGTCGCCCGGCAGCAACTGTCCGCCCAGGAACACGAAGATCGACAGGATTGCGAGCGTGATGAGGGACAGCAGCGCCCGCTTCATCAGAAATTTCAGCATCACGTTGGTCGCAGTATAGCAATGCGTCCGGCTATCCTAAGCACTGCGGGCACAGGAGCGCGGCGTTTTGTTTCAACCCAGACTCGAAATGCGCCATCTGCGCATGCTGCAGGCCATGGCGCGTACCGGCAGCGTGACGCGCGCCGCGGCGATGCTCGGGCTGACGCAATCGGCGCTGAGCCATCAGATTCGCGAGGCCGAGCGGCGGCTCGGGCTCGATCTGTTCGTGCAGAGCAACCAGCGCATGCAGATGACTCCCGCGGCGCTGAGTCTGAGCGAGGAGGCCGGGCGCATCCTGGCGCAGCTCGAGCGGCTCGAAAAGGAGATCGCGCGCGCCGGCGGCATGATGCGCCACATCGTGCGCATCGGCTGCGGTGCCTACAGCGGTTATCGCTGGCTGCCGCACTTTCTCAAGGGCTTTCAGCAGCACGCCGCCGACATCGATATCGAGGTCGTGGCGGACGCGACGCAACGGCCGCTGCAGGCGCTGCTGGAGCGCGACATCGACGTCGCCGTCACCTCGGCCACGCCGGACAAGGCCTCGACGCGCTCGCTGCGGCTGTTTCGCGACGAGCTGATCCTGATCATGGCGCCCGATCATCCGCTCGCGGGCAAAGGCGTCATCCTGGCGCAGGATCTGTCGGATCAGGTCTATATTTCGTACAGCGCCATTGCCGAGAAGGGGCATGAGTACGAGCGCTTCATCAAGCCCGCACAGGTCTCCTACCGCAGCATGTTGAAGGTGGAGCTGACCGAGGCGATCGTCGAACTCGTGATCGGCGGCTTCGGCATCAGCATCCTGTCGCGCTGGGCGGTGAACCACTACCTGCGTACCGGCGCCCTGGCTTCGGCGCGGGTCACGCGCAAGGGACTGCACGTTAACTGGTACGCCGCCACGCGCAAATCGGAGCCCGACGAGGCGCCCGCCTGGCGCATGGCGCTGGCGCTGAAGCACTGGTGCGACAACGGCCAACACGGCTTCGACGGGCTGCCGCGGGACTGATAGCATCAACCACCATGTTCATCACGGCGCGGCGCAACGCCGAGGAGTTGACCCTCGAGTTGCAGGGCGAATGGCGGGCCACTCAGACCGAGGCCATCGAGGCCGAACTCAAGGCCATTGATTTCACCGGCGCGCGCCGCGCGCTGCTGGCCGCCGGCAGCTCGCACCTGGATCTGTCCGGCGCCTGGTTGTTGCACGATTTCCTGGACCGGGCCCGCAAGGCCGGGCTCGAGCCGCGCTTCGACGGCGCCGCGCCCACGGCCCTGGCCCTGGTCGAGCGCACCTATGCCGGCGAGATGCCCTCGCAGGTCGGCGACAGCGACTGGCTCGACCCGGAGCGGGCCATCGAGGACATCGGCCGGCGCGCGGTGCGCGGCTGGCGCAGCTTCGTCGCCGGCCTGGAATTCGCCGGCCGCCTGTTCGTGGCGCTGCTGCGGGCCTTCGGCAGCATTCACCGGCTGCGGCCGATCGCGGTCGCGCGCCACGTTTACGATACCGGCATCACCGCCATTCCGATCGTGTCGCTGGTCGGCTTCCTGATCAGCGTGATCCTGGCCTACATGGGCGCGCAGGAGCTCGGCAAGTTCGGCGCCAACATCTTCGTGGTCGATCTGGTGACCGTCGGCGTGCTGCGCGAGCTCGGCGTGCTGCTGACCGCGATCATCGTCGCCGGCCGATCGGGCAGCGCCTTCGCCGCCGAGATCGGCGCCATGCAGCTCAACGAGGAGGTCGATGCGCTGCACGCCATCGGCATCGATCCGATCGAGGCGCTGGTGGTGCCGCGAGTGCTGGCCATGCTGATCGCGCTGCCGTTGCTGACCATAGCGGCCGACGTGGTCGGCCTGGTCGGCGGCGGCCTGCTCTGCCACACGCTGCTCGACATGTCGATGCTGCAATATCTCAACCGCGTGCAGAGCGCGATTGCTTCGACCACATTCTGGGCCGGGTTGATCAAGGCACCCGTGTTCGCCTGCCTGATCGCCGGGGCCGGTTGCGCCTGCGGCATGCGCGTGCACGGCTCCTCGCGCGAACTCGGGCGCCTGACCACGCTGGCCGTGGTGGTCTCGATTTTCACCGTGCTCGTGGCCGACGCCCTGTTCGCGGTGCTGTTCATGAAACTCGACATCTGATGGCCGCGCTGCTGGAAGTGCAAGGCATCGTCAACCGCTTCGGCAGCCAGACCGTGCATGCCGGGCTGGATATGCAGGTCGAACAGGGCGAGGTGTTCGGCGTCATCGGCGGTTCCGGCGCCGGCAAGTCGGTGCTTTTGCGCACGATCCTGGGGCTGCGTCGCCCCAATGCCGGCACGGTGCGCTTCCTCGGGCGCGATCTGCAGCAGCTCAATCCGTCACAGCTGCACGCGCTGAAGGCCAGCTATGGTGTGACCTTCCAGGAGGGCGCGCTGTTCAGCGCGCTCAACGTGCAGCAGAACGTGCAGGTGCCGATGCTCGAGCATCTGCAGCTCTCCGGGCGCACGCGCGATGAGCTGGCGCTGCTCAAGGTGCGGCTGGTCGGGCTGCCGCTGGACGCGGCGGTCAAGTACCCGTCGCAGCTGTCCGGTGGCATGATCAAGCGCGCGGCGCTGGCGCGGGCGCTGGCGCTCGATCCGCTGCTGCTGTTTCTCGATGAGCCGACCACCGGATTGGATCCGATCAGCGCCGCGGCGTTCGACCAGCTGTTGATTTACCTGCAGCGCGAGCTGAAGCTCACGGTAGTGATGATCACTCACGACCTGGACACCATTTTTCGCACCTGCAGCAGGGTTGGCGTCATCGTCGATGGCCGCATGATCAGCGATACCCTGGCGGGCATCGTCAACAACCCGCATCCCTGGATACAGGCCTACTTCGGCGGCGAGCGCGCGCGCGAGCGCGTAGGGCGGCAACATGGAGCGTGAAGCGAACTACGTCGCCGTCGGAATATTCGTGGTGCTGATGGCGGTCATGGGCGTGCTGTTCGTCTACTGGTACTCCGACAGCCGCGATCACCGCGACTACGAGCGCTACGAGATCTATTTCGACGGCACGGTCAGCGGCCTGTCGGAGGGCGGTCCGGTGCGCTATCTCGGCGTCGACGTCGGCCGCGTGCAACGCATACGCATCGATCCGCGCGCGGCCAATCGTGTCCAGGTGGTCGCCGACATCGACGCGACCACGCCGATCTCGGATCGGACTCTGGCGCAACTCACGCTGCAGGGCGTGACCGGGCTGCTCTATATCGACCTGGAGCAGCAGCGCGAGGACGATAACCGGCGGCGCATCCTGGCCGCCGTGCCCAGCGAGCGCTACCCGGTCATCCGCTCGGCGCATTCGGACCTCGATCAGTTCCTGAGCAGCCTGCCGACACTGACCGCGCGTTTGAACGATCTGGTCGATCGCGGCTCGCGCATGCTCTCGGACGGCAACATCCAGTCGGTGGCACGTCTGATCGGCAATCTCGACCAGGCGGCCTCGGGATTTCCGCGCCTGGCACGCAGTATCGACACTCTGATCGACACGCTGAACGAGGACTCGGCCGACGCCAAGCGCCTGATCAACGAGCTGCAGGCGACCACTCAGACCGGCGGCGTCGACTTCCTGGCAGCGATGCAGAAACTGCGTGCCACCAGCGACAATCTGGCCAGTGCCAGCGGCACGCTGAACACGTTTGCGAGCGAGAATCGCGACCGGCTCAATGGCTTCGTGAGCGACGGTTTGCCGCAGTTCGAGGCGTTGCTGCGCGACAGTCGCACGGCCGCGCAGCAGATCAGCGAACTCTCGCGCGGCCTGCGCGAGAATCCCTCGAGCCTGATTTATCAGCCGCCCGCCACCGGCGTGACGATACCGCCATGAGGATGCCCATGCGTACGCTGCCGGGGTTGATGCTGCCCGCGTTGATGCCGGCGATGGTGCTGACAGCATGCTTCAGCGGCTTGAACAGCAAGGTGCCGGCGCAGCAGCGCTATGTGCTGCAACCCACGCTGGCAGTGCCGGCGGCAACCGAGGCGACGGCGGGTGCGGTGGCGCCGGCCGCCGGCAGCGTGCTGGTGATGCGGCCCAGCGCCGCGCCGGGCCTCGCGGGTGAAGGCATTGCGGTGCTGCGTCCCGGCGCACGTCTGGACTTCTACAGCAATGCCCGCTGGGCCGCCGATGCGCCCGTGGCGCTGCAGAGCCTGGTCATCGATGCGCTGCGCAGCGCCGGCCGCTTCGCGACCGTTGAGTCCGACAGCGGGCCGTTCGCCGCGCAGTACGTCCTGAGCCTGGATATCGAGCACTTCGAGGCCGACTACCCCGCGCAGGGTCCGCCGACCGTGCGCGTCGCACTGGTCTGCAGCCTGGGCAGGCGCAGCGACCGCGGCGTCATCGTGAGTTTCACGGCGCGCAGCGAAGTCAGGGCAGAGGCTGATCACATGCAGGCCGTGATGGCCGCCTTCGAGCAGGCGACCGGCGAGGCGCTGTCGCAGGTGACCGCCAACATCGTGCCCTAGTCAGTCGGGCGCGGCCGACTCGAAGCGTTCGCGCGCCAGCCGGATCTCGGCCTGGTGATCGCGGATCCAGCGCATGACGGCGTCGAGTTGATCCACCAGGCTCGCGCCGAGCGCGGTCAACGCGTACTCGACGCCGGGTGGATGGCTGGCAGTCACGTGCCGGGCGATCAGACCATCGCGCTCCAGGGCACGCAGCCGCAGTGTCAGCATGCGCTGAGAAATCCGCCGCTCGATCCCCACGGTGCTGACCAGGCGGCGCAGCACCGCGTGCCGGTAGTCTCCGGTGCGCAGCAGATGCAGCAGCAGCATGCTCCACTTGTCGCCGACGCGCGCGAACAGCTCGCGCATCGGGTCCTCGCGCCGGATCCCGTCGTGCGCCATGGTGCGCACCATGGCCTGCAGCCGCTGCAAGGCCTGCGCCGTGTGCGCCGCGGGCGTGCTTGGCCGCAGAATGCTTTCCAGCCTGAGCATCACGGCATCGACGTCGAAGGTCGGCGGCTGGTGCGGGAACACAGTTGTGCCTTCTTTACTCATCTGGTGCGGGTGCTTATGGTGCGCGATCTTAACTCCACAAAATCCGCTTCGGAGCGCTATCGCAATGGCTGATACCTATGATGTCCTGGTCATGG
>Ga0302326_10002495_pt1 | contig 44734 bp, 34 predicted proteins | sample Palsa_T0_3_FD_202264 | JGI IMG/M metagenome (GOLD analysis project Ga0302326, IMG submission 202264) | Peat permafrost microbial communities from Stordalen Mire near Abisko, Sweden - Palsa_T0_3 | ecosystem: Environmental > Terrestrial > Soil > Palsa > Peat permafrost | place: Sweden: Abisko...
AGTTGCTCGATGCGTGCTTCCATCGCCTCAAGCTTCTTCGCCACGGCCGGCGGTATTTGCTGATCCGCGGCGCTCGCCTGTTGACCGGCAGCTTGGCCGCTTGTCTGTGCGAAGCAAGGATGCGGCCACGGCAACAAGATGAGCGCGCAGAAAAAAATCGGCAGCTTAAGGTACGACACGAATTTCCGCATGACAATTTTCTCCACTTTTTGAATTCATCCCGTTCATCTGCGTCCGCCGTTTCGCGCTCTTCTCTCAGGCCGAGGCACGCTCGGCCGAGTACCGGGTTTTGTTCGGTTGCGTTTTTCGTCGTATACGAAATTCACCAAAACAAAGACAAGGAAGCCCACCCCGGCAATGCAAAAGGTTTGGAAAATCAGGACTGCCATTACCTGGTTCTCTTTTGTGCCGACCCAACCGGCGAAGACGACGCGCAAGGGTCTTTGAAAATCCTACAGACTAGGCATTAGGGAGTCGTAAGCGGGACGTAAGGATTTCGTAAGGAACAAAAGAAGGAAATCCGACGGTCGGAAGAACTAACTTTCAAGCTTAAATCTTGTAGCAGCTAGCGCGTACAGCCTCCGCCACAACAGGCGATTGATGGTTACCACCATGGCGGCCATTAGAATCGTTGCAGCCATCAGCACGCGAAAGTTTCCCGTGTCGGTCGCATTGCTGATAACCGATCCGAGACCCGTTACAGTATATGTGTGGCCCTTGAAGCGGAAATATTCCGCGATGATGCTCGCGTTCCAGGCACCGCCGGACGCGGTTATAAAACCCGTCACGAGATAGGGAAATATCGCGGGCAAGTATAGTTCGCGCCATCTTTCAAGTTTGTCGAAGCGAAACACATTGCACACTTCTTTCAAATCCGTCGGTATCGCCATCGCTCCCGCAATTACGTTGAACAGGATGTACCACTGCGTTCCCAACAGCAGCAGCACGATGGAACCGATTCCGAGTCCGCCTCCGGCTCGAATGAGCACGAGGAGAATAATCGGAAACAGCGCCGTGGCCGGGACCGACGCGGCGATTTGCGCGAGTGGTTGCGCAATTGCAGAAAGTTTCGGTTTCAGACCGACGATCACCCCCGCGGGAATGGTCCAAAGCCCGGCGAGCACCAGAGTAAACGCCACTCGAAGAAGCGTAGCGCCGGCTCCCACGAAGATGCCGCGCACTTCCGCGATTGTGAGCCCAGCCAGCAAGATGCTCATCCTCACGAATGCATAGGCCAGGCCGGCTAGCATCGCGGTCAAGAGAGCCCGCGATATCCACTTGCCGATCGTGTCGGGCTTTCGGTTCTCGCCGGCCGCGGCATGCCGGTTTGCGAAATACAAACTCAGATACTCGCGCAACGGCCGCACTGCCACGCGAGCCAGAAACGGCAGAACCTTGGAGCGCTGCAGGAAATCCAGAACAAATGAACGCGGCGGTTCCACGGACTCCACTTGTTCGAATTTGAATTTCTCAGACCATGCGATTACGGGCCGCCAGATTAGCTGATCGATCAGCACGATGATTCCGATCATCACTCCAAGTCCCCAAACGATCGCTCGGGTATCGCCGGCGTTGGCCGCCGTTTGTAAATACGAGCCCAGGCCGGGAAGGCGCAGATCGCGGTTCCCCAAAATAAACATTTCGCAGGCCATCAGAAAAAACCAGCCGCCCGCCACAGACATCATGGAATTCCACACCAGGCCGATCGCCGCGTATGGCAACTCCATCTGCGTAAATCTTTGCCACCAGCTCCAGCGGTATACTTGCGCTACTTCCCTCATTTCGCGGGGAATACTTTTCAGCGAGGAATAGAAACTGAAGGTCATATTCCACACCTGCCCGGTAAAAATCAGCAAGATGGACCCAAGTTCGACGCCCAATTGCCTGGTGGGAAACAGCGCGACCATCGAGAGCATCACGCCGGGCAGGAAACTTAGAACCGGAATTGACTGTAGCGTGTCCAGCAATGGAATCATGAATTTTTCAGCTCTCGCGTTGTACGCCGCGATGTAGCCATACACCAGAGTGAACGCCAGACTGAATACATAAGCTATTGCGATACGCAACACGGAAAACATCGCGTACTTCGGCAGCGCAGCCACCCGCAATTGAATTGCAGTCCCCGCATTCGCCGGCGCCATCCAGTAATGAGTCATGGACAGCAAGGCGTAAAACAGCGCGAACCCCGCGAAAACAATCGGGAGGTCTTGCAGGATGGATGGCACAGCCCGCGGGATGGTTCCCCAGGTCAAGACTCCCGCCGATGTTTTAGCGCGAGCCATCAGTGCAGCGGGGCAGCTTCCTGGGAATTTGCAGCTTCTCCGGCCAGAATTAATCGCAGGCGGTCGCTCGCCGAGTCATAGGTGAAAATATCCGCGTAACGGCCCCAATTTAATGCGGTTTCGATCTGCTGCTCCACGTCGTGGGCCGGAAGGCGCTCGTCCAGCAAATCGCGGAAAAATTCGACGGGCATGGTGTGGTCGGACTTATTCTCCAGCGCCGTAACGATTTGCTGCATCAACGGCACATGCGTCAACGCTTCGCGGAACAATCGCTTTCGAGTGGGAATATCCGCTTCGGCAAAGGTTCGCCCCGGCGGCGTAATCTTGACGTCTCCTTCATGAGCGGTGGCGAATGCCAGCATGGTTGCCGCATCCAGAATCGGAAGCAGGTCGTCCACTTCGAGCAAAAGCGTCTCGGCCACGTGATAAAGGTCCTCTTCTCCCCCACGGTCCATCAAGAGTTCGAGCAAGCCCGCAACGCCTCCGGGCCGGGCGTGAGGCAGCATCGGAGTGGGTTGCTTGGCGGTGGCCGAAGGCGGCGCAAGCGTAAGTTCCGGCTTGGTCATCACTTTGTAGATGTAATCGACGTAAGGAAAGAAAGCGGCGGATTTTCGGTCTCTCGGCTGCGGCAAGGCAATGCGAAAATCGGCTCTGATGCGCGCGGGGTTGCGGCCCAGCACGATCACGCGGTCCGCTAATAAGACTGCTTCCTCAATGTTGTGAGTCACGATAAAAATGCTGCGCGTGGGGATTTTTTTCGCCAGCCATAGCTCCATCAAATCGCCGCGCAGGTTTTCCGCAGTCAACACGTCTAACGCCGAAAACGGCTCGTCCATGAATAAGACTTCCGGCTCCACCGCCAAGGCCCGCGCGAATCCCACGCGCTGTTTCATTCCGCCGGATAATTCTTTCGGATACGCGGTCTCAAAATTTTTCAATCCCACCGAATCCAAAGCTTTCAAGGCGCGGCGATGCCGCTCGTCATGCTCCATGCCACGCGCCAGCAATGGCGACTCCACGTTTTCCAGTACCGTAAGCCACGGGAACAACGCGAAGCTTTGAAACACAATCGCGACGTTGGGACTGCACGCCCCTAGAGGCTTCCCGTGCCAGAGGACTTCGCCCGCCGTCGGCGCAGCCAAACCTGAGAGAATTCGCAGTAAAGTGGATTTCCCGGAGCCGGATGGCCCCAGCAGAGCGATAATCGTGCCCGACTCCAACGACAAATCGACAGGCGCGATCACCTGAATGTCGCTTCCATCCTTCTGCTTAAAACTCTTTTCGATTCCCCTCGCTTCAATAATCGGCTTCTCGTCAGCCGCGGGCTGCGCAGCAATCTGTTTTTCTTGGGCAAGCTCAGATATTTCCGCCACTCCCGAGGCGGCGTCCGAACCCGCCTCGGCGAGTTCGTCCATCAACGATGTCCAGGCTTCCTCGGGCAGCGCGTCCAGAAAATGGTCTCGCTCCCCTGGATTCATCGCTTCCACAATCGAGGCCATTTCTTGAACAGGCCGCGAATGCAATAAGACGTATGCATGGAAGTACGGCAGATGATTGATAATCGCGGCCGCCAGTGGAATCGGGAGTTGCCGGAAAAGAAGTTGCTGCTCTTCAAACCGCATGCCCATGATCAGATCCGCGGCGGCGCTGGGGCTCAACCCTCGCAGCAGTTCGAATAGGGGCTCCCATTTCCTTTGGGACAGAAGCTCTTGAAGTTTTTCGGCCATTGGCGGAGTCATATTTTCACCGCACAGCCTACTACGGTTTTCTGAGGATGAAACTACGGATTGCGTGGTCCCACGGATTGAGACGTGTTAGTCGATGGTCCTTACGTTACTTCGTCGGCTCGCGTACCAACACGGGTTGTGCCCGGAATGAGGAAAAAGTGAATGGACGCATACTTCGGTTTGCGGCTGATCAAAATAGACTTCAGCCTTCCCATCCTTGAGCGCGCTCGCGTAATAGTAAGTCACCGACCCCAGAGCGTTGCCGACTGCGGGGTTGCTCGAGCGGTGCAAGAACCATGCCCAGTCAGCTATGAAGATCACCAAGAGTATGGCAATCGCTGTAAGGAGTATGCGCTTCGCACTCATTCGTAGTGGCCCACTCGGCCATTCTACAGCTTATCCGCCGATGCACGGTTTGCCGAGTTCCTGAACATTTCCGTTGGGAAGTTCGTCGGCACGCCGCTTCGGAGCCATGTTTCCTCCTCCGCAAAGGAAGGGCTTTCGGAACTGCTTGAGGAGAGCCTCCGTGGAGACTCCAAGGGTGACGTTGTAAATCGAGCAAAAGCCTCACCGTTAACCACAATTGAACTACAGGAACTCAGCTTCCGCTCTACAGCCTTCCCCGCATGGTGATTCCACTCCGGATAACCGTATAGTGCCCGCCATCTACAACGGCGCCAGCTTATAGCCGTTTGCGCCAATTGGCATCGAAACTAGACGGACGGACGACGGAGGAGACAAGCCCCATGCTCAGGACCATTCTAATCATATTCGTGGTGTTATTGCTGTTGGGAGCGCTTCCCACCTGGCCCTACAGCGCAGGTTGGGGTTACTACCCCAGCGGCGGCCTAGGCCTGATCCTCATCATCCTCGTGGTTCTCATACTGGCAGACCGTCTATAACCCTTACACGACGGCTAGCGCACGCGAGTATTGACGCGTTCGGGCTCTCGGGTTAGTCTCGCTCCAGACCGAGCACTGAACTCCAATCCACTTGGGAGTAACTTATGCCCAGCTCAACCTGGAAAGGCTACCTGACGTTTGGCTTGATCTCGATCCCTATACGGCTTTCGCCGGCGGCGCGCACGGAACGGGTCAGCTTCAATCAGCTTCACAAAGTGTGTCATACGCGCCTGAAACAGCCTTTGTTTTGTCCCACTTGCGACCGCATGGTAGAGCGTTCGGAAGTCGAAAAAGGATACGAGTACGAAAAGGGCCAATATCTACTCTTCACTCAGGAAGAACTCGACGAAGTTGAGCCAGAAACCGCGCACGCCATGGAAATTCTCGAATTCGTCAAGCTCGACGAAGTCGATCCGGTCTATTTTGATGCTTCTTATTACATCGCCCCGGAGGAAGCCGGCCAGCGGGCCTATCAGCTCCTGACGGAAGCCATGGAAAAATCCGGCTACGCGGGTATCGCGAAAATCGCCATGCACAATCGCGAGTACATCGTCATCATTCGCCCGCGCGAGCATGGATTAACTCTCCACACTATGTTCTATTCGAATGAAATTCGCGCCGAGGCTGATTACGGGCACACCGACAAGGGCCAGATAAAAGAACAGGAGCGCACGCTCGCTCAGCAACTCATCGAGAGTTTGGCTGCTCCCTTTGAGCCTGACAAGTACCACGACACCTACCAGGCAGGTTTGCAGGATCTGATCGAAGCGAAGAGCAGCGGCCGAAAAATTACAGCGATGCCACACGGGCCGGCCAAAGCTCCCGTGATTGATTTAATGGAAGCTCTGAAGAGAAGCTTGGCCAAGAAACCTGCGGCGGTAGCGGAAAAGAGTCCCTCTGTGGTTCGAACGGCGAAGACCGAAAGAAAACAGGGAAGAAAAACGGGCTAATTTTTGAGTGTTTTGAGAAACCCCACGAGCCTCTCCAGAGCCCCAATAGCGTAGAACTGCGCTGCCAGCACATGGGCGTCGATATCGCATCCTCTAATCAAGAACTTCAGGGCTTTGCCGACGTGACCGATGTGCACAAACTGGCTAGCGAACTAGAGGACAAGCTTCCCGGGCGATAACCTCCTCAAGCGTTCTACGGGAATCTGCGTTCTGTTCTAATCATTTCACCCGATATCCCCTCATTCAGGCGCTACGTATCATTTGACTGAAGAAGTCATTCGTCCAAAAAGTGAGTCACGCAGAATGTCGGGTAATCATCCTAAAGCTATCAAGGAGATTCAAAATGGAACACAAAGACCTCATGGAACTATTTGTCGACGAATTGAAGGACATCTATAGCGCAGAAAACCAACTGATCAAGGCTCTGCCGAAGATGGCCAAGGCCGCCACATCCGAAGACCTCCGCGCCGGATTCGAACACCATCTGGAACAGACCAAAGAGCATGCTCGCCGAATCGAGGAAATCTGCACCGAGCTTAGCGAAAAACCAACCGGCAAGAAATGCGGTGGGATGGAAGGACTTATCGGAGAAGGGAAAGAAATGATGGAAGAGTTCGAAGGTGACGTGTTGGACGCAGCCTTGATCTCCGCGGCCCAGCGCGTCGAGCATTACGAAATCGCGGCGTACGGCACGGTTCGTACTTATGCTGAACTTCTCGGTAACGATCGGGCGGTGGAACTCCTTGAGGAAACTCTCCAGGAAGAGAAGGAAACGGATCAGAAACTGACGGACCTTGCGGTCACGATTAACGTAGAAGCCATCAACCCCGAAGGTTCCGATAAAGAGGAATCTGCGGGTACTAATAAACCCAAGTCCAAGGCTGCACGCGCTTAACGAAGTTAATCTTGTTGGCGGGAAGGCGTTCGCTGGTAGCTCCGGGCGGATCTTCCCGCCAACAGGCCTACGGGAACTATTCGTTTTCTCCCCGTTTTATGCCACCCTTTGGACCCTCTTACGCGGTAGGCACATCCAATAACCGAGGTTCCAGCAGAATGGCGGATCGGCATCGAGTGGTGATTCTCGGCGGGGGCTTTGGCGGCCTCAGCGCCACCCACAAACTAAAGCACGCTTCAGTTGAAATCACGCTTCTGGATCGCTGCAACTACCATCTATTTCAGCCTCTGCTCTATCAAGTGGCGACTGGTTCGCTCTCCCCTGCCAACATTGCGGCTCCGCTGCGGCAAATCCTTGCCGGCCAGAAAAACGCGAAAGTTTTGCTGGCTGAAGCTGTGCATATTGATGCCGCGAATCGGCGCGTTATTTTAAGCGACGGCGCGGTCTCCTACGACACGCTGGTGGTCGCCACCGGAGCGACCCATCAGTATTTCGGCCACGATGAATGGGAGAAGTTCGCCCCGGGCCTGAAAACAGTGGAAGACGCCACGGCCATGCGCGGCCGCATCCTGCTTGCTTTCGAAGCGGCTGAACGCGAGCGCGACCCGGCGAAACTGAAAGCGTGGATGACGTTCGTAATCGTGGGCGGCGGTCCGACCGGCGCGGAACTTGCCGGCGCACTGGGAGAAATCGCTCACGACACCCTCTCGCACGATTTTCGCGACATCGATCCTTCGCAAGCCCGGATTATTCTGGTCGAAGGCGCGGACCGCGCTCTGCCTTCTTACCCGCCGAAACTTTCCGAAGCGGCGCGCAAAATGCTCGTCAAGCTCGGAGTTATGGTGCGCACAGGCGCGATGGTCACAAACATTCAGGCCGATTCGGTGACTATCAAGGAGGGCGACCGCACCGAATCGATTCCTACTCGCACGGTGCTGTGGGCCGCTGGAGTTCTGGCTTCACCGCTCGGGCGTATCCTTTCGAAGGAAGCGGGCGCAACGCTCGACAATGCCGGCCGCGTGGTCGTGGATCCGCATCTGACGATTCCGGGGCATCCGGAGATTTTCGTTATCGGCGATCTGGCGAATTTCAGCCATCAAACCGGCAAGCCGCTTCCGGGAGTTGCGCAACCCGCCATTCAGCAAGGTGCGTACGTCGGAAAGCTAATTCACGCGCGCCTGAGAAACAAACAGTTGCCGCCGTTTCACTATTTGGATAAGGGAAATCTTGCGACGATTGGGCGCGGCGCCGCTGTGGCTGATCTAAACTGGCTGCAAATTTCGGGCTGGCCCGCCTGGCTGATTTGGGTCTTCATCCACCTGCTTTACATCGTTGAATTTCAAAACCGTCTGCTAATTTTGCTGCAATGGGCTTGGCTTTACATCACCTTCGATCGCTCCGCGCGCTTAATCACAGGCAAGAATCCGCTTCCTCTGGATTTGTGATCCAAGAGTACGTCGCTGAAGGTGCGCACTCATCCCGCTCTGATTGCCTCGGAGAAATTGGCGGCGCGCCAAGGCAAGCCTGCGCCTTCTGGTCTTCTCCATGGAGGACGGCGCGGGAATGAGTAGGCAGGACGTCGGAATATCAGAGCGCCGAGAAAATGTGAAAGCTGGCGAAACCGAGTGCGGCTCCGATAGCCGAGCCTGCCAGAACATCGCTAAGGAAATGCATTCCCAGGATGATTCGTGAAGAAGCAATCAGGAACGCGACCGCGAGCAAGCAGCCTTGAAGGTCAGGGTAGAAGAGCCCGATGGACAGCGCGACCGCAAAAGCGGTGATGGAATGTCCGGAGGGGAATGAATACTTGTCGGGCGGCAGGATCGAGGCCCAGCAGTGCGGTTCGATCTCGCACGGGCGTTGCCGCCGGCTTGTTCGCTTGAGTGCGCGGAAGAGAAAGATGCCGGCAGCGGCAGCTGACGCGCCTGCGCCAATGGCCAAGAACCTGCGATCGCCACCGTAAAGCAGCAGAATCATGCCGAGCGCATACCACAACCAGCCGTCCCCGAGCCGCGTCGTTACAATCATCAAAATGCGAAACCAACGCGGAGCGCGCCAGCGGTGCACGCGGCGCATCAAGCGATGATCGTTCGACTGAATCTGGTTCCACACCGATTTCGCTACCGTCATATGAACTCCTCCGCAGCAGGCTGCGGCATCGAGATCCAGCGGGGATATTTTCGGGCGTTCGATTCGCCAAGAATTTCTTCTGCCCAATAGCGGCCGAATCTTTTTTCCTGGTAATAGTTCAAACAGGTGACAGCCGGAATCAGTACGGCGAGAGGCGACAGCAGGGCGGTCCAGGATTTTTCGCGCATCATTTCGGCGGCGATTACAAACACGTCGCGCGTGAGTTTTTTGAAACTGCCTGATTCTCCGGCTACGCGTCCCATCCCACCGCGCAATCCGGCAAAGAATTCTTCTTTGTCGCGTGCGCCCGGAACTACCGTGTAAGCGCTTCCAGCTGACGGAAGGGCGTGCGCGTCGCTCCCGCCGATGGCGATCTTGTGCCAGCGCTTCCCCAGTTGCGCGGCCTGCCTGTTAGTGCTCTCGAGCATGTGACTGTTGCGCGTTTCTACGGCCGGAAAGTATCTTCGAAACCACTCAAAATCCTCGGCCTCTCGCCTGCCTGTAACGCTCGAGAAAACGTGATTGATGCTGAAGAAAAGCCGGCGCTCGGTGAGATACATCAGCAACGAGACCAAGTCATCGCGCCGCCGCAGGAGTTGGGTGTGTTGCCGCTCGCTCAGGTCGTACACGCCGATGTGAGCTTCGGTGCCGCTCGGCATTCTGCAAGTTAGCTCTTCACTTACGAAGAAGTCCGGGTGGCGCCGCAATTTTTCCGCTCCCTCTATCGAGTCGTGGTCCGTGAGCGTAAACAGGCTCATGCCGCGCCGGCGCAGCAGAGCGTAGAGCTGCTCGGGGTCGCTGTAACTTTCGCGACAGAATTTTCGGGCAAAGGGGGTGGTGCAGGCTCCAGAAAAGTACGAGTGGACATGAAGGTCGCACTTCACAACGACAAGAGTAGAAGGCGCGCGTTACAGGGAGATGACAACCATGCTAATCTTAAGAAAATACAGCTACTTAACTACTTAGACACCAAAATCGGAACTTTAACACTGCAGTAGCAAAGGACGGCAACACGGCTGCCAGACTGCGCCCGCATGGAGCGAATAGAGTTCTGTTTCTTCGACGCTGGCGGGGGCCATCGCGCGGCTGCTACCGCGCTCGAAATGTCCATTCGGGCGCAGGGGCTTCCTTGGGATATTCGCCTGACCAATCTGCAGGAGTTACTCGACGAGCTGGATATCCTCAAGAAATTCACTGGGGTACGTATCCAGGATTGCTATAACAACATGCTGCGAACTGGCTGGACCCTAGGCAGCACCCAGCTCATGAAGGTGCTGCAGCTGGCAATCCGACGGTATCATCGCACTACGGTCCGCCTACTCGAGCGCCATTGGAAGGAGACTCAGCCGGGGATGGCTGTGTCATTCGTGCCACACTTTAACCGAGCATTATGCGAAAGTTTTCATCGTGCATTTCCTGGACGGCCATTCGTCACCGTGCTTACGGATGTTGCCGATTTTCCCCCGCATTTCTGGATCGAGCCCAATCAGAAGCAATATTTCGTTTGCGGTTCGAAGCGCGCGGTTGAGCAAGCCCATCAGTTCGGCCATTCGGACGACCATATCTTCCGCGCCTCGGGAATGATCCTTCATCCGCGCTTCTACGAAGCGCCGGTGGAAGATCGCATCGGGGAGCGGCAGCGTTTGGGCCTTCGTCCCGATCTGCCGACCGGGCTGATTCTTTTTGGCGGACACGGGTCCAAAGTCATCTTGGAAATCGCGGAACGGCTGGATCGTTCCGCGTTGGAACTTCAGTTGATCGTCATCTGCGGAAAGAACGACAAGCTTGCCACTGCTCTGCGCGCTCGAAGGTTTCGGTTTCCAATTTTTGTCGAGCGGTTTACCACCCGTGTGAATTACTACATGCAGCTCGCGGATTTTTTTATCGGCAAGCCCGGCCCCGGAAGCTTAAGCGAAGCTCTTGCGATGCGGCTTCCCGTGATCGTGGAAAGAAACGCATGGACGCTGCCTCAGGAGCGTTACAACGCGGATTGGATTCTCGAAAACGAAGCCGGCGTTGTGCTGCACAGTCTTCGCGGCATCGATAAAGCCGTTGCGCAGATGATCGAACCAGCAGCTCTGGCGCGTTATCGCGACAATGCCGCGGCCATGAAAAACCAAGCTGTCTTCGAAATCCCGGGCTTCCTGAAAAGAATCCTCGAACAGACCGGCCAAGCAAACGAGACGAACGACAGCGGCGTGCTCGCTGCCCGGCATATCTAGGGAAATACTGACACAGGCGCGATTCCGCCAGCCGCTAAGCTTGCGCCCGATTCGCGCCCGACTCGACCGGAATCGCACAATATGGCAACATAGGTATTGGAGTTTCGCCAGAATCGAGTGAAGGGAGTTGAAGCTATGGCTAAGGCTACATTCGCGGCAGGGTGTTTCTGGGGTGTCGAGGACGCGTTCCGGCAGGTGGAAGGCGTCACTTCCGTGACCTCCGGTTACACCGGCGGCACGATGAAGAATCCGACTTACAAGGATGTTTGCGGCGGACGCACCGGGCACGCCGAAGCCGTCCAAGTGGAATTTGATCCGAGCAGAGTCTCCTACCTCGAACTCCTCGCCGTTTTTTGGAAGAGCCACGACCCGACCACGTTGAACCGCCAGGGACCAGACGTAGGCTCGCAGTATCGTTCGGCCATTTTTTACCATGATGCACAGCAGGAAGCCGCAGCCCGAGCGTCAAAGGACGTTTTGGTTAAAGAAGGGGTTTTCAAGAAACCCATCGTGACCGAAATTGTCCCGGCTTCGGAATTTTATCGTGCTGAGGAATACCACCAGCAATACTTCGAGAAACAGGGGATTAAATCCTGCCACATACAATAAAACGGCAATTGTACTGAAGCGTTTCTTCTGGTTTTTCGAGTACCGAAACCGGGTGACTATTGCTTTTGGAATAGGCCGGGTGTATGTTCCCGGTCGGGCGCCGGCTTAGAATGAACATTTCAGCTGAATGGAGCCTGCCTCGCAGGGAGGTATTATCCATATGCTTCGCAAAATGAGTTTAGGAATTGTTGCAGGCGCCGCATTGACGCTGATTTCACCGGTTTTTTTGCCGAATCACACCCGCGCGGCAGCTCAGGACAACTCCAAATCCGCGAAAATAGAGAGGACCACCGTGCTGGCGCATCTGCCAGTGCCTGGATCAGCGGTAAGGCAGATTTTTTTGCAACAGGACAACGGGGCGCAATATCTCTATCTGCAACAGAACGTGCACTTCACTGTGGTGAACGTCACCGATCCGAAAAACCCGCAGATCGTTGAACGCATAGCGTCGGGAGGCAAATTGACCGACGTCGGCGCCGGACTCGCCATCGCGATTCAATCCGATAAATCGGCACAAGGCACTCCCTCGACACAGAGCGTAAGGCTGATGGATCTGAGCGATCCAAAGAATCCGCGTACGGTGAAATCGTTTGACGGGGTCACAAGCATATATTCCGAGGACGCCCGACACTTGATCTACCTAACGAATAGTGAAGGATTGTGGATCGTCAAACATTCCGAAACGCACCGGTTGCCGATGTGCAATTCGGATTCATGGGAAGAAGCCATCGCCCAGTGCCAGTAAACGACTGGTCTTAGCCGCTCGGGCCGAGTGGCCGACGATTTCTTCTTTCTCTCCTCACGCAGTAACGCGGGGTTAAAATTCTCCTCCGTAAACTCGGTCTGATAGAGCTGCGGTCCGGCTCACCTGCAAGCTCGGTCTCTGCGAGTTCCAATCGGGCTGTTGGGAGCGCACGCAGTATTGGTAGCGATACCGGGACTCGAACCCGGATTTGAGCCTTGAGAGGGCTCCGTCCTAACCTTTAGACGATATCGCCATGGTGGGAATCGGAAGCAATTTTCGCATGAGTGAATTATCGGTGCAAGTGCCCGCAACAGACTCCTCGGATGTCCGCTAGTCTTACGCTCCCGCAGGACCTCTCTCGTCAAGGATTGCCCCGTTTCGAATCACTTTGCATCTTCTCGCGCGCGAACATGAGGTCAGAAGTCAGTGGAAGGGGTTAGTCACACAGAATTCACATTCCTGTCACAGAGGATTCAAACAGGACGCATAAGGTTCGTGCGCCGCGACTTGTGTCTGGGGTGCGTGCCGCGGGTAAAGGCGTCCATAAGTTTTGCTCGGTCGGTAGCTCGATTGTATGAAGTGACTAAATTGAAATCTTCTGTAATTTATGTCCCGTGCCGGGGGGATGGATTCCAAGGTCGCAACTTCCATGGATGCCGTTCGAAACCCAGCCTTCGGTTCAGCACCGGAAGTGCACTTTCAGGAATTAAGCAGCGATTCAGAAGTGAAATTCAAGGAGGAAGGAATGCGAATTTTTGTAACGTGGCTTTTGGCGTTCGGCATGATTGTGTCGCCGGCGATGGCGGGAACTGACGGAGCTGGAGACACGAAAAATACGACAGCGTCCAACACAACCAACACTACCACCGCTGCGGACAAGGATAAGGCTGGCGACTCCGCGGCGCCTGCAGCAAAGACAGATGCAGCAAAGCCCGCACCTGCGAGCCTGGAAAGCGAACTTCAGCAACTCCGGGATCTCATCGAGGCTCAATCCAAGCTGCTGCAAGCACAAAGCGAACAACTGAAGGAACAGCAGCAGAGAATGCAAGTGCTGGAGAGCGAAGTCAGTTCCAGCAGCGCTCGTGAGGGCTTCGTAGCCACCACGAACAGTACGGATCCCGACGGCCACACGGCCGGCGTTGCTTCCACCCCGGTGGATGGCATACCAACCAGCAGGGGCAACGGGTCGCAGGTGGGAAATGAATCACCAGCGTCCCTTCATTACAAGGGTGTCAGCATTACGCCTGGCGGTTTCATGGCGGCAGAAACGGTTTTCCGCAATAAGGCCGAAGGGTCGGATATCAGCAGTTCGTTCAACAGCATCCCGTTCCCCGGCAACTCGGGAGGCCAGACGACGGAATTCAACGCTAGCGCCCGTCAGTCGCGCCTCAACTTGACCATCGAGGGTAAACTCGCCTCCGTCAAGCTCACCAGCTATACCGAGATAGACTTCCTCGGTGCGGGTATCACTTCGAATAACAATGAGAGCAACAGCTACGTCCCACGTCTCCGGTTGGCATTTGGCCAAGCCAAATTCGATAATGGCTGGAGCTTCACGGGCGGCCAGATGTGGAGCTTGATCACCGAAAACAAACATGGCGTTGACAACCTCATCGGTCCCGGAAGAATCGGAGAGAATGTGCCTCTGACCATCGACCCGCAGTACACGGTCGGTTTTAGCTGGGCGCGGCAGGAGGCTTTCCGCGTGGCCTACAGCTTCGGAGGCAAATTCACCGTGGCAGCTTCGGTGGAAGGATCTGCAACTACCGCGACGGTTCACGGCAACCCAACGATCACTGATCTCAGCTTCACCGACGGGAATCAGTCCGGTGTGATCACACCTACCCTCACTACCACAACCTTGAACAATTTCCTCATCGGCGCACCAGGTCTCAGCTCCGGACTTTATAATCCAACTGGGACGTATGCATACGACAAATTGCCGGACTTCGTTTTCAAGGCTGCTGCAGATCCAGGCTGGGGACACTTCGAAGTTTTCGGGTTGGTATCAGAATTCCGCGATCGAGCCTACCCGTGCTACTACGCAAACGGTGGGTTCAACAACGGCGCTACACCCAATCCCGATTTCCCGGTCATTCCAGCCACCGCGTGCCTGCTAACCGGCTCAAACAGTCCAACCTCGGGCGCCTTTAACAACTCTAGGACCGGCGGTGGAATTGGCGGAAACGCTCGCGTGCCTCTGCTCAGCAAGAAGGTTGAAGTCGGCGTTCACTTCTTCGGCGGAAACGGGATCGGCCGCTATGGCACCTCCGGCTTGCCGGACTCAACGGTTCGTCCTGACGGCACGCTCGCGCTGCTCCGGAACTATCAGGCCTTGGGCACGCTCGAATTGCACCCCACGCCAAAGATGGATGTTTATATGAACGTTGGCGGGGAATATTCGGCCCGAGCCTCATACACCTTCACCAATGCAGTCACCGGCGCCACTGGCCACGAAGGGTACGGTTCGCCCTCCATCAGAAACGACGGGTGCAATGTTGAACCGCTGCCCGTGGCTACTCCAGGAAACCCTCCCAATACGACCGGCGTGCTGGGATCCACTGGGTTTATCCCCGGATCACTGTCTAACTGCGCCGGAGATGCCCGGAATATCATCGAAGGCACGTTGGGATTCTGGTATCGCATTTACGCTGGGGACAAGGGCCGCATCCAGTGGGGATCGCAGTACTCCTACATCATTCGCAACACTTGGGCCGGCTCGAGTGGCACAATGGGCGTCCCTTCGCAGCCACACGGATTCGACAATATGGTGTTCACGTCGTTCCGTTATTACCTGCCTTAGATCAAATCGCACGATTGCGGGACGCCCAGTGTATCGGGCGTCCCGCATTTTTTTTGGCCGATCGATCCAGCACTCGGACACAAGTCCAATCCCCATTCTTGCTTTCACCACGCCGGACAGCCATAATCGACAGATACGTAGAGTAAGAATGAGCGAGCTGATGAAAAGCCGGATATTCAAGGCCAGCCTTCAAATAGCAACGGTCATCTTGCTGCTGTTCGCGGTTGCAGGATTGTCCACGCTCGCAAAAAACAGCCAGTACTTCCCGAAATCAAATCCCACGCATTACGTCAATATCGCGAGCAAGATGAAAGTGGCTCCGTCGCCGGCTGCCTTAGAGCGGGCGCCGCTTTATCCGGTCGCCAAGGTTATTCCGCCACAACCGTGTGCTCCCAGAAATCATGGAGTCGAGGAGATTTCCCTTCCCTCTCCCTCCATCGCGGTCACTGTTTCTATTCAGCATCGCTCTCCCCCTTCCTTCCGGTCTTAAAACAGGCATGTTTCTCAGTTACACTCTCAGCTTAATTCTATGAGTTAAGCTGTGTGCCTTCTACTGTCGAGTTTTTCGCGGACCGTTTCCGCGACAGGAGTTGACATGAATACGGAGCCTTTCTCGCCCGAGGTCCTTAGCCAGTTGCGCGAGCTCAGCACATGCACCGTAGCCAGCGCGATTGAAACTTTTAATGTACGCCTGCGAAACGTAGGCTTTACAAATTCGAGCATCCGCTGCATTTACCCGGAGCTTCCGCGACTGGTGGGCTATGCCGCCACGGCGAGAATCCGCAGCGCGGATCCACCAATGGAGGGGCACAGCTATTACGCCCGGCCGGAGTGGTGGCAGTACATACAGACAATTCCAGAACCTCGCGTCGTGGTGATTCAGGACGTGGACAATAGTCCCGGCTTAGGGGCGTTCGTAGGCGAAATCCACGCAACTATTCTGATGGCTCTGGGATGCCACGGAATTGTAACCAATGGGGCGGTGCGCGATCTTCGGGCTCTTCAGGCAGCGGGGTTTCAAATGTTTGCCGGCAACGTTTCCGTGTCGCACGCTTACGCCCATGTTTTCGATTTCGGAGGCACTGTAGAAGTGGGTGGGATGAACGTCAAACCGGGAGATTTGATGCAAGGAGACATCCACGGAGTCCAAACTATTCCGCGCGAGATAGCCGCACGCGTCCCTTCGGCAGCCAATACCATCTTGCAGAAAAGGCGAGCCTTGATCGAAAGTTGCCGCTCGGATGACTTCACGCTAGGAAAGTTGCATGAGGCAGTAAAACGATTGGAATCTTGATTCTTCGAGTTTTGAACGAGATGAGTTCTAACGATTGTTAGGTGAACAGATGAAAACGAATAAAAGGTACGGCTACCTTGCACTGCTGGTTTCTGCAGGATTTCTGGCGGGGATTCCGGCCGGCTGCGGAAATGCCCGCAAGGCTGAGGCCGAAGATGCGGCGCATGCCCCAACCGCTCCGGTGGTAAAGGTCGCGCGGCGCAGCCTTTCGAATACTCTTGAAATCGCCTCGGAATTCGAGCCGCTGCAGGAAATTGAAGTTTATGCAAAAGTTTCCGGCTATATCAAAACGCTATACGTGGACTGGGGAACGCACGTCAAGAAGGGACAAATCCTCGCCGAGCTGGAAATTCCCGAGCTGCAGCAGCAATTGCAACAAGACGAAGCAGGCGCTCGCCGGAGCGACCAAGACCTCTCACGCGCTCGAGAAGAGCTTAATCGAGCGCAGTCCGCTTATACCGTCGCGCACCTCACCTACACACGGCTCGCGGAGGTGCAAAAGTCGCGGCCTGAGCTGATGGCGCAGGAAGAGGTTGACACCGCGCAAGGCAAAGATCTGGAAGCAAGCGCCGGTGTTTCGTCTGCAAGAGACGCCGTGGCTGCCTCGGAGCAGGGATTGCTTGCCGCAAAAGCCGCGCTGGGGAAGGACCAGGCAATGTTCGCATACGCGCGAATCACGGCGCCTTTTGACGGTGTGGTAACCAAGATTTATGCCTATACCGGCGCTCTGCTTCCCGCCGGAACATCTTCGAATAAGGGAGACCTGGCTCTGTGCCAGCTCTCGCAAAACGATATTTTGCGACTTGTGATACCCCTGCCGGAAAGAGCCGTCGCCGATGTTCACGTGGGAGACACCGTGGATATCGAGGTGTCGCAGGCTAAGAATTCATTCACAGGAAAAGTTGTCAGATTTTCCGATCAAATCGACACCCAAACGCGCACGATGCACACGGAAGTCCAGGTCCCCAATACGAACTATCTGCTGGTCCCCGGAATGTATGCTTCCGTGAAGATTCCACTGCGCTCGGCTTTGAACGTTTTGAGCATCCCCGTTCAGGCAGTGGAGTCCACGGGCAGTAGTTCCGGCGCCGTGCTTCTTGTAAACGCTTCAAACCGGGTGGAAAGACGCGACGTCAAGCTGGGCATTCAGACGGCCACAGAAGCAGAAGTGTTGTCAGGCTTAAATGAAAACGACACCGTCATTTTTGGCGAACAGAATCAGTTCAAGGTCGGAGAGCTCGTCTCACCTCAAATCGTTACTGCTCCGGGAATGAATTAGGAAACTCAATGCCGACATTTTCCATACGACACCCTTACTTCATCATCGTCCTGTGTCTTCTGGTCTGTGTACTTGGCCTAACGGGTCTGGTGCAAATGCCCGTGGATATGTTTCCTCCCATCGACATTCCGGTGGTGCTGGTAGCCACTTTTTACAATGGAATGCCTCCCGAGCAAATTGAAGCCGACATCACTGATACGTTCGAGCGATTCTTCACGCTCGCCAGCGGAATCGATCATATGGAATCGCGATCGATGGCCGGAGTCAGCCTGATTAAAATTTATTTTCAGCCTGGATCGGATGCCAACGCGGACGTTACCCAAATTTCAAATCTGGCCATGGCGGACCTGCGGCGGCTGCCTCAGGGTACGCTTCCACCTGTGGTGATGAAAGTGGATGCGTCAAGTCTTCCGGTGTGCCTGTTGACCGTAGAGGGCCAAGGTTTAAGCGAAACACAGCTTCATGATTATTTGCAGTTCAGCATCCGCAACCAGATTGCAGGCGTTCCCGGCGCTACGGTGCCTCCGCCTTACGGCGGACGTTACCGCCAGATCATGATTGATGTGGATCCGCTGAAATTGCAAGCTCACGAATTGAGTCCCATGGATGTGGTGCGCGCCATCGATCAGTCAAACCTGATCCTTCCCGCGGGCGATGTTCGCATCGGCCCGATGGACTACAACATTTACACCAACGCGCAGGTGGCGAATGCCGAGGCTATCAACGATATCCCGTTGAAAACGGAAGGCGAGAAATCCGTATTCGTTTCCGACATTGGTAAAGCCGTTGACAGCTCGTTTCTGCAGTACAACATCGTGCGCGTGAATGGGCAAAAATCCGTGTACGTCCCGATCCTCAAACAGGGCGGCGATACCAACACAATCGCCGTGGTGGACGGCATTCGAAAGGCGATCAAAACTCTTCGCGATATTCCCGCGCAGCTGAAAGTCCATGTCGTGTTTGACCAATCCGTTTTCGTCAAGGGTGCCATTTCAACCGTGTTGCGGGAAGGCGGCCTCGGTGTGCTGCTTACTGCCATCATGATTTGGATATTCCTGGGGAGCTTTCGCGCCACGGCAGCAGTCTTCCTCTCGATTCCTCTATCTGTGATGATCACTTTTTTCGTCCTTCATTCAGCGAACAAAACGATCAATAGCATGGTCCTGAGCGGCCTTGCGCTCGCTTTTTCCCGGCTAATTGACGATTCGGTGGTAGTTCTGGAAAACATCTACCGCCATCTCGAGCTGGGCGAAACTCCCAAGGTTGCGGCTGTAAACGGAGCAAACGAAGTAGCATTGCCGGTTCTCGCTATTATGCTGGTTGCGATTGTGGTGTTCTTTCCGGTCACTTTCCTTTTCGGGGTAAGCAAATATTTATTCTCGGCTCTCGCTCTGGCCGTGGTGATCGCATTGTTCGCTTCCTATTTTGATGCCGTAACCGTTGTACCCCTTTTCTGCGCTTATTTTCTGAAGCCCGTCCACAACCTGGACGAAGAATCGGCGAATTCACCTAAATCCTGGGGCGAACGGTTTCATGCAGGGTTTAACGCCAAATTTGAGCGGATGCTGAATGTTTACGAGCGCTGGGTGCGCAAAGCGCTCGACCGTCCCCGCGAAGTTGTTTGGGGCTTCGCCATTTTCTTCCTCTTGTGCTTTGCGTTCACGCCCTTGATAGGCGTCGCCTTCTTTCCGCGCACCGATGCCGGGCAGTTTGTCATCAACGTCAAAGCGCCTACAGGAACCCGCATCGAACTGACCAACGATTACGTGAAGCAGGTTGAGGACATTATCCGAAAAATCGTCAAACCTTCGGACCTCAGCACGATCGTTTCAAATATCGGCGTTTTTCCCGACCTGTCCGCTTTGTTCACCCCTAACTCCGGAATGCATACGGCTACTGTGAATGTGGGCCTTCAGGAAGATCATAGCGTCAGCAGTTTTGTCTATATGCGCGAGGTGCGCGAGCAAGTGGCGAAGGAATTGCCGCAGTTGCGCACGTATTTTCAATCGGGAGGCTTGGTCGATGCTGTTCTAAACCAAGGCATGCCCGCGCCGATTGATGTTCAGGTAAGCGGGATGGATCTGAAAACCGGCGACGCCATCGCCCAAAATCTGGCGCGCCAAATCGGGAAAGTACCGGGCGTATCGGACGTTTATATCCCGCAGGACATGGATTATCCGGCGTTGCAGCTGACCGTCAATCGCGAGCGCGCCAGCCAGCTCGGCCTCAGTCCTAAAGAAATCGTGGACAACGTAATTACCGCGCTCACTTCCGACGTCATGATCGCGCCCAGCTACTGGGTTGATCCAAAAACCGGCAACAACTATTTCGTGAGCGTGCAGTACCCGGAAAATCAAGTGAAGTCCATCGACGACTTGAAGGCTATGCCATTGCGTTCTCCCAATCTCAAAATGCCGACATTCCTTAGCCAGGTCGCCGATGTGACCCAGATTCAGACGCCCACGGAAGTGGATCATTATCAACTGCAGCGAACGTTTGACGTGTATGTGGCTCCTACAGGAGAAGACATCGGCGGTCCGGCTAAAGCAATTTCCAAAATTATCGCCGGCACTCAAATTCCACCGAACGTCCGCATCAATGTGCGCGGTCTGGTGGTCACTATGGAATCCTCGTTCAAGAGCTTCGGCCTGGGACTTTTGTTGGCGGTTTTGCTCGTTTACTTGATTCTGGTCGCGCAGTTCGCTTCGTTCATCGATCCGTTTCTGATTGTGCTCGCTGTTCCGACCGGTCTCGTAGGCGTGATTTTCACTCTCGCGTTCACGGGAACAACCCTGAACATTCAATCGCTCATGGGAATCGTAATGCTGCAAGGAATGGTGGTTTCCAACAGCATCTTGATCGTTGATTTTGCGAACGTGCTGCGCAGCCAGGGGCACACTCTGGTCGAAGCGGTAGCGCACGCATGCCGCATTCGGCTTCGTCCTATTCTGATGACTTCGCTGGCAACCGTCGTCGGGCTTCTTCCCATGGCTTTCAAACTGGAAACCGGCAGCGAAGCTTATGCGCCGCTCGCTCGCGTGATTATTGGCGGATTGGTTTCTTCCATCATTCTCACCATCTTCGTAGTCCCAGCGGCGTACCTTCTTATCTATCAGCATCGCAAAGAACCGACGACGGCGGCTCTTGCAGAGGAGGCGTATTAATGTCCCCGCGTCATTTATTTTTGAATTTAGCAGCGGTCGCGCTGATGGCCATCCCGTGTGCGGCACAAGCTACCCAGAGCCTCTCTCTCGCAGATGCTGAGAAAATCTCTATCCAAAATCATCCGCAAATTCAGGCGGCCGGATACTTGGCAAATGCCGCACAAGCCCAGGTGACGCAAGCGCGGTCGGCTTACTATCCGCAAGCCGTCGGCAGTCTGACCGGCGCGGAAGCGGAGCACGACAGCCGCATTTCCGCTGGAGCATTGAACAACCCGATTATCTACGACCGATTCGCAAACGGAATCGCCGTTAACCAGCTCGTCACCGACTTCGGCCGGACCCATGAATTGGTAAAAAGCTCCAGCCTGCACGCGCAAGCAGCGAAAGAAAATGTGACCACCTCGCGCGCGGATGTCCTGATCAACGTTGACCGGGCCTACTACTCCGTGTTGCGGGCGCAGGCTGTTCTGCGCGTTGCCCAGGAAACCGTAAAGAATCGCCAGCTCGTATCCGATCAAATTACAGCCTTGGAGCAGAACAAGCTCAGATCCGGATTGGACGTGAGCTTTGCCAATGTGGACTTGGCTCAGGCACAGCTCTTGCTCATTCAAGCCCAAAACGGAGTAGAGGACTCCTACGCGGATCTTTCTACTGCACTCGGCTATCCCGACGAGAAAATATTCACTCTTACGGAAGAGCCAGTGCCGCCGGCTCCGTCTCCAAATGTCTCCGACCTAATTTCGCAAGCATTGCAAAATCGTCCGGAGCTGGTCAGCCGGCGCCTGGACGTTCGCTCGGCGCAAAGCTATGCGACCGCTGAGCGGGATTTGTGGTTCCCTACGATATCAGCAGTGGGCGCGGCGGGGCTGGCGCCTTATCGCGAAGAACCGCTGGGAAGCCGGTACGCGGCGGCGGGCTTTAACGTAAATATTCCACTCTTCAACGGGCACGAATTCGGCGCATTGCGCGCCGAAGCCAACGCACGCGCTCAGGCGCAGGAGCAATATCTTCGGGATCTGCAGAACGGCATCGTTCGTGAGGTTCGCAAAGCGTGGCTGGAATCCAACGCAGCGTTCCAGCGTCTTGCCGTGACGCAACAACTCTTGAGCCAGGCAACACAGGCGCTCGATCTCGCTCAGCAGCGCTACAGGCTCGGCTTGAGTTCCATCATCGAGTTAAGCCAAGCGCAGTTAAATATGACCCAGGCCGAAATTACGCAAGCCAGCGCCAAGTACGATTACGAAACAGCCATTTCCGCACTAAATTACGAAGTGGGCGCCACCCATTAATTCTAGTCCGCTCAGAACTGCTCTCGTAAAATTATCACTGCAGAATTTAAGAAATGAAGCCTAACCTTCAGCGGGGCGTTCCAAAGTGCCCGGGACCATAGAGGGACGGATACGGCGGAATAGGCGTACGCTGAAAAATCTTTCTCGACAAGGATCGCAGCGGTAAGCCGGAAAATGCAGCCAGCGCTTCAAGCGGAGCAAAGTTCCTGACTCCACGCGTTCGCGAGAAATGTGTTCCAGATCGAAATTTCCGCATTTGGAGCAATGGGCAAACCGCTCAAAGGTGGCCGCTACGCGCCAGGCATAATATCGGTGATCGCAGGTGTGGCATCGCCAGGGGCGCAGGCCGACTGCCGAAAGGGACCAATCCAACACGCCGTCGCGATGCGATTGAAAACAATTGGCGCTGCGGCATCGCGGACAAATCATCGTGCGAAATCGCTCCTCCTTTCGCCCGCAGCATACCTAAAACTTTCGCGCGGAGCAAGTTTAAGCGATTCCGTTCCGCGGCGCTGCGCGTGTAGAATAGCGTCGGAAAGGAATCCGTATGCCCGACTATACCGCCGCGCACGCGCGCGCGGGAATTGACGCAAAGCTTCCCGCTCTGGAAACCTGGCCGAATCATTTCCCCGGCTACGAAATTACCATTCGGTTTCCGGAGTACACCTCCGTCTGCCCCAAGACCGGCCTTCCGGACTACGGCATCATTACGATCCAGTACCAGCCGAAAAAACTCTGCCTCGAATTGAAGTCCATCAAAATGTATCTGCTGGCCTACCGCGATCTCGGAATCTTTTACGAAAACGCGGTGAATCGAATGCTGCGCGATTTTGTAGCCGCAGTGCATCCCGCTTGGTTTCGCGTGACCGGCGAATTCACGCCGCGAGGCGGGCTGACCACCACGGTGGAAGCGCGATGGCCGTCCCGGGGAAGTAACAAAGGTCCGCGCCGGGCATAGACTTCCTGCCAAGCGTCAGCCATAATTCCGTCCCATATGGGCGGCTGCAGCCGCCCTGCCCAAGGAGGCTCGATGAGTTCTAATCCGAACACCCCCGTGGAAGTGACGCAGGTGACCGAAGCAGGACTGCCGCGTTGGGTGACGCTGCTTTTCGTCGTAGCTTTTGCGTTGGTGGGCTATTTGCTGTACGCAGGTTACGCGGCACGTCAAAATTTTCACAAAGGCTTGGACGACGCCGATAGGAAGTTTCAAGCGCTCGCTGCCGAGGTCGACAAGACGAATTCGCGCGTAGCGGACCTGAAAGGGCAGCTCGAGGTAACGTCGCAAAAACTCGGATTAACTCAAGATGAACTCGCGCGCGCACGCAGCTTGGCGCAATCCATCAAGAAGGAGCAGCAAAAGAGCGACGCGCAGCTGAAAGAACAAATCGGCGAAGTACAAGCCGACACTACTACGAAGTTTGGGCAGGTGGCCACCGAACTCAACGGAACCAAGAATGATGTGGCTGCAACCAAGGCCGACCTCGAAACAACGAAGACCAAGCTGCAGAGCACCATCGGCGACTTGGGCGTGCAGAGCGGCCTGATCGCTAGAAATCATGACGAAGTAGAAGAACTCAAGCGCATGGGCGAGCGCGACATTTTTGAATTCACTCTTGCCAAATCTTCCCAGGGCCCCGATCGCGTCGGCCCCATTCAGGTGCAGCTACGCAAAACCGATACCAAGCATTTTAAATACACGTTGAATGTTGTGGCGGACGACAAAACCATCGAGAAAAAAGACAAAACCGTTGGCGAACCAATACAGTTTTACGTCCGCGGAGCTCGCGCGCCCTACGAAATCGTCGTGTTCGATCTCACCAAGGATACAGCGAAGGGATATTTGAGCACGCCCAAGTCGGCGCGTGCGGCACCTCCCAGCGCACCGGCCGGGGCGCCTTCCAGCGCGCCTTCGAGTACCCCGCCGGGGAATTAGAACCAGGGACGAATGAGGTTGAATCGCAAGAGGTCGTTTCGGAAAACCACAAACTTACGGGGGTGAGCGCGTGAACGCGGATCGATTGAGCGTTACAGGAGAGCTGCGCATGCGTTTCCGACGGCCTGGCGGTCATTCGTGTTGTCGCGCACTCGTCGCCATAGTTTTCGTTTGTATTTTTGCCGGCAGTTCGCTGTTCGCTCAAACTCCCCCTATTTCCGAGCGCCTGCCGCAGAACACTCTTTTTTACGTGCAATGGCGCGGCAAGTCCTTTTTGGGCGGCGCAGATAAAAAAAACCACGTATTGCAGCTTCTGGAAGATCCGGATTTCGACGCTATCCGTCAAGCGCTCGCGAAGAATCTTCTGCAACATCAGCAGAAGGATGGGTCTGCGGCTCCGGTGGTACAACTATCCGACCTGATATCATTACTCGATAATCCCGCAGCGGCGGGGTTAATTGCGGGCTCGGCACCTTCCAAAGCCGCTTCCCCGGGCGACCCTTCGCATCTCGGCAGATTGTTCGTTGTATATGATATGACCGGCAAGTCCGATTTAGTCCAGAAGTTGAAATTGGCCGCTCGGGCCGCCAGCAAAGAGAAGCCGCAAATCACAACCTATAGCTTCGGCGGAACTTCCATCGAGGTCAGAGTCGAAGGGCCGAACGCAAACACCGAGTACAGCGCCCAAACGGCAAATTATCTTGTATTTGCCAGTCAGAAAGAAGTGATTGAGGATCTCGTGACGCGCTTCAGCGGTGCAAGTAAGCCGGCACCTTCGGTGACGCAACTGCCCGAATACCAGGCCATTCGCCCCTATATTGGATCCGACGCGGCCGTGGAGTATTTCGCGCGCAGCCTCGATCCGGCTCAATGGATTCCTTCCGATCAGAAGGAGCAGCCGTTAGCGAAATTTATCCGCAGTCTCCATCTAGATAGGCTTCACGTCGCGGGCGGAGGCATAAGTTTTTCCGGTGAAGCGGTGAACCTACGCGGCGCGATTCTTGGAGACACTTCCGCGGGAAGCCCTTTCGAATTTGCAGGCGCGAGCTCAGCAACCTTCCAGACACAGTCGATCGTCGGCACGGCCTCCTATTTCGGTATTTCCCGATTCAACTTTGCACCGTTGTATCAAATGGTTCGAGAAGCTGTTCTGGCAGCTGTCACGCCTCAGCAGGCGATGGGCTTCGCGAGCGTCGAAGCCATGGCGCAGGGCTTTCTGGGAATGTCAGTCACGGACGCGCTGCAGCTCTTTACCGGCGAGGTCGCCTCTCAGCTTTCGTTCACCGAGGACGGAGACTCCCAGCAGATGTTTGCGCTCACAATTCAGAGGCCTCAGGATGTGCTCAGGCTCCTGCGCGCCGGTCTCGCCAAAATGATTGCCACGGAGGATACCTCAGGCGATACGACCTACCTGGATTTGTCATATCCCACGCATGATCCAACCAGCGGGCAGGAACGCCGCAGCTTTTATTATCTCGCCGTAACACCGCAATTTATAATCGTGACTCCCCGCAAGGCGATGGTGCGTGAAGCGGTAGCACGGATCAATGCAAAGCCCGCCGCGGCTTCGGCAAATTCGATTTTCTCAAACGCCGATTTCATTCATTTGCGATCGCTTATGCCGGAAAAACTTTCCGGGATCGGCGGCGCAGACCTTACTCAGATACCCTGGGATAAAGTTATAATTCGCTACGTTCAACAACTGGAGCAAGCGGAAAAGCAGAAAAATCCTCCCTCTGCCGGGTGGCTGCAAACGATCAAGCCCGGCCTATTCAGTCGCCATTTGCACCTCAGCGCGAACGGCTGGTGGAAAGATTCCAACGGCATTTACTTTGATTATTACGTCCAGTAAGAGCTGTATGGCCTCGTTAGATTTTTACCCGATGACAACGGTTTCCGCCCCTTGCTTTTTGCGCGCGCACACCTTGGGAGATTGAATGAGCCGGCGATGCACAATCTTTCTGATGTTTATCTGTACCTTGCCCCTCAGCTTCAGCCTTGAGCCTGCGTTGCGCGGGCAATCGCCTGTGCCGGCACAGCAAGAAAATACCGAACCCGCTCGATTTTCCTACAGCGGCAACGCCGCGCAAGCGCCGGCAACCTTCATCTCCAATCTGATATTTCTTCCCGTAAGCATTAATCAGGGCAAACCTTCGCTTTTCGAACTGGATTCCGCTGCAAGCGCAACGTCAGTGGATCCAAGCCGCGCACTTGACGCCGCGGTCCGCGCCGACACATCACGTTCGACTATACAAAATTGCATCCTTAATCTCCCAGGTCTCGCGCTGCCCATGAGTAGCCTCGCGGTCGTGGCCAAAAACGATTTCAGCACTCAGATAGGCGTGCCCTATCAGGGAACTTTGGGAGCGGACTTTTTCTCCCGTTTGGTGGTTGTGATCGATTATTCGAGACAAACAATCCAGCTCTACGATCCCGCAACTTATACTTATTCTGGAGCCGCCAAGGGCGTTCTGGGAACCTTCACCGGTACCACACCGCTGGTTCGAGCAAAGGTTTCCATCCCGGGGCACAAGACGCTTGAGGCCGATTTTATTGTGAACACAGCGCTCGACTCCTCGATCGTTTTCTCAAGGACCTTTACCGATTCCCACGGCATTTCTCCGAATCGTTTCAAAACGATTCCCGCGTCCTACCCGTCGGTAGACGCCGGCGCGAAGATTCTCCTGGGCCGTTTAAAGGCCTTTCAACTTGGCGGTTACACGATCGAAGAGCCGGTCGCCGCGTTTTCTCAGTCCAATCCACCCTCCGCGCAGAGTAAAAATATCGCTGGCACAATCGGCGCGGGCTTTCTGCGTCGCTTTACAGTGATTTTTGACCTTCCGCATCAGCGAATAATTCTGGAACCAAACCTGCAGTTCAATAAGTTCGCCGAGGAAGATATGAGCGGCCTTTCGATTGTCGCAAAAGGGACCGGACTCAGGACTTTTGAAATCGTTCGAGTTCAGCCGGGAACGCCTGGCGCTGCGGCAGGTATTCGCGAAGGAGACGTCATCGCTGGAATCGACGAAGAACCCGCCGCGGACATGACACTCACCGCCATCCGGGATCTCTTTCGCCAAGTCGGCCACAGGTACAAGCTATTGATCGAGCGAAACGGGAAAACTCAGGACGTTGTGGTTCAGATGAAACGTCTGATTTGACCTTCTTTGGGGGGAAATTACACCCGCGCAATAGTCCTAGTGAAATTTCCTCATAGTTTGAGCCATGTCGTGCAGGCGGGCATCTACTCTGGCGAAAACCCCGCCTGGCGTGAATTTTCCATTGGAAGTGTGCTTGCCGGCGCTAACGCCGGTAAGGATTTCAATCCCCTGCTCTACGGTGCCAACCGGATAGATATGAAACTGTCCCTTGGCCACCGCCTCGATCACCTCGTCGCGCAGCATCAGGTCGTCCACATTTTCCGCCGGAATCAGCACACCCTGCTTTCCGGTTAGGCCTTTTAATTTGCATACGTCGTAGAACCCTTCGATTTTTTGGTTCACGCCGCCGATGGGCTGAATGTCACCGTGCTGATTCACGGAACCCGTCACGGCAAGCTCTTGCCTTATGGGAAGCCCGGAAAGCGCGGACAATAATGCGTACACTTCCGCCGAGCTCGCGCTATCGCCGTCCACTCCGGAATAAGACTGTTCGAAACATAGGCTCGCGGAAAGCGAAAGAGGTTTGTCCTGCGCGAAGGTACGGCGCAGATAACCGGAAATAATCTGCACGCCTTTATCGTGAAAACGCCCGCTCAGGTTCGATTCGCGCTCGATATTGATGATCCCGGTTTTGCCCAGTGACGCCGAAGCCGTGATGCGCACTGGTTTGCCAAACGGATATCCGCCGATTTCGAGCACGCTTAGTCCGTTCACCTGGCCCACGCGGGTGCCGGTGGTATCGATGAACAGCAGATTCTGGTCGATCATCTCGCGAATCTTCGTTTCGGTAAGGTTGTGGCGCTCCACTTTCGCGTCCAGCGCCTTGCGAACATGCTCCGCGGTCACCACTTCCTGCTTTTCGTTTCGCGCGACATAGCAGGCCTCGCGCGCAAGATCGGCAAGATCAAAAAAACGGGCGGTGATTTTCCCGCGCCGCCCCGCCAGCCGCACTCCATGTTCTAGGATCGCGGCGAATGCGGTGCGATCGAATGGAGAAAGGTTCTCGTCGTTTGAAATCTTGCGTAGACGCCCGGCATACTCGCGGATGATTTCGTCGCTCCAATTCATTTCCTCGTCAAATTCCACGCGGACTTTAAAAATCTTGCGGAAGTCTTCTTCAAAATCGTAAAGCATCTCGTACATGTCGCGATCGCCGATCAAAATAATCTTTACGTGCGTGTCAATCGGTTCCGGCTTCAAGGCCGCCGTGCTGAAGGGAAAAAACACATCCACAGGCTGAATTTCGAGCTTGCCATGATTCAGCGTGCGTTTTAGCGTGCGCCACACGCCCGTCTCGGTCAATGCATCGAGCGCGTACATCACCAGATAGCCGCCATCGGCGCGCAGCAGCGAACCACCACGTAAGTCCATAAAATCGGAACTCCATCCCCCGCGTGCATCGTAGCTGCGATGAATCGTGCCAAATAAATTTGCGTATGTCGGAATGGTCTCGAAGATTACCGGGCATTTTTCGCGCTCGCCATGGGCGAGAATCACGTTTACGCCGTACACGCGAAATGGATCCCGGTCCGTGCGCTCGGCGCGCGGTCCACCCGCTCCACCCTCTGATGGCGGCTGATCTTCTTCCCCTTCGCGTTCTTTGAAGGGCTCCAGATTATCGAGAATGTGATGCCGCACCTCTTCCAGATATTCGGAGATTTGAGTGGTTGGGTATTTTTCCTTGAGTTCCTCAATCACGCCGTCAACCAGCACCGAAGCCGCTTCCTGCTCCAAGTAGCTCATTTCGCTGGCTAGCTCGCGTGAAAGAGAAAGAGTCTTGCGATAAACAACGGTAAATTCCTGTCGGAACTGGTCGTACTTGCGCTCCAGCTCTTCCGCAGCGGTGCTTTCCAGTTTGCCATCTTGCACCAGTTTGGGAATTTCTTCGATCGGAACCATTGCGCCTTCCAGAACCGGGAAAATTTCCGGCAAGGCTACGGCGCCCACTTGCATCCGTCCCAGGGCGAATTGTTCGCGCGCGATGCGCCGCGTGAAATCGTCCATCAATTCCTTCTCACGCAGCGTGAAGCGCTCGACGATGCGAGTCTTCTGGCGCTGGAAAGGCTCGCCTTCGAACACCTGCGGAATGCGGCGCCGCAGAAAATCGATTCCAGTTTCCACTTCCTTCTTGAACGCATTCGCTTGCCCGCGCGTCAGGGTCAACAGGCGCGGCCGGTCACTGTTCTTGAAATTGTTGACGTAGCAGCGGTCCGGAGCAATCTCGCTCTGCGGATGCATATCTTCGATCATCCGCACGATCATTCCGCCACGGCTCGTCCCCGAGAGTCCGCAGACAAACAGATTGTAGCCGGGCGCCGTTAGTTCCACGCCCATGCGCAGCGCACGCAGCGCGCGATCCTGCCCCGAATCGCCAGTGGACGGCTCCACTTCAGCCGTCGTTTCAAACGGGATGCGCGCCGGATCGCAGTGCCACCGCAGTTTTTCCGGCGGCAGGCTCGGATGTTTCGAATTGGAATTTTTCTTCATCCCGCTTCCAAAGGCCGCTACTCTAGCACGCCGTCCAATTTGTGCCCACCCGCTTTGCCTTTCGTGTTTCTAGCGGATGCGCCCGGCGCGTAGAGATCCAGCATGCTGGCCCCAGCCGCCACCACAATTGGCCCCAGCACAACTCCGAGCATACCGAAAACGCTAATTCCGCCCAGTACGCTGATAAACACGACTAAACCACCCATCTCCGCGCGGCCGCTGATCATCCACGGGCGAATAATGTTGTCCACCAGCCCCACAATCACGCTACAAAAGATCATTAGAGCGATTCCCATTCCGATGTGCCCATCCACCATAAGGCTGATTGCTGCAGGTACCCAAATCAGCGCCGAACCGACCAATGGAATCAGCGAGAAGAATCCCATCATCACGCCCCAGAAAATCGGCGCGCGAATTCCGGTCAATCCAAACGCCAGGCCACCCAAAATGCCGTGCGCCACGGCAGCTACCAGACTCGAAGTTACACTCGCAAAAATTAATTCGCGTGTTTCGTCAATCATTTTGTCACGATGCGATTTCTCGAACGGAAGCACTTCACGCAACCGAGCTACGATCGAATCACCATCGCGAAAAAGATAAAACATCGCGAGAATCATCACGGCAAGGTGAAACAAAAACACCGCGGTATTGCGCAGGACCGCACCAAGCCGTGAACCCAGATAAGCTGCGCCCGCATCGGCGTACCGATGTATTACCGTGGTCAAATTGCCGGGGTTCGCATCGGGAAAGCGGGCTTGAACACGAAGCCACAGATCATTTACCCAGGAAAAGTGGCCACTCTGAATTTGCTGTTGAACTTCCTGAACCGCTTCCACACCTTGATGAATAAAGGCGCCGGTCACCAGCAGCGCCGGCACAATCAAGATCAAGACCACACCCACCGTGCTCGCGGTGGCAGCCAGCGTCGGACCCCATTTCCGAGCCAGCCGCGCGTAAACCGGGTACGAAACCACCACAAGAACCACCGCCCAGGCAAGCGGGGCGAGAAACGGCTCGAAGACAAGAAAAACCAGATACGTCAACACTACCAGGATGCCGTAGAACAACGCGCTGCCCAGACGCTTCTGCGTAGTCAGTTCGACTGTCAATTAGACTCTCTTTCGATAGCCGTCAAAGAGACTGATAGTGTCATTCCGCCGGTTTGTCAACTCCGAGATGATACAATTCATACAGTATTTGGTGGTTCGCGATGGCCGATCCTGTTTGCAAACACCAACGCACGCAACTTATCGCCAAAGATGACGACGCGCAGTATGTCGAATGCCTCGATTGTGGCGAAATCTTTGAAGTCGGTGAATTAAATGACGGTACCGGTTCCAGCGAATCTCTCTCCGACGCCTGAACTGCATCGTTCCATTAGCTACTCACTCTAAAACACGGCTTCCTGGGCACGCCTTCCGGGGAGTAGAATGCCCGCAACGTGTCCATGCTTTCCGATGCAGGAGGCTCCATGCCAAAATTCCTTCGGGTTTTATCGATCCTGCTTCTGGCAGGGTACTCGGCGTCTGCGCAAGACGCGCAAAAACCCGCCCCAGCCGAATTCAAAATACCACCAGAAGCTTCGAAACTAGCAAACCCCGTTAAGCCTACCCCGGCATCACTCGCCCAGGGAAAGAAAGTTTATGACGTTGACTGCGCCGTATGTCACGGGCAGGACGGCGACGGCAAAGGGGACTTGGCGGCAGACATGAAATCGAAATTGGCAGATTACCGAGATCCTGGCGCGCTGAAAGAGTTCACGGACGGCGATCTTTTTTACATCATCAAGAACGGAAAAGGCGAAATGCCGTCGGAAGGCGACCGCGCCAAGCCGGATTCAATCTGGAACCTGGTGAACTATATCCACTCGATGGCCAAGAAAGACTCTTCTCCCAAGCCAAAGCAGTAGTTTCCTTGACGCTCACCTGACCCCGCCAATTTTCGATTTGGAAAACTGCGACTTTCTGCGAATCAAGTCGTGCAAAGCGTTGGATTCCGAGTTAACGAATCCCAAGCTTCTCGATTATGCGATTCACGTCCCCAGCGGAGACATCATAAAGCGCGTGTTCATCTTCCTGCTCTAGGCGTCCGCGAAGATATTCAGCGGCAATATAGCTCGCTTCGCGGTCGGAAAGGTTTCGTCCGGCTCGAGCGCGAAACTCTACGAAGCCGGGGTGCGCCAATCCCAGGACAACTCCTTTACCGTCCACAAAAAATTTGCAATCCATGGTGTCGGCATGACGCGTCGCGATTCCGTTCCAACAATGCGAGAACCGGCAGCGATAGACGTAGTCGGTGACTTTCGAGGGAATATCGAAGGCTCCGATGAAATCACTCATCGCGCCGGCATTTGGAATAGTGGGATAAGAAGTTTTACCCATGTCAGCTTGCACGTCCGTACCAGGAGATAGGTTCCCGGATCAAAAAAACCGCGCGTTACTTTCGCGCGCCTACAGCAACCGGCTGCGCTGTACCCTGATAGCTGCGAATTGCGGCCGCCACACCCGCACCCGCCGGCACGTGGCGTCCCTGATCGAGCATAACTTTCTCGAGTGCCGCCAGGAACAGCAGAACATTCGTATTCTGGGACGAATAGCCCATCAAGCCAACCCGCCAGATTTTGCCCTTGGTCTTGCCAATGCCGCCGGCAATCTCGATGTTGAATTCGTTCAAAAGCTGCTGGCGCACTTTCCCATCTTCAAGCCCGCTCGGAATTCTTACGGCAGTCACGGTTACCAACCGGTCGGCGGCATTCGAAACAAATAGCTCAAGTCCCATAGCTTCGATCCCCGCAATCAGGGCCTGCTGATTGCGCAGATGCCGCTCCCAGCGCGTTTCGAGCCCCTCTTCCAAGACGATGCGCAGCGCCTCGCGCAGGCCGTAAATCAGGGACACCGGCGGCGTGTGATGGTAAGTCCGTTCCGAGCCCCACATCGTCATAATCGGCGTGAAATCGAAATACCAGCTTTCGACCGGTGTCTTGCGCGCGCGTATTAGATCCTCAACTCGGCTGTTAATGGTGATCGGCGCCATGCCGGGCGGCGCACTGATAGCTTTTTGCGTGCCGCTGAAGCAAATATCAATGCCTTCGCGATCGACGTTTAACGGTATGCCGGCGAGCGAGGCGACCGTATCTACGATAAGCAGCGCCCCGAGCTCGTCCGCAACCTTGCGATAATTCTCCAGCCGCTGCACCACTCCCGTGGAAGTTTCGCCGTGCGCCAGCCCTACAAACTTGATTTTCTTTCCTTTGCCCGCGCGGCGAACAGCTTCCGGATCAACCGTATGGCCGAGCTCGCCCTCCACTCGAATCACTTTTGCCGGACTGCGTTCGGCGATCACGGCCATGCGCTCGGAAAACATTCCATTCACGCACACAATGCACTCATCGCCTTCTTCCAGAGGATTCAGCACCGCCGCTTCGATCCCGCCGGAACCCGAAGCGGAGACAGGATAGGTCACGCGATTCTTGGTCTGAAACACGCGCCGCAGCAGCACTTGTACATCATTCATCATTTCGATGAACCAGGGGTCCATATGCCCGACCAGCGGCGCCGACATGGCGCGGTACACGCGCGGGTCCATGCAAGAAGGGCCCGGGGTCATCATCAAACGTGCCGGTGGAAGGAGTTCGCCAATGATTTCATTCATGATCTTATTCCTCGCAGCATTTAGGTCACTTCAACTTCGGGAGCCAGCCTCGCCCAGATTTGAACCCAATAATAGGAGGTGAGGACGCCCATCCGGAACAGATAGTCTCCCTAAAATGGCTCCCAGTGGTCAACCTCCATTATGGCCCCATTCTGGCACTACTGCCTCTACTGGCAGACGGCAGCCCCATCCTCATCCGCGGCGAATCGGCCTCGTCGCTCTACCTGCCGTTAACCGATTGGAACAAGTAGGGGTTAGCAGTTTCCGCAACTCCGCGCGCGCCGAGTTGAATGGCCCATACCCGTATGCTAGATTTGCGAATTAGCCCTAATAATCATGATAGACCAAAAATCCACCGAAACGGCAAAGCCTAAAATCTCGAGGGTCGAAGTCTATTGGCACACGGTCACATACAAGACCGTGGCCTTGTACGTCATCTTGATCATAGGCGGAATCGGTGTCGCGACGTACTTTACCTTCCCCGATCTCTCCACCAAGATTATGAAGCGTCTTAACGAGGCTGTGTCGGCACACGATGCGGGTGTCGCCACCATCACCGCGCGGCAGGCACGCTTCGTGAACCTGGATGGAAAAGTACAGGTAAAGAAAGTGAATTCCGTTGAATGGCAGAGCGCCGATTATCAGCTCACGCTCGATAAGGGCGATCTGATCCAGACCGGTCCGGAAGGCGTGGCCCGCATGGCCTTTGCCGACGGCACCACCTACACGGTGAAAGGCGATACTCTTGTGACCGTGGAGGAAAACATCGTCGAGCAGGATCACGCTTCGCAAGTCGGCGTACACATTAGCTCGGGCCAGGTGGATCTCGCTACCGGGGCATGGGAAGTCCCAGGCTCCAAGGCGGAAGTTTCCTTTGAAAACGCCGTCGCTTCTCTGCGCGCGAACAGCCGCGCTGCGGTGAGCAGCGATCCGACAACCAAACAGCAACAAATCACGATCGCTTCCGGAAGCGCGGAACTGAATCGCGGCGGCGAGCATCTGGATATCGGTCAGTGGCAACGCGTCACGTTTCCGACTGGTGGAGCAATCACCAGGACGGATGTGCTCGCGCCTCCGCAATTGGATACCCCACTGAACCTGCAGGCTATCACCGTCGTAGATCCAAAACGTGATCCGGTCCATTTCTCCTGGAAGCCCGTGGCTACAGCCAAGTCCTACGAGTTTCAGGTCAGCACCACTGCTATGTTCAGTAAGGTTGTGGCGGATAAGAAAACAACTTCCGAGGGCGTGGACATTGTGGGGCTTGATCCCGGCGATTATTATTGGAGGGTTCGCGCCGTCGATGAGAAAAATGCCGTCAGCGATCAGAGCGACCCCTATAAATTCGCGCTGGTGATTCAGGGTAAAGAGCAGGATATGCTGCTCGAAGTGGACAACACTGTGTTGCAAGGAAATGTGGTCGAGATCATCGGGCGCACGGAGCCCGGAGCGGCGCTAATTATCAACGGCGAACCGGTCGCCAGCATTCAATCGGACGGACAGTTTCGCCATTTTCTGCCACCGATGCCGAAGGGCAGCCATGAGGTGATTATCACGGGCCAAAATCGCCGAGGCGGAACGGCAACCAAGCGCGTACAAGTGGTAATCCCGTAATATAGCTCGTGTACCGGCAGTTTCGAAGGCCGCCAAACAAACCGCCGCCGCAACGGCGCATAAGTAGCAGCCGAGGGGGAAGCAAGACGTGACGAAAAACGGCTATAACATGAGGTCGGTTTTCAGCCTCTTTTCATCCGACCTGGCCATCGATCTCGGTACCGCCAACACGCTGGTGTATGCGCGGGGAAAAGGGATCGTCGTCAACGAACCTTCCATCGTGGCCATCAACAAAAATACCGGCGAGGTGGTTGCGGTCGGTCGCGAGGCTAAAGAAATGCTCGGGCGCACTCCCGGAAATGTGGTGGCTATCAAACCGATGAAAGACGGCGTGATCGCCGACTTCAAGGTCACTGAAAAGATGCTCACCTATTTCATTCAGAAAGCGCACAACCGCCGTGTGCTGGTGCATCCTAGAATCGTGATCGGCGTTCCCAGCGAGATTACTCCCGTGGAAAAACGCGCGGTGCAGGATTCCGCATATCGCGCGCGCGCCAGCGAAGTCTACCTCGTCGAGCAGGCAATGGCGGCCGCGATTGGCGCGGGCCTGCCCATTGAAGAACCTTCCGGAAACATGGTAGTGGACATCGGCGGCGGTACCACGGATATCGCTGTAATTTCCATGAGCGGAATCGTCTATTCGCGCTCGGTTCGGGTAGCCGGAAATGAAATGGACGAAGCGGTGATGCATTACTTGAAGCGAAAATATAACCTGTTGGTCGGCGAGCGCACCGCGGAGCAGATCAAGATCGAAATCGGTTCGGCCTACCCTCTGGAAAAGCCTCTTACGCTGGAAGTGAAGGGGCGTAACTTGATCGAAGGCGTGCCTCGCACTGTCACGATTGACGACAGCGAAATTCGCGAGGCGCTCTCCGAGTGCATCTCGACCATTTTGAATGCGATTCGCGTCGCGCTCGAACGCACGCCGCCGGAGCTTTCGGCTGACATCAGCGACCGCGGCATCGTTCTCACCGGAGGCGGCGCGCTAATCAAGAATCTTGATAAGCGCATCCGCGAAGAAACCGGGCTCCCAGTTTCCATCGCCGACGATCCGCTCGCTTCCGTCGTGTTGGGAACCGGGAAGATGCTCAGCGACTTCCGGCTGTTGCGGCTCGTCTCCATCGATTGAGCCAATAGGCTGTTGAAACCATGATCGATACTTTTTCACGCCATCGCCCGCTGACTCTGCTCGCGACTGTCGTTCTTGCGCAGGTGCTTCTGCTCGCGTTTCAGATCAAACGGGAAAACAATGTGCGGCTGATCCGCTATTGGGCCGTGCAATTGATGACTCCTCTCGAGCGCGCTGGAACGTGGACCTTTTCCCACGCCGGCGGTCTGTGGAGCGGCTACGTTGGTTTGCGCAATAGCCGCGCGGAGAATGAGCATTTGCGCAGCGAAGTGGACAAACTCCGCCTCCGGAACTCCGAGCTGGAAAGTCGCTCCGCCGAAGCTCAGCGCCTGGAAACACTGCTGAATTTTCATGAATCGCATCCCGAAGCACCTATGCTCGCTGCGCAAGTAATTGGCGCCAGCGCCGATCCTACGTCTCATACACTCTTCATCAATCGCGGCGAACACGATCACCTGCGGCGGAACATGGGAGTGATCACGCCCGATGGCGTAGTGGGAAAAATCGTCGAGGTCTTTCCTTCTACCGCCCAAGTTCTACTCATCAATGACAAAGACAGCGGCGTGGGCGCTCTTTTTGCCGTTTCGCGCACGCATGGCGTCGTCCGAGGCAGTGGCGATCCCGAGCCGCACATGGAATACGTCATCAACGAAGAAAAGCTTCAGGCCGGAGATGTGATCGTCACCTCCGGTGAGGATCGCATTTTCCCCAAGGACTTGGTGATCGGCACCGTCGGTTCCGCGAGACTGGGCAATCCATTTCAAACGATCTCCGTGCAGCCCGCCGCGCGGCTCGACCGCCTGGAAGATGTAATCGTGCTGCTCTCGCTTCAGGAACTCGCGCCGAAAAAAACGGAAGAGAATCCCGCAGGGACCGGCGTAGCGGCGGCCGCACCCTCAGCGCCAAGATCTATCGGAATTGTTTCCGATCCAAATAAATTTAAACCGGCTCCGCCTGTGAATAAAACTCCGGCACTCGTGCCGCCCGCCCCTCAACAATAAAATGGCATACATGATGAATCTCGGAGCGCACTCGGAGCCCAACGTCGAGGTGCACAAGTTTTACGGCGGCACCGTCCTGGGGACCTGCCTGCTCGCGCTCGTTTTTCAGGCCTTCCTGCATAAATACGGACGCTGGTCCGAGCTGATCGATCTTCCGCTGCTCGTGACCATCTATTTCGGAGTCAGCAGGCGCAATCCTGTGTCGGGATTGTTTCTTGGAGGAGCCATCGGTATTCTGCAAGACGCTCTCAGCCACGACAATCCGATCGGCATGTACGGCATCGCGAAAACGATCGTCGGTTATTCCGCATCTTCGGTCGGCGCGAGGATTGATACCGAGCATCCGCTTAGTCGGTTCGGTCTCATCTTTCTGTTCTTCCACTTTCACCAGGCGATCCTGGCGCTCACTCAGCGCGTTCTGCTGAACCATTCCGCGCCCTTGTTCACCATACATCTGTTTGTAGACTCCTTGGTGACCGCAGCCTTCGGTGTGATTCTTTTCGCGCTTCTCGATCGCCTCCGCAAATCGTCCTAACTTAAGGACGCACCTCAAGGACGTCGTGCTTCCAATGGGTTGTAATGGGATGGTTCTTGCCGCGCTCTAATTCAAGAGAACATGCCGTGCCGTAGCGGTATTCTCGGATTACGGCGTGACGGTCAGCTTCTGCGACTCTTGGGGGCGTCCCACCGTGGACGCCGTCACCACAATCCCAAAGTCGGCGTCTGGCTTTTTCAACTCCAGGTTGCGTATTGTCTCTTGGGTTTCGCGCCCGGAGACTTGTACGTACGGTGGCAGAGTGTTCAAATTTCCGGCGGGCATGACTTCAAGCTTCACCCACGTTCCCGACGGCGGCGCCGGAGCATCGAGTGTAATGGTTAAATCGACGTTATCGTGTCCCTTCACGGTGCTGATGCTCTTCCCATTCTTCGTAAACTCAACTTGATTTACGGGAATTCGGGAGTATATGGTCACTTCGTTTTGTTCTATGTATTCCCGGTCTCCGGCAGGGTCTCCCGCACAATGAAGCGCAACTTTGGTCGTCACAACTTGAGTTCCGATCCTGTTGGCCACGTGCTCGTCGTCCCAAAATAGATAGATTCCGCTTTGAACCACGGGGATTGTCTGCAACATCCTCGTCTGTACATTGGTATCCGGCTTGTGTTCTCCGGAGCCGTCATTCCAGTCGATCGTCGCTACGAAATGATCGGCGTAAGAGCACGGATTAATCAGGTGGCCTATGGGAGCATGCCACTGTGCCTGCCGGTAGGAAATTCCAGCTTCGTAGTCGGTGACCGTTAGGAACATATACTTCGATTCAGCGCGCGCGGGTCGCAGCGAGAATCCACCGAGACCCACGGCCAGCAAAGTTATCAATACCGCGCAGATTCGCAAGCAACCCTGCCGCATAAGTCGCACGCCCCGAAAATGATTGGAAGACCGCAGAAATACTAGCAACTGGCATAGCGAGAGTAAACAATGTTCGGCGCCGGCGTTTAGTTCAGGTAACGGACTAGACATCTGCGCCTTGCGGCCACTCCTCGCAAGGTGCTAATTTGAATGGTACTTCGAGATTTGTTCTGACTCGAGTCGGACGGTGCACCAGGTTCTAGTACGACCCGCCGCAGGAGTTCAATTGCCATCGTGGAGCGTTAACGACCAAAAAATCCCGCAGGGTCGGCTGGCACTGGTCTCCTATGTGTTTGTCGCCATAGTCGCGCTACTCATGGTCGGCTTCTGGAAGCTCCAGGTCGTGCAGTCCGGCCATTTTGCCGATCTTGCGGAACGTAACCGTGTACGTTCCATCCCGATTATCGCCCCACGCGGGCCCATGCTCGACCGCGAAGGCCGAGTGCTCGTCGATAGCTACCCTTCTTTCAGCATTCTGCTCATGCGCGATGACCTGAAATCGCTGGAGAAGAGCCTTCCCCAAATCGAAGACGGCCTCGGAATCGATCCCGACGATTTGCGGCAGGAACTGGAAGCAGCCAAGAATGAGCCGAAGTTTCTGCCGGTGATAATTAAGCCTGCCGCAACCCAGGCGGATATTGCTTTCGTCGAATCGCATCGCGCCGACATTCCCGTACTCGAACTTATGATGGTTCAACGCCGCAGATATCCTCACAATTCCATGCTCGCAAGCGCAATTGGCTACGTCGGCGAAGTGTCCGTGCAGGACATGGATCAGAGCGAAGGACAGTACCGTCCCGGAGATCTCGTGGGCAAAGCGGGACTCGAGAAGGAATACAACGATCAACTGGAAGGCACCGACGGAATGCGCCGAGTTGTCGTCAACAGCGTGGGTAAGGTTATGCGCACCCTCGACAACGTGGAAGCCATTCCCGGGAAACCGGTTCAGCTCACCATCGACTACGATCTGCAGGCTATCGCCGAAGCGGACATGGTGGGCAAGCAAGGTGCCGTGGTAGCGATGGACGCGCGCACCGGCGAAGTCCTCGCCATGGTTAGCCGCCCAACTTTTGATCCCAACGATTTTGCCGTCAGAGTCCCCAAGGAAGAATGGCAGTCGCTTAACACCGATAAAAGGACGCCGCTTCTAAATCGCGCCATCCAGGCGCAACTGGCTCCTGGCTCAGTATTCAAGATTGTAATGGCCACGGCCATGCTTGAATCCAAACAAATTTCCGAAAACTTCACCGCTTATTGTCCGGGATATGCAAATTTCTACGGGCGCACATTTCACTGCTGGAGACCGCAGGGACACGGAGTAGTGGGTCTCCACGCGGCCATCGTCGATTCCTGCGATGTTTTTTTCTATAACGTCGGAAAGCTGCTCGGAATTGACACTATCTCCCATTACGCCTCAGGCCTCGGTCTCGGCAAACGCACCGGAATTGACTTGCCGAGCGAAGAACCCGGACTCATGCCTTCCGAAGAGTGGGTCGAACGCGTCTATCACCACAAATGGTATGCGGGCGAAACAATTTCTGTGGCCGTGGGCCAAGGCGCTGTAACAGTCACACCGATTCAACTAGCCCGCATGGCTGCTGCCGTCGCCAGCGGCGGTACTTTGGTCCAACCTCACCTGCTGAAAAATTTTGTAAACTCGAAAGTCGATCATTTCCCGATATCCGACAATACTGTCGAGCAGGTGACCCAGGGGCTCTACGGCGTCGTCAATGAAGGCGGCGGCACGGGATATCATCTGCGTCTGCAAAACATCGATTTGTGCGGGAAGTCCGGCACAGCTCAATTGATGAGCTACGATGCCGCAAAACGCCTCGGTACTAAGACGATGGACGGTTGGTTCGTCGGCTTCGCCCCTCGTCGTAACCCGGAAATCGTCATAGCCGCAATCGTTCAAGACACGATGGAGCACGGCGGTGAAGCTGCCGGGCCGGTTGTGCGCGACATCGTGAAAGCCTACTTCGACAAAAAGAACGCTCGCACGCAACAGCAAGCTACAACCGATTCGCCCGCACAACCCAATTCAACGCAGCCTCTTGTTGCAACTGTCGGAGCAAAGCGTCCATGAAAGACCGCCCGCGCACTCAGGATTTCGATTGGGTTTTGCTCGCCATCGTTGCCGCCATCACCACTCTCGGCGTGCTGGAGATTTATTCTTCCACGCACGCCAGCGCCATGGTCGGAATGCAATGGAAACAGCTTATGTGGCTTGGCGTCGGTATCGCCGCAATGTTCATTATTTCGCGGATCGATTACCACACCCTAATGGATCAGGCTCCCGTGCTTTACATGTTCGGACTGGCTACTTTGCTGGTTGTTCTGGTGATCGGCCATTCGCGCTTCGGAGCGAAGCGCTGGGTCTCGCTGGGTGGCGGCCCCAATTTCCAAGTGTCAGAGTTGATGAAGTTGATTATAATCATTGTGCTGGCTCGGTTCTTTAGCGAAGTCCGCACGGACCGGCTGACGCTTACGGATCTGGTGAAAGTTGCCGCGCTCACCTGCATTCCGGTAGGCTTAATTTTGATGCAGCCGGATTTGGGAACAGCGATGGTGCTGGTTCCTGTCGCCATTGTTGGCGCATTCCTTGCAGGAATTGAATGGAAGCATATGGCCGTCGGCTTGGTGCTGGTAGCGCTCATGATTCCAGTAGGCTGGAATATGCGGCACCATCTAAAGCCTTACCAGCAGCAGCGTATCGAAACATTCCTCCACCCCGAGGAGAACCCGCGCAGCGCCGGCTATCAGGTTCTGCAGTCTGAGATTGCCGTCGGTTCGGGCGGATTTTGGGGCAAAGGTTTCGGCAAAGGCAGCCAGAACCAGCTGGGCTTCGTGCCCGTGCGATATTCTGATTTCATTCTGGCCGCGCTTGCCGAGGAACAGGGTTTCATCGGCGTTTGCGTCGTCTTGCTGTTGTATCTTGGTTTGATTCTGCGGCTGGTGGACAACGCGCAGAAGGCAAAAGATCGTGCCGGGATGTTCATCGTGATGGGAGTGACCGCCATCCTCGGCTTTCATGTTCTGGTCAACGCTTCAATGGTGATAGGCTACATGCCGGTTACCGGAATTCCCTTGCCGCTGATGAGCTACGGCGGGTCGGCAACGGCATTTGTCTTTTTGGCTTTGGGTCTGGTGATGAACGTTCGCATGCGCCGTTTCGTCAACTGAACCCGTAACTACATGACACAAAGAATTAGAGGCATCAGCACTTCAGTACCCCGAGCCACAGGCCGGGAATTCGATTTCAAGATCAGGTAAGCATCGGTGAGGAAAGCAATCGCACATTCTGACAAGTCTTTCCTGAGCGGCACGTCGTGGCGAGTACAAGGTTTCGCCTTGCCCCACGCCGGCCGAGCGCGCGCATGTGTGTGCGCCGCCGCCCTCCGATGCGCCATGAGGAGTTTACATGTCGAAGGAAATGGTCATCTCGGCGAACCCGCACGAGACGCGGGTAGCCATTCTCGAAGAAGGTCAGCTTTGTGAGTACTATGTTGAACGCGAAAAAGAATTTGCGTTAGTTGGAAGCATCTACAAAGGCAAAGTGACACGCGTGCTGCCAGGCATGCAGTCCGCCTTTGTGGAGATTGGCCTCGATAGCGACGCCTTCCTCTACGTCAGCGATTTCCTGGAAGACATCGAGGAATTCGACCACATTGTCACCACCGTAGAGGAGAAAGCCCAAAAGATGGAAGCGCAGGGCGGCCAGGTTTTCGCCGCGCCCGGCGCCACAATTCCGGCTCTTGAGCCTGCTGATGTCGAAGCTGTTCCGTTCCTTGGCGACGATGCCTCGCACTCTGAATTTGCGGCGACGGAGCCGGTCCCGCTTGCGCCTACCGTAGCTCAGCACGAACCAAGCCATGCCCCTCCCCCGAGCCGCCCACGTTACGAAAATCGCCCATCGGGCGGACACGGCGGCGGCGACCGAGGTGGTCGCAATTTCCGCGGTCGTGGTGGACGCGGCGGCGGCCGTAATTTTCGCCGCGATAGCGGAAGCCGCGGCGGCGAGCGGAGACCAGGCCGTGATCTCCCGTCTTCAAAGTATGCTTCGTCTCGTCCTTATGAAGAGAGTTCGGCCGAGCCCGCTGCGGCCGAGGGCCACGTATCCATAATATTGCCGGGCGAATCTCTCGCGAAATACCGCGAAAAGCCCGCTGCACCCGCGTCATCTCCCGTTGAGCCGTCGGAAAATATCGCCACGCCGATCCCCACAGAATCTTCGGCCCATTTCGCGCCGGAGCCTTCGCAGTCCCAGCCGAATGCTTACGAACCGCCCGCACAAGAGTCGCCCGTGGCGTACACGGAATCCCCGGACCCGAGCGCGCGCCTAGCCCCACCAGTTTTTCCAGCTCGCCGTCCGTCCACGTCTTCGTCCGGCTTGGAGCCCCTTCCCGGCGAGAAACTCTCCAAGTGGAAAGCGCACCAGCATCTTCCGATCGACGCCAAAGAAGATCTCGACGCTCTCCCCGTTCCCGACGCTGTTCGTTTCGCGCCTCTCGCGCCTCTATCGCCTTTGGAGCAGACCGAAACGGAAGATCGCCCCGCTCGCGATTCGCAGGAATCGCATGATCCGCGCGCAGAGCAGGTATCTAGCACAGATCGCGAAACTCACTTCGGTCGCGAATCTGTCGAAACCGCTCACACGCACACGGATCATCTCCCCTCGGACCTCAGCGAGGATGAAGTCACCGCGCTAGCCGAGCATATTGCCGAGGCTCAGGATGATGCCGCCGCGCGCGTGGCCCAGGATCGCGTTTTCGCCGCCGCAGATGCCGCAGCGGACGGACATGGCTCCGAAGCAGACGCAGAAGCGGAAGCAGAAGAAATCGACGCGGCCGAAGAAGAAGCCGAAGAGGAAATAGATCACGAACACTTGGAAGCTTTTTCGAACGAAGGCGGACCTTCGGAAGCCACGCGTTCGGAGGCAGAGGAAATCGATGCAGCAGACGCAGAAGCCGAAGAACAAATAGCGCACAGCGCCGAAGAACATCACGAGCACTCAGATAGCGAGCACGCGGAACACACTGAAGGTCATGAAGGCGAACACTCCGAATTAGCGTTGTCACCCGACGGCATTGCAGCCTCGGCGGAAAATTCTCAATCTTTGGTTCAAAAGCCGGTACAAGCCCGGGTACGCAACGACTTCCGCTCGCGCATGCAGAATCCCGCTCGCCGGGGACAGCGCGATCGCGGACGCCGCGACGACCGCAATCGCCGTCCGCAGCACAGCCAGGGCCATCATCGCCCGCAGCAGCCTCGCCGCACGCAGCTCATTGCCGACATGCTGAAGCAGGGCCAGGAAATCATCGTCCAGATCGCCAAGGAGCCGTTGGGCAAAAAAGGCGCACGCATCACAAGCCACATCGCTCTTCCCGGCCGCTTCCTGGTTTACATGCCGACGCTCGACCACACCGGCGTCTCTCGCAAAATCGCGTCCGCCGAAGAGCGTTCCCGCTTGCGCCATCTGGTGAACGACGCTAAGGGCGCTTCGGGGGGCGGTTTCATCGTGCGCACCGCTGCTGCCAGCGCCGCTCCCGATGAAGTCCGCGCTGACGTGGAATTCCTCACCCGCACCTGGACTGAAATTAAAGCCCGCTCCGAACAGCGCAAGGCTCCCTCGATCTTGCACCGCGATTTGAACCTGGTCGAGCGCATCCTCCGGGATTACATCACTCCCGATTTCGGCGCCATCTGGGTCGATACCGAAGAGGAGTACACTAAAGTCGTTGACTTCATGAGCCGCTTCCAGCCGCAGCTCGTGGGCCGTGTGAAGCTCTATACCAAAGAAACCCCGGTCTTCGAAGAGTTCGGCATCCAGCAGGAAATTGACAAAGGCCTGCGCCCGAAAGTGTGGCTGAAATCCGGCGGCTACATCGTCATCAACCACACCGAAGCGCTCGTAGCCATCGACGTCAACACCGGGAAATTCGTGGGCAAAGGTTCCAACCGCCTCGAAGACACCATCGTTCGCACCAACCTCGAAGCGGTGAAGGAAATTGTCCGTCAGATGCGTTTGCGCGATCTCGGCGGCATCATCATCATCGACT
>Ga0302326_10002498_pt1 | contig 44680 bp, 28 predicted proteins | sample Palsa_T0_3_FD_202264 | JGI IMG/M metagenome (GOLD analysis project Ga0302326, IMG submission 202264) | Peat permafrost microbial communities from Stordalen Mire near Abisko, Sweden - Palsa_T0_3 | ecosystem: Environmental > Terrestrial > Soil > Palsa > Peat permafrost | place: Sweden: Abisko...
TGATCTCTTTGTATGTTTTTCCGTCGCGGAAGGGGAGGAGGGCTTTGAAGTCGGAGCGGAGGCGGGCGATGTTACAGTGGCCCCAGCCGCCATAGATCATATAATACTGTCCGTCTTTGTCGCGGAACACGGCCTGGTCGATTGGTTGGGCGCCGTTGTGGAATTGGCCGATGAGTGGTTTGCCCAGGTAGTCTTTGTATGGGCCCTGTGGGTAGCGGGCCACGGCCACGCCGATGCCGCCTTTGGCTGAATCGTTCTGGATGTCGTTGGCGGCGAAGAAGAAATAATAGCGGCCGTCCTTTTCGGTGATGGCGGGCGCCCACATGGCGCGTTTAGCCCAGCGGACGGCGTTGGTGTCGAGGATATGAGGGTGTTTTGTCCATTGTACGAGGTCGGGAGAAGAGAAGGCGTCGAAGAAGACTTGCTTTTCATATTTGCTTGAGAAGGTCGGATAGACCCAATAGTTTGAATCGAAGATAGCTGCTTCGGGGTCGGCATACCAGCCGGGGAAGATGGGGTTGCCCGATTGGGCGGGGAGGGCGCCGGCGGTTTGGCCGGTCGGGTGGAATGCGAGGCTTTGGGGGCGGGTAGTATCGAAGTAGACGTCGATGTCGAGTTGTTTGTTGTGGAGTTTTTTGCCTGCGTTAAACAGGGTGTCGACGAGGTGGTAAAGTTGGGCGCTATCCATTTGGGAGATGTATGATGTCAGCGGCTGGTTGTCGGGGCTTTCGACGGTGTTGATCTGCCAGTCGGGTTCGCCGGGTGTGCGGAACCAGGTATCGGATGCGATGAGCCGGTATTGGCTGTCATAGCGGATGACCTTGAAGGCGCTGTTGTTGTATGCGCTGGGGGCGATGCCGGGGTCGGAGATGAGGAGGGCGGTGAAGTGATTGTGTTTATTGTAGAGTCTTTTGAAGCCGTCCATGTGGGTATGGCTGGCGAGGAGGCCGATGATATTGGCCTGGTAGCGGTCGATGGTGTCGAGGAAGCTGTTTTGGATGGTCGTATTGTTGACGGGTGGTTTTGTGGTCCAGAAGCTTGTGTGTTTATACGTATCCTGGCCGGGGGGGACGTGCATGGCGATCAGGGCCATTTCGTGGTTGGCGCGGGTTTGCCTGAGTTGTTGTCCGAGCCAGGCGAGTTGTTGGCGGCGTTCGTAGTCGTCGTTTGGGGAATGGTAGTTCCAGGTATATAGTACGGTATTGAGAACGATGACGCGGAGTTTGGCTTTACGGCCGAGGGGGTAGGCGGAGTAACAGCCTAGTTTTTGGTAGAGGGCGGTGGAGATTGTTGTGGCGCCGATGGCGGGCCAGGAGTCTTTGCCTTCGGGATCGTTTTGGAAGAGGGCGGGGGAGAATTTGCCGTAGTCGCTATCGGGGGAGTCGTTGTTGCCGGGTACGAAGAGGAGGGGGGTATGGGTTTGTGTTGCGATGGTTCTGAGGCCGGCGAGTGTTTTGCCGGCGGCAGTCATGGAGGTGGTGATAGAGTCGACCGGTGCGTGGCGGGGCAGGTCGCCGAGGTAGATGATGAAGCGGGGTTTTTGGGTCGGGTCTGTGGTGTTGAGCAATTTGTTGATTGCTTGTTGGGCGGTGTCCCAGGTGTCGGAGCCGGTGTTGCGGGCGGCGGGGATGATGTCTGTTTGGTTTTTTGAAGGGTCGAGGTGGATGTCGCTGATGACGAGGAAGCTTCCTTTTGCGGGTTTGGCGGTGTCGGGTGCGGGTGTGTTTGGGGCGGGTGCGGAGAGGAGGATAATTGCCAGGGCCGGGAAGAGAAAAACCATAACCTATCTTTTTTGTAAAGATAGGTTACGGCATGGAACGGATGATGTTATATTCCGTGGGGGTTATGTCCACGAGCGCATAATGGGGAATGGCGTCGATCTTCATTTCGTCGAGGATATCGACGGCGTTTTTGTAGCTGGCGTCTTTTGTGGGTTTGAGGACGACTTCAAACCATTTGGGGTCGGTGCGGCTTTTTTTGTTCAGGATGATGCTGCGGATGGATGTGAAGTCGGCGGTTTTTAGCTTTGAGGGGTCGGCGCCTTCATAGTAGTAGATGGTGTTATTGGCTGCGGGCATAAGGGTGATGACTGCGCCTTCGGGTTCCAGCTGTTGATCTTTTATGGGTACGTCCTTTGGAAGATTGAGTCGTAGGGCGTGAGGTTTGGTGATCGTTGTGGTGAATACGAAGAAGGTGATAAGGAGGAAACCGAGATCGACCATGGGGGTGAGGTCTACGCGGGTGGACAATTTTTTGCTACGTCTGACGCCGCGGCCTTTTTTATGGCCGCCGGGGGCGGTGTTGAGTTCTGCCATAGTCGGGTTTTTATATGAGACGCGGGAGTGGGGAGATTCCATAAAGAATGGATCATGGGTGAGGCGGTACAGAAGGCGCGAGGCTTGCGGCGACACGGGTTTCGAGTGGTGTTTTGGGTTGGAAGGCAGGAGGCGTTGTGTTTTGGCAACGGGCGGTGAGCCATTCTTCCAGACGCAGGTCCTGGTCTTCTTTATATGGTTCGCCGACGCCAAGATTCGCGGGCCACTGTTCGGCGGCGGTAATGAAGGTGAGTGCTTTTTTGCGCTGGCCTTTTTTTATTGCCTCGACGGCTTGCATGAGTTTGGCTTCGCGGTAGAGGTCGTGGCCCGAGGTGGCGCCCTCTGCGGGAAGGATGTCGAGGGTGCTGAGGGTTTTGTCGGCTGCGGCGTATTGATGAGTAAGTAGTAGGATCCTGACGTGGAGCATGCTCATGATCATGTTGTCGGGATGAGCGGTGATGGCGAGGGCTTCCGGATATTGATTGTTGCGGAGATAATATTCGGCCAGGAGTTTTTGGTAACGCCATTGTGGGTCGAGGCTAAGGGCACGTTGGAGATCATGCAGCGTGCTGTCGGAGCCGGCAGCGCGGAAGGCGTAGAAGGGGGCGTAGTTAGGGGTGTCGCCGCAGGCCTGTAAGAGCTGACGGCATTCGGTGAGGCGGTTACGATCGTGGTAGATGAGGGCGAGGAAGTATTTTGGGAGCCAGTGATCGTTGGTCAATGTTTCGAGCAGCTTTGCGGTCTCGGCGCGGAAGGGAAAGACGCGGGTAGGGTCGAGGGTGGCGTAGTTTGGCTGCTGGTGGGTGAGGTGAGCGATCCAGAGGCTGATCTCGGCGTCGGGCGGAGCGAGTTCGAAGACTTTTAGGGCATCTTCCGTGCGGCCGAGGTTATAATACCAGATGCCCAATTCCAGGAATGTCTGTTGTGGAAGTTCGTTGCGGATCAGCGACAGGAAATTTTGTTTGGTGGTGGTGGTTGGGTTAGCCAGCCAGCGTTCACAGCGGGTAAAATGATCGAGCGGGTCGAGGCTGTCGAGGTGGTCGAGAACGGTGGTATTGCCGGGGCGGGTGAAGACGGCCCGGAGATGCAGGGCTTCGATGTTGAGCGGGTTTGCCAGGAGGGCCTGGTCTGTATAAAGTTTCGCGCGGGCCATGTTCTTTTCAAGGATGGCGAGGCGGGTATAGGCTGCGCTGCGGTAAGCGGGGTCGAGGGTGGCGATATCGAAGCCATCTTTGGCATCGATGCTATGGCCCAGGGCTTGGTTGGCGAGGCCATAGATGAAGTTGGCGGGGCCGTCCTCGGTGTTGATGCTGAGGGCGCGAGTGGCGTAGTGCAGGGCCTCGGTGTAGTGCAGATTGCGATAGAGGAGTTCGGCGTACTGTGTTAGCGCCGGCGTGAAATTGCTGTCTTTTGCGAGGGCCTGTTGCAGGGCGGTCCCGGCCTCGGGGTAGTTTTTTTGGTCCATGGCTTCTACGCCTTTGAGGTAGTTGCCGTAGGCGGTGTTCCAGTCGAAGTCTTTTGGTGTCTCTACGGGCCGGCTGAGGTTGCCGGCGTTGGGGTCGGAGTCGTATTGTAAGCTGCCGAGGGTGATGACGAGATGTCCGGAGATGAGGGTAGTCGAGTCGGTAAAGACGCGGAGTGGGGTGAAGGAGCAGGGTTTGGCATAGACGGTTTTACCGTCGACGGATATGCGAAGGGTGTCTTCGAAGGTGCGGATGGGGGAGAAAAGGAGCTTTAGCTGATTGGCCCGGGTTTGCACATTGAGAGCGCCGTAGTCGTTGGCTACGAGGAAGCCTTTTGTTTGAAGGACCGGGTACCAGGATTCTTCCCAGGTCTCGGTGCCGTAGGGTTCGAAGGCTCGGTGCTTGAAGGGGGTGAGGCTGCTGCCGGGTGCGTTTTGGTTGAAGAGGCGGCCGGATTGCAGCTCTATGTATTGTCCGTCGGTATCGGTGAGGAGTTTTTTCCAGATCATGCCCTGGCCCGAGAGGCCCCAGATCCAAAGTTTCTTACCGGCTTTATCGTCGTGGCGGGCATAGCGGACCATGCCCATGTCGTCGTCGTGCCAGTAGGCGCCGCTGAAATCGGTATATTTTCCAAAGACATGGTAAGATTTATAGCCGCCGAAGTCATTGTTCTTGTACCAGGAAATATTCTTTCCATTGGTTTTGTTGATGGGCCAGTCGGCATATTCGCCTTCGTGGCCGAGGTAGCGGTTGCCGGGATAGACGAACTCGAGGTCGCCGTCTGCCTTGAGGCCTGCGTTCATCCAATGATAGTAGGGCTGTTCCTGGGCGGTGGTATTGTACCAGAAGGAGCGGGTGATAAAGCGGGCCTCGTTTTTTGGGAGCCGGATCTCCATGCGCCAGTAGCTGCGGGAAAGGAGGTCGAGGGTGCCGATGATGCAGCTCACGCTGCCGTCGGCATTCGTTTTGGTAGTGTAGTCGACGGGGGTAGCGCAATTGGGCGTGTGGCCGATGATGCCGTAATTGGCTTCGAGGCCGCCGCTGGTCCAGGGTCCGCGCATGGCGACGTCGCGGAATTTTACGGCATGGTTATAATAGAGAAAGGGACGGTTGGTGGATCTTTCGATGGCGGCCCAGATCTTGCCGCCGATCTCGGGGAGGATGAGCAGACGGATGTAGTCATTTTGCAGCTCTACGACCTTCCAGTTTTTGGTTATGGGTTCATCGGTGAAGCCGTCGAAGCGGAAATAGGGGTAGACATTGTTGAGCAAGGGGATAGGGTTGGGGTCCGAGAATGGATAGGTAGGGAATGCTTGTTCGTATTCGCGGATCGTCGCGGGCTGCTGTGCGTGGGTGATCAGCAGGGCGGAGACGAGGATGCTAGTAATGATAAATTTGTGCGGGGCCATCATTTATACCGAAGATTAGTTTTTTGTTACCGAGATCCCGGACGTCGCGGGTGTCGTCGCGCAAGCGCAGGCCGCTTTGGTCTTGTGGGACGTAGCGAAAGTTTCCCTGGCCGTCGTTTAGCAAGAGGGTTCCATGGTTGGCGTGGTAGCGGCCGAATTTGATGCGGGTCCATTCGTTGCCGCCGGCGAGGACCAGGTCGGGTTTGCCGTCGCCATTGATGTCGGTGATAGCGATGGCATAGGTAGGGCCGTATTGTGCTTCGAGCGGCAGGGTGCGGGGGGTGAAGCCGGCGTCGCCCTTGTTTTGCAGCCAGCAGGTGGACAGGGTTGTTGTCTGGAGAAGGCCGGCGTCTTTTAGCTCATCGCTTGAAAAGAGGTCGTTTATAGTGGCCTTCGCATAGCTCTGGTAGTCGGGGAATTTTTTCTTCAAGGTAGGCAGCTCGGCCGTCAGGTCGTCGAGGCTTGCGGCGGGGTATGATGTGCTGTCTACATAATAACAGAAGATGGGGTCGATGGTGCCGTCCTGGTTGAAGTCCTTGTAATAAAGACTCAGGGGTTGGGTTGGCGAGGCACGGAAGGCGTTGTTGAGGCCCTGGTTACCGAGGACGAGGTCGGGTTTGCCGTCGCCGTCGAGATCGGCCGCAGCGATGCGGTTCCACCAGCCGGTGGAGGGGAAATGGATATAGTTGGAGGAGGCGTCTTCGAGGTGGCCGTGGTTGTTGAGGAAAATTTTTACAGGCATCCATTCGCCTACGACGACGAGGTCGGGTTGTTTATCGTTGTTGAGGTCGATCCATATGGCATCGGTGACCATACCCAGGCTGTCGAGTGCGGGGGCCAACTGCGCCGTCGCGTCGGTGAAGTGGCCTTTGCCGTCATTGAGGAGGAGCCTGCCGCCGGGGGACAGGGGATAACTATTTGGCGTTACCCGGCCACCGATGAAGAGGTCGAGGTCGCCGTCGCCGTCGACATCGGCTGCTTTTACGCAGCTGCTGTTGATGGGCAGGGACGGGAGGGCGTCGGTCGACCTGGTAAAATGGCCTTTGCCATCGTTGAGGTATAGCCGGGGTTGCAACAAGGGACTGCCGGCCGGAAGTTCGTAGCCGCCTGTGGTGACGAGGAGGTCGGGGTGCCCGTCGCCGTTAGCGTCGATGAAGACGGCGGCGCCGTCGTCCTGCATAGAATCTTTTTCGATGGCGGGCTGGTGGCTGGGGTGAAGGTCGCCGGTGGAGGTTATCGTAAAGAGTTGGGCGGAATGGCCCCGGGTGCCGCCCATGAAGAGGTATTCGTCGGTTTTTGCGAGGCAGGGGCCGCGGCGTGAGAGGTAATTGAGCAAGAGGGGTTCCCGGTTGAAGTCGTTGTAGGCGTTTTCCTTGTGGAGGGGTGTGGGGGTAGCTGCGGGCGTGAGGAAGGGGTGAACGGCGGTTGTTGTATAGTGCCAGGTATTTACGGCGTCTTTTTGCGCGAGATGCAGGGTCGTGTCGGTTTTGAGGTTGTAGAGCACCTGGTAGTGGTCGTCGGGCCAGATCACGAGGAGGGAGTCGATGGTGGCGTGGTCGCCCGTGCCAAAGTTGAGGATAGGATCCATGGAGGATTGAAAACCACGAACCGGAAATTCTTCCTGGTAATAGATGGTGTCCTTGCAAAATAGTTTGAGCTTGGAGCCGATGCCTGTGCTGTTCTTCTGTTGACCCAGCAGGGCGATCCGGAGATAGTGGTTGTTTTTGTCGAGGCGGCGGGCGTTGTTGCGGTAGATGCCGGCGTAATCGTTGCTGTTGTTGATGACGAGGTCGAGTGCGCCGTCATTGTCCAGGTCGACGTAGGCGGCGCCTGTGGAGACTGTTTTCTGGTCGAGGCCCCAGTTGTTTGTGGGCTGTGTGAAGGTCGTATTGCCGTTGTTCTGCAGAAAATAGCTGACGCTGGCGCCGGAGGGCATGCGGGAGAGGGCGTCCTTGACATCCTGTTCGTTATGGGGGTCGAGTGCATGCGAGGAGGCTTTTTCAGCGGAATATTTCAGGAAGTCCATATTGGTATAGTCACGGACGTTGCCATTCGTGATAAAGAGGTCTTTGTTGCCATCGTTGTCGAAGTCGGCGAAGAGGGCCGACCAGCTCCAGTTTGTGGCGGAGATACCGGCGAGGCGGCCGATCTCGCTAAAGGTTCCATCGCCATTGTTCTTTTGGAGCATGTTCCGGCTGTATTGGTAGTAGAACCCGTTATGAAACAGTTGCTGGAAGAGGTTGAAGTTCTCGGCGCCGCTATGCATTTTCTGTTCGAAGTTGTTATCCGGCAGCATATCGAGAGTAATGAGGTCCGGGAGGCCGTCGTTGTTGAAGTCGGCGGCGTCTGTGCCCATTGAGTAGAGCGAGGTCTCGTCCAGGGCTTCGCTCAATTTTTCGGTAAAGGTGCCGTTACCGTTGTTGATGAAGAGGTAATCGGGTTCATTAAAGTCGTTGGAGACGAAGACATCGGGCCAGCCGTCGTTGTTGAGATCGGAGATGGTGAGGCCGAGACCGAAGGTGAGGACGTCGGAGCGGATGCCGGACTGAGCGGAGACTTCGGTGAAGACGGGGTGGTGGAGGGTTTCGGACCAGTCGTTGCGATAGAGTTTGCATTCGAAGGAGGGCTGGTGTTCATTTCGCCGGCCCGGGTTGTCGACGGCGCCGGTAGTATATTGGTGGAGGGAATGGTTGATGAGGAAGAGGTCGAGGTCACCGTCTTTGTCGTAGTCGAAGAAGGCTGCCTGGGTGGAGAAGCCCTCGTCGGCGAGGCCGTATTCGGCGGCCTTTTCGGTGAAAGTCAGGTCGCCGTTGTTGATGAAGAGCAGGTTTCTGCGCCGGCTGGGCATGGCGTCGGCGGAGCGGCAGATATAGATGTCGAGTTTTCCGTCGCCGTTGATGTCGACCATGGTGGCGCCGGTGCACCAGCCTTCCTGGCTGGCGATGCCGCTTTTTTCGGTGATGTCTTCGAAGGTGAAGTTGCCTTTGTTGAGGAAGAGGCGGTTGTGGACCATGTTGCCGGTGAAGAGGACATCGGGCAGGCCGTCGTTGTTGATGTCGCCGATGGCTACGCCGCCGCCATTGTAGAAATAGATATAGTTGAGGACGTTGAGGGCTTCGCCGTCGAAGATGGTATTTTGGAAGTTGATGCCTGTCTGGTCCTGGCTGAGATGGGTGAAGAGGGAAGTATCGGTCTTGTTGTCGCCGCAGCCGGTGGAAAGTAGGAAGAGGGTTGGAAAGAGGAGCAGGCGGAGGCGGTGGAGCATATTTGGGAGGTATTTAAAAATAATGATCCCACCCCTAACTGTGGGATGGGATCATTAAGGTACTCGTTTTTATGGATTCGTGTCCCACCAGAGGGGGGTCAGTTCGTTGTCCACCTTAGTGCTCAGGAGTTGAACTGCTGCTTGTACGGCTGCGGCGTTCGTTTGTTTCTCCGAAGTCAGGAATGGAATTCGTCGCAAGTGTGCGATGGACGGGTTCGGGATAAGCGGGTTATCCGAATTCACGGCTGCATACAGGGGCATTGCCGGATTACGACGCCAGTCTGCCCAGGCTTCCATACCATCCGGGTACAGGCCCAGCCATTTCTGGGTCATGATCTGTTTGATCTGCATGGCGGGGTCGGAGCTCCAGGCGATGGGTACATTGGATACCGCTGTGTCGACGCCATTGCCGGAGTAGGCATGTGACGGAATGGGTGTGTTCGTGCTGGCGATATAGGAGGTAACAGCTGCGCCTGTTATGCCCCATTGGGCCATGGATTGGGTTATGCCTGATTCGTAGAGGGACTGGGCGGTACCACCCATGTTCCAGCCGTAGAGGGCGCCTTCTGCGCGGAGGAAGTAGGATTCCGCCGTTTCCATGATGTTCTGCGGGGTATTGGTGTAGGAGGCTTCGCCGACCACTGTTCCGCCGACTGTTACGTTCGTAGAAGCCCAGCGTTGTCCCTGATGAGAGTTGGCGACCGCGAGGTTTTGGGAGAGGGTCTGTTGAGCGACGGCCAGACCGTTGCGCAGACCCTGATAATTGGCAAACACGCCGAAGGTTGGGTCGCCGCTGTTGACGGTCGGCAGGAAGTATTGGGAAATACGGGGATCCTGGTAGCCTTTGAGCACCGAACACATTGTGGCGCTCATCCGGAACTCGTTCCAGTCCGACATGGTCGACAGGCCGTTGATATCGCCGCCAACCGAGGAACGTTCGACGAAGGCGTCGTCGCCGGGGCTGGTGGTCATGACGCCGGCAGCAACGGACTTCTCGGCTTCGGCCTGACCTGTTGTCGGGTCCACTTTGGAAACGCGGAGTGCGAGGCGGAGGCGGAGGCTATTGGCGAACTTGATCCAATGGGAGACATCACCCTGGTAGATGAGGTCGTAAGTGCCATAGGCGTTGGAACCTGCCAGGGGCGTCAGGATATCGATGGCCTGATCCAGGCGGCTAAAGAAGTCGGCATAGATCTTATCCTGGGGATCGTAGGGGACCGAAGTCTCCACGGTACCTGCCTGGAAATAGGGGATGGGGCCCCAGTAGTCCGTGGCTTTCATGAAGGCGAGCACCCAAACCACTTCTGCCATAGCGTGTTCGGCCGAGTTGGAGTCGGTGTTGCTAAAGATGGTCTGCAACTGGGGCAGCACATCCGTGTAATAAGGGTTAAAATTCGCGCCTACCCAGTTTTGGTTGATGACCAGGCGGTCGGAACCAAAATAGGTTGCTTCGCAGGCGAAGTACTGTGCGTACTGGTCGGCGAAGAGGTTCTGTGCAATCTGGTAGTTAGCCTGATTGACGGTAGCGATGTCTTCCGCATGGGAGAATAAGAAGGGGATCACGGCCGGAGTGACCGTCGCGATGCTATTCTTATCGGTATTGATTTGGGCGAATTTTTTTGTACAGCCCATACTGAAGAGCAGGATGCCGGCGGCAAGTGCTGACAGTAGGCCGATATTCTTTCTGTTATGCATTCGTTTCATATTCATTACTTTTTCTCTTTTCAAATTAGAAATTAGCTTTCAGGTTGAAGCCGAGGGTTCGGGTTGAGGGGATAGCACCGTATTCTACGCCCTGGAAGACGCCGTTGCCGTTGGCGACATCCGGATCGAACCACATCTTGCGGGTACCGATCCCGGGGATATTGAGCGTGGAACTGCCGCGATACAGCCAGAACAGGTTGCGGGCGACGGCGGAGAATTTCAGGGACTTGATGATGGTGGTGTTCCTGAGGGGGATATCATAACCAAGGCTGACCTCTCTGACCCGGAAGCTGGTGGCATTGTAAGCGAAGAACTGCCCTACGCCATAGCGTTGGCCGGAGGCTGTCTGCCAGAAAGATTGTGCCGTGATCGCCGTATTCACACCATTGCCGTTGATGTCGACGCCAGGCAGGTTCAGGCCGCCTTCGCGATAAGCGAGGGTATTCTTGGTGATCCCGCTGAATGACAGGTTCATTTCAGTGCCGGAGACCATTGTACCGCCGATGCGGCCGTCGATCAGGAAGCGGAAGGAGAAGCGATGGTAGGTGAAGGTATTGGTCAGGCCGACCAGTTCGCGTGGGTTGTAGTTCCCGATCTTCCGGAGGGTGTCGCCTGTAATGTAGGTGGTCAGCGGAGCGCCGGGGGTGCTACTGCTCGAGCCTTGCAATTCATATTGTCCCTTGGAGTTCTTCAACCAGACATAGCTATACATGTCGCCGAAGCTGCCCCCTACGCGTACTTCGGGTTGGGCCGAACGTTGGTCGGCGCCGCCGAGGTCGACTATGCTAAGGTTGGGGCTGAGGGCGATGACCTTGTTGCGGTTGAGCGAGAAGTTACCCGAGAGCTCCCAGGTGAAATCCCTGGTCTTGATCGGGCTGGCGGTGATGGTGAATTCCAGGCCGTGGTTCTCGATATTACCGGCATTGATATACTGGTTCGAGTAGCCGGTAGCAACGGGCAGCGGTATCTGCAGCAGCTGGTTGTAGGTGTTGCTATGATAGTAATCGGCAGCCAGACCGATGCGGTCATGGAGGAAGTTAATTTCGAAGCCGGCTTCGTAGTTCTTGACTTTCTCGGGCTTCAGACCGGGGATGGGATAGGTCGAGCTGCGTTGGATGCTACCGTTGCCGGCGCCCTGGTCGTAGGTGAGGGTGCTTTGGAGCAGGTAAGGCGATCCCGGGTTGCCCACTTCGGCGAAGGTGCCACTGACCTTCAGGAAGGAGATGGGTTCAGGGAGGGTTACCAGGTCAGAGATCACCCCCGACAAGCCGACGGACGGGTAGCTATAACGATAAGGCTTGGGAAGCGGGGAGGCCCAGTCTTCGCGCAGGGTTCCGTCGAGGTAAACGGCGTTTTTCCAGCCGATCTTCGCGTGACCCCAGGCAGCTTCGACCAGGGATTCGCTACCAGATTGAGAGACCGCGGGGTTGGAGGCGAAGTTGAGACTGAACTTGTTGGTCACGTTCAGGCCGTTGGAACCGGCGTCTTTTTCATTGAAGGTCACATCTTGGCGGATGGTACCGACCTGGTATTCGATCTTCAGGTCCTTGGCCAGGTTATTGTGACCATCTGCCGAGAGATCGAACCAGCGTTGTTCGGATTGGAGAGCGGTAGTTGAGAAGGAGCCGCCTGCATTGGTATTCCAGAGCAGGGTACCTTGCATATATTGTTGATCCAGCTCATCGTCGGTGCGGTCGAGGTTGACCGATCCCCGGACGCTGAGCCAGGGGGTGATCGCGTATTTCAATGCCATGAATCCCGCCGCACGCTGACGATCTTCAGAAATGCTGGTGTTATTCAGCAACCAATACGGGTTCTGGTAGATGGAGTTGAGGGTGGAGGGCCAATTGGTCGGCGCCGGCACCCCAACGTTGGTGGTGTACTGGTAGTACTGGGCGTAGGCCAGCTTTTCGTTGCGAGGCATTTGATAAGCATCGAATGTCGGGCTGTTCTCTTCGCCGGTGCGGGGTTTTCCGTTGATGACCTGGTTGATGTAAGTGACTTTGGCGTCGTAGGTCAATTTTGGAAAAACCTCGCCCGAAATGTGGAAATCGAGCGTATGCCGGTTCAAGTCGTTGTTGGGCATGATGCCTTTGGCATAGTTGTTCGTGTAAGAGAAATAGGTCTGCACTTTGTCCGTACCTGCCGAGAAGCCAACCGAGTTGTTTAGGCTTACGCCGGTGTGGAAGAAGTCCTTGACGTTATTCTTTTGAGCCGTGTAAGTATCCGGTTTGTACAGATAGTCGATATAGCTCTGGCCCTGCATTTTTGCGCCCCAGCTGGCTCCGGATTGGGAGGAGTCGGTGGCAATGAGGCCGGAGTTACCCTGACCGTACTGGTTCTGGAATTGGGGCAAGGCGAAGGCACGTTCCATACCGATACCGGAGTTGACGAAGACGTCGAAGCGACCCTTGTGGCCTTTTTTGGTGGTGATGATGATAGCGCCATTACCAGCCTGGGTGCCATAGAGGGCCGCAGCCGTAGCACCACGAAGTACGGTCATCGATTCGATGTCGTCCGGGTTGAGTTCGGAGGCGCCGTCAGAAGTCTGAAGGGAGCCGAAGTCATTGCCCGCTGTGCTGAAGGTGGTGTTCAACCAGGGTACACCGTCGACAACGATCAGGGCGTTGTTATTTCCATTGATGTCGCGGTTACCGCGGAGGATGATCGAGGTACCCGAGCCGAGGCCGCCGGAACCCTGGGTTACGATCAGGTTGGCTACCTTACCGTTCAGACCGGTCATGAAGTTGTCGGTGGGCCTTACTTCGTTGATCTGGCTGATGGGAACGGTTTGGGTGGCGTAGGCAAGCGATTTCTTTTGTTGTACGATACCGAGGGCGGTGACGACGACTTCGCCCAATTGTCTGGAGTCTGTGCTAAGAGAGACTTCAACGGGTGTCCCGGCCATTGCTGTGACCTCTTTTGAGGCAAATCCGATAGAGGAGATAATGAGCGTCACTGAGGGCTGAGCTACCGTTATGGTGAAGGACCCGTCGGCACCCGCGGTGACCGTTTTGCGGAGGCCCTTGACTGTCACCGTCGCCCCTACTACGGGCTGTTTTGAAGATTCGTCGATGATCTTTCCTGTAATCGTTCGATCCTGCGCAAATGCCATATAGGCACAGGACATCAGGATCAAGAACAATAGCGATGATTGTCTTGTCATAAGCAGAGTGTTAGTTAATTTAAATAAATAAGTGCTCCCAGCAGTTTTTTTGTAATCAGTTAAATCTAAGTTTTTTTTTAGTCGGTTGTTGCGCAAACGTTTGCGAAAACGCGTTATTGCGCAATCGTTTGCGTCTTATTTGGGGTGGAAAGTGTTGCTTTACAATGCGCGATGGCGGAGTGGGGCGGGTCGTTGCGTGCGGAAGTCGGGCCTGCGGGCAGACTGCGGGGCGCCAGTGGTCCGACGGGGGCGCGCTAACGGTCCGGCGGGAAAGGTCCGACGGGATAGGCGAGCACTTTGTCCGCTATGGCTTTTAGTGCGGGGGCATTTTCCTGGAAGCGTTGGAGCAGGGTGGTCTGGTTGAAGGCGCGGACATAGTTATGGCCTTCGTAGCGGCTGCCATAATAGATGTCGCCGGACAGGTAGTCGGTGAGGAAGCGGAGGGCCTGCATGTAGAGCATGAACTCTCCGGCGTAGACGAAGGATTGTTTTTCTTCGGGGGTGAGGACCTCGAACATTTCCTGCAGGTAGCCCCGGACGATGGCTTCGAAATACTCCGGCCGGACGATTACGCGGGACATATTGCTTTCCTCTTCGGTTACGGGTGAGAGGTAAGTGCGGAACATATCGCCGACGTCGCTGATGAAATAGCCGGGCATAACGGTATCGAGGTCGATGACACAGATACCCTTGCCTTGTTTATCGAAGAGGACGTTACTTATTTTAGTGTCGTGGTGGGTGACGCGGCTTTTGAATTCGGGGTTGGTGAGGATGGCTTCGTAGGTCCTGACGAGCGGGTATTGGGCCGTGAGGAAGGTGATGAGTTCCCGGGCTTTTTGGGTGCGGTCCGGGTAGCCGTTTTTTTGGAGGGCTTCGCTAAAGGAGCGGTAGCGCAGGGAAAGGTCGTGGAAGGCGGGCAGGGTTTCGTGGAGGCATTCTGCCTGAAATCCTGAGAGCATATGGGTGAAGCCGCCGAATTGCCGGGCGGCCTCGAAAGCTTGTGCCGGGGTATGGGCGACGTCGATAGTAATAGAGTTCTCGATAAACGGGTAGAGCCGGTAGTGGCCGTTGGGGCCGGCGTCGATCATGGTTTCGCCCCTGATGGACCGGACGGGGCGGGGGAATACCGTTGACGGGTAGTGGTCAGTGAGATAGCGGCCTACCATTTCTATATTATCGGCGATGAGGGAGGGTTGAGAGAAGACCTGCCCGTTGAGTTGCTGGAGGATATAGGTGTCGCTGCCACTGCGGATGAGCCAGGTGCGGTTGATCAGTCCGCTACCGTGCGGGGTAACGGAGACATCGGTGGTGAAGCCATAGGCGGACAGGACCTGGTCGTACATGTATAAAGTTTAATGCCGTCAAACTTAAATAAGATTGGCGGGTTTATCTTGCGCAAACGGTTGCAAGAAAATCAACGTTTGGCGTGGATGATGAGTTGCCCGTTGATCACGACGTTCTGAAAAGTCTCTGGCTCAACGGGTTTTCCATTTTTTTGATCCCTGCCGAGAATCTGCATGAGGATCTCGGCGGCTTTTGCACCTTGCTGGAGTGGATATTGTTCGACGGAAGCCATGGGTGGCGTTTCCAAATAGCTGGTGATGGGGAGGTTAGCGTAGCTAACGAAGCAGATATCTTTATTGATCTTTAGTTTTTGCTGCCGGGCATATTGCATGGCGTCGAGGGCGATATAATCATTGATGGTGAGGATGGCGGTGGGTCGTGGCCGTTGGCTGAGGAGGTGTTGCATGGCCTGGAGGGTGCTTTCGCGGGTGAGGTCAGTGGAGGTGACGAGGCCGAGGTCGATCTTGAGTCGTTTTTTGATGAGGACCTGCATATAAGTCTCGGTGCGTTCCTTAGATGAGCGCATTTTTTCGGGGCCATTGAGCACGCCGATACGACGGTGTCCCTTTTCAATAAGGAATTCGATGGCTTCGCGGGTGCCGCTGTTCATGTTGGAGTAGACCTTATTGAATTCCGGCAGGGTGGGGACGCGGTCGAAGAAAACCAGTGGTATGCCGTATTTTTTGAGGGCTGCGAAGTGTTCGTAGCTGTTGGTATTGGCGCCGAGGGAGGCGATGATGCCGTCTACCCGGTTGTTTTTCATGGTAGTAATGATCTGGCGTTCGCGTTCGATGTCATCTCTGGACTGGCTGATGAGGACGCTGTATTTGTGTTGGGTGGCTACCTCTTCTATGCCGTTGATGGCTTCTGAGAAGAATTCTTCTTTTAGGTTGGGGAGGACCACGCCGATGGTGAAGGTCTTGCGTTGTTTGAAGAAAATGGCGGTCTGGTTGGGTTCGTAGTCCAGTTCGGCAGCCAGTTTTTGGACCTGCATTTTTGTGCGGAGGCCGATGCCCGGGTGGTCGTGCAGGGCCCGGGAGACGGTGGAGGGGGATACGGCGAGTCGTCGGGCTATCTCCTTGATTGTTGCGGGTTTATCTTCTTTCATATTATAAAAATACGCAGAGAATTAAAAAAATATTAAATAACAAGCCTTTTTGATGATATATTTCCGGCCGTTTACTAGCTTACCGTCTGAAATGAGCATGAATTTACCGAAACTTTCAGGGATAACCGTATTGGCGATGGGGCTGTGCCTATTTGTTTGCCCGGCTTTGGCCCAGGTGGTCGAGATCAAGGGAGCGGTTTATGACGGCACGCAGCAATATGCCATGCAGGGGGTAAGTGTGGTGAGTACCAGTGGCATCGGTGTGAAGACCGACTCGGCAGGGCGGTACAAATTGATGGTGCCTCTCTCCGACAGTATCGTTTTTTCTTATTTGGGTCGGGGGACGGCCAAATACCCGGTGAAGGATATGCCGCGTGGTTATCCGTTTGACGTGAGTCTGCAAATTACCATGGATACTTTGCCCGAGGCCCTTGTCCGGTCGCCCAATTATCGTGCGGATTCGATAGCGAACCGCCAGGAATATGAGAAGGCGTTTAATTACTCGAAGGCTACTATGCACAATATGAAGCTGGAGCGGCGTGCGGGGTTTGGGATCGGGCTGGATCTGGATGCGTTGCTCAACCCCAAGGCGAACCGGGAGATGCAGACTTTGCAAGACCGGCTGATATGGGAAGAGCAGGACAAGTATATCGAGCATCGGTGGAACAAGGCTGTTGTCAGGCGGGTGACGGGTTTGGAATCGCCGGCACTGGACACGTTCATGCGGCAATACAGGCCGAGTTATGATTTTATCGAGAGTTGCAAGACGGAATATGAGTTCTATAAGTACATCCAGGAGTGGGGAAAGTTCTTCGATGAGGACTGGCGGGTGGCCCACAACGGTAAGGCGCCTCCTGGTGTTGCCGGCGCGGGCGACGCGAATGCGGAAAACCCCAAGAAGGACCAATAGTCTATCCTACCCCAATAGTTTGTTCTACCCCAGTAGCCTGTCCTGCCTTTATTGGTCTAATTGCTAATTCGGTTGCGCATGAAAGTAGTGTTGTATTGTGCTGCTTTGGTCCTGACGGCGGTTGTCTGTCATGGTCAGCCTTTTGAGGGCGAGATCGTGTATGTGATCAGCTATACGAGCAAGTTGCCGGGTCTGAGTAGCGACCGGGTCAGGGACTTGCTGGGCGACAAGCAGGAGTATTATATCAAGGGGGCGCACTATCGGTCGGTGACCAATGGGGGCCTTGTGCAAGTGCAGGTCTATGAGCCTCGAACCAATCGGGTATACAATCAGCGGCCGGGGAATGATACGTTGTACTGGGTCGATGCGGCGGCCAATCCGGATGTGGTTGTTTCCTGGAGCATTCGCCGGAATGCGGATTCGGTTTTGGGTATTCCTTGTGATGTGCTGGAGTTGAAGACGAACAATGGGAGCGTGGCTTTTTATTATAGTGAGCGTTACCCGTTGGACAGTGCGGGTTTTAAGCGGCACCGTTTTGGGAATTGGGATTTTTTGGCTACTAAGGGCGGCGCCCTGCCGTTGAAGACGATTGTGGAGAATGGGCAGTTTCGGATGGAGAGTGTGGCGACGGAGATCAGGCCGATGGTGTTGGGGGATGCGTTTTTTGTGATTGACGAAAGGTTACCGGTGAAGAGGGGGATGTAATTTGTATTTTAGCGGTATGGATAAGCAAATCACGATCATCAATACGGTTGTGTTGTCGGACAACCGGTATATTCTTCGCAAGGTCAATTACGAATACACGGAAAAAGATGGGCGGAGGGCGATGCAGAGCAGGGAGGTCTATGACCGCGGTAATGGAGCGGTGATCCTGTTGTATAACAAGCAGGCGCGTACGGTGATCCTGACGCGGCAGTTCCGGATGCCTACCTATTTGAATGGCAATGCGACGGGGATGTTGATAGAGGCTTGTGCCGGGTTGTTGGATAAGGATAATCCGGAGGTTGCGATCCGGCGGGAGACGGAGGAGGAGACGGGGTATAAGATCGGGGTGATAGAGAAAGTATTCGAGTCGTATATGAGTCCGGGGTCGGTGACGGAGATACTTTATTTTTTTACGGCGGAGTATGAGCTTTCCATGAAGGTGGGTGATGGGGGTGGGTTGGAAGCCGAGCAGGAGGAGATCGAGGTGCTGGAGTTGTCGATCGACAGGGCGTTGGAGATGGTGAAGACGGGGGAGATCAGGGATGGGAAGACCATTATGCTATTGCAGCATGTGAGGTTGGCGGGAATACTATGATTTTTACCTATATTTATTGAAAGCCAACTGATATGAGAACCATTTCGATCTGCCTGCTATTTTTGTCACTTTCTTTTTGCGGTTTTGCGCAGCCGTTGCCTTCGGTGGCCATTGATAGTTTGGTGGAGCGGACGCTGCGGACGTTTGATGTTCCGGGGATCGCCGTTTGCGTGATCAAGGACGGCAAGGTCGTTCATATGAAGGGGTATGGGGTGCGGTCGCTGGACACGAGGCAGCCTGTGGATGAGCATACGCTTTTTGGCATCGCTTCCAACAGCAAGGCCTTTACTACTGCCGCGCTGGGCATGTTGGTGGATGAGGGCAAATTGAACTGGGACGATAAGGTCAGGAAATATATTCCTGAGTTCAAGCTGTTCGATCCATGGGTGACAGAAGAGTTCACCATACGCGACCTGCTGTGTCACCGCAGCGGGATGGGGCTTGGAGCCGGGGATCTCATGTTCTTTCCCGACAGCAGTGATTTCACCATTACGGATATTCTTCACAACCTGCAATTCCTGAAGCCTGTCACGAGTTTTCGTTCACAGTATGCTTATGACAACAACTTATATATAGTAGCGGGTGAGGTGGTTGCCCGGGTGAGCGGCATGAGCTGGGAGGATTTTATAGAGAAGCGGATCATGGCGCCTTTGGCCATGACGCAAAGTGCGGCCAGCTATGACCGATTGCGGGACAGCGGCGATGTGATCGACGGCCATGCGCCGGTAGATGGAAAGGTACGGGTCATAGCCCGAAGCCGGAGTAAGGTAGACCATGCTGCCGGAGGCATTTATTCCAATATTGCCGATTTGAGTAAGTGGGTGCTATTGCATTTGCAAGGCGGCAAATATGGTCCTGACAGTACCCGGCTTTTTAGTGAGGCGGTGTTTCACGAGCGGTGGGCGCCGCAAACTATCCTTCCTGTCGGCGGTCCGGGAACGTATAACACCCACTTTGCCGCTTATGCGCTGGGTTTTGGCGTAAGCGATGCACATGGTTATAAGCAGGTGGGTCATACGGGTGGTCTGGAGGGGATGGTCACGCAGATCACGATGATCCCTGAATTGGGTCTGGGTATTATCGTTTTGACCAATCAGCAGGAGGGTCTTGCTTTCCAGTCGATAACCAATCAGATCAAGGACGGTTATTTTGGGATGACGGGTACGGACAGGGTCACGCAATATGCGGCGATACGCAAGAAGCAATTGGAGGGTGCGAAGCAACTCACGGATTCCATCTGGGCTGAAGTCAACCAATTCCAGGCGAAACAGGCTGCGGTTGGTAGACGCGGGGCGGCGGGTGTGGCCGGAAGCCGTCGGGGTGCGGTAGGTGCCGCGGTGCAACCCGATTGGTCGATGTATCTGGGAAAATACAAGGACGCCTGGCTGGGGGAGGTCGTGATCTCGGTGAAGAATGGCAAAATCTGGTTTGACAGTAAGCGGTCGCCGAAGCTGACCGGGGAGATGTTGCCCTATAAGGGGAATTCATTTGTGGTGAAGTGGAATGACCGGAGCATGGATGCGGATGCGTATGTGATCTTTAGTCTTGACGAACGGGGATTGGCGTCGGGGATAACGATGAAACCTATCTCGCCGCTGACGGACTTTAGTTATGATTTTCAGGATCTGAGTTTTCAAAAAGAAAAATAATTTGACTATGCGGATGATCTTTTCACGCCTGGTGCTGGCGGCGGCGTTTTCTGTTGGATTGCGTGCCGGAGCCCAGAGCTATCTTGCGCTTCATGAGAAGGCCATTGTGGTGGATACGCACAATGACATATTGAGTGAGGTTGTGTCAAAGGGATATGACATTGGGACGGACCTCAAGGGGAAGACCATGTCTGATCTGGCCCGGTTTAAGAAGGGGGGTGTCGATGTGCAGGTATTCTCAATTTTTTGTGATGACGGGTTTGGGGTAGGGAGTGCTTTTCGTCAGGCCAATAGGGAGATCGACAGCCTCTATGCGATTGCGGGGCGTAATCCGGGCAAGATGGAGATGGTGACTTCCGTGGCGGGGATCATGACGGCGGTGAAGCATCACAAGCTGGCGGCCATGATGGGTGTCGAAGGGGGGCATATGATCGAGGACAATATGGATTACCTGGACAGTTTTTACCGTCGGGGTGTAAGGTATATGACGCTGACCTGGAACAATAGTACGCCCTGGGCAACCAGCGCCTTTGAGGAGTCGACGCATGCTTTTACGGTGACGCCGTATGGATTGACGGAGCGGGGGAAGGCGATCGTCCGGCGGATGAATGCGTTGGGGATGCTGGTGGATCTTAGTCATGTGGGGGAGCAAACTTTTTGGGATGCGATCCATACGACGAGCAAACCGGTGATCTGCAGTCATAGCAGTGTTTATGCGCTCTGTCCGGTGTTCCGAAATCTGAAGGATGACCAGATAAAAGCGATCGGCGCCAATGGCGGGGTCATCCAGGTTAACTTTTATTCGGGTTTTCTGGACAGCAACTATGCGCCGCGGGTGAATCGTTTCCTATCGCGGCACAAGGCGGAGTTGGACAGTATGAATGCGGTGAAGGCGCCGCAATATGCGATCAATGAGTATATGTCGAAAAAATATCCGCAGGAGGCCGACTCGTTACGGGCGCCGCTTTCGCTGTTGTTGGACCATATTGACTATATGGTCAGGTTGATTGGGACCGATCATGTGGGGCTGGGCTCGGATTTTGATGGGATCGAATCGCCGCCCCGGCAGCTGGATGATGTGACGACTTATCCGATCATTACCAGGGAGCTGTTGAAGCGGGGGTATAAGCCGGCTGATGTCGAGAAGATCCTTGGGGGGAATTTTATCCGGGTGTTGAAAGCGAATGAGGTAGGGGTGGGAGCCGCGGCGATGAAGTGAGTATATGAGCAGCAAAAAAATATGGGCGATAGCCAATATCGCGGGGTTGGCGGTGACCATCGTCGTCAGTTACCTGAGCAGCACGGGCTTTTTCAATGGGCAGACGATGGCGACGATGTCGGCAAAGTATCCCACGCTGGTCACGCCGGCGCCCTATGCTTTTGGCATTTGGGGGCTTATTTATCTATCGTTGATCGGTTTCGTCATTTACGGCGCCCGGATAAGTTTTCGGGAGCCGGCCTCCGATGATCCGGCTGTCCGGGTGGGGGGTTGGTTTGTTGTTACCTGTGTCGTGAATTGTGGATGGGTGGTGGCCTGGCTCTATGACTATACTGCATTATCGCTGGCCCTGATGCTGCTGTTGTTGTACTCCCTTTTTCGTATCGTGGTGTTGACGGATATGGAGCTCACCGATCCGCCGTTGCGGGTCATTGCCTTTGTGTGGTGGCCTTTTTGTTATTATACGGGATGGATCATGGTGGCATTGCTGGCGAATCTATCGGCATTTTTCGTAAAGCTGGGCAAGCCGTTTTTTGTGGTGAATGAGGCCCGATGGACAGTCGGGATGCTGTTCGTTGCGGGCCTGGCCTACCTTGTGTTGACCTGGAAGCGGAACATGCGGGAGTGTGCGCTGGTAGGCGTTTGGGCGCTCGTTGCCATTGCCGTTGCCGACTGGCATCGTGTTCCCATTGTGGCCAAGGATGCGTTGGTCATCGCGTGGATGTTGTTTGTGAGCAGTGCGTACCACGGGTGGCGCAACCGGGCTCTCGGTCCTTTTAGAAAAAGGTGAATCATTCACCTATTCGCTTCGCAGGGCATCGACGGGGTTGGCGCGGGCTGCTTTGACAGTTCGTAAGCCGAGTACGGTGAAGGCGATAAGGAGCAGTATGGAGCCGCCGGCGACGAAGATCCACCAGCTCAGGGTGGTTTTATAGGCAAATCTCTCCAACCATTTATTGCTGGCCCACCAGGCGATCGGCATGGCTATAGCGATGGCTATGGCGATGGGTTTTAGGAAATCCTTTGATAGGAGCGTAACGATCTGGGTGACGGAGGCGCCCATTACCTTGCGGATGCCGATCTCTTTGGCGCGTTGGGCGGCCTGGGCGGTGGTGAGGTTGACGAAGTTGATGCAGGCCAACAGGAGGAGGAAGGCGGCTACGGCTGCGAGGCCATAGAGGGTGGGTTTATGTCCGGAGCGGCCTTCGTCGAATCCACCGTAGTAGGTATCGAAGTGAAAATCGCGCAGGGGTTCCAGCAGGATGGTCGTGTGATCGCCGAATCTTGGATCCTCATATTTCCGCAGGAGTTTTGTCAACAGGGGGCTGAGGCTGGCGGCAGTGGCGCCGGGGGTGAGACGGACGAAGAGCTGATCGGTGGTCAGGATCATAAACCAGTCCTGGAAGTAATTCTGTTTCAGGGGGCCGGTCATCAAGGTGGCGCGGGACAGGAAGGTGCCGAAATAGAAATCGGTATTTTCTTTTATGTCTTTTAGGATGCCGGTGATGGTTGCCTGGAGGGTGTCGTTCAACAGGAGTGTTTTACCGACGATGTCGTTGTACCCCAGCCTGGGAAAATAGCGATGCGCGTTCTTTTCGGTGAGGACGACCTGGTAGGGCTGGCTGAGGGCGGTGGCGGGGGAGCCTAGCAGCCAGGTATAGCCGAGGAGGTCCAGGAGGCGGGCGTCGGTGGCGGCGAAGTCATTTTGGTCTTTGAGGATTGTTGGCTGGGCGGCGTTTGGATAGGGGATGGCAATTTTGAGTGGGTCATCGTTGGGAAGCGGGTCCATGGTGTGGATGGGCGCTACGAGCTCGACGCCTGCTATTTCTTTTTGAATGACTGCTGCCATGGGAACGGGGACGACGGTCTGGTAGCCGGTTTTTCCGTCTTCGGTGTTCTCCCCGACTACCCGGTAGATGCGGTCGCGACTGGGTTCGAATTTATCGAAATTAAGGTCATGCCAGACGAGGAGGAAGATGACGAGTGAGGCGCTGATGCCGATCGAGAGACCGAGGATATTGATGAGGGAGAATGTTTTGTTGCGCCAGAAGATGCGGAGGGCGACGAGGAAATAGTTTTTTAGCATGGAAGGTTTATTTGAGCGGCCGGCCTGTTGGGCCGGCCGCATTTTTTATTCTGAACGAAGGCTGTTGACGGGATTGGCTGTGGCGGCCTTTAGGGTCCGGAGGCCGAGTATGACGAGGGCTACGAATAAGAGGGCGGCTGCGCCGGCGATGAAGACCCACCAGCTGAGGGTTGTCTTATAGACGAAGTTCTCGAGCCATTTTTGTCCACCCCACCAGGCGATTGGCAGGGCGATAACGACGGCGATGGCGATGAGCTTTACAAAATCCTTTGAGAGGAGCGTGACGATCTGGAGGACTGAGGCGCCGATGACCTTGCGGATACCGATCTCCTTTGTGCGTTGGTTGGTGATATAGATGACGAGGCCGAGGAGACCGAGGCAACTGATAAAGATGGTGAGGCCGGTAGCCCAGAGGAGAAGCCTGGAAATATTTTTTTCCGCGGTATAGAATTTAGCGATGGTGTCGTCGACGAAATGGTATTCGTAGTCATCGTTGGGGTACGTGGAGTGGAAAGCTTTTTCTATCGCGGCAAGCGTGGCGGTCCAATTGCTGCCGTCTGCGTTGCGCGGTTGCAGGGCGATATTGAAAACGTCTGCGCGTGCCGTGCCATTTGCGATCACGAGGGGTTTTATGGGTTCCCGAAGGGAACGGGGGTGGAAGTCGGCTACGACGCCCAGGATCATGCGGTTGGTATCCCATTTGATCTGTTTGCCTATGACGGCGCGAGGATCCTGGTAGCCCAGGAGGTGCAGATAGTTTTCGTTTATGACTACCGCGGTAGTGGTATCGCTCTGAGGTGCGCTTGTGCCGGCGAGGAGGCGTAATGCATACATGCGGAAATAGTTGCTATCGGCCAATTTCACCTGGATGTTGTCCTTGATCTCTTTTTTACCATCGTTAAAGGTCATGGTGCTTGACCACGTACCATTGCTCGAGGGCGGGTTGCTGGAGATGCTGACCATTGCGACTCCCGGGATGGCTTTTAATTTGTCGAGGAGGACGGGTTTCTTATTTCTGGCTTCCTTGTGGTAGTCGGTGCGGAAATAGACGATGGCGTCTTTTTTGAATCCGAGATCCTTGTTGACGGCGAAGCTGATCTGTTTGGCTACCAGCAGCGTGCCGATGATGAAGACCTGGGCGATGACGAACTGGAAGACCGTGAGTGATTTGCGGAGCCAGGCCGATCGGTTATTGCCGGCATTCGAATAGACCTGGTTCTTGAGGACCAGGATGGGTTTGAATCCGGAGAGCACGAGGGCGGGATAGATGCCGGAGATCAGGGCGACAGCGACAACCAGGATGATCAGGAATCCGATGATGCCGGGCTGACGGAGCAGGTTGAAGTGGAAATCCCCGGGGATGAAGTCGGAGAATACCTTCAGCAGGAAAGGGGTCAGGATGATCGAGAGGATCGTGGCCATGCTGGTGAGTACGAAAGTCTCGGCGAGGAACTGGATCATTAATTGCCGGCGTTGGCTGCCGAGTGTTTTTCTTATCCCGATCTCTTTTGCGCGTTGGGAGGCCTGGGCGGTAGTAAGGTTGATAAAGTTGATGCAGGCCAGCAGCAGGAGGAAGGCGGCTACGGCCAGGAGGCCATAGAGTGTGGGTTTATGCGCCTGGCGGCTTTCGTCGAAGACCCCGTAGTCAAGGTTGAAGTGCAGATCAGACAGGGGCTGGAGGTGGACGATCGTTTCATTGCCAGAGCCTGGTTCGGGTTTCCAGTGCTCCAATTGGAACTTTGTGAGTTGGGCGTCGATGGATGCGGGTTTTGCCTGGGGAGTCAATTCGACAAAGAGTTGGTCGGCGGAGTTGACGTAGCCCCATTTTCCAAAACCTTCGGGTTGCATGCGGGCCGTATAATAGGTGGGGCGGGAGAGGAAGGCGCCGAAATAAAATTCTGTGTTACCGGGGAGATCCTTTACGATGCCACTGATGGTTGCGTGGATCGTATCGTCGAGGATGATGGGTTTGCCGAGGATATCGGCGTATGGAAGCCCTGCATAATAAAGTTTGGCATTTTTCTCGGTGAGGACGACCTGGTAGGGCTGGGCAACGGCGGTTGACGGCGAGCCGGCGAGCCAGGTATAACCGAGCATGTTAAAATAGTTGGCGTCGGCGGCGAGGAGGTCCTTCTGTTTGTGGAGGGAGAGTGGATGGTTGGGGTCCGGGTAGGGTATGGTGACCCGGGTGTTATCGAGGGTTCGGATTGGGACCACCATTACTGTGCCGGTGACGCTTTTTTTGATGGCGTCTGCCCAGGGTTCGGACAGGCAGCCATTATGCCCGGTGTTCTTTGGGCCCTTGTAGTCGACCACGACGCGATAGATGCGGGAGCCATCCTTTTCGAATTTATCGAAGGAGAAATCATACTGAACGAGGAGAAAGATGACCAGGGAGGCGCTGATGCCGATCGAGAGCCCGAGGATGTTGATGAAAGAGAAGGTCTTGTTGCGCCAGAAGTTGCGGAGGGCGACGCGGAAATAGTTTTTTAGCATAGACAGGTTTTTGAGACGCAGTAAAATACGAAAAGTTATGTATCCTAGGAAATTTTTCCTATACCCTTCGAAAAAATGGCTGCCCCAAAAAAATGACCCGGAAGCTAAGCTCCCGGGTCTGACTCTCTATGATTGTGACTTTGTTAATCAGCGTACGTCGACGTTGAAGTCCACGCCTGCGGGCGGTGGCGTATGACGTCTATCGTACCAGCCTCTTGTATGGTGGTGATATTGGTTATAATAATGTGTTTCGTAGCAGCTCGTCAATGCCATGGCGGTTATGGCGACGAAGAGGAGCATGCTGATCTTGTTCTTGACGGTATATTTCATGTTGATGGTTTATGCTTACGTGTTCATAAACCCTGCCAGGCTGTAAGCGGCTGTAGGACAGGGGGTTTTATGGCAAATATGTCGAAAAATGTAGATATTTCTCCACAAAGTAAAAATGCCACCAAAGTGGTATAGTTTGATAATTGTGGTGCGCTTACCTTTGTATTGTCCGTTGCTGACCTATTGATCAACGTATTCCAAGTTATACGGACGGTTTTCACTTTCAGCCATCGGCGGTTCCCTGAGAAGGGGCCGCCTTTCGCTTTTTTTGGGGTAATCATTATTTAACCGGGGGATGTTTTTTCCGAGCTTATTGCTTAGCGTTTCGCTGTGGCCGGTGGGTCGGGCAGTGCATCCAGCAGGGCCATCGTGGCCCAGTTAGAGGCGGCGGCAGAGATAAATTGATCTTCATCGTGCGGCGGGAAACCGGTGTCGAAATGGGGTTGGATGGGGTAGGCTCTTGTTTGCACGATCCAGGCGCCTGTGGTGTCTTGTGTTTTCAGGAGCCAGGCGAGGCCTTTTTGGTAGGCTTCGTCAGTTGGTTTGCCTGTTTTGCTTTCGGCGAGGGCGTAGAGGGCCTGGCCGGTGGCATAGGCGTCGCCGCGCATAGTGGTCAGCTGCGACCAACTGCCGTCGGGGTGTTGGAGTTGAAGGAGGCGGTTAACGATTGCCGTCCTTTCTTCTGGTGCTGCGTCGCACCAGGTCAGGCCGAGGAGCTGGAAGGCGACCTCCTGTTGAACTTCACTATGATAATTATTGAGCCAGTTGCGGGTTTTAGCGACTTCCTGATTGACGAGGGCGGCTTTCGTTGGCGCAGCGTATAGCCGGATGGCGCGGATGCAAAGGGCTGCCAGGTGTGCTTCGCCGCCTTCCTGGGGTGGACGGCCGTATTCTGCCACGAAGCTGCCATCGGATTGCTGTTGATGGATCAGGTAGTCGATTGTCATTTCGGTCGTATTGTCCGGGGCGTATTGGTCGGCGTGCAATGCGATCAGCGCGTATGCAGGGGGAAATTTTGCGGGTAGGAAATCGGCCGGATGGTTCATGTTGCAGACAAACTTTAGGGCGAGCACGGTGGAATGTGAGCGCTCGGTCCTGAAGGTATCTGTGAATGGGATGCCTTTTTGCCGGCATTGGTCTTCTGCCAGGGCGGTCAGGAGGTTATGGTGGCAGGAAACGCAATGCCGCGGGCTGCGGGCGATGAATTTGTGGCCGCTGACCTGGAGGAGGGAAAGGCTCTTTGTTGCGGCGTTGAGGATATCTTTTTCGGCTATGGGTGCTGTTGTTTTTATCCAGCCGATGGCTGCGGCCATCAAGATGAGCAACGAGATGAGGTGGGGTTTCATATGCAATGATTTAGTGTTTTAGCAATTGGGCGGAAGCGGTGTTGCCTTTTTTGGATGCCATGGTATAGGCGTCGTCTCCGTTCTTGTCTTTTACATGCGGATTGGCGCCGTGGTCGAGCAGGGCTTTGGTCAGGGCGGGGTGGTCGGTTTCCGCGAGTTCCAGGTACATGAGGGCGGTGTAGCCTGTTGCGCTTCGCGCGTTGACGTTGGCTCCGTGGTCGAGCAGATAGTAGAAGGATCTTTCGTCGTCGGCGACGGTGGTCAACATGAGGGGCGTCATGCCGCGTAAATTGGGGAGTACGGCTTTAGGCAGTGCGACATTGACATTTGCGCCGTTGTCGATCAGCATTTTTATAGTAGAGAAGGTGCGAAAGGTCGTGGCGGAATTCAAGGGGTAGTCGCCATAGAAGACGGTGTCGTTTGGCAGGAATCCATAACGAAGCAGGAGGCCTGTGAGGGCGGTATCGCCGGTAGCCGCGGCCATGTAGAGCAGTGAGTTGTCGGGGGCGGCTTTTTTTGGATCGGAGCCGTGGGCGACGAGGTCCCGGAAGAGGCCGGTGGTACCGGGGAAGTTGACCAGTTTTACGAGGGGGCTGTAATGATCTTTTGAGAGCAGGCTGGGGTCGGCGCCGTGCTGTAGCAGCAATTCGGTTCTGGCGCTGTCGGGTATGGCGAGCCAGAGGGCTGTGAGGCTGTCGGCGTCGGCGTAGTTAACATTTGCTCCCTGGTCGATGAGGTGGCGCATGTCGTCGAGGCTGCCGGTGAGGGTGGCGGTCATGAGGGGGGAGAAGCCGCCGCCGGTGGTGTCGTGCGGTGTCTGGGCTAAGGATAGCAGGGGCATGAGCCCGCATATGAATAATTTGGGCAGGTGTAGCATGGCGGTGTTTTCCTAAAGTTAGGGTAATTGCGGGCCGGTGGCCGGAGAATGATCGACGAACGATGCTAAATAATCGATCAATATTCGTCGGTCAGGGCGAAGGTGGGTTTACGGTACATCCATTGCCCGCTGGTAAAGTCGGGGAAGGCGACGGTTTGGTTACCCAGTTCTATCGATTGTTCGCTGAGCGGGGTGATGGCGCTCCATGCCGCGGCGTCGTAGACGTCCTGTGGTGTCGGGGTTTTGCGTTTGATGGATTCGATAAAGGCGTGGACGACGAAGAAGTCCATGCCGCCGTGGCCTGCGCCTTCGGCTTCGCTGTTCCAGCGTTTCCAGATTGGGTGGTCGTATTTGTCAAGCCAGGTTTTCGCCTGGTCCCATTCATCGTTTTTTGACTGTCCTTCGACATAGATGCCGTTGGCAACATCCATCCATAAACCGTTAGTGCCCTGGACACGGAAGCCGAGGGAGTAAGGGCGGGGCAGGTTGGTATCGTGCTGGAGCAATATGGTTTCGCCATTTGCGCAATTGATAGACGTAGTGACCACGTCGCCCAGTTTGAAGCGGACCTTGGCGCTGGGGTGGCTTTCGCCGCAATGTTTGACGACATAATCATGGAGGCCGCGGGATTTCGTGGAGAAGGAGCAGAGACTTGTAAACGTATTGCCGCGGTTGATATCGATATAGTGCGCCAATGGTCCGATGCCGTGCGTGGGATAGAGATCGCCGTTACGCCGGACGGAATGTTCGGTGCGCCATTTGGCTTCGGAGAAGGCTTTTTCGCCGAATTCGCAACCTGTGCCGCCGTCGGTTTTCCCGTTGTTGAATTTTATACCCTGCAGGTTATGCTGGTAACCGCCCTGCAAGTGGATCAGTTCCCCGAACAATCCCTGTCTTACCATATTCAGTACTGCCATGACGTCGCGCCGATAGCAGACGTTCTCGAGCATCATTACGTTTGCGCCGTGGTGTTCCGCGGCTTTGACGACATCCCAATGATCCTGGAGGGTGATGCCGAGGATGACTTCGGTCGCCACGTATTTTACGCCGGCTTCGATGGCGCCGATGATCATGGGGTTATGCCATTCCCAGGGCGTGGCGATAAGGACGCCGTCGAGTTGTTGTTCCTTTTTGAGGAGGTCCTGCCAGGCATAGGGGCTTCCGGTGTAGACCTGGGGCTGTTTCTTGCCGCTTTTGGCGATGGCGCTTTTGGCGCTGGACAGCATATAGTCGTCGATGTCGCAGATGGCAACGACGTCTACGTCATCGCGGCGGAGGAGCAGACCTAAATGACTTTGGCCGCGGAGGCCTGTGCCGATGATGGCGAGGCGGACCTTTGGGGCTGCCTTTCTATTTCGTGTGGCGGCGAGGAGTTGCGTGGAAGGTGTGGCGGCGAGAGCCAGTGCGGAGAGGGTGCCGGAGCGGAGGAAGTCCTTTCTGTGCATGGGGCGATGTTTTGCCAAACTTACGGGATCGTTTGGGTATTTGGGGCGCAAACGATTGTCCTAAAATACGGACATGGGCTGTATCGAAAACGGACAAGGTTCCGGCAGCGGTGTGGGGGCAAAATTTTGATTGCCAGCCGTTTAAAGCACCGGCATCATTCTGGCAGATTTTTTTGCATGCTAAAAAATTACCTTGTCATCGCCTGGCGCAACCTGCTCAAGAACCGAACTCATTCCTTTATCAATATTTCCGGTCTGGCCATTGGGATGATGGTGGCTTTGCTGATCGGGCTTTGGATCTGGGATGAATTGTCGTTCAACACCTACGATGTCCATTATAAGCGGGTGGCGCAGGTGATGCAGAACTCGACGTCAAGCGGGGTTACGCGCACGCAGCGGATTTTTCCGGCGCCGCTGGGGGACGAGTTGCGGAATGTTTATGGCGACAACTTCAAGCGGGTGGTGATGGAGTCCTGGTCCTGGTCGCATATCTTGTCGACGGGGGACAAAAACCTGCTGCAAGGCGGCGTCTATATGGAGGAGGAGGGCCCCGAGCTTTTTGGATTGACGATGGTGGCCGGATCGAAAGACGCGCTGAAGGATCCAGCCGCGATTTTGTTGTCGCGGTCGCTGGCGAAGGCCATGTTTGGGGATGTGGATGCGATGGGGAAGACGATCAAGATGGACGATACCGCGAACTACCGTGTAGCTGGTGTATATGATGATCCCCCGATGAATTCGACGATTGCCCAGAGGGACATCCATTTTATCGCGCCCTGGAAGCGTTATCTCGGCAAAGCTGACCTGGCCAACTGGTTTGATAACTCCTATCAGATCTTTGTAGAACTGGCGGATGGTGCTGATGAGGCGACGGTCTCGGCGAAAATAAAGGATGCCAAAAAGAAGCATGTCGGCGATGACGGTGTGCGCACTAAGCCGGCGTTATTTCTGCATCCGATGAGCAAATGGCATCTTTATTCCGAGTTCAAAGAGGGAGTAGTGGCGGGTGGGCAAATCCAATATGTGTGGTTGTTTGGCACTATTGGCGTGTTTGTGTTGTTGCTGGCCTGCATCAATTTTATGAACCTAAGCACGGCGCGGAGTGAGAAGCGGGCGAAGGAAGTGGGGATACGGAAGACGGTTGGGTCGTTGAGGGGCCAATTGATCAGTCAATTCTTTTGTGAGAGTATAGTGGTCGCTTTGCTGGCGTTTACGTTCTCGCTGGTATTGGCCGGACTGTTGTTGTCGTGGTTTAATGAAGTGGCGGGTAAGGATGTCGCGATGCCCTGGGGCAGTCCGGCGTTTTGGGCGGCGGGGTTCGTTTTCAGTGTGGTTACGGGCGTAATTGCGGGGAGTTATCCTGCGTTGTATCTTTCTTCCTTTCGGCCGATCAAGGTGCTTAAGGGGACGTTTAAGGCGGGGCGTTTTGCTGCTGTTCCGCGCAGGGTACTTGTGGTGTTGCAATTTTCGGTATCGGTGATCCTGATCGTGGGGACGGTTGTCGTTTTCCGGCAGATCCAGTATGCGAAGAACCGGCCAGTGGGATATAACCGGGAGGGATTGGTGAATTTGCGCATGGTCACTGACGATATACCCAATCATTTTAGCGCGATACAGGATGAACTGATCAAGTCGGGTGCTGTGGCGTCCATAGCGGAGTCTTCCAGTCCTGCGACGAATGTGAACCACAATACTTTTGGGCTTAAGTGGCGGGGCAAGGACCCCGCGATGGCGGATGATCTTGCCAATTTCAATGTTTCGCCTGAATATGGCAAGACAATGGGTTGGGAATTTGTGCAGGGCCGCGATTTTTCGGCTCAACTGGCCACTGATTCCGCGGCGATGATCCTGAACGAGACTGCGGTAAAATATATGAATTTTACACATCCCCTTGGGGAGGTTATCGACATGTATGGCACGAAGTACACGGTCGTAGGGGTGATCAGGGATGTGATAGCGGATGATCCTTTTGAGCCGGTGAAGCAGGCCATTTATCATATTACCGGCAACCAAAATCAATATTTGAATATCAGGATAGCCCCCGGCGTTAGCACGCATGCCGCGATGGCCAAGATCGAGTCGGTTTGTAAGCGATATGCGCCGTCGCTGCCTCTTGACTACAGGTTCATTGATGAGGAATATGACAAGAAGTTCGCAGCCGAGGAGCGGGTGGGGAAGCTGGCGGGGGTTTTTGCGGTGCTGGCGGTGTTTATCAGCTGTCTGGGTCTTTTTGGGATGGCGTCGTTCATGGCGGAGCAGCGGATCAAGGAGATCGGTGTGCGGAAGGTGTTGGGGGCGTCGGTGGTCGACCTGTGGGCATTGTTGAGCAAGGATTTTTTGGGGTTGGTGTCGATCGCGCTGGTGATCGCTTTGCCGTTGGCGGGGTATTTTATGGGGCACTGGCTGGAGCATTATCCTTATCGGACGACGATCGCCTGGTGGATCTTTGCGGCGGCGGGCGCGGGGGCCTTGCTGATCGCCTTGTTGACAGTGAGTTTTCAGAGCATTAAAGCCGCATTGGCGAATCCTGTTAAAAGTTTAAGAACCGAATAACCATGATAAAAAATCACTTTTTGATTGCCTGGCGCGGGCTGCGCAGGGGACGGATGCATTCCGTAATCAATATTGCGGGTCTGGCAGCGGGGATGGCTGTGACGACGCTGATCGGGTTGTGGATCTGGGATGAGTTGTCTTTTGATCACTATCATGAGCACTATGATCATATCGCGAAGGTGATGATCAGGGAGACGGTAAATGGGAACGTGCGTGTGGGCGACGTGATCGCTTTGCCGATGGAGGCGGCGATGAACCAACGGTATGGGTCTGACTTCAAGCATATCGTGATGTCGTCGTGGAATGATGGGCATATCCTGTCGATCGGGGACAAGCATGTTTCCTATCCCGGAGTATTTATCGGTTCGGGGGCGCCGGACATGTTGTCACTGCGCATGGTGCGAGGAAGTCACGATGGGCTGAAGGGGCCTTCGTCGCTTTTGTTGAGCGAGACGGTTGCCAAGGCTTTGTTTGGTGAGGTTGACCCGGTGGGCAAGACGATCATGCTGGACAATAAGGTGGGGTTTGCGGTGGCCGGGGTTTATGCGGATATGCCTTTGAACAGCAGCTTTCATGACGTTGCGTTTATGGCGCCCTGGGATTTTTTTGTGCATGCGCAGGACTGGATAGGACGCGACCCGGCGGACTGGGATGATGCTTCTTTGTTCATGTATGTGCAGACGGCCGATCAGGCGGATCTGGCGACTGTTTCGCGGAAGGTCAGGAATATCGTGTTGGACAATGCGGGACCGAAACATGCGGCATTCAAGCCGGAGGTGTTCCTGCAGCCGATGAGCCGGTGGCATTTGTGGTCACAATTCAAAAATGGTATAGAGACAGGCGGGGCCATCGAATACGTGTGGCTGTTTGGGATCATCGGGTCTTTTGTGTTGCTGTTGGCCTGTATCAATTTTATGAACCTTTCGACCGCGCGGAGCGAGAAGCGGGCCAGGGAGGTGGGCATCCGGAAGGCTGTCGGGTCTTTGAGGGGACAGCTGATCGCGCAGTTCTTTGTGGAGTCGCTGCTTTATTCCGGATTGGCTTTTGCGTGTTCGCTGGTCGTGGTGTGGCTGGTTTTGCCGGCTTTTAATGTGTTGGCGGGGAAGGAGATGGTGATGTTGTGGGATAAGCCGATGTTTTGGGTGTTGGGTCTTGGATTTACCGTCTTAACGGGTTTGATAGCGGGAAGTTATCCGGCGTTTTATCTGAGCGCCTTCCGGCCGGTGAAAGTAATGAAAGGTGTTTTTAAGGCCGGACGTTTTGCGGCTATGCCCCGGCGTGTGTTGGTTGTTTTGCAATTTGCGGTGTCGGTGGTGCTGATCATCGGGACGGTGGTCGTTTTCCGGCAGATACAATATGCGAAGGACCGGCCCGTGGGCTATAACAGGGACGGGCTTGTCGTGATCGAAACCGCGACGACTGATCTGCATGATCATTTTGATGCGGTGAAGACGGATCTGCTGCAATCCGGGAAGGTGGTCGGGATCGCTGAGTCGTCGAGTCCGACGACGGGGTTAAACAATGAACGGGGGGATGTCAGTTGGGTGGGAAAGGACCCCAAGATGGTCCCGGATTTTGGGATCGTGGGGGTGTCGACCGATTATGGGTGGACGGTGGGCTGGCAATTTGTGACGGGGCGGGATTTTTTGGATCGGAAGACGGATTCCGATGCGATCATTTTGAATGAGGCGGCGGTGCGGTATATGGGTTTGCGGGATCCGGTGGGGCAGATGGTGCGTGTGGGCAAATGGGATCTGCGGGTGGTGGGTGTGATCAAGGACATGGTTGTGGGGTCGCCTTATCAGGATGTGAAACAGACGATCTTCCGGCTTGGGAACAGGGCCTTTGAGTACGTGAATATCCGGATCGACCCGAGGGTAAGCGCGCATGACGGGATCGCTGCTATCGGGGCGGTGTGTAAGACCTATTCTCCGGCTGTGCCTTTTAGTTATAAATTTGTGGATGATGAGTATGCGAAGAAGTTCATGAGTGAAGAGCGGGTGGGGCAGCTGGCGCGGTGTTTTGCGGTGCTGGCGGTGTTTATTAGTTGTCTGGGGCTTTTTGGGATGGCCAGTTTTATGGCTGAGCAGCGGGTGAAGGAGATCGGCGTGAGGAAGGTGCTTGGGGCTTCGGTTGTGCGGTTGTGGGGTTTGCTGAGCCGGGAGTTTGTGGTGTTGGTGCTGTTGTCGTTGTTGATCGCGATGCCGCTGGGGTATTATTTTATGTATAATTGGTTACAGCATTATCCTTATCGGGTGGGGATGCCGTGGTGGATCTTCGCGGGGGCGGGGGTAGCGGCGATCGTGGTGACGCTGGCGACCGTCAGTTATCAGGGGATCAAGGCGGCGATGATGAATCCGGTCAATAGTTTGCGGAGTGAGTAGCATAATCTGACGAGCGAGTAGCTTCCCGGTAGGCGCCGGGGGTGAGGCCTTCTGCTTTTTTGAAGGCGCGGACAAAATAGTTCAGGTCGTTGAAGCCGCATTGGAAGCTGATTTGGCTGAGGGTGTTCTTTTCGTCGGCGAGGAGTTGGCGGGCCAGGCGGATGCGTTCGCGGGTGATGTACTCCAGTGGGGTGATACCAAACTGTTCCCTAAACCATTTGAAGAAGCTATTCCGGCTGAGATAGGCTTTTCGGCTTAGCGTATCCACGGGGATGCGTTCGGTGAGGTGTTCCTGGATATATTGGAGTACGAAGTGAAGACGACTGCTGTTGCTGTCGTGACTCGCGCCGTCGGACTGGATCTGGAGGTGTTGGCTTTGGAGGATGCGGATGAGGAGTTCTTTCAGGCTAAGGTCGGCATAGATGTTCTTGGCGCCTTGGTCGCCGGTGCAGATGCGGATGAGTTTATTGATGAGGGCGCTGAGGTCTGTATCGTTGTTGAAATGGTATTGGTCGAAGTGGAGGATCCAGTCGTTCTTTTCGTCTTCGGTGCTATTGTAATATTCGTTCAGGTAATGAAGGGTGTCGTTTATATAGTGGTTGTCGACTGCCAATGCGATGCATTGGGTGGGTGTATCGGGGCCGGCGTCGGGGAAGTCGATGACCATGGTCTCATTAGCGGGGACGATGACGGTCTCGCCGGGCAGGTAGTCAAATGCGGGGCGGTCTCCGAGGTGCATGATCTTTTTGCCGCGGACCATGCTGGTGATGATGAATTCGTCGAAGGCGAGGGGGACGTCGTAACTGCGCTCGTACGTTTCGAAAACATTTAGTTCACAATTTTTTAGGTTGAAAACGCGGCGATTTTCGACGAGCGTGTTCAACTGTCGCCCGGGAGTGAGCGAAATTGGTTGGAGCGTGCGATTAATTGGCATGGCAATCCTTTGTATAATTAAAGGTACGAATGTGCTATAATAAAGTACGGAATTTTCCGGGGATGGGTTGTTTGGGGTGCAGCTTTGTCAAAAAAATGCCATGAGTACTTCATCAACGGTTGCAGCCCCTGTGTCTAACCTCGCGGCGCGTCCTTCCTTTAAAGAGAAATACGATCATTTTATTGGTGGTAAATGGGTAGCTCCCGACAGTGGGGAATATTTTGATAATGTTTCCCCTATTGACGGCAAGGTCTTTACGCAGGCTGCCAGGGGCAATGCCAAGGATATCGAGAAGGCCCTCGATGCGGCGCATACGGCTTTTCCCTTATGGAGTAAAACGGCCGCGGCGTACCGGAGCAATGTGTTGCTGAAGATTGCGCAGGTGGTGGAAGACAACCTGGAAAGATTAGCCGTTATCGAGACCATCGACAATGGTAAGGCGATCCGGGAAACGCGGGCGGCCGATCTGCCCCTTGTGGTAGACCATTTCCGGTATTATGCCGGGGTGATCCGCAGTGAAGAGGGGACGATCAGCGAGCATGATGAACATACGGTGAGTATCAATCTGCATGAGCCGATCGGCGTGGTCGGGCAGATCATTCCCTGGAATTTCCCGTTGTTGATGGCGACCTGGAAGATGGCGCCGGCGTTGGCGGCGGGATGTTGTGTGGTGATGAAGCCTGCTGAGCAGACGCCGACGAGTATCATGTGTCTGATGGAGTTGATCGGGGATCTGCTCCCGCCGGGTGTTTTGAATATCGTGACCGGGTTTGGACCGGAAGCGGGCAAACCGCTGGCGTCTTCGCCGCGGGTGCAGAAGGTGGCGTTTACGGGTGAGACGACGACGGGCCGGCTGATCATGCAATATGCTTCGGAGAACCTCATCCCTGTGACCATGGAGTTGGGCGGGAAGAGCCCCAATATATTTTTTGAATCGGTGGGGGATGCCGATGACGATTTCTTTGACAAGGCGGTCGAAGGTGCGGTGATGTTTGCCCTGAACCAGGGCGAAGTATGTACCTGTCCGAGCCGGATCCTGGTGCATGAGAAGATCTATGACCGGTTCATGAACCGGGTGGTTCAGCGGACGAAGGCGATCAAGATGGGCAATCCGCTGGATGGGACGGTGATGATGGGGGCGCAGGCTTCGGAGGATCAGTACAACAAGATCCTGAGCTATCTGGAGATCGGCAAGCAGGAGGGTGCGAAGGTATTGTGTGGTGGAGAGGCGTTCCATCAGAACAGTGGGTTGGAGCATGGTTTTTATATACAGCCTACGCTGTTCAAGGGCAATAATAAGATGCGCATTTTCCAGGAGGAGATCTTTGGGCCGGTGAGTTGTGTGACGACGTTTGGATCGACGGAGGAAGCCATTGCCATTGCCAATGACACGCTTTACGGCCTTGGGGCCGGTGTCTGGACGCGGGATGCGCATGAACTGTACACTGTTCCGCGGGCGATCCAGGCGGGCAGGGTTTGGGTGAACTGTTATCATGCCTATCCCGCGCATGCGCCGTTTGGCGGGTATAAAAAATCGGGCTTTGGTCGGGAGACGCATAAGATGATGTTGAATCACTATCGTCAGACCAAGAATATGCTCGTTTCCTATAGTAAAACCAAATTGGGATTCTTCTAATGGCTGTTCCGCGCATTATATCTACCGAAAAGGCCAACGAGCTGATCAGGCGCATCTGGAAGGTACATGGTCCATTGATGTTCCATCAGAGCGGCGGTTGTTGCGACGGATCGCAACCCATGTGTTTCACGGACGGAGAATTCAGAACCGGCAGCAGTGATGTTTGTCTGGGGGTAGTTTATGGCTGCCGGTTCTATATGTCCAAAGATCAATTTGAATATTGGAAGCATACGCAGCTGATCCTGGATGTTACGCCGGGGCGGGGGAGTAGTTTTTCGCTCGAGATCCCATTGGGCGTGCGGTTCCTGACGCGGGGCCGGGTGTTTACCGAGGAGGAACTTTCCGAGCTGACTGATGTCGAATGCAGCTGAAGGAAGCGGTCGGTTAGGTTTCCTGATCATTTAGTGAGTCAATATCCATAATTTTGCCCGCTAAATGAATCAATAGCCGTTGTCTCCACAATTTCTACCTGATGAAAGGAACCTGTTACAGCGCATAGCAAATGGGGATGAAGCTGCATTTGCCGTTTTGTTTTATACTTATGTGGATGTTTTGCAGCCTTTCATGATGAAGCTGACCCGGTCGGCCACAGATACGGAGGAACTCATCCAGGAGACCTTTATGCGGATATGGATGAGCCGGGACAAGCTGGAAGCCGTTCGGTCGCTCCATGCGTGGATCTATACTATTGCGGCCAATGAATGTTACAAATACCTGAAGAAGCGAAACGGCAGGCAGCGTGATCACGCAGTGTTGGGCCGGGACGAAGGTGGAGAGGATCGGTCGGTCCTGGACGGGCTGAATCTGAAAGAGGTGAATCGCCTGGTGGTTGAGGCGGTAGACCGGTTGGCTCCCGGTCGGCGTCGGATCTACGAGATGAGCCGCAATGAGGGGTTGACGATTCCCGAAATTGCTTCCCGGCTGCAGATCTCTCCCAATACGGTGAAGAACACGCTTGTCACTTCCCTGAAGTTTATCAGAAAATGGTTGGCCGAAAGGGGCCATGAGTTATAAGGGAAAAAAATATTTCTTCCGGGGATAGTCCTTGTCGCCCACTCGTTGTTCTTAGTATCCGGAGGGGCGTTTATGCCATCACAACAAATCCGCTATTTACTGGACCGGTACATCCGGGGCGAGCTTACGGAAAGTGAGCAGCATGAGCTGGCTGCGATCATGCAAGATCCTGAGCAGGAGGATTTTGTGCGGCAGGAGCTGGCTGCTCTTCTTTCGGAAGAAGGGGCTGACAGCGCGGCCGGGTGGGAGCCCGTTCTTGCGCGCGTCCTGTCGGTGGATAAGACGGGAGGTGTGGTTCGTCCGATGCGCTATGCCTGGCGGCGATGGGCGGTGGCGGCGATTGTCTTTTTGGCGCTTGGCGGCGGAGTGCTTTTTGTGCTTTTCAGGGGTAAGGAGCGGCGGGCCGCGAATGTGGCGGCGGTGGCTTCCAAGCGTATTGCGCCTGGCGGCGACCGGGCTATATTGACGCTGGCGGGTGGTCAGCAGATAGTGCTTGGCAATGTGCAAAACGGAATGATCAGCCGGCAGGGAAATATGCGGGTGATGAAACTGGATAGTGGCAGGTTGGCTTATGCGGCGGCATCGGGTCCCGAGGCGGCAGGCGTCCTTTGGAATATCATCACCACTCCGCGTGGGGGAAAGTACCAGGTGACCTTGTCCGATGGGACCAGGGTTTGGCTGAATGCGGAATCCTCGCTACGGTTTCCGACGGCTTTTACGGGGAAGAACCGGGCTGTCACGTTGACGGGTGAGGCCTATTTTGACGTGGCGGCCGATAAGGATAAACCTTTTTTGGTGCAAACCGGAGAGACGGAGACCCTCGTCCTGGGGACTCAATTCGATATCAATTCATATACTGATGAAGGCGCGGTGAAGACCACGCTGTTGGAGGGTGCGGTCCGGATGGGATTGGGATCGCAGCAAGCCCTGCTGCAACCGGGTGAGCAAGGGCAATTCGATGCTGATAAGCGCGTCATTGTCACGCGCAGCGTGAATACAAAGGCGGTGGTCGCCTGGAAGGATGGCTATTATTATTTCGACAGGACCCCGGTGCAAAGTGTCATGCGGCAGATTGCCCGATGGTATGATGTGGATGTCGTATATGAGGGGGCAGTGCCGAAGGACGAGATCGTCGGCAAGATACCGCGATCGGCGTACGTGTCGGAAGTGCTGCATATCATGGAGCTGATCGGCGTCCATTTCAGGATAGAAGGCAGGACAATCATCGTCCTGGGTTAGGTTGGCGATCAACGTTTTCTGCGATCAACGTTTAACGAAAACTAAAACACTTCCATATGAAAACATGAAAATCTCCTTTTCAGCGACTTATTAAAAAAAACCGGAAGTGCTTGCAACACTTCCGGAGCACTCCCGGGTAAACCCGGGAATGGTAATATTCAAAAACTCAATTCAACAAAAGTATGGAATCTTTGATTCTTTCCGCATCGCCTTGCGGCGCGGGGGAGGCTTTCCCATCCAGGGGAAGATTGCTCGCCAAAATGCTACTAATTATGAGGTTGACAACCATCTTCTTACTAGCTACTGCCTTACAAATCTCCGCCAAGGGGGTTTCTCAGAAAATATCCATTTCGGGGAAGAAATTATCCTTAGAACAGGTCTTTGCCACGATCGAGCAGCAGAGCGGGTATTCCTTTGTATACAAGTACAATGACCTGCAGCGTTCCCGCCCGGTGGACCTGCATCTGAAAAATGCGGACCTGCGGACCGTGTTGGATGTCTGCCTGAAGGAGCAGGGGCTCATGTATACCATAGAAAAAAATATCATTGCCATCAAGGCCATACCGGATGAGCCGGTTCGGGTCCCGATGGAAGCGGCGCCCGCGGCTGTCATTAAGGGAACGGTGAAGAATGATCAGGGGGAGGCATTGGCCGGGGTGACGGTGCTTGTAAAGGGCACCAAACGGCAGACCCTTACCGATGATAAGGGACAATTCTCGATCCAGGCTACAGCCGGCGATGTCATCGTCTTTACCTATGTGGGGTATGGCGCCAGGGAAGTGGCTGTCGGGACGGAGAATACTTTAACGGTGACCCTGGAAGTCTCCCGGACGGACCTGAATGCGATAGTCATAACGGCCCTGGGTATCCGGCGTTCGGAGAAATCGCTGACCTATGCCACTCAACAAGTAGATGGGGAGCAACTGACTACGGTGAAGACCGATAACCTGATGAATTCATTGAATGGAAAGGTAGCGGGGTTGACGATCTCGCCCAGTGCTTCGGGTGTGGGCGGATCCGTGAAGGTGATCCTGCGCGGCAGCCGGTCGGCCAGTGGCAACAACCAGCCATTATATGTGATCGATGGTATTCCCATCAGTAACTCGTCCAATGGGAACAATCAGCCGACGAATACGTATGGCGGTACTCCGGATGGCGGGGATGGGATCTCTAACCTGAACCCGGAAGATATTGCCAGTATTTCGGTATTGGAGGGCGCCAGTGCGGCCGCGCTTTATGGCAGCCAGGCGCAGAATGGCGTGATCCTGATCACCACCAAGCATGGTAAAGCGGGGCAGACGCAGATCAATTATTCTTCTTCCATCTTCGCGCAACAGACCGCTTACCGGCCCAAATTCCAGAACTCCTATGGCCAGACGTCGACAGGGGCTACGGACAGTTGGGGCACGGCCACCAGCGGGTCGCCCGACAACCTGAAACAATTCTTTCAGACGGGGACCAACTGGACCAATTCCGTTAGCTTGTCCGGGGGTACGGCAAATGCGCAGACCTACTTTTCCTATGCGAATACCGATGCAACGGGGGTAGAGCCCAATAATAAACTGGGCCGTAATAATTTTACGGTGCGGGAAACGGCCAAGGCGCTGAACAACAAATTGACCATCGATGCCAATGTCAACTATGTATACCAGAAAGTAAACAACAGCCCGGCGCTTGGGATCTATAGCAATCCCCTGTTGGGGCTTTACCTGTTCCAACGCGGCCAGGATATCTCCTACTATAAGAACAATTATTTCGACCCCAATGCGACGGGAGCCGCGCGACAGATCTGGCCGAATAACGATGGTCTGGAGCAGGAGAATCCCTGGTGGATCATCAATCGCCAGCCGAATGTCGCGACCAGGAACCGCTTGTTGTTCAACGGGAGCCTGCGGTATGATGTGACCGATTGGTTGTATGTCCAGCTCAGGGGGAATGTGGACAGGATCGCGGACACGTATGAAAGCGATCTGTATTCTGGCACGAACCTGTTCTACAATGCCAATGGCAATGGGCATATGAGTGTAAACGATCAGACCACGGAGCAGAAATACGGGGATCTTATCGTCAACTTCAATCCCAAGATGCATTCGAGCTTTAAGATCGACGGGTTTGTGGGATCCAGCATCACGGACAATACGGCAACGGGGACGAATGTCAGCGGTGACCTTGCGACGCCGGATTTCTTTACGACGGGGAACATCATTGCCTCGCTGCCCGGGCTGACCACGCTCACGACCAACCCGGCCTCGTCATACCAGGCAGGTTCTTACCCATTGCACAGCCAGATCCAGGCCCTCTTTGGGAATGCGAACCTTTCCTATAAAGACTGGCTCTATCTTGCGCTGACTGCGAGGAATGACTGGTCGTCCAACCTGGCGTTCACACCGAATATCTCTTATTTCTATCCCTCCGCGGGTCTCTCGGTGATCCTGTCGCAGCTGTTGCATCTGCCTACCTGGGTCAGCTATGCCAAGGTCAGGGGATCCTATGCGCAAGTCGGCAACACCGTACCGCCCTATCTGACGTATATCCAAAATACCGAGAACTCTTCTGGTCAGCTGGTATTCAACACGGCGGAAGCTTTCCGGACTTTGAAGCCTGAAAAGACGCACTCGACGGAAGTTGGGACGGAATGGCGTTTCTTCGACAACAGGCTGAATTTTTCTTTCACGTGGTATAAGACCAATACGCTGAATCAGTACTTCCCGGTGTCGCCGGTGGTGGCTTCGTTGTTGTCAACGGGTTATGTGAATGCGGGGAATATTCAGAACGACGGGATCGAGTTTACGCTTGGATATAATGTCGTGCGGAGCGGGAAATTCGATTGGAATACATCGTTCAATGGTGCTATGAACCGGAACAAGGTCCTCGACGTGGATGCGAAGGACAGCATCAGTACTTTTGTACTGACGGGCAATTACAACAATGCGTATGAATCGCAACTGGTAAAAGGCGGCCAATATGGGGACATCTACGGCTATACGCTTGTCCGGAATGCCGCGGGACAGATCGTGTTCAACGGCAATGGCACTACGACGCCTTATACTCCGCAGCAGAGCAGCAAATTCAACTATATCGGCAATCCGGTGGCGAGGTTCCAGCTGGGATGGCGGAACGACTTCACCTATGGCAAATGGAATCTTGGCTTCCTGGTCGACGGGAAATTCGGCGGGCATGTGTTGTCGATGACGCAGGCCATCCTGGACCAGTATGGCGTATCCAAGGTTACGGGCGATGCGCGGAATGCCGGTGGTGTGAAAGTGAATGGTGTCGATGCCAACGGCAATGCGGTGACGGAAGTGACTGCCAAGGCGTGGTATGAGGCGATTGGCGGCAGGAACGGCATCTCGGGGGAGTATATGTATAGTGCTACGGTAGTCAGGCTTCGGGAAGCGGTGTTGGGTTATATCGTACCCGTGCCACAGGGATTCTTTAAAACGATCAAGGTGTCGCTGATCGGCAGGAACCTGTTGTACTTCAGTAAAAAGGCGCCTTTTGATCCGGAACTGACGATGTCAACCGGCAACGGCCTGTCGGGTGTGGATGTGTTCAACCAGCCTGCTACGAGGAATATGGGGCTTAGTGTAAATGCCAGCTTTTAATCAACCAATTCAAACATCTTAAGATGAAACTCAATAGTGGTTTAGCTGTGATGTTCGCCGCTCTCCTGATCGGGGCCAGCAGCTGTACAAAAAACTTCGAGCAATACGATACCAATCCGGCGAATCTGACGAGTAGTCAGACTATCGGCGTACTCCCCACGGCCTTTGGTCCGTTGGAGCAGAACATTTATCATAACTACCAGACGGCGCAGAACCTGAGTGCGGATGCCTATAGCGGATATATGATGCCGCCGACGCCTTTCAAGGCTGAGGACAATCTCAATTACTTCCTGGTAGACGGCTGGGATGTGAATGGTTTTAACGACATGTACAATTATGAGATGTCGCCTGTTTCCAAGATCGCGGCGGCGGGAACGCGGACTTCGCGGCCTGATTACTGGGCTGTCGCGTTGATCATGCAGGTGGAAGCCATGGACAGGTGCACGGACAGGTTTGGTCCTATTCCTTACAGTAAGGCGGGGACGTCGGTGACGGCAGTACCTTATGACAGCCAGCAGGCGATCTACAATTTGTTCTTCCTGCAGCTGGATACGGCCGTGAGTAACCTGGGGACGTATGTGGCTGCCAATCCGGGAGTAAAGCCCTTGGGTGCGAATGACCTGGTATATGCCGGTGACTATACGAAATGGATCAAATTCGCCAACTCCCTGCGTTTCAGGCTGGCGATGCGGATTGTAAAAGTCGATCCTGCCACGGCGCAGACGCAGGCCGAAAAGGCGCTGACCGATCCGGGCGGTGTGATGACCGTTCCCGGCGACGATGCGATGGTGGGGCAATCAGGGGGTCGAAACAATGATATCTGGCTGGTGACGAAGTCTTACGGGAATAACTGTATGAATGCGGCCCTGATGACCTATATGGTTGGATTCAATGACCCGAGGCTGCCGAGATATGCTTCAACGGCCACGGATGCGTCGGTGGTGGCTGCGCTGGGTGCGGGGCAATATGAGGGTATCCGGATAGGGAGTGCCGTTGTCCAGGCGCAGTACCAGGGGTTTTCGACGCCGAATACGGTGGCGACGTTTGGGCAGGACTCGTCGCAGTATATTATGACGGCGGCTGAAGTGTGGTTTTTGAAGGCTGAGGCGGCGTTACGGGGCTGGGCGAATGCGGGGAGTGTGCAGACGGACTATCAGACGGGCATTGCTACCTCTTTTCAGCAGTGGGGTGTCAACTCGGCGAGTTATATGACTGATAATACGAGTACTGAGACGGCGTATGTGGATCCCCGCAATTCCGCGGACAATTCGCCTGCTTTGTCGACCATCACGATCGCGTGGGATCCCGGGGCCAATCAGGAGACGATGCTGGAGCGTATCATTACGCAGAAATGGATCGCGATCTTTCCTGATGGGCAGGAAGCCTGGGCGGACTATCGCCGGACGGGGTATCCCCGGCTATTCCCGGTGGTCAATAATTTTAGTGGTGGTACGATCAGTACGACGACGCAGATCCGGCGGCTGGCGTATCCGAGCAATGAATACACTACCAATGGTGCGGCAGTGAATGCGGCGGTGCAGAATTTGTTGGGTGGGCCGGACAATGGCGGGACGCGGTTATGGTGGGATGTGGAAGGTGGAAATTTTTAGATGGTAGCTTTGAGTAGTAGTTTTGTTTTTGAGGCGCCCTTCGGGGTGCCTCTTTTTTTTTAGGTGACGATGTAGGGTTGTTGGGGCAGGGCGGGTCGGAGGGGGCGGTCGTCCAATTCGAGGAGCGTGTTCTCGATGTTGTGGCAGATGGCGTCGAGGGCGAGGTCGTTTGGAGCCAGGCCGAAGGGGCTCTCGAGTTCATCCGCAATGGCTTCGAGGGCGACGTAGGTGTAGGCGATGAAGGTGACGAAGATGGGCATAAACCAGCCGAGG
>Ga0302326_10002499_pt1 | contig 44678 bp, 36 predicted proteins | sample Palsa_T0_3_FD_202264 | JGI IMG/M metagenome (GOLD analysis project Ga0302326, IMG submission 202264) | Peat permafrost microbial communities from Stordalen Mire near Abisko, Sweden - Palsa_T0_3 | ecosystem: Environmental > Terrestrial > Soil > Palsa > Peat permafrost | place: Sweden: Abisko...
CGCCGACCCGGGCGTTCAGGGAACGGACTCGGGGATTGTTGTCGGAATAAATCTGGCGCAAGCCTTGCAGCTCGGATTGCGCGACGATCAGTTCTCCGGCGAGGGTTCCGGCCGCGTCCACGGCTGCTTTGCCCACGGTCTGAATGTCGACGGTGCCGCTCTGGCTGGAAAATTGGGCCAGACCGTTGGAAGCGTCGTCGAGTTCGCGTTTGGCGACCACCAGCCGCTCTTCCAGAAACACTCGCTCCCGATGGGCGGACGAGGTGGAGAGCTCGGAGATGAGCGAGTTCAACTGGTCGACGTAGGCCCGGGCCAGGGCTGCGGCGCGTTCCGGGCTGCGATCGGTCACGCTGATGCTGATGATGCCGCTCTTGCGGTCTTCGGAGATCACGGTGCGTTCGTCGAGAGCGGCGCGCGCGTCCTGGCTCAAGCGCACCTCATAGACCTTCTGCAAGTCAAATTGCTCGACCAGGCGGGATTGGGCCGCATCGCTGCGGAGAATGCCGACAAACAGCGCGCCGGTGCTGTTCAAACCCAGCAAGTCGGCGGCCATCGATCCCATCCCCCCGGCGCCTCTTGCGGCCAGAGACTCCATCATGGCAACGCCGGAGTTGGACTGAGAATCAGGAGGCATCAGCTGCGCGGTCGAGGTGTAGGACTTGGGAATCAGGAACGCAAGCAAGCTGGAGAACAGCAGTCCAATTGCGGTGGCGCGAAACAGCAACCGGCGATCCTCCCAGAGCAGGCGGAGCAGGTCGGCCTGCCGGGCGCGCCGGTCCGGCAACGGGATCTCCTCCAGCAACATCCCGTCATGCAGCGGTTCCGGCTTAGAGGCGGTAAGACTCATGGAAAAAGTTCTCGCGAGTTCTCTTTAGTTTCTTTCTCACTTGCTCCGAGCCCGGGGCCAATAGCCCAACTGCAGCGATGCCAGCACATTTCCCTGCCGGTTGGCCGCCAGCAGGGGAATCTGCCAGCTTTCGTACTGCAGCGTGCCGGTCAGTCGAAACCCCGACGGCAACAGAAAATCCGTGTTGACGGCAACATCGTTCTGCGTTCCGCCTTGCGGCAGGAATTGGCGATCGACTTTCCGGTGCCGCAGTTCGATTCCGATTCTTTTGGTCGCGCTCAGCCAGTACGTGCTGTGCAGCGACTCCCCTTGGGCCGCGCGTCCCAGCCAGGTGCCCATCAGTTCGCCGTTATTGGTGTATCCGTTGAGATATTGCGAATTGCCGTAGTAGCAGCCGTTGCAGGTGGGGAAGTTGATTGGACTCGTGGTCCCACCCTCGATTCTCAAGTCAACCTTGGGAAGCTGCGGCAGTCGGGCCAGATACAGCCCGCTCTGAAACGCGGTTTTGTACGGCCGGTCTAGCGGGGAAATCTCATCTTCCTGAAAAGCGTCAACATAGAAGCTGAGCCAATCGCGCACCCACGGGATACGATAGGTGAAATCGAGCGCCGAGCGGCCGTCGCCCAGCGATGATCCGTGCACGTGGATTGCGAGCGCGCTTTCTAACAAGGTCTTAATGGTCAACGGATTCTGCTGTCCCCCGTACAGGGTTGTCTTGGACATGCTGATTTCAAAATTCGGAGTGAACCGGACACTGATCTTGCCGCCACTGAGAAACGGTTGCGAGGCCAGGCTTTGTCCGTACTGTCCGATGAGAGTTGGGTTGAGCGAGCCCTCCAGCGTCGAGTTGTAGAGGAATTGTTGTCCTGCAACCTGGCCGAGAAAGAACTCCATGCGAATATCGCCCAACAGTCCCAGCCCCGAGGGCAGGCGAAAAGGACTGACCCGGCTGATGCGGAACATTTTGTTCAGCGGTGGAGCGTTGTTGGTGGAGAGCATCGCGCCCTGTTCGCCGGGCCCCCACCACAGACTTTGCCTGCCAAAGGAAATCTGCCAATTGGCCAGAGTCATTCCCACATACGCGTCCAGAAGCTGGAAGCGGCTGATCGCTGCGACCGGCATGGCGGGCGGGTCGGGCGGAAGCGTATCCGCGCTGCTTATAAAATCCAGCGCCGCCGGAGACAAGGAAGGTGCCGAGGGCGCCGACTGGTATTCCCCGCGCACGTAAATCACGAACGGACCGGCCGTCGTCCAACCCGAGGCTCCCGACACGCTGTTGAAGCCCTCCTGAAACGGCCTGCCGTAGTCGTTCAAAAACGTTTGCCCGAAATGGAAGTTGTCGGTAAGCGGTTTGCCCGAAATGCCCAGGCTGCGGGTGTAGACCGACTCGACTTGGGAGTGAACATTCGGTGCGCCGTCGGCGTCGTTCTCAAAATCATGGAATTCGCCGTCAAACTCGCGGGCAAGTGCGTCGTAAAGCTGCCGCACCTCCGCCGGACCGTCCGCGTCGGGCTGGCGCTCCGCGGCTTCGCTCAGCAGCCGGACGCACTCCAGCCGAGTCCACGGACGAAGCCCAAGGATCGCGGTCTTGATGTATCCCACGGCGGCGAGGCGTTCCAGCGCCGGATAGATCCAGCTCTCCAGCGGAACATACGGGGAACCCATGGAAGAGGGCCGCTGCATCGCCGGCTCGCTCACGGTTTCGCGGGGCGACTCCCATGCTCCGCCGCCGATTTCGGCGTCATGACGCCGGCTGTAAACGCTTTGCGAGGTTAAGTATCCCAGCAGGCTGCCCACAAAAACGTCCGCCGGAAAATGCTGACGGCTCCGAACCCTCGCCAGGCTGACTGCCGAGGCTGTCCCGTAGGCGAACAGCGACGGCAAAGTGCCGGGATACTCATGCGCAATCACGCCCGCGATCGACCAGGCTACCGCGGCATGTTCGGAGGGAAACGAGGTGCCACCGCTGAAAAAAGACCCGTTGCCGTTGCCCTCAAAGGGTCGCTCGCGTCCCAGCGAGTAGCGCAGAGCCTCGGCCGTCGCCAGACTGTCCAGCGCCGCCTCGCCGGCCAGAAATCCGGTCTCCCGCCAGTGCTCGTTGTGCGCGGGATCGCTGAAGAGATAGAGTCCTGCGCCGGCGCCGATCAGGCTCGCCATCCCCAGGTCGGAAACGGTCTGGTAGTGGTGCAGGGTCGCGGGATTCTGCGAGAGCGACGCACTGTATTGCCGATCGGTGGCGAAAAGAGCGGCGCTAATTCCACCCACAGGCACCAGCCAGGTCGCATCCGATAAGCGAGTTCGAAACGGACTGGTCCAGATATGTTTCTGGTCGTCGATAAAATTCTCCAGGTATGCGGTGAACCCGGTTCCTGCCGCACTTGCGGAAGCATCGCCCTTGTCCGCAACCGGGATCAGCGGGTTCATCTCGCGTGGTGGTTTCGCTGGAGGGGGCGGCATGGGAGCATCCATGAACGGTTGCTTGATTCCGGCTTGCGCCCGGGCGTCCGGTACGGACAGCAGGGCCATCCCCACGGCCAGACACATCGCCTTGAAGGTTGTCTTTTTTCGCAACGCTGTTCCCAAGCCTCGGTGCCCGGCGCTAAGGATGGATATAGGCAACCGTGAGGGCGGCTGAGGACGCAACCTGCGCAGCCTGCAAGAGCGCGGCCCAGTTTCGAGTCGCGATCTTGGGCGCCTTTTCCGGCACCACAATCGAGTCCCCCGGCTTCAACACGGCGCTGAGCGGGTCGCCCAGCCAGAATCCGGAGTTGTTCCGGGAGGAGAGTACAGACCCATCCGCCCGCACCACAAAAACCGCGGACCGGTCCGCGATCTGAGTCAGGCCGCCGGACTGGCTCAAGTACCACTTCGCACTCCTGCCCGGAATGTAGCTGACCGCGGTGGGATTGAAAACCTGACCGCTCACCACCACGTAGTTCGTTCTTTTTGGAATGAGGAGAACATCTCCGTCGCGCAGCGCGACGTCCGCCGGCGTCCTGGCTAGCCGCCGGATGTCAGAGGGGATGTGGATCACCATACGCCCCACCGGCGCGGTCGCTTCGAGTTGCTGGAGGGTCGTATCGGTCTGGGCGATGGCGGTGAGTTTCGCCCCTTTCTGATCAGCGTCGCCATCCGGGAGAGCTTTCAAGTAACCCTCCTCTGCTTGGAGGCGGTTCAGCAGTTCCACGTGGGACTTCATTTCAACTTCCCGAACTTCTTGCCGCAGCAGCACCGCTCCGTAGGGAAAGGCCTCCGGGGTGAAGCCGTTACAGCGCGCCAGCAAGGAACTAAGGCGCTCTCCCGGCTCAATTCCGTAGGTGGCGGGATGCTCGACCTCTCCGCTTACCCGGACGGAAGCTCCCAGATCATTCCATTGCGGAATCTGGCGAATGGCCAGCACGTCTCCATTGCGCAGCGCAAGGTTCTCGTTGCGGTCGCTGGACAACGCGGCCGCCAGCTTCACCTCAAGATGTTCGGCGGAGCCGTTGCCGGCGGCAAAGCGTGTGAGATCGGCACTGTCCGCAAAAGCACTGCGCTTGAGTCCTCCCGCGACCCGGACCAGGTCCTCCACCCGCATGTCGGTGGTGAGGGGATAACGGCCGGGTTTTGCAACTTCACCCCGGATATCCACGGTAGGCGCATCCACTCTGGCCAGGGTGCGGTGCACCAACAGGCGGTCCCGGCTCTCGAGAATAATGTTGTCCACCGGATTCCCGGCCAGCGCCTGGCGCAAGTCAACACTCAGAATCCTCAGGGTGCCGTCGGGTTGCGGGCGGAATAACTGCGCCGACTCCAGCGCCGCGTCGGGCGTAATTCCACCGGCCAGGAAAATAGCGTCGCGCAAATGAGCCTGGCCGGAGGTTCGGTACGACCCCGGCTGATGGACTTCGCCGCTTACCCACACTTCCGGCGGGGCCTCAAAGTCGTAGTGGCTGAAGATTCTGACCGTGTCCAGGGGCTTCAGGGCCGGAGCCGAGGCTGGGTTTGCCAGCGCACCCGCGAGGTCAAAACTTTCGATGCTGGGATGAAAATCCGGGGCATTCAAGCGAATGATTTCTGCATAGTGAGGTGCGGGCTCGGGAAGCAGGTCGCCATAGGAAGAAATCAGGTCCGTCAACTTCATCCCTGGCTTGTAAGAATAACGGCCGGGGCGTAAAACGTGGCCTTGCACGTAAATGGCGTCTTCGTTGTAGGCCGCGATGGGAAAGATATGGACTTGATCGCCGTCGCGAACCGTGAAGGCTTGCAGCTGCCGGTTGAGTTCCCCGGAATCGCTGGCCGAAGCCAGATCCAGAGCCAGCATGGTGCGTTTCTGGTGGGCCTCGAGCCGTTGCACTTCGATATGGCGCAGAGCCGCGGCCGGCAGTACGCCGCCCGCCAGTTCGAGAACGTCGGCCAGCGAAGTCTCGTCCAGAAGCTCATAGACGGCCGGGCGCCGTACCATGCCTTCCACGCTCGCCTGGGGTCCGATGGGCGGCACCAGTAAAGTGTCGCCATTCTCCAGCCGCTTCAAGTCGCCGCGTAGACCGTGCAGCAGCAAATCATAGGCGTCCACTTGCTCTACCAGCTGTTGGCCGCGGAAGTGCTTGAGGGTGCGCAGCGATCCCCGGGCCGTCACGCCTCCAGCGGCAAACAACGCGTTCAGCGGCGTGGAAAGCGAACTGATGTCATAGGCGCCGGGTTGCGCGACTTCTCCGACTACATAGACGCGCACGGTTCGCAGGCGGGAGATGGAGACGTCAGCGGAAACATCCCGGTACGCGCCCCGGAGCACATGCTGAACTTCCAGCTGCACGTCGCCCAGGCTTTTGCCGGTTACCAATACCGGACCTGCCTCGGGCAGCGCGATGCGCCCCTCCCGATCGACCAGCCGCACCAGTCGCTGGCTCACGCTGCCCCACACATCGATCGTCAAACTATCTCCGGTTCCCACCACGTAGTCCGGTCCCACCGGAAGGTCCATGGGAATTACATCGGGCTGATTGCTGGGGTTGCGGAATATTTCCGCGCCGAAACGTTCCGCCGGACGCTGCCCTGCCGCCGCTTGCACGTACATATCGTAGAGCGAAGGGACGTCGGCATAGGGATTGGCCGCACGCACCATCTTGACTGGGGCCACATCTTCCTGGCGGTCCATTTCCTGGCGATCCGTGGCGCTCGTTCGCCGGCTCGAACGCGCCGGCGGGGCAGAAATGTCGCCCCCGGCTGTGAGTACTCGCGAACTGGCCCCCGCGCCGTAAGCGTGGCCGTTCGCAGTCACCTCGTTCAGCGCGGGTACGGCGAAACCTTGGGTATCGAATGGAGGCTCGGCGCCGGACTTGATCGCATTGGACGTCAACTCGACCCGGGAGGTGGTTGACAGCTGCTCGCGTTGGCCAGGTCCATCCAGCGACAGGTCAGTCTTCATCGTACGAGGCGCCGAAAGCGAGGGTTGTGTATCTGGCTCATATTGCGGATTTGTATCGGGAACAGAAGGCTCGTTCGCGCTCTCACTACGACGATGAGTACGGTTTCGCGCCCCTGAGGTTTCGCACTCGCTGTCCTGTTGAGGGTCGCAGACCGTGGTACGTTCCAGTTCCTGATCGTTCCCTTGAGGGTGCAGCGACTCGCTGTCTTCCTGCGCTTCGACCTGAACCAGACGCCGGGCGCGCTCCTTCAGGACCAGGTCCTCTTCCTTGGCAAAGCTTGAATCCGGATTGGGCGACGGCATCAAGTACCCGTATCGCTGGAGCAACCGGGTCGCAACCGACCGAAAGGCTACATCTCGATCGAGACGGCCGAATATGGCCTGGTCGGATAGATTCGAGTCTTCCACGACCTGTCCGTTATCGGTAGCTTCCCTGGCTACCCACTGCTTTAGCTCCACCAACAGGCCCGCATCCTTAACGAGCACCGCTTTGATCTGAACCGGGGATGCCGCCACGCGGTTCAGATTGTCTTTTGCGAGGTCGGATAACCCAGACATGCGGTTCCCTTGACGATCACCCGGCGGAGTGCGAACTGGTTCGCTAGTCTGCCCATACATCAACGGGCAGAGGATGAGCACTGCAGCGCAACCTGCAGATCTCCCGAGCAGTTTCTTGGGCACGAACCACAAAGTTACGCTCACATGACCTCCAGATCAGCCTCGTCCACTTCGGCAGCAACCGAGCGCATGATCAGTTCGATCGAAAAAATAATCCGGCACCGGTCTTTCCGGCGCACGACGATGCCCTCCAGTCCCTGCATCGGACCGCTGCGGACTCTTACTCGGCGTCCCGCCCGCAGGTAAGGATGCGGTTCGACTTTCAACTCGCTGCACCATCGCGCTTGCAACGCCTCGATCTCCTGGCCGGGCAATGCGGCGGGCTCTCCATGGAATGACACGATTCGCACCACGCCGGGCAACTGCAGCACCTGCAACTTTCTGGTGAGGGCCATGCGGACGAAAACGTATCCCGGGAACAGGACCATCTGTAGCTCCTTACGGCGATCCTTCCATCGCCGCACCGAGCGGTACAGAGGAAGGAAGCAGGGCAGACTGTGCTGTTCGACTTGTTGCGCCACCCGTTTCTCGTGGCGCGGACAGGTATGGATGGCATACCAGTTCTCCGGCGGCATCGCCTGCCGTGACACTGCCGGTATGTCCACTGCGATAATGGCCGACATTTGTTCTTCGATCCTTATCCGCGAGCCGCAGCTTCGCCCCCTCAATTACAGGGCCACTGTGAGCTAAACCCATTTATTCAAAAGAGTTATAAGCAAGAACCTGGCTATCGAGCCTATACTTGCGCCAACCCGACAGTCGCCGGCCGCTGCCGCACGGCATCCAGTATGCCGGCCTCCGAGCTTTCCAGCGGTCGGCTCCGAATATCAACGATTGCCCAGTAAAACAGGGCACGATTCTGTTCGGGAGCCAGCGCGAGAATTCTCATCTCGGGGTAGCGCCCCAGCAGGAACCCGCACTGCACGCGATGCTTCTCGCGCTCGTCCATTCCCAGAATGAGCACATCCGGGCGAACTTGCTCGACTGTCTCAGTAACGTCGTCCTGGTTCTCGACTTCCCCAACTAACTCGATGTCGGGCTGGTCGGCGATGGTGGTCATGATGAGTTCTCGCATCAGGCGGGCTTGGCTGGCGACTAGGACGCGGACTCGCTTCACGTGATTTCTCCAACGCTCAACGTAAGCGCAGAGTATCGCCTCGATGATGCAGATTCACAAGATTCAAAAGAGAGCTAAGTCAGGGTAGCGTTGGCGGGCTACACTTATGGGCGGTGAGCGGACGTTGTAACGACGGTGACAGTACTAAACGGTACTAACACTGAATGGTACCGTCAGCCCGGAACGCATTCCATTTCAGGAACAGACGTCATCGTGTCGAAGGGAATGCGGTGCACATTTGCTTGACGCCGCGCACCGTCCCTGTAAACCTTAATAGGCCCCAGTACCACGTGCTTGGAGGCGACCAACGTTTCTCGCAGGACTGGCATCCGACAGTCTCAGCGAAGTGACAATGTCTTCCAACGAAGCGTAGTCCGACGAATCGTTTAGCCAACGAATTAGTCATGGCCAGTGAGGAGGGGCGCTTGCCATGTCTTTACCGGTCACGTGTGCCATCGTTGACCAGGGAGTTGTGACATGGAGTCGCAAGCGACTGCTGAAGTCTTCCTTCTTGCTGACAATCGATTGCTGCGCGAAGCGCTGATTCGCATCCTCTCCAAGAAAACTGATATCCAGGTCGTGGGGGCTGCGCCGTACTCGGCGGCAACGATCGAACGAATCATTGCCGTCCGCCCAAAGATTGTTGTCCTGGATTCCATTGCTCCTGTATTTTCCGACGCCAGACTTGTCTCTTCCCTGCAGGCTGCGATTCCCGGTGTGCGGGTCGCCATGATCGACATGGACCTCGATCAGGACACATTCTTGAAAGCCGTCGGCGAGGGCGTGGTGGGCTACGTTTTGAAGGATGCTTCGGCCACGGAAGTGGCGGCCATGATCCGCGCGGTTGCCGCGGGAGAGGCGGTGTGCCCGCCACTTCTCTCCATGGCGTTGTTCCAGTGGGTCCGGCGGCGGCGGCCTTGCGCCGGGGCCGCGGGTCGAGTTCTGAGTCGCAGGGAGCAGGGACTCGTGTCGTTATTGCGCGATCGCCTGACCAACAAAGAGATCGCGGTGCGCCTCAACCTCTCCGAGCAGACGGTGAAAAACCACGTGCATCGCATGCTGCGAAAAATCGGGGCCCAAGACCGAATGGCCATCGTCGAGCGCTATGAACTGCCCGACGCCGGCGAAAACCCAAGCCTGCGATAGCTCGGGGAGCGAACTGCTGTTAGCAGGCGATAGCCCTCAAAACGGCTCTTGCCGTGCTCTGCTCAGGGCTCTGTTTAGTGCTTGGCGGCCAGATCATCGAGCGCGAGATTGAGTTCGAGAACGTTGACCCGGGCCTCGCCGAGCAATCCCAGGTCGCGCTGAGCGGTGTGCTCCTGCACCAGGTCGCGCACTGTGGATTCGGGCAGGCCGCGCTCGCGGGCTACGCGAGGAATCTGAAAGTCTGCGGCCGCCGGGGAAATTTCCGGGTCCAGCCCGGACGCGGAAGTGGTGATGAGATCCACGGGAACTGGCTGCGAGGGATTCTCTTCGTGCAGGGTCTTGGCGTCGGCTTGAACGCGGTCGATGAGTTTCTGGTTGGTGGGGCCAAGGTTGGTGCCGCCGGAGTTGGCAGCGTCGTATCCGTTGCCGGCGGCGGAGGGACGGGGATGGAAATACTTCGGCGAGGTAAAGGGCTGGGCGATGATGCGCGAGCCGATGACTTCACCGTTGCGGGTGCGGAGTTGGCCGTTGGCCTTGTCTTTGAACAGCATCTGCGCGAGGACCGTGATCAGCAGCGGATATAGCACGCCCAGCAGGACGGTGGTGGCGATGGTCATCAAAAATGCGGTGATGAGATGTTTTTTCATAATAACTCTCAGGCCAGACTTCTCATGCCATATTTATCAAGCTATGTTCATCAAGCTAAGTGGGCCGCGGTGATCAGCATGTCGATGAGTTTGATGCCGACGAAGGGCGCGATCAATCCTCCGACGCCGTAGATGAAGAGGTTGCGGCGCAGCAGGGCCTCGGCGTTCATGGCGCGGTATTTCACGCCGCGCAACGCCAGCGGAATCAGCGCGATTATAATGAGCGCGTTAAAAATAACTGCCGAAAGCACCGCCGATTGCGGCGTCTTGAGATGCATGATGTTCAGCGCGTTGAGCACGGGGAAGGTGACGGCGAACATGGCGGGAATGATGGCGAAATATTTGGCGACATCATTCGCGATGGAAAAAGTGGTGAGTGCGCCGCGGGTCATCAGCAACTGCTTTCCGATTTCGACGACTTCGATGAGCTTCGTGGGATTGGAGTCGAGGTCGACCATGTTTCCGGCTTCTTTGGCGGCCTGCGTGCCAGTGTTCATGGCGACGCCCACGTCGGCCTGAGCGAGAGCGGGAGCGTCGTTGGTGCCGTCTCCGGTCATGGCCACGAGTTTGCCGCCGGCCTGCTCGCTGCGGATCAACTTCAATTTATCTTCGGGAGTGGCCTGGGCGAGAAAGTCGTCGACGCCGGCTTCGCGCGCGATGGCAGCGGCCGTGAGTGGATTGTCGCCCGTGATCATCACGGTGCGAATACCCATGGCACGCAACTGCGCGAAGCGGTCACGGATTCCGCCTTTGACCACATCTTTCAAGTGAATCACACCCATGGCACGGCGGTTCTCCGACACCACGAGCGGCGTGCCGCCGGAAGAGGCGATGCGTTCGACGGCGGCGCGGACTTCCGGCGGCATCGAACCGTTATTTTGTTCGAGATAATTTGCAATGGATTCGGCGGCGCCTTTTCGAATCTGCCGGCCATCGAGATTCACGCCCGACATGCGGGTCTGGGCGGTGAATGGAATGAATTCAGCTTCGTGGGCTGCGAACTCGCGGCCGCGCAGCTGGTATTTCTCTTTGGCCAGAACCACGATGGAGCGGCCCTCGGGAGTTTCATCGGCCAACGAAGAGAGTTGCGCGGCGTCGGCCATTTCGGCTTCGGATACTCCCGGCGCGGGCAGGAACTCGGTAGCCTGCCGGTTGCCGAAAGTGATGGTGCCGGTCTTATCGAGCAGCAGCGTGTTCACGTCTCCGGCGGCCTCGACCGCGCGGCCGGACATGGCGAGTACGTTGTGCTGCACCAGGCGATCCATGCCGGCGATACCGATGGCAGAGAGCAGCCCGCCAATCGTTGTAGGAATCAGGCAGACGAGCAGCGAGACCAGGACGAAGACCGTCTGTGGCGAGCCGGAATAGATCGCGAACGGCTGCAGAGTGACCACGGCGAGCAAGAAGATGATGGTCAGTCCGGCGAGCAGAATGTTGAGCGCGATTTCGTTGGGAGTTTTCTGCCGCGATGCACCTTCGACCAGCGCGATCATGCGGTCGAGAAACGTTTCGCCGGGGTTCGACGTGATTTTCACTTTAATGTAATCGCTGAGCACGCGCGTGCCACCGGTGACGGCTGAGCGGTCGCCGCCGGCCTCGCGGATGACCGGGGCCGATTCGCCGGTAATGGCGGATTCGTCGACCGACGCGACGCCCTCGACGATCTCGCCGTCGCCGGGAATGAGTTCGCCGGCCGCGACGGAGCACATATCTCCGGCGCGCAGCTTGGCGCTGGGAATTTCTTCGATCTTGCCGTTGCAGTCAATGCGCTTGGCAATGGTTTCCGAGCGGGCGCGCCTCAGGGTTTCCGCCTGGGCTTTGCCGCGGCCCTCGGCCATGGCTTCGGCAAAGTTGGCAAACAACACGGTGAACCACAACCACAGCGTGATCTGGAGATTAAAGCGAAAGGCCTCATGGGGATGGAGAATGAGAAGGGCCGTCGTGATCACGCTGCCGATTTCGACCACGAACATGACGGGATTGCCCATCATATTCCGCGGATTAAGCTTAAGCAGCGAACTCCAGGCGGCAGTGCGAACCAGGGTGATATCCCAAACCGATTTGCGATGGCTTGCCATAGTTTCTTAAAAAGCGTCTAAAACGTTTTCCCTACATTCATCAGCAGATGCTCGAGAATCGGCCCCAGGCTCAATGCCGGAAAGAACGTGAGCGCGCCCAGAATCAGAATCACGCTGATCAGCAGCAGGGTAAACAGGGGCGTCGTGACGGGAAATGTCCCCAGCGACGGCGGCACATATTTTTTCTGCGCCAGGTTTCCGGCGATAGCGAGCATCGGAATAATCATGAAGAAGCGGCCGACCAGTGTGGTCACGCCGGTGGCCACGTCATACCAGGGGGTGTTGACGGTGAGTCCACCGAACGCCGAGCCATTGTTTCCAGCCGAAGAGGTGAAGGCATAGAGTATTTGGCTGAGCCCATGGGGGCCAGGATTTGAAATGCCGGCCGTGCCGAAGCCTTTCACCATAGAAATTCCGGCAAGCGAAAGAATGATCAGCGGGAAGACCAGCGAGGTGAGCATGGCCATCTTGACGTCGTAAGCCTCGATTTTCTTTCCCAGATATTCCGGCGTGCGGCCGACCATGAGCCCGGCAATGAATACGGCGAGGACAACGTAGATGAGAATGCCGTACATGCCGGAACCGACCCCGCCGAAGATGACTTCGCTGAGCATGATGTTGACCAGCGGAACCATGCCGCCGAGCGGGGTGAAGGAATCATGCCAGCCGTTGATGGCGCCGCAACTGGCGTCGGTCGTCACGGTAGCGAACAACGCAGAGTTGGCGATGCCGAAACGAACTTCCTTGCCCTCCATGTTGCCGCCGGGTTGCAGGCTGGTGGCGTGCTGCGCCACGGTCGAGGGATACAGAGGATTGCCTTGCGCTTCCGCCCGGTAGGCGACGATTACGCCGGCGAGAAACAGAATCGCCATGGCCGACCAAACCGCCCATCCGTGAGCCGGCGAACCGGTCATGCGCCCGAGCGTGTAGGTAAGGCCGGAGCCGATGGCGAAAATGGAAAATAGTTGGAAGAGATTGGTCAGCGGCGTGGGATTTTCAAAGGGATGCGCGCTGTTGGCGTTGAAGAATCCGCCGCCGTTCGTCCCCCACTCTTTGATGACTTCCTGCGAAGCGACCGGGCCCTGGGCGATGGTCTGCGTGGTGACCTTGTCCATCACGGGTTTGCCGCCGGCATCCACCACGGCCTTGCCGTCTGCGCCCACCCGCTGCACTTGCTGCGGCTCGACCAGTTTCACAGTGTCATAGGGCCGCAAGTTCTGCACCACTCCCTGCGAAACCAGGAACAGAGATCCGACGATGCAAAACGGCAGCAGCACCCACAGGCAGCAACGCACGAAATCAACCCAGAAATTTCCCAGGGTCTGCATCTGGCGGCGCGCAATCCCGCGAATGAAGGCGATTGCCAGCACGATGCCGGTCGCGGCCGACGCGAAGTTGTGATATGCGAGACCAGCCATCTGGGTGAAATAACTCATGGTGGTCTCGCCGGAGTAGGCCTGCCAGTTCGTGTTGGTGGTGAACGACGCGGCAGTATTCCAGGCCAGATGCTGGGGGGTGACCGCGGCGAAGTGCTGCGGATTGAACGGCAGCGAGCCCTGGATCCTTTCGATGAGATACAGCACGAGCATGGACACGGCGCTGAAGACCAGCATGGTGGTCGCATACTCGGTCCAACGCATCTCGTGGGTTTCGTCCACGCCGGTCACGCGATAGAGCAGGCGCTCGATGGGCCGCAGCACGGGATCGAGAAAAGTATTTTCGCGGGCGAACACGCGCGCCATGAATACGCCCAGCGGCCTGGTGACGGCAAAGATGAATGCCAGAAATACCAGAATCTGCAGGCAGCCGTTGAGGGTCATTTCAGAAGTTCTCCGGACGCAGCAGCGCGTAGAACAGGTACACCGTTACCAGCGCGCTGATGATGAGCATGATGAGAGATTGCAGATCCATAAATGGTTACCTAAAATGTTTTCCTGACTTACTTCATGCGATCGCAAAAGCGCACATAGACGACTGACGCCGCGAAGAATGCGACGGTCACAGCAATCCAAAGAACGTCCTGCATCGAAAATCCCCTCCGGCGGTTTCGTTGCACCGCATGGCTGAAATTACATTGCGATCCGCTCGCCCGCTCTGCGAGAAGCTTGTCGCGGCTGCGGGTTCATTTCGATGAGTTCTGCTGGCCGCTGCGGTGGACCGAACTTCTCAACATTGAACCTGGCAAAGTGAACTCGTGCTCTGGGTCGAGGCAATCTCACTATCTCATTCACCAGAGCCTCCAGAACGCGGAGCAGAAAAGCTACCGCACCGATACACAGCACGATCAGCGCAATCCTCATCACTCACCGCCGCAACTGTCTCCGAAACCGCTTGGATGATTGTTCCTCTCCGCGCGTAATAGCGGGATTAATTCTTCATAAAGAATTCGTAAGGGGAGCTATCCGAGGAGTTCCTGAAGGCCGCGCGAAAGCTTCAGCTAAAAGGCGTCAGCAGCCCCATTCGGCCTCGCCGGGCTCCGCGTAATATTTGCGAGTCTGGCGCGGTTGGAGCGGGGTGGTTGCCAATTCCAGCGGAGCCAGGCGGGCCGCTGATACCATCAGTTTGCGTTCGTTCTGGGGGGTGCGGTCCCATGCCGAGGATGTTTCCTCGCGTCCGTTACAGCCGCGGTCATGCGCCAGGGCCTCCCAATAGTGATGAAATACCTTCGCCAGTTGCTCTGCAGAGACGTCCTGAATGGTTGACATTGATGTTTCTTGACCTTTCTAGATCCGGTCGATTGGTGTCCGGCGAATATCGCTCCGTTGACCCGCTTGCGGTGCGATCCGTTCGCTCTACACAGAGTGAACGAAAAGCCGTAAGGATCGAATAAATGGTTCGTAGAATCTTCGTAAGCGGGTTTTCAGCGCTGCGTGCGGCGACGGTGGCCTACTCGCCGGGCTCGAAGCGGTAGCCTACCCAGGGCTCGGTGACGATGTAGCGCGGCGACGAGGCATCCGATTCGAGTTTCTTGCGCAACTGCCCGACGAACACGCGGAGATACTCCACCTGCTCGGTGCTCTGCCCACCCCAGATTGCGCCCAACAGGGTGCGGTGGTTGACGACTTTGCCGGGGCGGCGCGCCAGAAAAACAAGCAAATCAAATTCCTTGGGAGTGAGCCGTACTTCGCCGCCGCGGACGGTCACTTTGTGAGCGGCGGTGTCAATACGAAAATCGCCGACCTCGATGACCGTATCTTCCGGTTCATTTTCCGCGGGGACGCGGCGCAGATTGGCCCGCACTCGTGCCAGCAGTTCATTCATGCCGAACGGTTTGGTGACGTAGTCGTCGGCTCCGGCGTCGAGCGCTTCGACTTTCTGCCGTTCCTTGTCGCGAACCGAGAGCACGACGATGGGCACTTGGGAAACTGCGCGGACGGTGCGGCACAACTCGACGCCGTTGATCGAGGGCATGGACAAGTCGGTGATGATCAGGTTGGGCGACCAGTCCTTCATAATCTCCAGCGCCATTTCGCCGCTGTTGGCGACGCGGATGTCATAACCTTGCGCGGAGAGGCTGGTGCGCAGCACGCGCGTGATCTGCGGTTCGTCATCCACGACGAGAATGTGAGGCCGCTCGGGCATCAGCGGGCCTCCTGAGTGACGATGTGCACATCCACGGACGGCGAGTCGCGGAGAAAACGCTGGATAGCCGACAGGTACAAATACCGCTGCCAGCCGGTGCGCGCGGACCGGCCAAAAATAACCTGGGTGATGTGATGCTCGCGCACCAGCTGCGCGACTCCGTCGGCGATGCTTCTGCCGGCGCCACGTACCACGCGCGCGCCCAGATTCTCGGCGAAGCGGATGTTTTCCGCCAGCGTCTTCTGATCCTCGGGACGCGTATCGCGGCCGACATCGACGTAGAACACATAAAACTCGCCGCCCATGGCCTGGGCCATGCGCGATCCGCGCGCGATCAGGTATTGCGCCGCCGGATTCGAACTGACGCAGACGCCGATGCGCTCGCGAACGGTGTGCGCGGGCTGGGTCGCGTCCTTGTCGAGAAAGGCATCGAGACTGCGATCGACCACTCCGGTGACCTGGCGCAGCGCCAGTTCGCGTAGCGCGATCAGATTGCCGGGCCGGAAGAAATGGGAAAGTGCCCGCTGGGCGCGATCCAGCGGATAGATATCGCCGCGCTGCATGCGCTTCTGCAGGGCCTGCGGCGTGAGATCGGCGAGGACGATTTCATCCACACGCTGCATCACCCAGTCCGGAACGGTCTCACGCACCTGCACGCCGGTGATCTGCTGAACCGTGGGGCCGACGCTCTCGACGTGCTGCACGTTCATGGTGGAGAGCACGTCAATTTTGGCCTCCAATATCTCCATGACGTCTTCGTAGCGCTTGGCGTGCTTGCTGCCTTCAATGTTCGTATGGGCAAGTTCGTCGATGACGACGACCGCGGGCCTGCGGGTCAGGATGGCGTCCACGTCCATTTCTTCAAATGCTGTGCCTTTGTATTCGAGTTTGCGCGGCGGAATGCGGTCGAGTTTGCCGGCCAGTTCGGCAGTGGCTTTGCGCCCGTGACTTTCGACCACGCCGGCGATCACGTCTTCGCCCCGGCTGGCGCGGCGTATGGCTTCGCTCAGCATGCTGTAGGTCTTGCCCACCCCCGGAGCGTAGCCGAGAAACAGCTTGAAAATTCCCCGCGGCTTTTCCGGGAAAACTTCGTTGAGCCAATCTTCGGGCGTCTTGATCATTGCCTGGTCGTCGCTCCGCCTTCACCTGGTGCAGCCATTGTCTTTCGCAGCGCCGGAATTGTCACGTCCATCGTACAATGCGGGAGTGAAAACCGGGGAGCAAAGCGGGGTTTCGAAGAGCATTGGCACGCAGGCGTTGCGTTATGTCTTGGTGGTCGCGGCCATCGCAGCGATCACGGCGGTTGACTTTAAGCTGCACGTGAATCATACGACCGTAGCGCTGATGTTCCTGGTGACGGTGCTGCTGACCTCGGCCTACTGGGGCCTGCGCTACGCGGTGGTGATGGCGGTGGGGGCGACGGCCGCTTTCAACTTCTTCTTCCTGCCACCAGTGGGAACGTTCACCATCGCCGATCCGCAGAACTGGGTAGCATTGTTCGCCTTTCTGGTAACCGCTCTGGTGGCCAGCAACCTGGCGGAGCGCGCGCGCCGCGAAGCCGAAGGTGCTAAGCAGCGGCGGCGCGAAGTCGAGCGCCTTTTCGCCCTGAGCCAGCGCTTGCTGGCTTCGGAAAATGTTCTCGAGCTGCTGAATGCGTTGCCCCAGTATGTGCAGGAAACGTTTTCTGTGAGCAGCGTCGCGGTGATGGCCGCGGATCACCCGACGGTGTATCGCTCATCGCTCGATGCCAAGTTCGAAGAGACGGTTCTGCGCTCGACTCTGCTGCGCGGCGAACCCATCACGCAGGGCGGCGTTTCCTATGTGCCTCTGCGGCTGGGAATGCGCGCGGTTGGAGCCCTGGGGGTAACCGGCGACGAACTTTCGCGGGAAACGCTGGATGCGCTGGGAAGCCTGGCGGGACTGGCGATTGAGCGCGCCCGCGCTCTCGAAGCCCTCAGCAAGAATCGCGCCGAGCAGGAACATGAACGCCTGCGCACGGCTTTGCTCGATTCCGTGACGCACGAGTTCCGCACTCCGCTCACTTCCATCAAGGCCAGCGTAACGACTTTGCTATCGGGCGCCGCGCTCGACGACCAGGGCCGGCGCGAATTGTTGACTGTCATCGACGAAGAAACCGACCGCCTGAACCGGCTGGTGGGCGAGGCGGCGGAGATGGCGCAGCTTGATTCGGGCATGTTCAAGCTCGATCTGCAGCTTCATTCGATTCAAGACGCGCTCCAGCCGGCCCTCGATGATGCCAAAGCTTCGCTGGAGAAGCATCCGGTAGAGGTCATCGTCGCGGCGGATTCACCCAAGGTTCCGATGGACGTGGCGCGCATTCGGGAAGTGCTGATGCACCTGCTGGAGAATGCCGGCAAGTATTCCGAGGCCGGCGGTCCGATCAAAGTGACCAGCGAAGTCAACGGCGACAAGTTTGTGACCAGTGTTGCCGACCGCGGGCCTGGGATCGATTCGTTTGAGCAGTCGTTGATTTTTGAGAAGTTCTATCGCGGCCAAAACCAGCGTTACGCTGCGCCCGGAACCGGCATGGGTCTGGCGATCGCAAAAGTAATTGTGGAGGCTCACGGCGGCACGATCGGAGTGGTCAGCCAACTGGGCAGCGGCTCGGTGTTTTCATTTACGCTGCCGTTGGAGAAGCGACTCTAATCGAAGTTCCGCCTCGACGAATCGATCTTGCGATCCCGGCAGACCCTCTAGGCTACAATCATGTGCGCTTGAACAATCGCCGTCTGGCGCTGAATTGAATAGCGCCGAGCCCAAGAACAATTCTCTATGACCGCTGCTACCTCGACCGCCAATCCGCTCGACGACAAAAAGATCTTCTACAACCGCTTTCTGCTGATCGTGGCCGGGCTGGGCGGGCTGCTTTACGGTGTGGACGTCGGCATCATCGCCGGCGCGCTGCCCTACCTGGAAGCGACCTCAGGACTGAACGCGGGCCAGCTTTCCATTGTGGTGGCGGCGGTGCTGCTGGGCAGCGTGATCTCGACACTATTTGCGGGACTCCTGGCCGACTGGATGGGGCGCAAGTCGCTGATGGCGCTGAGCGGGGTCATGTTTGTGATCAGTATTCCCATGATCGCGCTGGCGCACGGCTATGGCCCACTGGTCTTCGGACGGCTGTTGCAGGGGGTGAGCGGAGGATTCATCGGCGTGGTTGTTCCGCTGTACCTGGCCGAGTGCCTAACGGCATCGAACCGGGGCCGAGGGACTGGCATTTTCCAGTGGCTGCTGACGCTTGGCATTTTGATTGCCGCGCTGGTGGGGATGTACTTCAGCTTTCGCGTGGATCAGGTTGCGAAACTCGGCGACGCGGCGCGGTTGCTGGCTTTTAAAGATACGGCGTGGCGCGGCATTTTCTGGGTGTCATTGCCGCCGGGAATTTTGTTCGTGATCGGCAGCTTCATGGTGGCGGAGTCGCCGCGCTGGCTTTTGCGGCGAGGAAAGAATGACGCGGCTTACTCCGCGCTTCTTCATTCGCGCACGACTGCGCAGGCGGATCTGGAACTGAAGGAAATGCAGGAGGTCATCGCGGCCGAGAAAAAGGGCTCGGGCGCGAGCAAGGCCAAGGAATCGCTGCTGCGACGCAAATATGTGATTCCGTTCGTGCTGGCGTGCATCATTCTCGCCTGCAACCAGGCCACGGGCATTAACTCCATCATCGCCTACAACACGAACATTCTGCTGCAGAGCGGTCTTTCTGACGTGGCTGCGCACTGGGGTTACGTGCTGTTCACCTTTATCAACTTTGCGATGACTTTGGGTGCCGTCGTCCTGGTGGACCGCAAGGGCCGAAAGTTCCTGCTCGGCATCGGTACGGCGGGAATTATCGTGTCCTTGATTTGCACTGGCGTTCTTTTTTTGGGCACGGAACGGCTGCGGATAGATGCGAAAGGCGCCGCTCAAGCGATGGTTACGGCCGACCAGAAGCTGACGCTGGTGTTCAACGAAGAACTGGCCAACAAGCTGCTAAATTCCGGCAATGCGGCGGCCGCGCAGCCCACTTCTCTGGTGGTTATCTATTCGTATGGAGACTTCAGGGCGGCAAGCCAGGCGGTTCGTTCGGACGATCCGGCAGCTAAGCCGATTGAGGTCACGCGCGAAAGCTGTGTGCCGGAAAACAAAGTGCAGGCCTTCTTTTCGAATCCCTTTGGCAATCTTGATGCCGCGCGCACGGCGCCGCTAACAATTGAGAATGCGCTCATCACTCCGGTGCCGCTGGCGCGCAACGGCTGGCTGGTGGCCATTACCCTGTTTGTCTTCATGGTCTTTTATGCCATCGGTCCGGGTGTGTGCGTGTGGCTGGCGCTTTCGGAGTTGATGCCCACGCGCATTCGCTCCAACGGGATGAGCATTGCGCTGGTGTTGAACCAAGCAGTTTCCACAACGATTGCGGCGATCTTCCTGCCGACCGTCGGCAAGTATGGATACTCGACCATGTTTTTCGGCTTCGCTGCTTGTACGGTGATTTACTTCGTAACGGCCATATGGTTCCTGCCGGAGACTAAGGGTAAGACTCTCGAGGAGATTGAGGCGCACTTTGAGGGGGCGTGACAAAAATTCCCGCGTCTCGCAAAGGACGCGCGACATGGGGCACCCGGCGAACGAGCCTTGTCAAATGCGGTTTGCCCGCTGTACGGAAAATAATTTACTCTCATCTTAAGTTTCCGCACTCCTACAAAACATGACTTTTACGAAAGAAGAAAAACAGTCCACCGATCACAAGCGTTCTCACGCCATGCACCGGGAAATCTACGAGCAGCCAGCGGCCATCGCGAAGACGGTGGCGAAGCATTTAAAGGACGACATTATTTTTCCCGGCGAACTGGACGCGATCGAGAGCGCGCTGCTGACGTTTGAGAAGCTGATTATTGCCGCCAGCGGATCGAGCCGGCATGCCGGGCTGGCGGGCGAAATCATGATCGAAGATCTCTCCGGAGTCGCCGTGGAGGTTGAGTACGCCAGCGAATATTGCTATCGCTCGACCCACGCGGCGGTGGACCCGATCGTGATGGTGATTACGCAGTCGGGCGAGACGGCGGATACGATCGCGGCGCAGCGTGAGGCGTTGACGCGCGGCGTGAAAACGATTGCGATTTCAAATGTTCCGGCGACCACCATTGTGCGCGAGGCGGGCGCAGCATTGATTTCCGGTGCCGGGCCGGAACTGTCCATCCCGGCAACGAAGAGTTTTACCACCCAGCTCACGATTCTTTACCTGATGGCGCTGTTCCTGGCGCGCAAACGAGGGCGGATGACGTCGGAAGTGGCGCGATCTTATTTGCAGCGGCTGATGCGCCTTCCCGACGCCATTGAACAGAATCTCTCAACCTGGGACGAGCTCGCCGGAGAATTCGGCGCGGTTCATTTTAAAGCGGAGAAATTTCTCTATCTGGGCCGCGGCGTGCATTATGCGATTGCGCGCGAGGGGGCACTCAAGCTCAAGGAAATTTCCTACGCCCACGCGGAGGGCTATCCAGCGGGCGAACTGAAGCATGGGCCTAACGCGCTGGTGGATGAGACGCTGCCCGTCGTCGTGCTCGCGACTTGTGATCAGGGCGATCCGGATTCGCTATTGCGCTACCGGCGGACACTGGAGGTCATGAAAGAAGTGCGATCACGGCGCGGGCCGCTGGTCACGGTGGCCACCGAGGGTGACAAAGAAGTCGCGAAGATCGCGGATCAGGTGTTTTACGTGCCGGCTGCGCCGGAGTTGCTGCTGCCCATCGTGGAAGTGATTCCGCTGCAACTCTTCGCTTATCATGTGGCCGTCAACAAGGGATACGACGTAGACCACCCGCGCAATCTGGTGAAGGCCGTCGTGACCGAGTAACTGCGGGCTAGGGATCGGTAGGGCTCATCGGCTTGTTGCTCCGGCAAAGCGCCCAGCAGGTCACAACGCCAACGGCGACAACGCCAACGGTGACGGCGTAGGGCGAATTCATAACGGCCCCGATGCCTGGAATCCTCGTGCTGGGCTGCTTGATGTCGGCCGCTCCACATTTCTCTTCTCGCGACTTCCGCTCACCTTCGCGCACGGAGACCCGATTGGAATTCGCCGACTGCCGGGCGGCTTGCGGATTGCTCGACCGGGCGTCGATGTTCACGTCATTTTTCAAGGCGGAGACGGTGACTTTTCCATCGAGGTCGGTAACGTCGTAGTGAGTCCATTCCGTGGGGTTCGCGGGCGTGACGGTCAGGCAACCCACGCGCACCCGCATTCCGCGAGAGGTGTTGACCGACAGGGTGCCGTGGTCGAGAACCAGCTCGTTACCTTCAAACTGGACCATGGTCTCGGCATTGATGTCGGCGGCGGATCCGCTGGCTTCGATGCGGGCTGCGGCATTCTTCTGGATTTCAATCAGATCGTCGGAAAACAGAGCGACGGAAGCCTGGGCGGGATTTCTGTTCACCGTCACGCCTACACCGTTGCTGCGCAGCATGGCCGTTGCGGAGTCCTGCGCCAGCAGAGACACGGGCAGAATTACGGACATGGGCAGACAAACGAAATGTCGCCATTTCAACAGAAATACGCCCCACTTATTCCGCACTTCTCCGCACTTCTCCGCACGAGTCGACTACAGAAAAGCTTAACGTGCAGATGGAGGGGCGGCTATTGCCTCGCTTGGTGCACTCGCGAGGAGTTGGCCCGAGATGTGGCAAGATCAGCGGAGTCAGGCGCGAGCAAAGTCGATGAATCCCTTTTGCACGTCGGTGCGGATGAGTTTGACACGCAGCTTGTCGCCAACATCGAGCCCGGGTGCGCCCTGAGCGAGAAGCCCCTCGATGTGAGGCTGCAGAACGCGAACGAAGGTTCCGCTTTCGGTCGCGCCAGTGACGATGGCATCGAACGACTCGCCGATTCTATTCTGCATGGCAACGGCGGCAATGCGCTTTGACATGTCGCGTTCGACCTTCTTGGCCGCGTCCTCTTTCAGCGTGCAGTTCGCGGCGATCGCGGATAGTTCATTGTCAGAGTAGGGATTCTTTTGGCCGGCGAGAAACGCCTTGAGCAGGCGCTGGGTGACAACATCGACAAAACGGCGGTTGGGAGCCGTGGAGTGGGTATAGTCCCGCACGGCGAGACCGAAGTGGCCGGGAGCAACGTCGCCGGCGCGCTCCAGGACGTACTCTCCGGGACCGATCAGCTTGATCACCGACAGGGAAAGATCGGCGAAGTGATCGGGATCGGCCGCCCTGCGGCGAAGAAGAAAATCGTTGAGCGCTTTGGAGTCGGGCTGCGCCGGAAGCTTCTCTTTCCAGGCCGCGGCCAGTTGCACAATGCGGTCCCATCGCTTCGGGGTGCGCACGATGCGGCGGAGTGACGAAACCTTCTCCAGCAGACGAGCCACCACACCGTTGGCGGCAACCATGAAGTCTTCGATCAACTCCGTGGCGCGGCTTTTCTGCTGGTTCACGACGTCGATGACCTGATTATCGACCATCAGGGGCTGCAGTTCGTCGGTCTGCAGGCTGAGGGCGCCGTGCTGGAAGCGCTGCGCTTTCAGTTTCTGCGCAACGTCATCTTGTAGTTTCAGTTGTGCCTGCAAATCACTGGAACTTACAACTTTTGCCGGCGCAGGGGACCTCCCTTCCAGCCACGCGCCCAGGGAGTTGTATTGCAGCTGGGCCTTATTGCGGACGACGGCGCGATACACGCTGGGCGAGTTCACGATTCCGGCGGAATCGACCACGAATTCGGCGACGACGCCGAGGCAATCCTGATTTTCGAGCAGCGAAGTTTTGCCGATGGAGAGTTCTTCGGGCAGCATGGGGAAGTTGCGGACTCCGGCGTAAACCGTGGTGGTTTCGCGCGAGGCGTGCTGGTCAATCGGCGTGTCCTTGGGAACGAAGGCATCCACGTCGGCGATGCCGATCATGATTTTGACGCCGCCGTTGGGAAGGCGCTCGGCCACTTCAATCTGATCGAGGTCGCGTGAGGTATCGTTGTCGATGGAGGACCAGAGCAGATTCCGCAGGTCGCGGATGTCGCCGGTGGGCGCGATTTGCGGCGGATGGGCCTTCAGATCGGCAAGCTGCTGCGGAACCTGGGGTGGGAAATCCGGCTGGAAGCCGCGTTGCTGCATGACTTGTTTTGCGATGGCCTGCAGGTCGAGATGGGTGGGATTGACGTCTGGCATGAACTCCCCGTGCGGAAATGAGATGGAATCAGGCTATCACGGGCAGGCGGAAGGTTGCGGGGAGCTTTCAGTCTGTGACGCAGCCTTGGAGGTCGGGACTTCGCGATGAGGCAGTAAAAATCCCCGTTTCTCGCAAAGGAGACGAGAAACGGGGCACCCGGTGCAACTAGCTTTGGTGGAGGCGCTGGACATCGGCGCTGGTGTAGATGCGAGTGCTGTGTGGCTTGTGGGTCTTCCAGAACGCGGCCGCATCGCCCAGGGGCACACCGTAACCTCGCAGACGGAGGGACTGTACGTCGGTTATCGCAGCGACGCCGGTATCCACGATACTCGCGGGCAGGACGAGGGAAGCCTGCGGCGCGGTGAGTTCGATTTGATTTACGTTTTCACTTACGTTCTGATTCACGTTTTCAGGCACGTTCCCGCTCGCGGTTTCGTCGGCGGTCTCGCTGATCTTGCTGCTGGCCGGCGGCGGCCCCCAGTAGATGCGGGCTAGACCGTCAGCGGACAAGCCGGCGACGGGAGACGTTGGTTCGGGAACCGCTTCGCTGAAGGGGACGCTCGGAGTGGTTAGCGGAGCGGACAACGAGAGCATCGGAGTGGCGATGGAATGAATAAATATCGGAGAGCTGGTGGTGACCAGGTACTGTGGACCTGAGGAAAAGTTCGTGTCCTGGGCGACGGTGATTCCGGCCAGAGCACAGAACAGGCAGAACAGGCTCGCGAAACGCATTGGGGCCCTCCGGGGTCGAATCGATTCCAGGGTGATTATGGAACGAAATCTGGAGAAGTGCCAGAGTCGTTGGACTCCAATTCTGCTTCTGGCATGGGTTCACAGGCTGAATGCTGGTGGCGCCTGGGACTACTTCTTGGGGGTGGAAGTGGCCAGGGGAAGAGTTTCAATCAGATACTGGCCCTGATCACTGTCGATGGCGTCGAGCTCCAACAGCTCCACGCTGCGCGAGACCACCAGCCGGGTATGATAGTAGTAAACCTTCCCGGCCTCGGCGGTGAAATGTGCGAGTTCGACGCGTTGCGCGACCATAGACGACTGCAGGGTGACGCAAACATGATGCTCGCCCGGGTTGATGGAGGCGAAAAAATGGGAATTGCCGTGGTTTGCGCCCGCCCAGGTTCCATCGATCGCCATCTTGACCGTGGGATAGCCGAGGGTGTTGCTGGTGGCATCCGAAAAGAAGTAGAGCAGGGCTTTGCCCGGCTCGGGCTGGGCGAGCATGTGCTGCGATTCGTCCAACTTCACTTTGAAGCCGAGGTTCTGAGGACCGCAGGATGCGGTCGGACCGGTGGGCGGGGTCTGCGCCCAAGCGGATACTGCTAGAACGAGGGTTTGGACGAGGGTGAGGAGAGCTATTTTCATGACTTCCTCCGTTACGTCTTGCGGTCAGCCTGCGGCGCCCAGAGCTGCGGCTTGCTGGCGCTCGAGGCGGTTGGCGCGGATGACGTAGAGCATGTAGAGAACGACGGCCAGGTTGATCACAAACAAAGCGACCCGAAAGAGGGTGATGCCCCGCATGAGTTCGCGGACCTCCCAAGGCAGCAGCAGAGCGCCGGAAATCAGCGCTACCCACTCGGCCCAGGTGCGTTCCTTCCATAAGCCGTAGGATTCGGTAAAGCGCAGCACAGCATACGCGAAAGCGAAGCGAACCGCGGCCCACAGGCGCGCATCAGTGATGGAGTCAGCGAAGTCGAGGAAGAGCTGGGCGGAATGGCGGTCAGTGCTGACGTGGAGAAGAGCGAGCAGGCTTTCGCCGATCAGCCAGACATCTTTGTGCAGGAGAGCCAGGGCGCACACTCCCATCAAAACCACAAAGATGCCCTTGAAGAATTCGAAGGCGGCGACGGCCCGCAGGACGCGGCGGCGGCGGAGGTGTGCATCTAGCTTGGTTCCGAACTGGCTCATGGAAGCTGACCAACTCAAGGCAGGGTATCACGGGAGGGATCGGAGTTGCAGTAGCGCAAGCCCACTTCTCGCGAAGAACGCGAGAAATGGGGCACCCGTCACGACAGCCGCCGGGACGGCAGCGCTACTTTTTGCGAATGGCGGCGCGCAGCTCGGCGACGATTTCCTGCGATGCTTTAATCGCGGCGGCGTGCTGGTTCACGTTGAAGGAAATCGCGCCAACGCGGGCGTGGCCTCCTCCGCCGTAGCGCTCGCAGATGCGGGCCAGATTGACTTCGGGTTCCTGCGGGGCCCATGGATTCGACCCCACGGAAACTTTCACGCGGAAACTGCTCTTGCTCAGGCCTACGCTGTAGACCGACTCGGGATGCAGGTAGTAAGGGATGAATTTGTTGTAGCCCTCGAGATCATGGTCGCTGACATCGAAGAAAATCGTGGCGTCTTTGCATTCGGTGCGCTGTTCGAGAATTCCGATGGAGAGTTCGTGGCGCTTGAGCAGAGGCGGAAGCAGGGGGGCGACGAACTTCTCTTCGAGAATCTCCGCCAGAGATTTTGAGGCCAGCAGCGGAATCAGGTTGGGGACAAAGCCGTGATCGGGCGCCGACTCGATGACCATGGTGAGTTTCATGGCGGGCGCTTCCATGGCGACGGCGGTCTTGGCGTCGGGGTAAAGTGCGCCGTCAATGACGTCGGCCCAGTGCACCAGATCGGCCATCGGTGAGGGGTCGAAACCGAAGCGCTGCTGCGCGATCATGGCGATGAAGCTGGTGCAGGACTTGAAGTCGGGATCGTAGAACTTGCGGTTGCTTTGATCCTGCTCGAAATGCGCGGCGTCCGCGGGGGAAAGAAAGGCGCTCTCGTGATGGTCGAACCACCAGGTAATTTTGGGCGAGCTGGAGTATTTAAAATCGACGATGGCGTTCTCATCGCCGTCGAATTCCTTTTCGTCGAACAGCGCTCCGGCGCGGTGGACCAGGCCGGTGAAGACGAAGTCGGCATCGCCGCGGATGCGTTCGCGATAGAAGCGGGAAAACAACGCGGCGGAAGAAGCTCCGTCAAAGCATTTGTCGTGATAGAAAACCCGTACGCGCAATGAATTCCCCGATCGCCCCGCAGATTCCCGCCGGCCGAAAACCACGCCAGCCGGCGCAGGATTGGGACGCGGGTAAAAGCTAATAGGATTGACAGCTTACAGGAAGAATGTCAAGCGCGGGGGCCGGGCAGCAGAAAACTACAACCGCGAAGGACACGAAGCTTCACGGAGGACTTCTCTTGCAAGCGTTTCCTTCGTGTCCTTCATGGTTGATGGTTTTTTACTGTTAAACCGCGTTAGCTTGCTTCTCTGCCATATCGCCGATTGTCGGGAGCTTGTACATCTGGCCCTGATTGGCTTTCAGGACCAGGACGAGCCAGATGATGAAGCCGGCCAGCCAGACCACCGGCCAAAAGAAGATCGTCAGCCAGCCGAGCAACGGGATGTGAACGACAATCCGGAGCACAAGCCAGAGCACGAACCAGGCCGCATTGAAGAGCAGGCTCTGCCACGCATGAAAGCGGATGAAGCGGCTCTTGTTGTAGGGCTCCATTACGAGGAAGATCACGGCCGGGATGAAAGTGAAATAGGCGAGCATGCCGGCAACGTTGTCGGTCAAGCCGGCGGCGTTGCTGAGTGGCGGAGCTGGAGCGGCCGGCACGCGGCCAGCGCAGGCGGCACAGGTGGCAGCGCCGTCGGGAATTTGTGTGCCGCACTGGTTGCAGAAAGCCATAGAGATGTCCTCCGCGGATCGATTGGCGCGAAGGACGGGGCCTTGCAGCCTGCGCGAAATCACAGCCAAGCGACGCTGCGGCAAAGTATCAAAAAAGCCCAGGGCAACGCAATGCACAAGTTCGAGGCGCAGCCGAGCCGACGCCTAGGGTTCGCCCGCTTGCTGAGCGGCCACGTCGCCGAGGATGGGCAGTTTGAACATTTCTCCCTGGAAGGCCTTGATGACCAGAACCATCCAGATGACGATTCCAGCTAGCACGATCACTGCTCCGACAATCGTCACCAGCAACGGTCCGAGCAGCGGGATGATGAACAGGACCACACTGGCGAGCTTAAGCGCGATCGCGAACAGAATGGCTGCGCCCCACAGCAGCAGGCACTGAAGGGAATGGAAACGCACAAAACGATTCTTGCGATAGGGATCAAGGAGCAGGAATACGACTGCCGGTAGGAAGGTGAAGTAGGCGAGCCCGCCGGCAATGTTTTCGGGAAGAACGCCGACCGTGCCCTGGGCTCGGGGCTCAGGTAGCAACGATTCGGCTGGCATGGGTTCGCCTGAGGTTGTCCCGGTTGACGAAGTCTCGGTCTTGGATTCGCCTGACACGGATTCGACTGACCTGGCTGCGCCTGACATGGAGCGGCCGCAGCCGGGGCAGAAGGCGGCCGTCTGCGGCATCTGGACAGCGCAGTGCGGGCACGAGGTCAGCGGGGGAGGGCTGGGATCCATTGTGGGCGACGATATCAAAACGCGGGATGGGCGGCAAATCGAGCGGATGGCGCCTGCGGAACGCCGATTCGTTGGATGCCCTAGAGCGGACGCGGAGTGTGGTTCTTCTTACCGCAATCTTCGCAGACGCCGTAGATCTGGAAGGTGTGCCGGGTAGTGAGGTAGTGATATTTCTGGCCGATCTCCTGCTCGAGTTGGCCAACTTCCTGGGAAAAGAATTCGACGGAGCTGCCGCAATCGGTGCAGACCATGTGGTGATGGCTGCGGCGGTTGTACTGGTGTTCGTAGCGGGCGATGCCGTCGTGAAAGGCGACTTCGCTCGCCAGTCCACATCCGGCCAACAGCTTTAGAGTACGGTAGACCGTGGTGTAGCCGATGCGGGCGTCTTTCTTTTGCACCAGGCGATGCAGCTCATCGGTGGAAAGGTGGTCACGGGTTTCGAGGAAGGTGCGCAGGATGGCGTCGCGCTGGGCGGTCTGCTTCAGGCCGACGCCCTTCAGGTGCTTGTGAAGGATCTGCTGGGCTTCGCGGACCATCTGGCGGGAGATGGTGGGCTGGTCATCAATGCGCTTCTGCAGCATGGCGGTGGAACGGGGTTCAGTGGAACGGTTCAGGATCAGGTCTTCAGGGCGATACGTCAGAACGATAGGTCAGGATATCACCCGGCATCTTGAAAATGAAATTCATTTTCAGCGGGAAACGGAGGGCGGCGCGGCGTGGAATACAATCGTGGGGAATAGAATCGACGTTTCCGGATGAGCACATTCGCAGAAATCAGCATCGAAAAGCCGCGGCGTTCGCCGGTTGCCCGCTTCTTCTTGTGGCTGGTGCTGGCGGTGCTGGCGATCCTCGCGGCCGTGGCGGGCTGTGGCTACCATCTGGCGCATGCTGCGCTGCCGCAACTCGATGGGCGGCTGTCAGTGAGCGGGATCTCGGCGCCGGTCACAGTTACGCGCGACGAGCATGGCGTACCTGCGCTTGATGCCGCCAGCCTGGAGGATCTTTTTTTCGCGCAGGGCTACGTGACGGCGCAGGACCGAATGTGGCAGATGGATGTGATGCGGCGTTACGGCAGCGGAGAGCTTTCCGAGATTCTGGGCGAAGACACTCTGAAGCTCGACCGCGAACAGCGGATTCTGGGCCTGCGAGCCGCGGCGAAGAAGGGGCTGGAGACGGCCAGCCCGCGGGACAGGAGTTTTCTTGAGGCCTACGCGCGCGGAGTAAATGCTTACATCACGACGCGCGGCGACCATCTGCCGATTGAGTTTCGTCTGCTGCATTACGCGCCCAAACCGTGGCTGGCGGAGGACTCGCTGGTCATCGCCAACCAGATGGTCAAGGATTTGAACTACCACTACTTTTACGACGCGCTGAGCCGCGAGAAGATTTTGGCCAAACTCGGGCCCGAGCTGACGGCGGACTTATATGTGAACCGCTCGTGGCACGACCGTCCACCGACGGTGATGCGGGAGGATTTGCAGCAGCCGGAGAACAACAGCGGCGATTCCGATGACGATGATGACGACGATGATGGTCCCGACAACTCGGTGACGCGGAAACACTCTCCAGCGATTGCACCAGATGCTCTATCCGTCAATTCTTCGCAGATCGATGCTTTCTCGACTGAGGGCCCGCCGGTGAATGGATCGAACGACTGGGTGGTTTCGGGCGCGCACACGGTGACCGGAAAGCCGCTGCTCTCGAACGACATGCACCTCGGCCACCAGATGCCGAACCTCTGGTATGAAGCGCACCTGCACTCCGGCGCGCTGGATGTCGTGGGCGTGACGCTGCCGGGCATGCCGTTTGTGATCGTGGGGCACAACCAGCGGATTGCGTGGGGATTCACTAATGTTGGGCCGACCGTGACCGACGTCTACATTGAGAACTTTAATGCGCAGGGCGCGTACCAGACTCCGAGTGGATGGGTGCAGCCCGAACATCGCAGCGAAGTGATTCACGTCAAGGGCCAGCCGGATGTGAGTGTCGATGTGAAGATCACGCGGCACGGGCCGGTGATCACGGAGCTGGTTCCGGGCGAAACCCGGCAACTGACGCTGCGCTGGACGCTGTATGACGTGCTGCATATTCCGTTGTTCGACATCGACTCGGCGCAGAACTGGGAGCAGTTCCGCCAGGCGTTTTCGCAATTCGACGCACCCGGGCAGAATGTGGTTTATGCCGACGTGGACGGGAATATTGGATATCAGACGACGGGCAAGGTTCCGATCCGCGCGGCAGGAGACGGCAGCCTGCCGGTGAACGGCGCGGACAATGCGCACGAGTGGACCTCCTATATCCCGTTCGACAAGCTGCCCAGCATCTACAACCCGCCGTCGGGAATTATTGGCACGGCGAACGGAAGAATCACGCCAGACAAGTATCCGTATTCAATCAGCATGGAGTGGGAAGCGCCCTGGCGCACGGAGCGCATTTACCATGTGCTGGAATCAGGACGGCAATTCTCGCCGGCAGACATGCTGGCGCTGCAGACCGACATCCACTCGGAATCCGATTTGTTTGCCGCCGAACGGTTTGTCTATGCCGTGGATCATGCCGCCAAAGCTTCGGCACGGGCCAAGCAGGCGGCGGACCTGATGCGCAGCTGGGATGGCCGGATGCAGGCTTCCTCGGCAGCGCCGACGATTGCGGAAAATTCGATTCGTGAATTGAGGCGGCTACTGCTCGAACCGAAGCTGGGAGTCGTTCCCGCTGATCCGGCGAAAGATGGGGTGAATGAAAGTGAATCGCTCAGCTGGGCTACTTACTCGTGGGAGATGCGTTCGGTGTGGCTGGAGAACATTTTGCTGCACCGGCCGAAGCGCTGGCTGCCGGAAAAATATCCGAGCTATGACGAACTCCTCACCTCGGCCGTGGATGCGGCGGTGAGCAAGCCCCAAGCGCCCAAGGATCTGGCATCGTGGAACTGGGGCGCGTTCAATGCAGTTGAGATCCAGCATCCGATCCTGGGAAAGATTCCACTGATCCGGCATTGGTCGGGACCGGGGGTGCAGGAGCAGTCGGGCAGCGGATACACGGTGAAGGCGGTAACACAGCACCACGGGCCGTCAGAGCGGTTCACGGCGAATCTAGCGGATCTCGACCAGTCGACGCTGAATGTCGTGACCGGGCAGGGCGGAAATTTTTTGAGCCCGTATTACATGGATCAATGGAAAGCCTGGTACGAAGGAACCACGTTCACTCTTCGCTTCAGCGCGAAGGCCGTGGACGCGGCCAAGGCGCACCGGCTGGTGCTGGAACCGGACAAGCTGGAACCGAGTAAGTAAGAAACGATCGGGGCCGAACGCAGCTTCGTCAACGCATGCTTCGTCAATGAGCGGACGGCGACGTTACACCAGCCATGGTCAGCGCAGCCCGTGTTTCGGGTCTGCGGCAAGGGGAGCAAATGAATGTGTGCGATACTTCCCTCGTAAGAAAGCACTGGTGGTGTCGCGATGTCTCGCGTGTATTCTTGCGGTGTTGCTCTGTTCTCCCTGTCATTAGCGGCGTTTATGTGCAGCTGTTCGAGCTCGCCGCCAGCGCCGCCGATTTCGGTGACCTTGTCACCTTCCTCTCAGCAAGCCATTGATCAGGGCCAGACGGTCGGAATCACCGCGTCCGTGACGAATGACACGTCTCAAAAAGGGGTTTCGTGGACCCTGACCGGCCCCGGCGCTCTCAGCAACTCGACGGCTTCCTCTGTTACCTATACCTCGCCTACGACCACTATCACCAGCGCGCAACAGGTGACGGTCACAGCGACATCCGTTGCGGACCAGACCAAGAGCGCTGCCCTGCAAATCACGGTGAACCCGTACCTGCAGATTCCATATCAGACGCTTGCGCCCGGATCGGTGGGCGCGGCATACAGCCAAACCATCGCGCTCACCGGCGGTACTCCGCCGTTTCAATGGAGTGTGTACGACGGGCCGATCATCACCGGCTATGAGGTGGGCGGATCGGTACCGGACGGACTGCAGCTCAATGCCACGAGCGGAACGATCAGCGGCACGCCGACCGGCGGAGGAACGTGGTATTTCGAGGCCACTGTAACGGACGCGGCAGGGGGGTTCGCGTTCGACGGCCTTTTGAGTATTCAGATCAATCCGACTGCCGCACCGGGGAATCCGGTTCCATTCTTGAATCAGGCGCTGACTCCGACCGCGGTTTCGCCGGGCGCTTCGGCGTTCACCCTGAGCGTAAGCGGGACCGGATTCGTTTCCGCTGCAACCATTGATTTCAACGGCACGCCGCTGACGACGACATTTGTGGACACCGAGCATCTGACGGCGACGGTTCCGGCGACGAGCGTTGCGAGTGCGGGGACGGCCACGATAACAGTAGTGAATCCGGGGCCGGGCGGCGGCCCCTCGAACCTAGTCTACTTCCAGATCGCACCGCCAGAGACCACGGTCAATTTCACCAATGCCGCCAATTCGCCACTGTCGGTTCAAGAAGCGTTGGGCGTCGTGGCTGCCGATTTCAACGAAGATGGCAAGCCGGACCTCGCGGTCGCGGGAAACGTCAAGATGTACATCTTCCTCGGAAACAGCGATGGCACGTTCGCGCCGAATTCTCCGATGAACGTCCCCAGCCCGCCCTATGACGATTACCCCTCACCCTATGTCGGGCCCATCGCCGTGGGCGATTTCAATCACAGCGGTCATCAGGGACTGGCGGTCGGGGAGGTCAACAACGCGGCCGCAGTGATTTTGTTAGGCAACGGGAATGGGAGCTTCACCCCGTCATCGGCGTCGTTCGCGAACGCGTTTGCCATGCCAATCAACGCGCTGGACGCGGCCGACTTCAACGCGGATGGCAATCTCGATCTTGCGATTGTAAACGGAGTCGGGTACCAGACGGTCGTCGGCCTGGGGTACGGGGACGGAGCATTCAACCTCGCGGGGACTCTCCCCGATACTGGAGGGTTCTCCGTGGGTGCTGCGGTGGGCGATTTCAACAGGGACGGGAAGCTGGATGTGATTGTGGCAAACAGCGGCGTAACTGCGGCCGGTGGAAGTTCGGGAGTGACCGTCTCGCTCGGAAATGGCGACGGGACTTTCTCGATGGCGAATGGTTCGCCGATTCCCGCCGGTCAGAGTCTCTCAGCAATCGTGGCAGCCGACTTTAACGGTGATGGGAAACTGGATGTCGCCGTGACGGATTCCGTCGGCAACGCGGTGATCATCCTGCTGGGAAATGGCGATGGAACGTTCGGGGCGCCGGCCACGATCCCGGCAGGAAATGGACCCGACGCGATCGTAGCGGGGGATTTCAATAGCGATGGGAAGCTCGACCTCGCGGTCGCAAACTTTACAGACGGCACTGTCACGCTGCTGCTGGGGAACGGCGATGGGACGTTCACCCAGGCAGCAGGCTCGCCTTATGCCGTGGGAAAAGGCCCGTACCAAATCGTGGCGGCAGATTTCAACGGGGATGGAAAGCTCGATGTCGCCGTGGTGAACTTGACGGATGGAACGGTATCGATTTTGCTGCAGCAGTAGTTCCGAGGGCTAGCCAACAAAGGAGAGCGCCTTCCTTCTGCGCGTAGCGGAGGCATTCCTGCAATCCACGTTGCAGGGCAGCCGTCCCCGGCAACCTGACCGACCATGGAATTATTTTGCAGTTACGCGTCGCTCGAAGCGGCGGCTAGAAGAAGTCGATGGCCTTTACGTCACCCACATAGCCGACAATGTTGATGGTGCCCTCGGGCAGGTAATCGTTGACGAGCAGGGTGTCGGTGAGCGTGTCATACACCAGCAGGGTGCCATCTTCGGCCACATACTCGACAGTGCGGGTGACGAAGCCCTGTAGGCCGGTCACATCCCCGTTGTACGGCGGGAAGACCACGGAATTGCTGGGGCTGTTGTAGATGGCGAGGCAACCGCGGACTTCTCCGGCCGGATCGCTGGAGTTGCCCACGTTGGTGCAATGGTAGGCGCCGACGAAAACCTGCGAGGTTGTCGTCATATCAATGCGGTCATGGTAGCCGTCGGTGATGGCGATCTCGGTGGCGGGATTGTTGAAGTAGGGGTCGGTCATCGTGGTCAGGTTGACGATGTCGAGCGTGCCGCAGTAAGTCGCTGCGGTCGGGGCGGCGCTGGGAATCGAGGTGCAGAGCGGTCCGGTGGGAGTGCCATTTCCGGCGACGTAGAGTTGGGTCCCGCTCAGCAGGCCGATCGTGGCGCCGTTAACGTAAACGGGCGCACCCACGGCAAAGGTAGTTAAATCGAGGGTCTGCACGCTGGCCTGGGTTCCACCGCACTCCGCACCGCAGTTCAAAATGTAGGCCGTGCTTCCATTGATGACGGCGTTTACTGGCCGGTCGAAGCCGGGAATCACGTTGCAGACGGCATTGGGCGCACTCTGGCAACTCAAGTCAACCGGGGGCTCAGAAGCGGTGGGCGACAGCACGGTGACCGAGTTGGAGTCGTTGCTGAAGACCAGAAGCTGGCTGCCGTCAGAATTCGCGACCACGGTTTCAGCGTTGTTGACGGCGATGGTGATCAGCGTTCCATTGGAGAAGTTCAGGATGTCCAGGGCACCCACAAAAGTGAACCCGTTGACGGTCGCGGTGGGCACTGCGGCATATCCGATGGCGTCCGCCGTAGGAAAGACCATGCTCGACGTGGGACCCGAAAGGTGGACGTTCCCGATCCCAGTTTCCCGGTAGGTGTCAACGGCGTAAACGGTGTTACTGCTGGCATCGAAGGCGGCGACCAGGTTGCGGGTTGGGGTAATGGCCATCAGGCCCGGAGCATTTCCTGCGCTGATGGGCCGGATCCGCGGAATCGTATCGTTGTAGCCGTCGAGGATCACCAGGCTGCCGAAGTTGAAGGTCGCGGTGACTCCCTGCGAAGCCATTACACGATCCGCCAGACCACTGGGAGGATACTTCGCCTTGCTGCTGCCGCAGGAAACTAAAGCCAGGCTGGCGCACAAACCAAGCACAAGAACGAGGATGCGTCTGATCAAACGGCGAGCTCCTAACGACATGAAAAAGGTAGATTTAATCGCGAAATGCTGGATTATAACAGACCCGGAACCAGCCATCAGGCCGGGGGGCGCAGCTTGAGTTGAGAAAATCGGACGTTCCAGTTATGCCTCCTCAGCGTCGTCCTCCCCAGACATCGGGATCATCTCATCAGGATCATCTGAGATGCACGAAGCGATGATCATCCTGTATTCTCAGGAAGTATATGGCGGCTGACTTTCTTACCCGGATCAAACAGTCCCCGGTGTTGTGTGACGGCGCCATGGGGACCCTGCTCTACGCCAAAGGCATCTTCATCAACCGGTCTTACGATGAACTCAACCTCTCTCAGCCCGACCTGATTCGCGGCATTCACCACGAGTACCTGCAGGCTGGCGCCGAAATTATTGAAACCAATACTTTCGGTGGCAACTCCTTCCGCCTGGGCCGGCACAGCTTGGCGGACAAGGTTCCCGAAGTCAATCGCGCCGGCGCACGCCTCGCTCGCGAGGCCGCCAAGAGCTTCGATGTATGGGTGGCGGGATCGGTTGGCCCGCTGGGGACCAGAATCGAACCTCTGGGGAAGACATCGTTTGCAGAAGCTCGCGAGGCCTTTCGCCAGCAGATTGAGGTATTGACGGAAAGCGGCGTCGATCTGCTGATTCTGGAGACGTTCGGATATTTGGAAGAGATTCATCAGGCGATGCTGGCGGCCAGGGATGTAAGTTCCTCGCTGCCGATCGTGGCGCAGGTAACGATTGACGAGGACGGCAACTGCCTGGACGGTTCCGATCCGCAAACCTTTGTTGCCAAACTCGAGGAGTGGGGCGCGGACGTGATTGGCTGCAATTGCAGCGTCGGCCCGGTCGCCATGCTGGATGCGATGGAGCGGGTGCGGGCGGCGACTTCCCTTCCTTTGGCGGCGCAACCGAACGCAGGCATTCCGCGGTCAGTGGATGGAAGGAACATTTATTTGTGCTCGCCGGAATACATGGCGAGTTACGCGCGCAAATTTGTGGCGGCTGGAGTACGGCTGGTGGGCGGGTGTTGTGGGACCACGCCGGAGCACATCCGGGTAATGAAGTCGGCGCTGCGGGTGGGCGAGGCCAGAGGGAAACCCGTTTCCGGAGTGGTTGTGGGGAGTGAGTCCGCGCCGCTGGCGGTTCCGGCCGTGCCGCTGGAAAACCGGTCTTTATTGGGCTCCAGGCTGGCTCGGGGCGAGTTTGTCACCATGGTCGAGATTGTGCCTCCGAAAGGCATCGACATTGCCAAGGAGGTCGAAGGAGCGCGCTTTCTGAAGTCAGTCGGCGTGGACGCGGTGAACATCCCGGACAGCCCGCGAGCCTCGGCGCGCATGAGCAACCAGGCGCTGTCGCTGCTGATTCAGCGTGAAGTGGGCATTGACGCCATTTTGCATTACACCTGCCGCGACCGCAACGTGCTGTGCATTCAGAGCGACCTGCTGGGCGCGGCGGCGGTGGGGATCAAGAACCTGATCTGCATCACGGGCGACCCTCCGAAGATGGGCAATTATCCCGATGCGACGGCGGTGTTTGATGTGGACGCCATCGGGCTGGTGAACATTGTGCACAACCTGAACCGCGGGCTGGATCTGGGAGGAAATCCGATTGGGACTGGGACCGGCTTTGTGATTGGCGTGGGAGCGAACCCGGGACTGACTGACCTGGACGAAGAAATTCGGCGGTTCGAGTACAAGGTCGAGGCCGGGGCGGAGTACGCGGTAACCCAGCCAGTATTCGATCTGCGCCTGCTGGAGAATTTCCTTGAACGAATTGAAAAAGCCAATTGCCGCATTCCGGTGGTGGCGGGGATCTGGCCGCTGGTCAGCGTGCGCAACGCGGAGTTCATGAAGAATGAGTTGCGGGTCTCGGTGCCAGACGCAATTCTGGAACGCATGGCGCGGGCACAGACGCCTGAACTGGCCCGGGCGGAAGGCGTGGCGATTGCGCGCGAAATGCTGATTGCCGCCAAGCAGATGGCCCAGGGAGCGCAGATCAGCGCGCCCCAGGGGCGATACAGCTCCGCGGTGGATGTGCTGGAAGCGCTGGGCGGAGGCCAAGACTCCAAAGCAACGGCGTAACGCGTCGGCACGAGCCTCGACCTCGTATTCATCCGATTCAGCGCGGAGCACAACACTCCTCTCGTTCAATTCGGAAAAATGTTCCCGCAGCGGGATGCCGGGGTCATTTTTTTCGATTCTTCCCATGAAAAAGACTGGACTCTTCTTGCAAAAAGTTGCATTACAATAAGAGACGGAGCGAAACCCCGTTGCCAAAATTTGAAGAGTGCCTCCAGCGGCTGGAGAAAATTGTTCAGGAACTGGAAAAGGGAGAAGTCCCTTTGGAGAAATCTCTGACATTATTTGAAGAAGGCATGCAGCTCTCATCTTCCTGCCGCACTGAGTTGGAACAGGCGGAAGGCAAAGTCGAGATTCTGCTGAAAAAAAACGGGAAGCTCCAGGCCGAACCATTCGAGGCGCTAACAGAAAAATCCCCTGCCCGACGGTAAGTCGTGCGGATTTCTGACCGCGGTTCGAGAGCTTTAGATGTCTGTGGAGTAGGGTTCCCATCCACCCCGCAGCCCTAGTCGGTTGTCGACGTCCGCCGTTGGCTTCTGAGTTTGACGTCCGCCGTTTACGAACGGTTGAAGATTGGGGGAAATATGGCGCAAAGTGTAGTTCTTCTCGAAAAGAATCCTGGCGTGGCCAGGTCCCTGGCCGGTGAACTCCGTTCTCATTTCTCTGTACACGTGACCCGCACTCACGCCGAATTGCGGGACGACGTAACCCGGACCAACCCGGAAGCCGTAGTGCTCAATCTCGAACACTGGCACCTCGCCGATGTGGAGAGCCTGCACCGCGATTTTCCGGCGCTGCCCATCGTGTGCACCCATCGCGTCCCGGATGAAGAAATGTGGATGGCTGCCCTGGCGGCGGGCGCCAGCGACGTCTGCCCCGCGGATGACGTGGGTAATGTACTGACGTCGGTGCTGCGTACCTTGGCGCTGGCCCGGACCGCTGCGGCTTAACTTCTGTGGCTTAACCTCTGTTCAAGCCACCACGAGGACGCGCCGCAAGCGCATCCTCGTTTTTTTTCGTAATTCATCTTCGTTGCCGGACGTCTTTATGCGGGTTTCCTCCTGCCGACGCGCGCGCGCCTCCGCATTCGCCGCCTTGTTATACTCACTGCTTCATGCTGAAGGAAACTCTCGAACAAGGACGGCAACTGGCCGACGCGGCGCTGGACCGGCTCATTCCGCTCGAAACCGAGTATCCCGAGTCGATCCACAAGGCCATGCGCCACAGCGTGTTTGCCGGCGGCAAGCGCCTGCGTCCGGTGCTCTGTATGGAAGCCGGGCGCATGGTGGCGGGGTCGTTGCCCGAGCGCATCAACGAACTGGGCGCGGCGCTGGAGATGCTGCACACTTATTCGCTGATTCATGATGATCTGCCCGCGCTGGACAATGACGACCTGCGCCGCGGCCGGCCGACCTGCCACAAAGTATTCGGCGAGGCCATCGCGATTCTCGCGGGCGATGCGCTGCAGACTCGGGCCTACGAAGTTCTGGCGCAGCTGAAGTGTCCGGCCGAAGCCCGCGTGCGGATTATCGAAGAAATCGCTCACGGCACAGGCACAATCGACGGCATGATCGGCGGGCAAGTCGTTGACCTCGAAGCAGAACACTCGCAGCCGACGGCGGAGATGCTGGAGTATATTCATCGCTCGAAAACCGCGGCGCTCATCACCGCGAGCCTCGTAAGTGGCGGGCTCTATGCCGGCGCGAAAGATAATCAGGTGGCGAAGCTGCGGGCGTTCGGACTGGCGATCGGGCTGGCGTTTCAGATTGTGGACGACGTGCTCGACGTGACCCAGACCTCGGAACAGCTGGGCAAGACCGCCGGCAAAGATACTGCGTCCGAGAAAGTCACGTACCCCGCGCTATTTGGAATTGAAGGATCGGTGAGCCGGGCTGATGCGCTGGTAAACCAGGCCTTCGCCGAGCTGGAAGGTTTCGGCGAGCGGGCAGAGCCACTGAAAGAACTGGCGAGGTTTTTGGTGGAGCGGAAGAAGTGAAAGAGCGGCACTTGGCACTTAGCATTTGGCATTTAGCCCCTGCGGGATCGTGATGGAAACTGCAAAGTCCTCAGCATGGCCAAATGCTAAGTGCCAAATGCCAGTTGCCAATAGCCCTCCATCTCGTCTCTGTGGTAAAAACTAAGTACGGCGATGGAGTTCGCCACAACCGCCCGCGCTGCGACTGCACCGCGGGCTGATAACTCCTACAAAATCTCGGCCACTTTTGTAGGAGAGACTCCATCGTGAAAGACTTTCTGGCCATATCCGTTGCCGCGATTGTCGGCGCCAACCTGCGATATCTGATCAGCCGTTTTGCCTTCAAAGAGTTCGGACCGGGCTTCCCTTTCGGAACGCTCGCCATCAACATCGTGGGCAGCTTCATCGTGGGCTTCTTCATCATCTGGACCACGGAGCGTGTGCTGGTGGACCCGCGCTGGCGGCTTATGGCGGCGGTCGGCTTCTGCGGATCGTTCACCACGTTTTCGAGCTACGCGTTCGAGACCATGTCTTACTTCGAGCAGGGCCAGTGGGGACTGATGCTGGCCAACATCTTTAGCAACAATCTGCTGTGCCTGGGCAGCGTGCTGGCCGGGATGGCGCTGGCGCGGGTGCTGTGAACGTGACCTCGCATCCCACTCTCGAAACTGCACGGCTGCGATTGCGCCCATACACCGACGCCGATATTGCGGAATTGCTGCCACTCATCGGCGCGCGTGAAGTGGCGGCGACTACTTTGCGCATCCCTCATCCCTACACCGAGCGGGACGCGCTAGACTTCTTCGCCCTCCTGCAGGGCACGCGCAAAATGTGGTTAGCGATCACGCTGCGCAGTGACGGCCGCCAGATTGGCGGCATCGGCCTCACCGTGGATGAGAAGCACCAGCACGCCGAACTGGGCTACTGGCTCGGCTTGCCGTATTGGGGACAGGGCTATGCCACTGAGGCCGCACAGGAAATGCTGCGCTACGGATTTGAAGACCTTCATTTGCATCGCATTTTCGCTTCGCACTTCAAGCACAACCCTGCTTCTGGACGGATTCTCGTAAAGCTCGGCATGCGCCACGAAGGCTGCCAGCGCGAACATCTGCGCAAGTGGGATGAGTTCGTCGATTCGGAGTTATACGGGATGTTGCAGAGGGAATGGCAGATTTCCAATCAGCTCTCAAAGGAGGATCGCGAGTAATCATCTTCGCGAGTAAAATGCCTGAAGCAATGGCTGTACAAGTCACTCTGTATCTGAACGAAGCCGACCAGTGGCATCACCGGCCGCTGCACATGGAGATTCTCAACTACCTGCGCAAGGAGAACGTCTATGCGGCGACGGCGATTCACGCGGCCGCGGGCTTCCTCGGGCGGCAGCGCGTCGAAACATCGCATCTCGTCGAGGCTGGAGGCAAGTTGCCGGTAATCATCATTTTCGTTGACACCGACGAGCACGTGAACCGCGTGCTGCCCACGCTGAAGGAAATGGCGGTGCACCGGCTGATCGTGCGCGAGAGCGTGGTGCTGGAGCAGGGTAATCTCGACTGACATGTCTTCCCTTCCGCTCAGCGCAGCCGTCGACATTCTGGCCATTGCCGCGCACCGCGACGACGTCGAGCAGACCTGCGGCGGAACTCTGCTGAAAGCCGCGCAGCGCGGGCAGCGTACCGGCATCCTCGATCTGACCCGGGGTGAGATGGGGACGCGGGGCACGGCGGAAGATCGCGCGCGCGAGGCCGACGATGCTGCAAAGCTTCTCGGTGTGAGCTGGAGGCAGGCGCTCGACATTCCTGATGGCCGCGTCGAAAATACCTGGAAGAATCGGCTCAAGGTCGCCAGCGTGATTCGCGAGACGCGACCTCGCGTGGTCATTCTGCCCTACTGGAAGGGGCGGCATCCGGACCACTACACGGCTTCGGTGCTGGGATACGAGGCCTGCTTTCTGGCGGGGTTGGCGAAACTGGATCCGAAGCAGGCACTCGGCACTCAGCACTCGGCAAGCGGCCAGCCGAACGTCGGTTCGGAGTTTGGAAATTCTCCTCACCGGCCATTCAAGATTCTCTACGCTACGCTCTATTACGATGTTCGGCCTACGTTTGTGGTTGATATTGCGCAGCAGTTTGAAGGAAAGTTCGCTTCGATTCTTGCCTACAAATCGCAATTCAGCGACCAGGAGGCAGGCAAGGACCTGTTCCCTGCCCACGACGAGATACGCGCCCGCGTGGACGCCATGGCGCGCTTCTATGGCATGCTCGGCGGGGTTTCCCACGCGGAACCTTTCCTGCAGAAGGAAGTCGGCCTGGTTGACGATTTGTTGGCGATTCCGGTCAAATCCATTTAACATTTCTGAACTCAATCCGCGCAGGAGAAGCTCAATCTATGTTTCGACCGACTATGTCTCGTTCTATTTTCACACTCATCGCCCCGCTGGTTTTGGTCGCCGCCGCAGCAGCCCAGGCTGGAACCTGGCAGATCGATCCTAATCACTCAGCGGCGCAGTTTTCCGTACGTCACCTGGGAGTGTCCACCGTGCGGGGGGCGTTCACCAAAGTGACCGGTTCGGCGAAGTACGATCCAGCCGACCCGGCGCACGCTTCGCTCGACGCCACGATTGACACGGCTTCGGTAGACACGCGAGTGGAAATGCGCGACAACGATTTGCGCAGTCCGCACTTTTTCGATGTGCAGAAGTACCCAACCATTACCTTTCATTCCAAGGCGACTAAAGTGGCGGGGCCGGGGAAACTGCTGATCGTGGGCGATCTGACGATCCACGGGGTGACCAAAGAAGTGGTGCTCGATGTGGATGGCCCTTCGGCGCCGATCAAAGATCCGTGGGGCAACCAGCGGATTGGGGCCTCGGCAACCACCAAGATCAATCGTCAGGATTTTGGCGTCAGCGGCGCTTCCGGCGCGGTGGGAGACGAGATCAGCATCACCATTGACGTGGAGTTGATCCCCGCGAAGTAGCAGGCCTGGCAGGTGCGACTCGGTTGGCTTGCGGCGAAGGCAGTCGGTTCGAAAGTTCGTATTGACCCAGGAGGGATATGACTCGAAGCGCGCAATGGTGTGGGTTGTGGATTGTGGCCGCGACGCTGGTTCTGACCGGATGTGGCGGGGGCGGCGGCGGATCGATGATTGTCGCGCCCAATGCCACTGTGACGGTTTCCCCGGCGCTGGCCGCCGTGGTTGCCACCACGCAGACGCAGCAATTCACCGCCAAGGTCACGGGCAACGTTAGCGACCTCTCGGTTACCTGGAGCGTGGATACCATTGCCGGAGGCAACTCGACAGTGGGAAACATCAGCGCCAGCGGTGTCTACACTCCGCCGCCTCCGCCGGGCGGCTCGCACACCGTGACCGCGACCAGCGTCGCGCTGGCCACGGCGTCAGGCTCGGCGAACGTGGCGGTCACCGATCTCGCGGGCGTGTTCACTTACCACAACGACCTGTCGCGCGACGGGGCGAACACCCAGGAGTATGCCCTGACCTCGGCGACGGTAACGACGGCGACCTTCGGCAAGCTGTTTTCGTGTCCGGTGGACGGCGCGGTTTACACCCAACCATTGTGGGTGCCGGGAGTGACCATCAACGGCGGAGTCCACAACGTGATTTTCGTGGCTACCCAGCACAACACGGTTTTCGCCTTCGATGCCGACGCCAACCCCTGCGTGCAGTTGTGGCAGGCGAGTCTGCTGGATTCGGTGCACGGCGGCACTGCCGGTGAAGGGCCAGTCGTCTGGGAGGACGTGGGCTATTGCGATGGCGACATTTATCCCGAGATAGGGGTCACGGCGACGCCGGTCATCGATCCTTCGAGCAACACGATTTACCTGGTCAGCACGTCGGAGATTCCCGGGCCACAGTCGGGCAACTGCCAAGTGCCGACGGGAAGTTACTTCCACCGGCTGCATGCGCTGGATATCGCCACGGGGAGTGAGCAGTCGAACGCACCCGTAACGATTGCGGCCCAGGTCGCTGGAATTGGCGATGCGTCAGTGAACGGCGTGGTGAGCTTCAGCTCTCAGTATGAGAACAGCCGCCCCGGCCTGATGTTGTCGGGAGGCACGGTGTATGTGGGGTTTTCCGCGCACGAGGATCGCACGCCGTATCACGGCTGGCTGCTAGGCTATAACGCTGCAAACATCCAGCAACAAGTCAGCGTTCTCAATACCACGCCGAACGGTGTCGCCATGCCCAACATTGGCAGCGCGGATGGCGGAATCTGGGGCGGAGGCGGCGCTCCCGCAGTTGACTCCGACGGCAATATCTACGTGGCCACCGGCAATGGGATATTCGACGAGGGCGCCGGCATGTCGATGCAGAACGATTATGGCGATAGCGTTCTCAATCTTAGCCCGGCGGTCGCGCCCTCTACGTCGATGACGGTCAACGGCTGGTTTAGCCCTGACGACGAGGTCAACCTCGCGCTGGACGACACCGATCTCGGTTCGGGTGCGCCCGTGCTTTTTCCCGATCAAACGACGGGAACAACGCATCTGCTGGTACAACTCGGAAAAGACGGCGTCATTTATCTGATCAACCGCGACAACATGGGCTCTTTCAACTCCGGCAGTAACCGGATCGCGCAGAACTTCCAGGCGATTGGTGGATTCTGGGGAACGCCCGCGTTGTGGCAGAACAACCTCTACTTCGCCGGCGCGTACGCGGGCGCGACTGACTCGCTGAAACAGTACTCGTTCGATCCGACAACCGGGCTGTTCAACACAGCCTTGGCTTCTCAATCGAGTGAAGTCTTCGGCTTCCCCGGAATGTCGCCGTCGTTATCATCGCAGGGTGCGAACAACGGCATCGTCTGGGGCATTGATGCGGGGCTGTACGGCTATGCCAGCCCGAATGCCGCCGGGGGAATCAGTTGCTCCACGGGTTTAGCGCCACCTGCAGCGTGCAGCGGCCCGGCGATTCTGCACGCCTACAACGCTACCAATCTGGCAGTCGAATACTGGAACAGCTCGCAGGCCGCGAACAATCGCGACCAGGCAGGCAACGCCGTGAAGTTTGTGCCGCCGACCATCGCCAACGGCAAGGTCTATGTGAGCACGCGCACCGAAGTCGATGTTTACGGGCTTCTGCCGAACTGATCAGCCTCATGCAAAAGGCTCCCGCCAGTGGGAGCCTTTTCAACTATTCCTCAGAATATTCCTGTCAGAACACCGCCTAGAAGATCCTGCTGAACAGCCAGAACAGCGATCCCGACAAAAGCATCGCGACCGGAAGCGTGAGTATCCAGGCCACGGCCAGGTTGCGCACGGTGCTTAACTGAATGCCGGAGTGATTGGCAGCCATGGTGCCGGCCACGCCCGATGACAGCACGTGCGTGGTGCTGACTGGTAGGCCGAATCCATCAGCCGCACCGATCGTCGCCATTGCGGTGATTTCAGCGGCAGCTCCCTGGGCGTAGGTCAGGTGCTCTTTGCCGATTTTTTCGCCGACGGTGACCACGATGCGCTTCCAGCCAATCATGGTTCCCAGGCCCAGAGCCATCGCCACCGCAACTTTTACCCAGGTCGGGATGAAGCGCGTGGAGTAATCCACGTGTTTTTTGTAGTTGGTTAGCACAGCAGCGTCGGCGGCCGAGAATTTCGGCT
>Ga0302326_10002500_pt1 | contig 44677 bp, 40 predicted proteins | sample Palsa_T0_3_FD_202264 | JGI IMG/M metagenome (GOLD analysis project Ga0302326, IMG submission 202264) | Peat permafrost microbial communities from Stordalen Mire near Abisko, Sweden - Palsa_T0_3 | ecosystem: Environmental > Terrestrial > Soil > Palsa > Peat permafrost | place: Sweden: Abisko...
TCGCGCGGCGGCATGCCGCCGGCTGCCGCGCGCACATAGTCGTGCAACGCCCGCCGGCCTTCGAGCCGGCCCCAAGGGCCGCGGTCCCACACGCCGTCCTCGGTGAACAATTCCACGAAAGCGTCGGCATCGCCGCGATCGACGCAAAAGCAGTACGCCGCGAGCAAGTCACGGATCGCCTTTTCATCTTCCAGCAGCGTTGGCATTAAGCAATATATCCATCTGAAACTGAAGGCAGTCGAGACCGCCGTCGAATGTCCCCGATTATCGAACGCGCCGATGGTTGTGCGTCGCCAAGGGGCGCGCACTGTTTTACAATGCGGAACGGCCGGCAAGTCGAGGAGAGCGAGTTGGGGGAGAACGCAAAAGCAGGTCAGCGCAGCGGTACGCAGAGCATCGAGCGGGCGATAGGACTGCTGCGCGAGATCTCAACGCGGGGGCAGTTCGGCTGGCAGTTGTCGGATCTGGCGGCGCGCTGCCAGCTCGGCAAGAGCACGGCGCATCGGATGCTCATTTGCCTGGTGCGCGAACGGTTGGTCAGTCAGCGTCCCGCCGACCGGCACTATATTCCGGGGCCGATGCTGTTCGAGTTGGGGCTCGCGCTGCCTGAGCTAGGGGAGCTGCAATACCGGGCGAGGAGCCGTCTGGCGGTGCTCGCCGCGCGCACCTCGGGTGCGGCGTTTTTTCTGTTTCGCAGTGGCGATGATTTCGTTTGCGCTGCGCGAGTCGGCGGCGCTGAGCTCAAAGCGCTCACCGTCTTTCCCGGCACCCGCCGCCCGCTGGTGACCTCGGTGGGCGGGGTGGCGATCATGCTCGCGATGCCCGTGGGGCAGGCGCGTGCGATCATCAACCGCAACTTTGCGAACCTGCGGGGCGTCGGCTACAACCGGGCGCGGCTGCGAGCGATCCGCGCCATGCTCGAGCGCACCCACGCCGAAGGCTTTGCCATCAACGCGGGCGACACCTTGCCGGGGGTCAATGCCTTCGGGCTTGCGCTGCGCGATTCGGACGGCGTGCCGTTCGCTGCCATCACCGTGGAGGGCACCGCGCAGGCGCTGCCGCTCGATCGGCTGCCCGAAATACGCCGCTTGATGCAAAGCGCCGTTGAGGACCTGCGCGGGGCTGCCCCTTAGGAGCGGAGCGGAGATCGCGTCGCATCGCTTGAATTTCGTGGTTGTCGGCGCCTTGTTCCACATTGTGGAAAGAGCTCCAAGTCAGGTGATCGACCGCAATGAGCTTGCGCAACCCGGCAAACCATTACAAAAGGAACGCTGGTCCGGAGTCGTCGACTCGGTTGGCAGCCACACGCTTGCCAACGCCTGTGCGCAAACGCGTTATCGGGGCGTAGTCATCGCGTGCGGCCTTGCACAGGGAATGGACTTTCCGTCGAGCGTCGCGCCCTTCATCCTGCGCGGCATTTCGCTGCTCGGCATCGACAGCGTCATGGCTCCGCATGCGGTCCGCGAGCCGGCGTGGAATCGCCTCGCGCGGGACCTGGACTTGTCGAATCTGGATCGAATCAGCACGCTGGTGGGCCTCGAGGGAGCGTTGAGCGCCGCACAAGACATCGTCGCCGGGAAAATTCGCGGGCGCGTCGTAGTCGACGTGAATCGCTAGACTCGGCGCGCCCGCTCGACGTGAACGGCTAGACGCGGCACGCCGCGCTCTCGTCGAGGCCGCCCTTATTCGGATTACTCCGCGTGACCCACTTGCTCGCGTGATTTCAGCTGCAGGATCGGTCCAGGAAAGTTTGCCGGGGCATCCAAAATGGCGCAGACATGCCGGCCGATCTCGATGTCCGAAAGCCATTCGGGTTTCGCATGTTGGCGGCTGCTCTCGCCGTTGACCATGGAGACAATCATCAGCTCGCGGATTTCCGCGCCTGCCCGGCGTTCGCGCGCCAATCCGCGATACAACATCCGTTGCGCAGCCTGCGACATCGAGACATGAGCCATCTTCGGGATGATGAAATCGGCAGTGCCGCCGCCGAGCCCGATAAAAAGACCGCTCTCCGGCAGACGCGGCACGAGGACTTTAACTGCGATGAAGTGCAACCCAATCTCGCTTGCAAGCGATGCGCATAGATCCGCCGCGCTCCACTCCGTCAAGGGTTGACGCTTGTGAGTCGCACTCACCGAAACAACGACCGCGTCAATGCCGCCAAACGCCTTCGCCGCCTCGTCCCAAAGCGCCGACGCACCGCTTTCGGTAGCGATATCGCCGACGACGCAGGCTATGGGCTTGCCGGGATGACGCGCGGCGATGCGCTCGAGCTTCTCGCCATTGCGGCCGCACGCGATCACTTGGCGGCCGGAGGCGAGGGCCTCCTCGACAATGCCTTGCCCCACATCGCCCGCTGCTCCGATAACCAACAGCGTGCTTTTGCTCATCGCTCACATTCTCCCGACACCAATATTGGGGGAGTCATCATAGGACTTCGACCTCAAATGCGATAGCGACGGCGGATGGCGTCGAACCTGCGTTGCAGCTCTCTCGTCCGATCCTGATTCGTCGATTTCTTGCTGTCAATCGGCAGGTGATCGGACAGTTCCGCGGACTTGACGACCTGGGTTCGAAGCTCAGGAACGTGTCTCGACAAGACGCTTCGGAAAGTGAGCACGCCGGCGGTGTAGCCCTGATTGTCGATCCAATTCGCGAAGCCCGGATCGTGCCGCGTGAGGATTAGACGAATCTTGCCATCGCTATCGATCGCCGTACGGCTCGGCGTGTAGCTCACCGGTCGATAAAGAAAGTCCATGCTGTTTCCGAAGATCGCCTCGCTGGTGATCATCCAGAATCCGTCGTAGGCTTCGAATTCAAGAACGAGCGCCTCATCGGCGTGAAGTTCCCAGCGCATCATGGTGACCAGGCGTCCACGGCGCTTATCTTGCGCTTCCGCCTCCGACGGCCAGGGGTCTTCGATCGCGAGATTACGGCCGCGAAACAGATTGATGGCCTTCGGATCGATCTGATCGCCGGATTCCCAAACCCAGTCCGGCCAAAAATCGAGCGCGTCATAGACGAAATCGGCGGCCCACGTCATGGCGTCGACCATCGCCTCGGGGGTTGGCATCGGGCGAGGCGCATCCATTCCTACGCGCTCGATCCGGTACTCGGCGGCCTGTTCATCCCAGCTGTCGAAATACTGGCGGAGGAACATCTTGCGGCTTCCCGGGGTCGTCGGCAGCCAGTTCTGCCCTTGCCGTTCGCCGCCGATGTAGAGCTCGAAGGAGCCGTCCCATTGGGTCTTCAGTTCATGCCCGAAAATGTTGGCCTCGGGCGCATCGCCGAAGGGCTCATGCAGCGCGCGGGCAGCCGCCTTTCCGTAGGCGGCCGCGGAGCGGGGGCCCTGGACCGTGATGTTCCAAAAGCGGGCGGTGCCCTTCTTGCCGCTGATCTTGTAGACCGACTCTCCGTCGATCCACGTCTGGATGTAAATGCAGTCGGCGTTGTCCGAACCAAGCTTTCGTGTCGGGGAGCAGAAGGGATGCAGGGCAGGATATTTCGTATCCTTCGTCTCCAGAGCCAAGTCGAATGCCTGACTCAAGTTCTGCGTCAAGTATCGAAAGCCGTCAACGCGCTGCAGCGCAGTGGCTGGATTCACGTCCTTGAATACGAGGTTTCCGGCGGATTTCAATTTGTCGCAAAATTTATCCCAGGATTCCTTTAAATCCCGGTCGAACGGAGCGTCTCCAAAAGCCATTGCTGCCTTAGGACTGCGCAACGCCGAGCGACGACAGGGTCGTGCCGCAAAGGGACTCACGATCCCTCTGGAGACGTCGGCGCGCACGGAGCCTCATGGCGCTTCGTCGAGATATTCGCAGAGCGCCCGATGAAAGTTCGAAACCACTGATTCTTGCAACGGGTTCGGGCGCGCTCCGGCAAATCCGCGCGACTTCATGCCGCGCTGGACTTCGCCCATGTTGTCGAAGTCCTGCTGCAGGATCACGCTGATCGATTTGAAATTGCGCCAATCCTCGGCACCCAAGAAGCGCTGGCGCTCGAGCTTGGGCTCGGCCCCAGGGGCGTAGCGCTGCAGCGAGTAGACCTCGAAGATGCAGGTGTCCGGATCCTTCGGGTCCGGCAGGGCACGATAGGAGAGCGCCGCATCCGGATACGGCAGGATGATCAAGTTCGGGAATATGTGCCAATCGACGCCGGCGTCCTGCAGCTGCTGCAGCGAGATGTCGGGCCAGCCGGCGCCCGAGGCAATGGCCGCGTCGCGCTGGAACTCGATCACTTTCATCATCATCTCACCGGGCGGTGTCGCCGGATCAACTTCGGTCAGCAGACGGTGTGCAGCTTCCGCATCGCGCTCGCTGTAGACCGCCCGCAGCGTCGTATTGATGAGGTCCAAGTAGTCGACGATGCCCTGCCGCAGATCCTTCGGGGGCGGCAGCCCGGTGCGCGGCGAGGGCGCACCGGTCGGCGCTTTCAGATCAGGCGCTGGAGCGAACATGCCGTGGCGGCCGTACACCTTGCTGCGGGTGGTGTCATCGCCCTGGCCGATGAGCAGTTGCGGGTGCGTCCCTGCCAAGTGATAGGACTCGTCGAAGGCCTCGAGCGCCACCTTCCAGTTGCACGGCAGTTTGACCGACACATACCAGCGGTAGCGCATCTTCTGGATCTCGTACGGATCGAGGTAGCTCGGCACCGGCGCAAGATATTCGCTGAGCGGCGCCGCGTGCGGGTCCATATTGACGAACACATAGCCGGCCCAGGTCTCGACACGCACTTGCTTGAGGCTCAGATCCTTATCGCCGAAGTCGGCGCAACCCGACCAATCCTCGCGGTCATATATGCGCGCGATCGAGCCATCGAGGTGGTACTGCCAGCCGTGAAAGCGGCAATGGAAGCGGGTCAAATGCCCGCAGCCCTCCATCAGACGGCGGCCGCGATGCTGGCACACGTTGTAGTACGCCTTGATGCTGTCGTCCGACACCCGCACCACGATGATGCTCTCGTCCATGATGTTGTAGGTGACGTAGGAACCGACACGCGGCAGCTCCTCTTCCCGGCATGCAACCTGCCACACGCGCGGCCACAGCCGCTCATTCTCCAGACGCAAGAAATCCGTGGAGAGGTAGTGCTCGCTCGGTACGAAGTCGGTGCGCACCTCGGCATGATGACTTGACATTCGACATTCCCCCGCTGGTATCCGATCCTGCCTGACGATCGCAGCTTTGCAGGATACTCCGACTGCTCCACAGCAAGCTTATCCTGTCATCATGGGGCAGCAATGCGCAAATGACCCCTGTATTCTACAATGTGGGATTGCCCAGCGGGAGGAGTGCCGGTGAGGATCTTATGAGAGCTACGCCCCATTTCGGCACGCATTCGCTGCGTGAGGCGCTCGGCTCATTTGCAACCGGCGTGACCATCGTGACCACCGTCGATCAAGCCGGGCGCGACATCGGGCTCACCGCCAACAGCTTCAACTCGGTGTCGCTCGAGCCGCCCATGGTCCTGTGGAGTCTCGCCAAGAGCTCCTTGAGCCTGGCAGCCTTCAAGCAATCCGAATACTTTGCCGTGCACGTGCTCAGTGTCGACCAGGAGCAGCTTTCCAACCTGTTCGCGACCCGCGGCGCGGACAAGTTTGCCGGTATCGAGATCGAGCGTGGGCACGGCGGCACGCCGCTCTTACCGGGCTGCGCGGTGCGCTTTCAGTGTCGAACGGCGTTTGCCTACGAGGGTGGAGACCACGAGATCTTCGTCGGCGAGGTGCTGGATTTCGACGACTTCAAACGTCCACCGCTGGTTATTCAAGGCGGCAAGTATGCGCTCGCTGTCAAGAAACCGGATTCTCGCAGCGCCGCCGCGGCGGACGCCTCCGATCTCGGCGCGAACTTCACCAAAGACTATCTAGGCAACCTGCTCAGCGTAGCGACCCTGCAGCTCAAGGCGCGGCTGCGCCCCGCGCTCGAAGCGCGCAGCCTCGATGAAGAGGACTACGCCATCTTGTCCCTGCTCATCATCTGGGACCATCGCGAAGCGGCCGAGATCGACGGCCTGCTGCAGATCGCAGGCAAGCGGTTACAGAAAGCGAAGGTATCGCAGCTGACGCGACAGAACCTGATCGAGAGCGAGGTCGACGGCACGGGCGAAACTCGCCTCTCGCTGACTGAAGCTGGTCGGCACACCATCATCGAGCTCATGGCGGCCGCAAAAGCGGCTGAAGCGGACACCGAAATCGGGCTCGACTACAGCGAATCGCAGATGCTCAAGCACCTGCTGAAGCGCGTCATCCGCAACACGACGCCGGGGTCTTTGAAGATCTGGCGCAAATCATAGGCAAGTCGACGACTGGGAACGGGTCATCGCCCATGCATTACTCATTTTTCGCACAACAGGCCGATGATTGCCTTTGTATCCCAATAATAGGGCCGAATACTTACCAGAAGACCATCCCGGAACCTATAGTGTTCCAGGATCGACATGTCGATCGGGCGCCCGGTGCTCGTCGCCCGGCCAGTCATGCGCTGCACCAGGACGAAGTCCTCGCCGCCGGCGTCCCCGATGATGCGCTCGGTTTCGACTTTCCAATCCGTCACCGCCGCGAAGAGCTTGGCCGAGACTTCGCACATGCCCGCGAAGCCTCTGTACACCCCGCCATAGGGCAGGCTTTCAGGATCCTCGACGACCATATCCGGATGACACAGCGCCTCGATCTGAGCCGCGTCTCCCGACCGCAGCGCCGCGAGCAAACGTTCGATGCGCGAGTCCCGCGTTTTTATGTTCGTCATGATAAAAGGTCCGAAAAGTGTATCAGGCCAATTGAGCCGTGCGGCCGCCATCGATGACCGGGGTGGCGCCGTTCACGTAGTCAGACGACGCAAACCTGCAAAATCCGCTTCCACGGTCTCCGCGAGCAGGTGGCGATCGACCACTTCCGCGGGGCTCTTGTAGCCGGAGCGAAAATGAAAGTGGTCAAGGAGCTTCGGGTCGAGCCGCTTGTTGCTGCCGACGATATCGCCGATCTCCGGACCGATCCGCTCGGCAATCCCAGTCAAATAAGCCTCGTCGAGCTTAAATAGGCCAATGGCATTCAAGCCGGCGAATTTGCGTGCTTCCTCTTCGGAGAAGTCGGTAAAGATGCTGCGCAGCCAATCCCATGTATTGGGCCAAGTGCCTTCCACGTGCGGATAGTCGATCCCGAGCAGCATGCGATCGATCCCGATCTCGCGCCGCTGCTGCATCTCCGAAGGCCGTGGCGAGGAGGGCGCGACATAGCAATGGCGCTCGAAGTATTCCCTGGGCTTGAGTTTGGTGAGGCTACTTTCCTTCTCGAACCGCTCGTCGAGATAGGCCAGCGTATCGGGCAGCCAGTCCGAACGGACCTCCGAGAACACCACCTTCATCTGCGGATAACGGTCGAACACGCCGCCTTGGATGAGCTGCCAGAAGGCTTGGCGAGGAGGCAGGTTCTTGTCTTCGGTCGCGTGAGGACAGCCCATGGCGACAAAGCCGTGATCGGCGCACCAATGCACCTCCCTTACCGCCGCATCCATATCCTCGCAACCACCGGGGTCGGCGACCCCAAAGATCCGGCCTTTGCCCGGCGCCATCTTGTCGGCGAACCAGCGATGATGCGCCCGCGCGCCGGCGCTGCGTAGTTCGCTCGGATGAGGCCGGCTCAACATCGTGAAGAAGGGCGTTAGGGACAGGTGGTGGCCCACATTGACGATTTCGGCCGCGACGCCCTCGTCGTCCAGCGCCCTGAGGCGCCGCTCGATATCCCATACGCCAAGTGCACCGCCGTCTCTGATGGCGTTGCGCTGATCGATGATCTCCACCGCCGACAGGGCATTATCCGACGCCGCCCCGAATCCGCGTTCCACAGCCAGGAATTCCCGTTCCTCCGCCATCTGGCGCTCGAGGGCGGCGTGATACTCAGGCTCCAAATAAGGCTGGTAGTCCTCGCAACGTCCGCCGCAATGATTGTCCGCAGACACGATCAGCAGCTTGTTCATGCGTACTCCTCGCCGGATCGGCAAACGTCATATGGCTGCAGTGAGCGCTCGGAAAAAAAGCGCCTACCCACTTGCGAACAGCCGAGACAGAGCCGCACGGTCGACCTTCATCATGGGTGTGTAGGGTAGGGTTTCGACGAAAAGCCACTTCACCGGAACATGCGTGGCTTCCACATGATTGCGCAGATGTTGTTCGAATTCGGCTATCGTCGGCGTCGCCACGCCCGGCTTGAGTTGGATGGCCGCCGCCGGAACTTGACCGAGCCGCTTGTCCGGGACCCCGGTGACGCCCGCCGCCGACACCGCGTCGTGCAGTTTCAGGGCGCGTTCGATCGTGTCGGGAAGCAGCTTGAACCCGCCGCGCATGATCGCGCCGTCGGCGCGGCCCTTATGGAACAGGAATCCGTCCTCATCGAGAATCACCAGGTCCGTGGTGCGTATCCAGTGCGGTCCGATGCGGGGCGAAATCGCCTCGAGAAGGCCTTCCTTGCCGGGCGGCAACACCGCGCCTGTTTCAGGATCGACGACGCGTAGCTGTGCGCCGGCGAAGGGCCGTCCGACACTGCCGAACTTTTTTTCCCCCCATTCTTGATAGAGCTGCAGGGTCATGAGAGTGACCGGGCCGCCGAACTCTGTCGCACCATAGGCGAGCAGCACAGGTATTCCGTAACGCTCTTCGAACGCGCGTTGAACGGTAGGGTCGAGCGGCGAGGCTCCCGTGTTGATTGAACGTAATGAGGCCAGATCCTCGCGTGGAACATTAGCCTCCAACATCATCTGCAGAGCGGCAGTGGGCGTCCCTACGAAAGCGGGCCGATAGCGCACAATGTAATCAAGGCAGGTGGCAAGGCTGAAGCGGTCGACCAGAACAGCCCGCAGACCGAGCAATAAAGTCGGCAGGGTCGCGTAAATGCCGGAAAAATTGCCAAAGGGCAAATACATATAGAGAGGCGTCAAGGTGGCGGGGTCCTGGGCCTTATCGATGGGCAACATATTGGCGCCGACCATGTGCTTCGCGATCATGTCGTAGCTGAGCGCGAACTGCTTCGGCGGGCCGGTGGTGCCGCTGGTCAATAGGTCGATCTGCGGATGCGAAGGCGGCGAATTGAACGCGGCGGTCGAGCGCTCGCATCCGGGAACCGCCGCCGCATCCATCCCCGTGAGCGCAATCCCGGCGATACCCTGCTCGCGTAGCACCGACTTGATCTCCTCGGCAAAATCTTCCGCGCCGATGATGACGACGGCGGGTTTGAGCCGAAGTATGTCGCGTATGATCCCAGGCGGAGTCTGGTAGACGTGAATCATACTGATAGTCCGGCCGGTTGCGTTCAACCCGAGCAAGGCGGCGAGAGCATTGGGTCGATTGCGAGGCACCATGGCAACGGGCGCCCGCGGATCGGCACCGCTGGCCGCGACCAGATCGTTCACGCGGTACGCAATCTGCCGCATTTCTTCCCAGTCGATCCAACGCTTTTCCCATTCGATTGCGGGGCATCCTGGGCCGCGGGCCAGGGCTCGCGCACTCATTTCCTCAAGCGTCGTCATCCGCCACCTCCCTAAGGTGCTGGGAACCTTTGCCTATGTGGCGTCTGTCATTATAGAGCGGATTCGCGCGTTCTAGCCGATTTGAGTGTGCTCGAAGAACTTGACGACAGAAGCGGTTTCAGCGCTGAATGCCGCAGGAACTAAGATCCGACCCCGAGGATATTACCCATGGCATTTGGTGATTGTCGCGACGATGAAGCCATGCGTGCGGCCTGGAAGCTGTTCTGTGAACGGCTGCAGGAAGCCGGAGACTATGTCTTCAAGGAGTACAACCCGCCGACGCCGCTTCATCGGGCCGATGCCTTCCGCTTTCTCACGCAAAACCTCGGACAGGCATTCGACCTTGCGTATGAGACGAAGGACACAAAGTATCCAGTCATCCACGCCTTTTGCACTCCGTTCTGCAAGCTGGGCGGCGACAATGCCGATTTCGTTTACCAGCAAGCTTGGATTGACGGCGAGTCGATCTACAAGATCTCCGGCAACAGGGGCACGGCACCGTTTCTGAACTTCACCGTCCAGGGCCCGCGCCCCGAGAAGCAGCCCGGCACGAACTGGCCCAGCCTGCACGAACCATTCGGCGATATTCCCGAAGCGAACATGTTTGGACATCAGCTCCAGACCGGATGGGATGGAAGCTTCGAACTTTATATTGGCGGGCCCAAACGTGCGCCGAACTGGCTGCCGACCACGCCGGGTTCGCGCAAGATGTTCATCCGTCAGGGCTTTGACAAGTGGACCGAAACACCCGCGCGATTCCGCATCGAGCGCATCGGCATGACGGAACCGCGGCCGGTGCCAACCCCTGGCGACATGATGACCGCGATGGATTGGGCCGGGCGTTTTCTCACGACGATGATGAACGACTGGCCGGATCATCCGTTCAAGTACACCAAAGCTCATTTTAATGATTGGGTGAATCAATTCCCGCCGGCTCCCGCGGATGATCCGGCGTCGGACAAGCGCCGCGGACGCGCGATCACGAACATGGCCTGGGCGCTGGGTGCCGATGAGGCGCTCATCATCGAGTTCAACAATCACCGCGGTTTATGGATGCTGACGAACATGGGCGCGTTCATGAGCAGCATGGACTATCTGTATAGGCCGGTGAGCTTTACGCCCAGTCGTACGAAGGTGGACAGCGACGGCAAGGTGCGCTTGATTCTTTGCCACGACGACCCTGGCTATCACAATTGGATGGATACTCAAGGTCTCGTCCGCGGCAATGTGACCTATCGCAGCTTGCTGAGCGATGAGGTCGCTGTTTTTCGCACCCAGCTCGTCAAACGCTCTGAGCTCGCGGCCGCATTGCCTCCCGACACCGCCAAGGTCTCGCCAGAGGAACGGACCGCTCAAATGCGGGCTCGCTTCGACGGGATTCAACTACGCTACACCCTGTAGCGTGCACCGGGGGAAAGAGCTCAGTGCTCGGCGGGCAGCGGGCTTGCTGCGGCATGCCGAGGCGCGGAGCCTTCCCGGCGTTCACGCATCAGCAGGCCGGCGGCTCCCCCGAGAAGAGCTGCAATTGCGAGCCCGGAAAAGCCCGGAGCATAGCTTTCGGTACTTTCTTGCAGCTTCGCGACGATGAAGGCCATCAACATCGCGACGGGCAAGCAGGCTGAGAACAGGCCGAACGCCCGACCGAAGCCATCGGGACCGAACTCGACCGCGATCGCAGCACCCAAGAGCGGCCAGATTCCCCCGCTGAAGCCCACCAACAGGAAGCCGAGGCCTAGGAAGGGCAGGCTATTGCCAAAGGATATGAACAGGGCGCCCAGCGCCGTCAACAAAGCTAGACCCGACAGCGGCAGGCGGTTGCCGAGCCGATCAGACAATATTCCCGCGAGTAAACTCGCGGCGAGATGCGAGACGCTGAAGGCGGATAGCAATCCTCCTGCGGTACGTTGACTCAGCCCATGACTTGCGACAATCGGTGCCAGGTTCTGCATGCAGGCAAAGTAGGTCGCTAGCATGGGCAGGGAGACGATTATGAGCAGTCTGAAATTCTTGCGCGCGAGGACCTGGAGCGAGGTGAGGCCGCTTTGCCCGCTCGGGCTATGGTGCAGCGGTGCCGTGGTCTCGCCTGTCATATAGTCCAGGCCTTCGCGCTCCGTGGCACGGTCGCGCAGCACCAACAACACGATCGGGGAGAAAACAAAACCAATCAAAATGCCCCCGACTCGCCAAATCATCCGCCATCCCACCAAGGGCAAGATCCAGGCGATGATCGGCGGCAGAACCACTCCCGCCATGGCGACGCCGAACGCGGCGAGCCCCATGGCCAATCCCAGACGGCGTACGAACCAGCGCGAGATGACTGCGTTTGCGGGAATCAGCGCGCCGAACGACACCGCGACCGGTAGAACTAGCGCGTACAGCACCTGAATCTGCCAGACGGCGGTAATGAAACTCATTGCGAAGCACATGAACGTCATCGCAGCGAGCCCGATCCCGAACACCAACCGAATCGGATATTTGTCAGCCATCACCCCGACAAACGGGCCCACAAAGGCTATCGTTATGCCCATGACGGACATACCCAACAACAGCGAGCTGATCGGACAATGCAGCTCCGCCGACCAGTCATGCAGAAAGAGAGAGAAGGAGTTGGCGGCCAGGCCGTTGACCAGAATCGTTGACAGCACGGAGACGGCCACGATGTTCCAACCGTAATACCAGCCCTTACGCCCGCCGGCGTCGGAAGATGTACTCACCGGTTGTCCGCCCCCGCACAAATCGGCGCGCAGAGCTATTTCATCCGATTATACGCGCGCTATTTATGCGAGCGCATGCGGTCCGAGGTCGAGCTCGCGAGCGGCACGTGCCAAGGCCAAAGACGGCCTTGGGCGACGGTACGATGCACAGGTCAGATCGGCGCGACGTCGAGGCCGCCGTCGACGTTCAGGATCACGCCGGTGATTTGCCGTGCCTCCTCGGAGGCCAGAAACACCGCCGCCGCGGCTATATCCGAGGGCTGAGCCCGCTCGTGGCGCAGCGGTATGCGCTCGCGCGTATTCGCGATCAAAGCCGCTACCTTCTCGGGGCTGAGGCCGCTGAGCGCGTACGCTTGGCGCGCAACCGGCGTATCGCAGAAGCCAATGCGGATGCAGTTCACCCGGATATTGTCGGGTCCGTAATCCAGTGCGCACGCGCGCGTCAGGGCCTCTACGCCCGCCTTGGCGACGCTGTAGGCGACTCCGCTCGACCCCTTGACGAAGCGCACGGCGGCAATCGAGGAGATGTTGATGATGGCGCCGCCGCCGCGCGCGCGCAGGTGTGGGATTGCCGCGCGTACGCCCAGAAAGGCGCTCTTGAGCGATACGGCCATCTCCTTATCCCACGCCTCGACGGTGTGCTGGTGGGCTGCCCCATACGCCCCACCCACGCCGACATTGTTGTGCACGATATCGATCCCGCCCAACGTCTTGACTGCGTAAGCCATGACCGCTTCGACGTCTTTTTCGCTCGTGGCATCGGCGCGCATGGCATCGGCGACATGGCCTTCGCCGACGATGATGCTCGCCGTCTCCTGAGCACGTTCCAGATCGAAGTCCACCGCCAGCACCGCCGCGCCGGCGCGCGCATAGGCTGCTGCTGCTGCCTTACCGTTAGACCAACCGGGCGCGCTCGAACCTGCGCCGATGACGACTGCGACTTTGCCTTCCAGGCGACCGCTCATGTGCACTGCTCCCTAACGCTTTTCCATTACCGAGTTTACCTGCAATGGTATGCCAGGCAGGGCCGATAGTCGCGCGATTCGCGATCGGTGGCCGCCCGCCGTGGCGCCCGACGGCACGATGCACTAACATAAAAAACTGGGCCGCCTATGTGGGCAGGTCTTCCTTCGCCTGAGATCGATCATCGGGCGCGGGCTCGCCAGTGGAGTAGCGCAGGTGACAGAACCATGGGACCTGGATTGGGGCACGCACGCCGACTGGAGTGCGCTGCCCCGGATTGAGCCGCGCATCCCGGCTCTGCTCGAACACTTTCGTACGCACTACGCGTCGCGCGATGTGTTGAAGCGGGACGACCAACGCGTCACCTACGGAGAACTCGAGGCGAAGTCTGCGGTCTTAGCAAGACAGTTGCTGGGCGCAGGGGTAGGAAAAGGCAGCCGGATTGGTGTAATGCTGCCCAGCGACGAAACCTTTCTGACCACATTCTTGGCCATTTCGCGGATTGGTGCGGTGGCGGTGACGCTGCCGACTCTGGCCCGGCCAGCCGAGATATTGAAGATCGTCCGCCATGCCGACTTACATATGCTGTTTGCGGCGAAACGCTACCGCAACCACAATTATGTAGAACGCATCGAGGAAGCTTTCCGGGGCATCTCCGGACAGCGGATACCGTACCGGCTGCCCGAAGTGCCTTACCTACGCGAGGTCTGGCTGTGGGGGGATGGCGCTGCGCCCGTGTGGGCCCGGCAAGTCGACTTGACCCGGGAGCCCACGGTGGACGCCATCTTGCTCTCCGCCGCCGAGTCCCAAGTGCACAGCAGCGATCCGGCGGTGATCGTCTACACCTCGGGCTCGACCGCAGATCCGAAGGGCATCATCCACTCTCAGGGTAGTTGCGTGCGCCAGGGAATGAAGGTCGCTGCGAGCATGAAATACAAAAGCGACGAACGCGCCTACGCCCCGCTGCCGTTCTTCTGGGTCGGCGGACTCATGACAACGGCCATGTGCATCATGTGCGTCGGCGCGACCATGATCGACACCGAGAAGACGGGCGCCGAGCGTCTCGACTTTCTGGAGCGGGAGCGGATCACCACCGTTGTCGCTTGGCCCCACATTATCCGTGCCCTGGTCGCAGAGCCCACTTTCGAGAAGCGAGACTGGAGCTCGATGCGAAACGGAGTGCTATTCGAGGCGCTGCCGCCGAAGATCCGGCCAAAGGATGCGGGGCTCATTGCCACCCCGTTCGGAATGACGGAGACGAGTGCCATTTACACCATCCTCGATATCAACCTGCCAGAGGACCAAAGGGGATCAGTAGGGCCCCTGCAGAGAGGAGTGGAAAGCCGACTTGTGGATGTTGACACGGGCAAGGTAATCGCCCACTGGGCCGACGGGGACTGGACGGCGGATTCCGACGGTAAAGTAGGACTGCAACAAGTGCGTAGCGACGTGATGATGTTGGGTATGGTCAAGCGCGAGAATGCCGACGTGTTTACGGCGGACGGCTGGTATTCCACGGGCGACCTGTGCGCCTACCGGGGGGGCCATTTGCATTATCACGGACGCGTGGACGATCTCATCAAGGCGGCGGGTGCGAACGTTTCACCGCGCGAGGTCGAATCGGTCCTGCTCCAGTATCCGGGAGTCGCGGCCGCGCACGCCACCGCCGTGCCCGACCACCAACGAGGTACCATGGTGGGTGCCGTCGTCGTCCCGCAAGACGGCGTCGAGCTCGACGTGAACGCGATCCAACGCGAAGCCGCAAAATCACTCGCGAGCTACAAGACTCCGCGCGTGCTGATCGTCGTTGAGCGGTCGAAGGTGCCGACTCTGCCGAGCTCCAAGGTCGATCGGCGCGCGCTCGCGCAGCTACTCCAGGATGCCCACGAGGCCAACGGCTAAACGCAGCGGCACCCCTTGGAGTGGTGGCGTTCATGAAGGCACCCGAGATGAGGCCCAGGCGACATGCGTAAACCCTACTCCGTCACCGCAGAACATCGTGCTTCCATGATTTCGGCGATTTGGCTGCGGATATTGCCCGCCGTTGCTCCTCCGTCGACCGACAACACTTGGCCGGTGATCTGAAGCGATCGATCGCCTCCCAAAAACACGGCAGCGTGGCCAATGTCTCGGGACTGACCCTGCCGCTGTAGTGGCTGATGCTTCATTCGGACCGCCCGCACCGCGGTTTGTATTCGATCCGCATCGGTCTGCGTCATACCCGGTGCGGGCGCTGCAAATGTGCCCATATCCGTGGGGATATTGCCGGGGCAGATGCAATTCACTCTCACCAAAAGCGGTCCGAGCTCGATTGCGGCAGACTTCGTGAATTGGATTACACCCGCTTTGGAGGCTCGGTAACTCGACAACCCGTGTCCGGCGCTAACGCCCGCAATTGACGCCGTGTTGATGATCGAGCCGCCCGCTCGTGTTGCCATGTATCGCGCAGCTATTTGCGTCCCAAGCATTACGCCGAGCACGTTGACGCGCATGACTCGCTCGAAGTAAATGAAGTCATCGTCCAATAACGGACCATAAGCAGCATCGGACACGCCTGCATTGTTGAACATAATATGCAGGTTGCCGAATTCTGCGACGGCGAAGTCCACGAGCGCTTGAACGTCCTCTCGTCTTGCTACATCCGTGTGCTTGAAACGCGTGGCGGGTCCCAACGTGGCGCTGAGCGACCTTCCTCGGTCTGCATCGACATCGGCGATGACGACCTTGGCTCCCTCTTCCACAAACAATTCGGCGGCGCCTCGACCGATCCCGTTGGCACCGCCCGTGATGATCGCCACCTTTCCGGAAAGCTCTTTGCTCATTGCTGTCCTCGGCCGATATGAGTTGGTTTATCGAATAGTATAATGAAAAGATCCCCATGACCGCTTTCCACCCCGATCTGTATCCGCAGGCGCGCTTTCTTCCGCGATCGGTCCATCCAGGATTGATCGTTCGACTGTTGCGATTGAAAGAAGCATTGCGACGCTCGCCAAAGACTTCAGGAGCGCCGAGGATCGACGGCGTGATAGTCAAAGATGTTCTTGTGCCGGGGCTGGATGGAGCGCACTCGATACGGGTGCGTTTTTACCGCCCCGCGAACCTCCAGGGTCCCGTGCCCGCGATGCTTTGGATACATGGAGGCGGCTTTGTCATGGGGGACTCCGAGATAGATCAGGACAATAACATCGCCCTGGATCGAGAGGCTGGCGTTGCGGTGGCCGCAGTGAATTACCGTCTGGCGCCGGCGCATCCTTTTCCCGCTCCGATCGATGATTGCTACGCGGCTCTGCGCTGGCTGCATGCAGAGGCAAAAGGACTCGACGTGCTTCCTGAGCGCATCGCGATTGGTGGCTCCAGCGCCGGCGGAGGTCTGGCCGCGGCCCTCGCATTGATGGCTCATGACCGCAAAGAAGTCTCGGTCGCCTTCCAGTTACTCATTTATCCCATGCTCGATGATCGAACGGCACTACGCACCGACATGGATATGTCCCGCGTGCGGCTGTGGAACAACAAGTGCAATCAATTTGGCTGGGCCTCCTATCTTCAGAGGGAGCCGGGGGGTGTGGATGTGCACCCCTACGCGGCTCCCGCACGGCGGGAGAGCCTCTCGGGTCTGCCGTCCAGCTGGATCGGCGTGGGCACATTTGACTTGTTTCACGACGAAGATGTGAGCTATGCGAAGCGGCTCAGGCGGGAGTTGCCTGCGAGCTCCGGATCGTTCAGGGTGCCTATCACGCGTTCGACGTCTTCAGCCCGAAAGCCGGCGTCGTCAAGCAGTTCCGTCAGAGCTACATCGATGCAATGAAAAGTGCGCTGTTCGATAGATTACCGTGCGATCTCGGGGGGTAACCGTGAGCGAGAATTTGCGTCCAGGGGAAAATCGCATTCCCACGCAGTGGGAAGAGATCACGCCCCAGTGGATCACGGCCGCGATTGCCGCGCGCCATCCCGGGGCCGAGGTAAAGGATGTCAGAATCGTCGCCCGGGATGACGGCACCAATCGGCGGGTGCGGCTCGGTTTGGTCTATGCCAAGGGTTGTGGTCCCGAGACATTGTTTCTGAAGGCCAATCAGCCGGCGCACCGCGAGGTGCATTTGCGCAATGGCAACCTGTTCAATGAGGCGCGGCTGTTCGCCGCCGACGTGCGGCTCGATGTGGATCATCCCATCGTCTACAAATCGATCGTGGACACGATTGGGATGGACTTTCTGCTGGTCATGGAGGATCTCGAGCAGCGCGGGGCCGACCCCCGCGACTCGACGCGGCCCATGACCATCGAGCAGGTCGGGAACGGATTGCGCGGGCTGGCGCGCCTGCACGGCCGATACTGGGGCTACTCGCAGGAGAGCCATGGCGAGCTGGAATGGGTGCAGACCTGGGCGCCCACCGAGGGCTGGCAGGCCGGATTGAAGAAATACATTCCCATCGGGTTGGAGCGCGCGGCGGGAAAGCTGCCTGAGGCTGTGACGAGGTACAGCGGCGATGAGATCGTAGAGCTCTGGGCGCGCTATGTCGCCTCGTTGGCGAGAGGGCCCATGACGCTGCTGCATGGCGATGCACACATCGGAAATACCTACGTGCTGCCCAATGGCGATGTGGGGTTTCTCGATTGGCAAGTGGTGCGGCGCGGCGAATGGTCGCAAGATGTCGGCTATTTTCTGGTCGGTTCGCTCGTCGAAGAAGATCGGCGCCTGAGCGAGAAGGCGCTCCTCGAGCTCTATCGCACCGCGCTCGACGTGCCGGACGGAGAGCGCCCGTCAAAAGAAGAGGCCTGGCTGCGCTACCGCGCAACTCCTGCGTACGGGCTGGCGATCTGGCTGTCGACACTCGGGACCACGGGCTGGCAGCGGCAAGAGGTCTCGCTGACGTTGGCGCAGCGCTACGCCAGCGCGTTCGTCGAACTGGAAAGCGAGCGTGCCCTTGCAGACTTCGGTGCGTGAACGACCCCCGTAGTGGACGATTTCATCGAGATTCCAACTATGCAGCCAATCACAGACCTCTCGTTGCCGCAATTGGCGATAGAGGACCCTAAGTTTGCCGAGGACCCGTTTGCGCGCTTCACGGCTGCTCGCCGTCAGCATCCTTGGCTGGCGCGAAGCTCGTTCGGCTATATCATCACCGAATACGCCGCCATCAAAGATCTGCTCGGTATGGACGATAAACTTCGCGTCGCCCAGGAGGGCGTCCTCGAGCTCATGAATGCCCGAGGGTCCAAGTGGGGAAAATTTCAACTCGGATCGATCAACGGCATCGCGGCCGACCGCCACAAGAGCCTGCGCGACTTACTCGCTCCGATGTTCACTCCGCGGGCCGCAAATCAACATCGCGGGCTGATGCGGCAGGTGGTCTCCCGCCTATTGGACGAATGGGCGCCCAGGGGTCGGTTCGACTTCGAGGAATTCGTCTCCTACTTCCCCGTCACCGTAATCTGCGGCATGATTGGTGCCTCGCCCGAGGTGGTCCCCAAGTTGCGGTCCTCCCTCGAGACCCTGGGCCTCAGCTTCAATCTCATCCCGGACTTTCTGCCGAATTTGGAGCAGGCGATCGAGGTCATGGAGGAATTCATCGCGGAGTTGGTCGCGGCCCGCCGCGCGGGGCATCACCTGGCAGAACAACCCGACCTGCTGGATGCGCTGATTGCCGCCAATGACTCGGGGGGTCTGACGATTGTCGAGATGAGCAATCTCCTCATCTTCCTGTTCGTCGCGGGCTACGACACGTCCAAGAACGTGCTCACCATGATCATGTATGAGCTGATCAAACGACCGGAGATCTATGCGCGCTGCAAAGAGGATCCGGCGTACTGTCGGAATGTCGTCGAGGAGGGTCTGCGGTATCAAAACCCCGCCACCATTCCACGACTGGCGAACGAGGCCCTGAGTTATCGGGGCGTTCTGATCCCCAAGGACACCATGCTGTTCTTCCCGGTAAGCATGGCGACCCGCGACCCTTCCGCAATTCCGAGTCCCGACGAATTTGATCCCGAGCGCCCGCAGGGCAATCGCCACATGGCCTTTGGCCGCGGAATCCACATGTGCCTCGGCCAGTTCATCGCGCGCGCTCAGATTGAGGAGGGCCTACACGTGATCGCTCGGCGGCTCGCCAATCCCAAGCTCGTTGGCGAGATCGGTCACCGTCCATTCCCCGGCGTCTGGGGCCTGCGCGGCCTGCCGATCGAATTCACGCCCGCGCCGGCGAGCGAGTCGCCGCTCGATTTTGGAGGCTAATAATCATGCCAGTTCTTCATCAGATGCACGTGTCCGGCAATTGTTACAAGGTGCGGCTCGTTGCGCACCAACTCGGCATTCCGATTACGCTCAAGAACTACGGGCTGCACGATGGGTCGACGCGCAATCCCGACTACCTCGCGAAGAATCCGAACGGCCGTGTGCCGATGCTGGAATTCGAAGACGGCCGCGTGCTTGCGGAATCAGACGCAATTCTCTGGTACCTGAGCGAGGGCACGCCGCTATCCCCTGTCGATCGATGGGGCCGCGCCGAGGCGCTGCAATGGATGTTCTTCGAGCAATACAGTCACGAGCCCTATGTCGCAGTGGCCCGCTTCTGGCTCGCCTTTGCGCCGCCTGCGGAACTGGACAAGAAGCGTCATCTCGTTCCCGAGTGGCATGCGAAAGGCAACGCCGCGCTCGGCGTGATGCAGGCCCATCTGGCGCGGCATGACTGGTTCGCGGGCGGGCGATATTCCATTGCGGACATCGCGCTCTACGGCTACACACATTGCGCTGCCGAGGGCGGATTTGATCTCGATACCTTCCCGGCGGTGCGCGCCTGGCTGAAGCGAGTCGCGGCTGAACCCGGCCACATTCCGCTCTCAGAGGCGTGGTGACGCGTTCCGCGCCAGTCGCTCGCTAGATACCGGTACTGCCGAGCGCGTCACGTTTTCTCATATCCGTCGGATGAATAAATTCGCACCATAAGCGATTCTTTCTCGCGTGACATCTCGTCGTCGCACCGTATTATGGAATGGGCATTCTCAAGGAGAGGAGAGGCTAGATGCGCGCACCGCCCAGACATTATCTTCTGGCTTCGGATTTCGACCAGACCCTAAGCTTCAAGGATTCGGGCATGGTGTTGGCCGAGCTCCTCGGCATATCGGGATTCGAGGAGCGGGTGGCTGGCCTCGCACGCAGCAATCTCGTCCAACAAGGAGGGGAGCTCGCCTATCTGCTACGCCATGACCCGGAATTTCGCAGCGTGCGTCGTGAGCATCTGCAAGAGACAGGTAGACGGCTGCGGCTGAAGCACGCGATCCCTGCGCTCGTCGATTTCACGGCACGAGGCACGTCGAGCTGCCAGTTCGAGTTCTTCGTGATCTCGGCCGCGCCGCGGGAAATCGTCATTGCGGCGCTCGACGGCATCCTGCCGGCCGACCACATCTATGGTACCGAATTGGAATTCGACTCCGCGTCGGGCGAGGTACGGTGCATTCAACGGGTACCCGCCGGTTACGGCAAGGTCGCGGTAATCGAGGAGCTCGAGCATAGATTGAGGATTACTGCTGATCGAGTGATCTACGTGGGTGACGGGAGCTCAGACGTTCACGTGATGCTGCACGTGAATAACCATGGCGGCTTCACGATTGCCGTGTCCGAGAACAGGCAGCTTGCCCAGATCGCGAAGAGCACCGTGATCAGCGATAACGCGTTCAGTATTCTTGTTCCGATCCTCGATCAGGTCCTCAGCTGGGAGACCCGCGACATTCGCGACGTGTTCGAATCCTATGGCCTGACATTGAGCGGCTGGGAGCGGGACCGCACGGATCGGGTGCGCATCAGCGAAATGCTGACTCAATCCGCGGCCGCGGAAGCCATCGCGGGATGAGCGCGTCCTGGATCGGCGCACTGGGTTGGACGGCCACTGCGGTTTTCGTGGGGTCGTATTTTTTCTCACGTCCGTCGCTATTGCGGGCCACCCAGATGATCGGCGCCGTGCTGTGGATCACTTATGGGTTGCTGATCGGCGCATCGCCGGTCATCGTGGCCAACGCGATGGTGTTTTCCGCAGCGGCCTGGACGATGTTCCGCCGCACACGGCACCCCGGCGAGTCGGAAAGCGGTTAGTCGTTCTCCGGCTGCGGAACTTCGGACTCGACCTCACTCGCGATCTTCAAAGGATCGGCGCTCGCCACCGGATACGTTCGAGTCCATATTACTGCCTCGTCCGCAGCGTCGGCTACGGTGACGAGCAGCATCTCAGCCGAGGTGACCGCGCCATATACCACATAGGCGGCATGATGCGCCCGCGCGCTCCGAATCGCCGCCTGCGGATCTCTCGACCCCGCTGAATCTGTGTCGAGGCGGATCTGTCCGTGGCGCGACAGTGCAAGCCGCCCGTAGGTCTGGGCGAAGGCGGCATCCGCGAGTTTTTCCGCTGCCGTGTCGCCGGGGGGTGCGGCGAAAGGGATGGCGAGCACCAGTTTGGATGCCGATTGGTCCGATGACTCGTCCGAAAACTGACGGGCGATTTGAGCTCCGAGCTTCGCAAGGTCGGCCGGATCTTTGCTGAGCTCGTACTGATCGGCGACGGCCTTGATCTTTTGCGCATCGGCGCTCGAGTTCGAGGAGCTGGCATGATGCCCCCGGCACATCGAGATGAGCGCGAACAGCCCCCAAAGATAGAGAATGACGCGTAGCCATCGAGGCAGGCGCTGAAAGAAGATCCACGCCGAACGCAACAACCAGCCAAGCACTTGGAACCAGTGGCGCAGCCGCTGCCCCGGTTGCGCGCGTGGAAAAGGCGGGTAGAGGCGGGCGGCAGTCGCGGAAGAGTTCTGGGCTCGGACTGCGGATGACTTGAGAGGCTGCGGCTCGATGACGGCGCCGGATGCTATCCGGCGACACAACGCCTCGAGAGCGGCAGTCGGTCGGCCCTCGGGAAGCCGCAGCCACTGCACGCTGAGAAATTTCTCGGGGACCCGCGCTTGGGCCTCATTGGTATCGTCGATGACCACCGGAAGTAGAAACAGGTGATCGTCCGCCATGTCGAGCGTGCGCTCGACCGCCAAGCGCCACTCCCGACGGAAATAGCCCTCGTGGCGCGCCTCGGTGCGCGTCGAGATGATCGGCATGAAGTAATCGCATTCGCGGATTTGCTTGCGGATCTTCTGATCCCAGGCGTCGCCGCCCCCGAGCCCGCTCTGGTCGAGCCAGACGTCGAGGCCAAAGCTCGTCAATGCATCGCCGATGGATCGTGCGGCCTCGCGGTCTGCGGAGGCATAACTCAAGAAAACGGCAGCCGTCACACGTGTGTCCCCGATCGTCCGCGCTCGAAGGCAAGAGTCGGCCGTGTCACCTCACCGCTTCGCGTTGCCGCTGCTCTTCTTCCGTATACAGAGCCTCCGGAGAGGCTTTGAGGCGCGCAACGGGGATTGGCTTTCCGCTTGCATCCGATAAGCCGTAGGTGCCCTCGTCGATCTTTTGCAGGGCACGCTCGACGTTGCTCAAGCGTTCGTCGTCGTGCACCAGGAGGTTATCTTGCAACTCCACCGCCGCGAGCCTCTGCGCATCGTCTTCGTAATCCCGCGCCTGACCGCTCAACTCGGCGTTGACGCTCTTCTGTTCGCCTTGCTGGCCTTGCCGCAAGGAAAGGATCTCTTGCCGTAGCGCCGTAAGGCGACGCTTCTGGTGTTCGAGGAAGGTGGGATCGACTCTCGTTGTGCTGACCATGATGTACCTTACTTTGGGGCTGCCGAGGTCCTGCATCATACGCCCGGGGAGGGTCCGCGGTGGGCTCCCGCTATCGCGGTGCCAGCAAAGCGAGCAGCCGCTCGTCAGGGAATCCTCCCTGCCCGACAGCCTGGACGCAGACCTGATCTGCGCCCGCCTGCCAGTGTTCCTCGATGCGCTCGCGGATCGCCCTTTCGTCGCCCCAGACCATGATGCTGTCGATCAGCCGATCGGAACCGCCGCCCGCGAAATCGGCGTCGGTGAAACCGAGACGCCTCCAGTTATCGACGTAGTTGGGAAGGCCCAGATAGATAGAGAGAAATCTTCGAGCGGCTGCCCGCGCGTCGGCGGCGTTCGTCTCGAGAATCGCGGCCTGCTCGACGTATAGAAGCTTGCCCGCACCCAAAATCTCACGCGCCCGCCGAGTGTGCTCCGGAGTGACATTGTATGGATGTGCGCCGTCGGCAAGCTCGGCGGATAGCTTCAGCATCTTCGGACCGAGCGCGGCCAGCACGGTCTTGGGCGTTGCCGGCGGCGCGACCGCGCGGTAGTCCGACTCGGCCATGGCCTGCAAGTAGGCGCGCATGGTGGCGAGGGGTTTGCCGTACGCGTGCTTACGTATGCCCTCCACCAGAGGCACGTGTGAGACGCCGAGGCCGAGCAGAAATCTGCCGCCCGACTGTTCGTTGAGACCCTTCTGCGCCGCCGCAGTGGATAACGAATCGCGAGCGTAGATGTTGGCGATTCCGCTGGCGACGATCAGAGTGCGGGTATTGGCCAAAAGCCATGCGGACGCCGAAAATACCTCGCGACCCACCGCCTCCGGTATCCACAGGGCACCGTAACCCCAGGCCTCTGCCTGCCGCGCGAACGCGGCGGCTTGCGGCGCAGCGAGAGAATCCAGGGCTGCCCAGACGCCGAGCCTATTCATTTGCATTGCGCTGCTCCAGGGTTGTGCGTTTCCGTTTGATTATAGTGCGAGCCGCGTTCGGGACGGCGCCAGGATGCGCTAATTCCCTTGGCCAAAGGAAGTGCTTGAGAATTTCCGGGAGTTGAAATATGATGACCGTCATATGGACACTGGAACATACCCACGTGAATGAGCCGGCTGGCCGCAAGGCGATGTCGCATGAGCGCATCGTGCAGGCCGCATCGCGTGATCTGCGGCGCGCGGGGTTCAAGGGCGTGAATGTCGTCGACGTCATGAGGACCGCGGGCCTGACCCATGGCGGGTTCTATGCCCACTTCGATTCGCGCGACGCGTTGCTTGCGGAGGCCATCGAGCGGGCCAGTGAAAATGCGGCCAATGCGATCAAGACGGAGGTCAAGGGCCTTCAAGACGCGGGGCTGAGCCCTTTCAGGGCGTTCGTCGAGGCGTACCTATCGGCGGCGCACGTGCAGGACTGCGAGAGTGGCTGTCCCGTCGCCGCGCTGTGTGGCGATATGCCCTTGCAGGCCGCGAAGGTCGTCGACACCTCGCGCCGGGTAATTGCCAACTTACGCCGGCTGGTGCTCCAGTTTCTGCCGCCCGACCTGCCGCGCGATACGGCGTGGAGTGTCGCGAGCATGCTCATTGGCGCCGTGCAGCTGGCTCGCGCATTGGGAGATACTTCGCAGGCGCGCGCCGTCATTGCCGCTGCGAAGCGCGACCTATTGGAACGATACGACCGCTGAGGACTATGGATCCAATGAAATTCAATATGGCGGCAAGTCGTTCGTCACAATATGATGATGATCATATATAGTACACCATGCGCCACTGGCGCTATACGAGGAGCATGTCCATGAACATCAAAGGCTCTGTTGTCCTGGTGACCGGCGCCAATCGCGGTCTTGGTCTCGAGTTCGCCAAGCAGGCGCTGGCGCGCGGGGCCGCGAAGGTTTATGCCACTGCACGCGACCCGTCCAAGATCACCCTGGCGGGTATCGTCCCTCTGCGGCTCGACGTTACCAGCGCGGCCGAAGCGGCCGCCGTGGCCGAGCAGTGCAAAGACCTCACTCTGCTGATCAATAACGCGGGCATTGCGCGCCTCGGCGGCGTCGTCGAGGGAGATCTGGCGCCCTTGCTGCGGGAGCAGCTCGAAACCAACCTATTCGGCATGTTGCACGTGAGCCGCGCGTTTGCTGAAATCCTCGGTAGGAATGGCGGAGGCGCGATTCTCAACATCCTGTCTATTCTCAGCTGGGTCAACACGCCGAAGATCGGCGGATACGGCATCACGAAAGCGGCTGCCTGGGGACTGACGAATTCGTTGCGCCACGAGTTGCGCGCCCAAGGCACGCAAGTGGTCTCATTCCATGCTGGATTCATCGACACCGACCTGACGAAGGGACTCGATATCCCAAAGGCTCGGCCGGAAGACGTCGTTAGACAGTCTTACGATGCGATTGAAGCGGGGCAGGAGGAGGTAATGACAGATGAACCTACCCGGCAAGTGAAGAGCGGCCTAGCGCAAGGCGTCTACCTCAATGATGTATTGGCCGGCTAAATCTTGGGAACTCCGTTCACTGCGGTCGCCCTGCGGGGCGATCGCCGGCATTCGAGGTATTCGTGCAACAGGAAAATCTCCTCCTCGCTCGCTTCCCAACTCGCAACGTGGCAGGGGGCATAAAGGCGGATTTCCCCGGTTCGCAGCGCATCGGCAACGACCGAAATGCGAAAGCCCGTCAAAGCTTCTTGCGCGCAAACGGGGCATTGCACGGGGAGCAGTATTTCCGCTTCAGTCATGAGAAGGTCCGCTGGGCATGTCCTCGGGGAACTCCGCCAGGCGTCGCCGCACGGTGTGCAATTCCTTCTCCTCTGTCACACGGGCGCCGCCGGGCTGTCGCATCGCCCGCTCCAGCTCCGCTTGGCGCATGAACAATTTCAACAACTCATTGACCGATTTCATCATCATCCTCGAAAGCCAACTCACCTGGGGAGCACTATGAAGCGGCGCGCCGGGTGCGCAGTGTGATGTGGCTCGCGATAAGATTGCCGGCGTCGCTTTTGTCAAACGCGCCTGTCGCCGGCCGCCGACGGGAAGAGTGGCGATGAGTGCGGCGTATGTCGTGGAGAGTCAGCAGGTGACCAAAAGTGTCATAGCGATAGCGCCAATGACTCCGCCCATCGCAACGTTCGTCGGGTAGACGAAGCGCTATGCGCGGGCCACGAGCGCCTCGCGTTGCAGTACGAAATGTCCAACCGCTGCGGTGAGGTCAGCGGATCGGCGAGGTCACCTCATCGCGAGGGAAATTCCCTCGATGTGGGCCTTCCACCGAACAGCGGGTTCTGTGCGGCGCAGTTGACGGGCTATCACGGACGCTTTACGCCGTCCCGCCAAAGCTTTCAATTGCCTCAAATCTGTCGCAGTCCAGCGCTGCCGCTTGCTTCTCTTCTGATTTTGCTTCTTTCGGCGGACCATTGATTTCTCCAAGAACAGCTGTAACTCATTCTATCGCAAATTGTCGCCCGGAGAGTTGCGCTAAATGTCCCAGCCACCGCCGCTCGGACGGCGATGAGGATGCGGCCATCCGGCCCCGCGGCAAACAATACTAATTTATACCCCGCACGAGTCCCAACCGCTATTCTTGGTGATGCCCGGAAAGAGGACGCTAGGTCGGGAGCCATGAATAAAATCACTGGATTGCCCTCGTGGCAGTGCCCGGTCATCCCCGCGATTCTCTTGGTGCTTGCCGCCTTTGCCGGTACGCCACTCCGTGCCGCGGACGGGGTACCCGCGGAGATCGCCAAGGTGATTCCAAGTGCGGACACGCTGCTCGGCGCGTCGACGGTAGCCCACGGCGGAGGCCAGGCGCTGCAAGGTGCCTACTTCGCTACCGGTAACACCCCTTTGTGGATTCGAGAGGGCAGGGCGACTCCGCAGGCGGCAGCGGTGATCCATGAGTTGCAGAACGCGGATAGCTATGGGCTCGAAGCGCAAGACTATAGGGGGAACGAGATCGCGGCGCTATTGGATGTCCAAGCCTCGCCGGGCGTACTCGACGATGCCCGTTGGGCGCGATATGACGTGATGCTCTCTGCGGCAGCCTTGCGGTTGGTCGCCGATTTGCATTACGGACGGGTGCCGCCGGAGGCGGCCGGATTCAAGCTGCGGGAAAATCGCCTGCGTCCTCCCCTGGACCTTGCCGTCGTCCTCAAAAACCTGGCCGGCACTCCCAACGCGACCGAGGTCATCACCTCCGTTGAACCGCCGTTCTATCACTACGCGCTTCTGCAGGATGCTTTGAACAGGCTTCGCAAAGTGCTGCAGCAGCAGGATTTCTCGCAGCTGCCGACACCGCCGGCGGGGCTAAAAATAGGCGATGGGTATACCGGTGCGCCGGCGCTGCGCCGGATGCTGAGCATGATCGGTGATCTGCCCGGTGAGACCGGCGCTCCCCCGACGGAAGCGATTTTCGATGCGGAGTTGAGCGCCGCCGTGCGCAGGTATCAACTGCGTCACGGGCTTGCCGGGACTGGCGCAGTGGATAAGGCGACCTTCGACGAATTGAGGACTCCGCCCGCGCGGCGCATCCGCCAGATCACTCTCACCCTCGAGCGCTGGCGCTGGCTCACGCCCTTCGAGACACCCCCCATCATCGTCAACATCCCGCAGTTCCGGCTGTTCGCGTTTCGTACGACCGAAGATCGTGCCGCGGACATTCTGCAGATGGATGTGATCGTCGGGCGCACCTATCCGCAAACGCAGACGCCGGTATTCGAAGGAGAGATGCGCTATGTGATCCTGCGGCCCTACTGGGAGGTCCCTTACAGCATCACCCAACATGAAATGCTCGCGAAGATCCGGGCCGATCCTCGCTATATGGCCGCGCAACACCTGGAGATTGCAGCCGGCCCCGACGACTCATCCCCGGCCGTACCGGTGACGCCGGAAAGTCTCCAGGCGCTGGCGGCGGGACAACTGCGCTTGCGTCAGCAGCCCGGCGAGGACAATGCGCTGGGGCTCGTTAAGTTCATGTTTCCAAACAGCTATAACGTCTACCTGCATTCCACGCCGGCGCACGCCCTCTTCAAACAGCCCGTGCGTACCTTCAGTCATGGCTGCATTCGGGTGAGTGACCCATTGGCACTTGCCACTTTGGTGCTCAAAGATGCGCCGGGCGACTGGACGCAGGACAAGATCCAGGCGGCCATGAATGGCGCCACGAGTGTGCGCATAGATCTCAAGCGCCCGATCGACGTGCTGATTCTGTACGCGACCGCGCTCGCGACGGAAGCCGGTCCGATCATGTTCTTCGACGACATCTATGGGTACGACAAGAAGCTCGAGGAGCAGCTGGGTCTGAAGCCGGTGAGTTAGATTCGGGCTGCCTCCTGTAGTACTCTGAGATCGAGTATGGATGCGCGAACAAAGACTCGGCGAAGCGCGGATGCCCGACAGGCTCCGCAGCTCATTTGTCTTGGAGATGCGGGGAGCAAGGAGCGGCCCTGCATCCCGCAGACGGCGATGGGCACGCTGGCGACCGCGCCGCGCTGAGTTCGGTGCGTCGAATGTCAGACTCCGCCGTGTGGCCCCTGCTTCCATATTCAGCCTGGAAGGCGACCTGCGAGACCCTGCATCTTTGGACCCAAATCGTCGGCAAGATTCGGCTGATGCTGACCCCCTGGCTCAATCACAGCTGGCATGTGCCGTTCTATGTCACCGCACGCGGCCTGTCGACCTCCGTGATCCCCTATCGGGGCGGGAACTTCGAGATCCAGTTCGATTTCATCGACCATACCCTCGACATCGAGACAAGCAGCGGAGAGCGCAGACGCATCCGCCTGATGCCCCAGTCGGTCTGCGATTTCTACACGGCCGTCATGAAGGCTCTCACCGATCTCGGCATCGAGGTGCGGATAACCGAGCGGCCGTGCGAAATCCCGGACGCGATCTCATTCAGCGATGATCGCGTACATGCATCCTACGACGCCGACGCCGCGCACCGATTTTGGCGAGCGCTGGTGCAAGCGGATCGCGTGTTCAAGAAATTCCGCGCGGGGTTCATTGGCAAGGCGAGCCCCGTACATTTTTTCTGGGGTAGCTTCGATCTGGCGGTCACCCGCTTCTCCGGACGCTCGGCTCCTCCCTTCACGAGCAAGGTTCCCGGGCTTTCGACCGCCGTCATGGCGGATGCATATTCCCAGGAGGTGAGCAGCGCGGGATTCTGGCCGGGTGGGGGTGGGATCGACTATGCATCTTTCTATTCTTACGCGTACCCCGCGTCCGACGCGTTCAAGGACGCTCCGGTGTCCCCCAAGGGTGCGTTCTTCAGCGAAGAGCTCGGTGAGTTTTTGCTTCCCTATGACGAGGTTCGAAACGCGCGGAATCCCGAGGCGTCGCTCCTGTCGTTTCTGCAAAGCACCTATGAGGCCGAGGCTGAAGCGGCGCATTGGGACCGGGCAAGACTCGAGAAACACTTCGCTGCGGCGCGGCCGCCCGACTCGCGCGGCAGCCGCTGAGCGCTCTTTTTGCTAAAATTAACCGGCTGATCGGACTCACGATCGCAATGGTGGCACCGAGGGGATTTTCCGTGCTGCGACTCTTCAGGACGAGGACTGCGCGCATCGTACTCGGCCTGGCCGTAGTCGTCGGCCTGTACGCCTTGACCGGCTTCGTGATGGCGCCAAAGCTGCTTCGCAGCAAGCTCCTCGATGAGATTCCCAAGATCCTGAACGTCACCCCGACCGTCGGCGACATCCGCATCAACCCGTTTCTCTTCCAGCTGGAGCTGAAGAATTTCGCGCTCGCAGCCCCCGACGGCAGAAAATTGCTGGGATTTGACCGTTTATTCGTCGACCTCGACCTGTCCTCGCTGTGGCACCAAGCGTACACCTTCCGTCGGATCGAGCTCGACGCGCCCGTCCTCAACGCGTCGGTCGCGCCCGATGGCGTGATCAATCTCCTCGCACTCGAGCCCAAGCCGTCCCGGTCCCCCGAGAGGCCGAAGCCGCCGGCCAAGAGCGCGCCCTTGCCCGCGGTGCGCATAGCCTCCTTCGAGGTGACCAAAGGGTCGGTCAGCTATGAAGACCGCAGCCGACCTTCCGCCTTCGCCGTGCGTCTCGAACCCATTACCTTCGAGCTCAGGGACTTCACCACCGGCGTCGCCGGCGGACTATTCAATTTCACGGGTGCCTCCAAGCTCGGAGAGCACGTGGAGTGGCACGGGCATCTCTCGGTTCAGCCCGTCGCATCTGACGGCGAGCTACGCATCGGAGGTCTGCAAGCGCGCACTCTCTGGGCGTATCTCGAGGACCAGCTCAATTTTGTCGTGGCGTCGGGGACGATCGACGTGCAGTCGACCTACAAGTTCTCACTGACCGATCAGGTCAATCTGGCGCTCGACGTAGGGAAGGCCGCGGTGTTCAATCTGGCCGTGAGGCCGAAGGATTCGGATACGGACTGGGTGAGCCTTCCCCAGTTGGACATGAGCGGCGCAGCGATCGATCTCGCGCAGCATTCGGGCACCATCGATTCTTTGTCGCTGACGAGACTCAAAGTGCTTGCCTGGCTCGAGCCCGACGGTGCGATCAACCTGCTCAAGCTCGCAGTGCCCGCGGCGCGCCCGGGCAGCGCCTCGGCGGCTGGGCCGCAGGCTGCGCCCGCAATCGCAAGCACCGCCGTGGTCACCGACTCCTCGTCCCCCGCTGCAACGCCCTGGAAGATCGATCTCCACGAGCTCGCGTTGCATGAGGCCAGCATCTCGGCGGAGGATCGTACCATCCAACCGGCCGGCAAGGTGCTGCTCGCACCGCTGTCTCTCACCGTGCAGGGAGCGAGCCTCGACCTGGCGAAACCCGTGAAGGTGACGCTCGATTCCAAGGTCAACGAGACGGGCTCGCTTGCCGTGGACGGCGAGCTCACGCCGCGGCCGCTGGCGGCGACAGTCAAGGTGAAACTCGCCGGCATCGATCTCACGGCGGCACAACCTTATATCGCGCAGCGCACCGCAATGATTCTGCGCAGCGGCAGGCTAGGCGGCGGGGTGCAGATCAGCTACGGCGCCAAGCCTACCATCAGGCTCTCGGGCGACCTCTACGTCGAGAAGCTGCACACCGTCGATGCCGTGCGCCACGACGATCTGATCAACTGGGAGCGCTTGGATGTCAGAGGCCTCGACGTTCAGCAGGGTCCGGATCGCCTGGAGATTGCGGAAATCGCGGCGCGCAAGGCCTATGCCCGGGTGATCATCGAGTCGGACACGAGTCTGAACGTCGCACGAGTGCTCAACGGGGCGGGAGGCGCCGCAACGCCCGTCGCGGTCAAAGCAGCGATGCCCCGGCCGGGCAGCGCGAAAACGGTCACCGTCAAGACGGTGGCGTTGAAGCCGCGCGCCACGGAGCCCGCGATGCCCATGACCATCAGGAAAATCCGTGTGGAGGCGGGGCGGCTCGACTTCGCGGACCTCTCGATCACGCCCAATTTTTCCGCCGGCATCCGCGATCTCGAAGGAACCGTCCTCGGATTGTCCTCGAACCCCAGCTCGCGCGCGAAGGTGGACCTGCGCGGGGACCTGGACCAATTCTCGCCCGTTTCGATCGGTGGCGAGGTCAATGTCCTGAGCGCGGCGCTCTATAGCGATCTCACCATGAGTTTTCGCAACATCGAGCTCAGCATCTTCAACCCCTACTCCGGAAAGTGGGCGGGCTACGATATCGCCAAGGGTAAGCTGACGACAGACATGCACTACAAAGTCGTCGATCGCAAGCTCGATGCCCAGCACCACATCGTCATCGATCAACTCGAGTTCGGCGAGAAGACCGCGAGCAAGGACGCGGTCTCGTTGCCGGTCAAGCTGGCCGTCGCGCTGCTCAAAGATCGCAACGGGGTGATCGACTTGCCATTGCCCGTGACCGGCTCGCTCGACGACCCGAAGTTCCGCTTGGGGCCGATCATCTGGAAAGTTCTAGTCAACCTTCTGGAAAAGGCGGTGACCGCGCCGTTCGCTTTGCTCGGCGCCCTGTTCGGCTCGGGTCCCGACCTTCAGTTCATCGATTTCCGGCCGGGATCGAACGATCTGCCGCCAGCCGAGTCCGCCAAGGTGAAGGGGCTCGTAAAGGCGCTCCAGGAGCGGCCGCAGCTCAAGCTCGAGATACCAATCGCGACCGTGCCCGACCTCGACCGGCCCGCGCTCGTCGGCGCGACCTTCGAGGCGCAGGTCGCCGAGGCGCAGGCTGAGACGCAGAAGGGCGCCAGCAAGGTCGCAGCGTCGAGCCCGCCCTCGTCCTTCGATCGCCTCGATCCTTCCGCAAGGCTCAATGTGCTCACGCGGCTCTATGCGCGCGAACTCGGCAGCGAGCCAAAATATCCGGACTCGGTGACGGCCATCAAGCAAAAGCCCGAGCTCATCGCCGCCAAGATCGATTTCTTGTCCGCCGCGTTGCGTGAGCACGTTGCCGTCGGCGAGGAGCAGTTGACGGCGCTTGGCCAGCAGCGTGCGCTCGCGCTGCAGCGGGCGCTGCTCACCGATACCGGGGTGGACCCGGCGCGCGTGTTCCTGGTGGTCAGCGACAAGGCCACGCCGAAAGACGGTGCTGTGCGCATGGAGCTGTCGCTGCGTTGAGCGGGTGCATGGCGGCGAGATCGCCCGACTGGTCGTCTAGTCTACGGAACCGTTTGGGTCTACGCTGCCATGTTCAAGATGCGCTGATAGATTGACCACCCGCCCTCGGCGCGCACGGAGGAATTATGCAAAAGCGAAAACTGGGAAAAAGTGGCCTGGAGGTGTCCGCGCTCGGCCTCGGCTGCATGGGGATGAGCTTTGGTCTCGGGCCGGCGGGCGACAAGCAGGACATGATCGCCGTGATCCGGGCGGCCGTGGCGCGCGGCGTCACGTTCTTTGACACCGCGGAAATCTATGGGCCGTTCGCGAATGAAGAGCTGGTGGGCGAGGCGCTTGCGCCGTATCGCGGCCAAGTCGTGATCGCAACCAAGTTCGGATTCCGGATCGTCGACGGCAAGCAGGCGGGTGGTTTGGACAGCCGGCCGGAGCGCATCCGAGCAGTCGCAGAGGCCTCATTGAAGCGGCTCAAGGTCGACTCCATCGACCTCTTCTACCAACACCGAGTCGACGCTGAGGTACCGATCGAGGACGTCGCAGGCGCAGTGAAGGATCTGATTCGGGCGGGCAAGGTCAAGCACTTCGGGCTCTCCGAGGCGGGCGTGCAGACGATTCGTCGCGCCCACGCCGTGCAGCCGGTGACGGCGCTCCAGAGCGAATACTCGCTCTGGTGGCGGGAGCCGGAGAAGGACGTCCTGCCGACGCTCGAGGAGCTCGGCATCGGCTTCGTGCCGTTCAGCCCCCTCGGTAAGGGCTTTCTCACGGGGAAGATCGATGAGAGGACCACGTTCGACAGCACGGACTTCCGCAACAGCGTGCCGCGCTTTGCGCCCGATGCACGCAAGGCCAACAAGGCGCTGGTCGATCTGCTCGCGGCCATCGCCGCGCGCAAGAACGTGACGCCGGCTCAGCTCGCGCTCGCCTGGTTGCTGGCCCAGAAACCTTGGATCGTTCCGATCCCGGGCACCACGAAGCTGCACCGGCTCGAGGAGAATCTCGGCGCAGCGTCCCTCGAATTGAGTGCGGACGACTTGCGCGAGATCACCAGCGCTGCCTCGAAGATCGAGGTACAGGGCGCTCGGTACCCCGACCACCTGCAGCGCTTGGTCGGACGGTAAAGCGCCATCGTTCACCTCTCGCAGACTTCCGCTCCGCGCCTGCACCGCGTGCTCGGGCTGCGCGACCTCATCCCGATGCAGATCCTGATCGTGTTAGGACCCTCTTGGACCGGCACCGCAGCCCATCAATCGGGAACGCAAGTCGCGTTCTGGCTGCTGGGCGCGCTCACGCTGTTCCTGCCCCTCGCTGCGGTGATTCAGTATTGCGTCAGAATCTGGCCCTACGAAGGCGGCGTCTATCAGTGGACCAAGCATGCGTTCGGACCCTTCGCCGGTTTCCTGAGCGCCTGGAATCTGGGCGCTTGGGTTCTTCTGGTGGGCTCGAGCCTCGGCATGCAAACGGCCAGCGGACTCGCCTATGCGCTCGGGCCGAGCGCCGCCTGGATGGCCGAGAGTCGACCGTTCATCTTGACGCTCAATCTCGTTCTCTTCACGATGATATTCGTGGTGAGCGTCTTCGGCCTGCGCCTCGGCCGCTGGATATCCCACTTCGGAACCGCCGCGACCTTGCTCGTCGTGGCGTTTCTCGTCGTGTTGCTCATCGTGCATCCGCACACCACGTCCGGTCACCCGCACGTGGCGCCGCAACGCCCATTCTCGACGGCTTTCCCTGTCCTGACGCTGGTGAGCCTCAATCTGTTCAGCAAGATCGCCTTCAACGGCTTCACTGCATTGGAACAGGTGGCGGTCTTCGCCGGCGAGACGCGCGATGCGGCGCGCTCGATCTTGCGCTCCGCCTGGATCGCGGCACCCATCATAGCCGTCATCTACATCCTGATGACCGGCTCCATACTCACCTACGTGCCGGCGGCACAGGTCGATCTCGTCAATCCCATCGCGCAAGCGATCGCATTCGCTTTTGGCTCCGATGCCTCGGCGGCGGGTCCCGATTGGGGTCAACTGCTCGGCCGCGGTGCCATCCTCGCACTGACATTGGCCATGAGTGCGCAGGCCGCGGTCTACATTGCCGAGATCAGCCGTCTGCCCATGGTCGCGGCCTGGGACCATCTGTTGCCGCCGTGGTTCACGCGCCTGCATCCTCGCTACGGCACGCCCACTCGATCCCTGGCCGTCATCGTGATGCTCGCCGTGCTCATGGCGCTGCTCGCCTCGTACGATGCGGGAGCGGCCGAAGCTTTTCAACTCCTGGCGACCAGCGCTTTCGTTTGCTACGGGGTGACCTATCTCTTGATGTTCGCAGTTCCGCTTCTCTTGGGCACCCGGTTCAGCTTACGGTCCGATATTCGGGCGCCGTTCGCCGTGCGTTTCGCCTGCCTGTGCGGTGCCTCCGTCACCGTTCTCGCGATGACATTCAATCTCGTGCCCATCGTTGATGTGGCGAGTACCGGGATGTTTGCCCTTAAGGTCGGCGGGGCGACGATCTTGCTGAATCTGCTTGGGGGGCTCGTCTATTGGAGCGGCTCGCGTCGAAACGCGCTCCCGGTGTGGGAGCCGTAGTATTCGATAGGGGACTCCTGTTGCGCGATCAGGGGACTGGAAGCTCTTTCAGCCAGTCGCGCAATTCGCGCTTCAAGAGCTTGCCGCTGGGGGACTTCGGCAGAGAGCTTACGAATAAGACACGCTTGGGAGTTTTGAAGCCGGCCAGCGACGCGCGACAGTGGGTGATCACTTCATGCTCGCTGAGAGCCGCGCCGTCCTTGATCACGACGATGGCGGTCACCGCCTCGATCCAGACGGGACATGCGGCTGCGACGACCGCCACCTCAGCGACCCCTGGAAGACGATAGATCGCCTCTTCGACCTCACGGCTGGAGACGTTCTCTCCGCCGGTTTTTATGATGTCCTTCTTTCGGTCGATTATATAGATGTAGCCCTCGGAATCGACGCGCGCCAGATCCCCGCTGTGAAACCACCCTCCGATGAAGGCCTCGACCGTACGCGCGGCGTTATTGAAATAGCCGCTCAACAGATGCGGCGAGCGATGCACGATCTCGCCGACCTCGCCGACTTGTACGTCGAGACCCTCATCGTTGACGACGCGGGTCTCGACATTCAGCACCGGACGTCCGGCCGAGCCCGCCTTGCGAAATTGATCCTCGGGCTTGAGCACCGTCGCAAGCGGCGCAACCTCGGTTTGGCCGTACGCGTTCCAGAGACGCGTATGAGGCAGTCGGGATTGCATTTCTGCAAGGACGGCGACCGGCATGATGGATGCGCCGTAATAGCCCTTGCGCAGAGACGACAAGTCGACGAGGTCGAAGAGTGGCGATCGAAGGAGAGAGATCCAGATGGTGGGAGGCGCAAAGAAAGAGGTCACCCGATGTGCATCGAGTAACCGCAACAGGCTTTCTGGCCGGGTATCGGATGTGATTATGTTTTCGCCGCCCACATAAATCGAGGGCCCCAGGAAAACGTCGAGCTGCGCGCAATGAAACAGCGGCATCGCGTGCAGCATCACATCGCTTGCAGCGATTTCGCAGTCGATCAGGCAGCTGACGTACTGCGAGATGACTGCGTCGTGCGACAGCATGACCCCTTTGGGCAAGGACTCGGTTCCGCTGGTGTACATGATCTGCAAAAGCGCGCGCGCGTCCACCGGTGGGGGAGGTTCCGGAACGGCATTTGCCAATGTACGAAAGGACCTCATGTCTTGAAAAGGCGGGTCTTCGTCGTGCATCCAGACGAAGGTGAGCGTCTGCATGGTTTTCGCGGCCGCCAGCTTGCCGACATTTGCAAAATCCCGGTCGACGCATAGCACCCTAGCGCCGGAGTCCCGCAGCACGAAGGCAATCTCGTCTGCGCCCAGCATGGAGTTGACGGGCACGAGAACGAAGCCGCGTGCCGCCAGCGCATATCGCAGGCACACAAAGATGGGGCTATTACGGGCGATGACGGCCACCCGATCCCCGAGCTCCAATCCGAGTTCGGCCAAACCGCGCGCCACCCGGACCGACAGGTCGTAGATTTCCCGATAAGTCCAGGCGGTGCCGATTGCGCGCACCGCCGCCTTGCTCGGCAAACGAAGCGCAGTTCTTCGAAGCAGGTCGGCGACACCCTGGCGACGCGTGGACTGTACGAGGGACGCTTCGGTACTCATTCGCTGGGTACAAGCCTCTTCTGCCGGACGGCTCGGTCAGAAGTTACTGCACGTGCGCAGATTCGGCAATGACCAAACCCCGGGGCGCGGGGTGCAGATGGATCGGCGCGAGATGTTGAGCGGCGGCCCAGGGCCGCTTTTAAGATGTGCACCCTGCGGCATCGTGCGTGTGCCGTTAAAGGGGGTCCTTTGCATCAGGATTCAGTGCGTATCGCCCCGCTTTCACCCGACGACTTCACCGACGAGCAGAAGGCGCTGGTGGGCGATTGGCATCATCTCAATTTCTCCCGCGTCCTCGTGCAGCACCCGGGAATGTACCGGGTTTTCCTCCCCTTCCTCGACAAGTTGATTCGCGGCAGTACGTTGCCTGCCCGAGATCGCGAGATTTTGTGCATTCGAACCCTCGCGCTCGGGGGTGATGTCTACGAGGGACACCACCATGTATCGATCGCACGCAAGGCCGGAATGACCGAGGCCGAGATCGAGGCGGCCCGGAGCGGCGGTGCAGGTCTTTCACAGTTCGACCAATGCCTCGTGAGGGCGGCGGAGGACCTGGTGCGGTCGCAGCGCGTGAGCGACCCGACATGGGCGTGCCTCGCGGAGCGCTACTCGCGCGAGCAGTTGATGGAAGCGGTGTTTCTGGTCGGCTGCTACACCATCATGGCCATGATCACGCGCAGCTTCGGGATGGAGGTGGAACAGGACCCGGAGACGCATCAGCGCCTCGCGAAGCTGCGCGAATACACCTAAATTTCGCGCGGCCACCTAATTGGAAGCCGGCCGCCCAGAGAGCTTGCGCGCGGCCCGAGAGATCATCGCCCCGATCGTGTCGTGGCGGGAGGCGGTCAAGCGTCCCGAGGGTGCCGAGACGGCGATGGCAGCCGAAGGGCGCCCATCCACTTCGAGGATGGGTGCTGCGATGGTGGTTGCGCCCGTGGTTACCTCGCCGTCACTCACCGAGAATCCGCGCGTCCGTGTGACCGCGAACTCTTCGAGCAACGCCGCCTCGGGACGACTGCCCAAGAGCTGTGTCTGCCGTTCCTCCGTCATGTAGGGCATCATGGCGCGAGCGGTCGCACTGCCGCGCACCGGGACCGCCATGCCGATATGAGGCACCGTGCGCAGCATGTGCCGGCTTTCGATCGCCTCGATCACGACGAACCCCAGCATATCCTGTACGGTCAAGAGCACCGTCTCACCGCATTCGTCACGCAGGGCTTCCAGTGTGCCTCGGGCGCGCTGGCGCAAATCGTTGCCGCTGTGACCCATATGGGCGACGGCGAGGATGCGGGCCGTGAGCTGCCAACGGGTCGGCGCGCCGGCCGCGTGGTGAATCCAGCCCGAGTCTGCGAGCGTCATGATCGCTCGCTGCACCGCGCTCTTATCGGCGGCCAGTTCCCGGGCGAGCGTACTGACGCCGATCGGCTGATGGCGGGCGATGGACTCCAAAACCGCGAGCACGCGCGAGGCGCTACGGCTTCGCTTGACCGTCATGGCGCGACTCCCTACCATGTTATTGATCAATACCTCATATCACTATGTAACACGCGAAGCCCCGAGACTCAAGAAGATTGAGGAGGGCGGCCCGCTGAGATGTAAGGAGTGGCACGCAAATGAGCTCGATCACGGTGAAGCCGTTGGCTGAAGGAATTTCGTTCGGGGCGCGGGTCTCCGGCATCACGCAGCCAGCGTTGCGGGACGAGACCGTCCGCACGCAGCTCAACGACCTTTTTCAGGATCGCGGCTTGATCGTTTTCGAGGATGTCGAGCCCACGAGCCAGATGCATGTGGCGATCAGCAACGTGTTCGGTCCGCTCAAGGATCATCCCGTCGCCGCTGTCCCGCGCGCCGATCAGGAGAACATGCCGGGCGTTATCGACATGCGCTGTGAGCCCCACAGCGCGGGTGTCGTCGAGATCGAGAACAGGCGGCTTTCACAGTGGCTGCCCTGGCATTTCGACCACTGCTACAACAATGAATTGAACCGGGCCGGCGTGCTGCGTGCCCTGGAGATCCCGCCGGAGGGCGGGATGACCGGCTTCGCCGACTGCATCGCGCTTTACGATGCCGTCTCGCCGGAGATCCGCAGCAAGATCGAAGGACGGAACGTCGTCTACACGCTCGATCTCGCCTACTGCAACATGCGTTTCGGCAAACCGCGGACGTTTCGCGAGATCGTGCCGCATCCCGGTCACCACAAGATGACTGAGCTTGCAAAAACGCTGCCCCGGGCGATTCACCCGGCCGTCTGGACCCGCCCGACCGGCGAGAAAGTGCTGCACGTCTCGCCGTGGATGGCCGTTGCCATCGAGGGCCAGGAAGATGCGGAGGGCGATGCATTGCTCGCCTCGGTGTGCAATGAAATCCTGGATAAGGTGCGTCCCTATTTCCATCGGTGGACGCCGACGGACATGCTCATCTGGGACAACTGGCGAGTGCTTCACTCGGTGAGCGGGCACGACCCGAAGTATCCACGCCGCATGCAGCGAACGACCATCAAGGGTGACTACGGGCTCGGCTATTTCGAGAACAACCGGAGCGGCGACAAGGTGCTGGAGATGACGGTCTGAGGCCAGCGTTCGCGCCCCGCGAATGGCAGCGCTCGCGCCAGCGAATCGGTCTGATCAGCTCCAGCTCAAGTCGTAAGTCCGAAACGGGGTAGTGCGCAGGCGTTTGCCCGTAGCCTGGAAGATCGCGTTGCCGATGGCCGGCCCTACCGGGCCGACAGGCGCCTCTCCAATGATGTCGAAACGATCATGATTGGAGAGCGCGTCAAAATGGACGTTGATGACCGGCAACCGATCGTTGATCCGCAGCATCCGATACTGATTGAAGTTGCGTTCGGCGATGGCGCCATCCTTGACGGTCAACTGCTCGTTGAGCGTCATGTTCATGCCGAAGATCGTACCGCCTTCGATCTGTGCGCGCACGGCGCCACGGTTCGCGACGCGGCCGCACTCGAAGGCCACGTCGACTTGCTTTACGGTGAGCTCTCCCTGGGGAGTTACCGTGACCCGAACCGCGGCGCACATGATCGTGCCGGCATCGTGCATCGCGGCCTGCGGCCAGCTCGTGATGGCGATTCCTCTGCCTTCGCCTTTGGGCAACGGCTGCCCCCAGCCCGCTTTTTCGGCGGCGACGCGCAGGCAATCGGACCAAGGCTTGTCCCAATGGGATACCAGTTTCAGCCGGTACTCGAGCGGATCGATCCCGGCTGCCACCGCACATTCATCGATGAAAGATTCGACGAAAAAGGCGTGCGAATTGAAACACGGGCCCCGGTAGGCGCCATTCAGGACATGGAGGGGAAGATTCGTGCTGGAGATGTGAACGTGCGGAATGATGCCGCTGGTGAAGTAGGGCATGTCGTCGTAGCCGAGTGTCAGTCGATACAACGGACGGGTGCCAACGAAGCTGGCTCGCGACGTCACTGCTTGCGGGTAGCCGTCGGCGCCTAGCGCGGCCTTGAATCGCGTGATGATCGGCGTTCGATAGCGCCCCTGCTGAAAGCATTGCTCGCGCGACCAGATTGTCTTGACGGGCAGGCCGGGAAACTCCTTGGCAACGGCCACCACCATGCGCACATCGTCCGCCATGGTCCTGCGGCCAAATCCGCCGCCGACATAAGCTTCGTGGATCTTGACCTTCTCGGGGGGCAAGCCGGTTTCGTCGATGGCGACCCAGTACGCCTGTAGCATGTCCTGCGTCGGGCACCAGACCTCGGTGCTGTCCGCCGTCACGAGCGCCGTGCCATTCAATGGCTCGAGCGATGCGTTCTCGCAATAGGGCGTGGAATAGACGGCTTCGACGACCTTGTCGCTTTTCACGGACGCTACGTCGCCCGATTTGCGCAGCACCGTACCGCCGCTCGCATCGAGCAGCGCACGCGCAGCTTCGTAGATCTGTGCGCTGCTCCTCCATTGCGGTCCAGGACCGGTGTCCCATTCCGCTGGAAGCGCGTCGAGAGCCTGCTTGGCCTGCCAGTAATGGTCCGCGATGACGGCGACTCCGCTCTGCGCCTGGTTGTCGCCGAAACCCCAAGTCGACTTTTGCGGGACCGGCGAGCCTTTGGTCTTCGCCGGATCGACCACCACCACCGCGCGTACGCCGGGCATGCCCAGCACGGCTTCAGGCCGATGGCTTTTCAGCTTGCCGCCGTGCACGGGAGACTGCATCAACGCCGCGTGCACCATGCCGGGCACTTGCACATCGATACCGAAAGTCGCACTGCCGTTAACGACTTGCGGCGCGTGGAGTTTTCCAGGAGATGCCTTTCCGAGGAAGGTCCATTCGCTCTGCGGCTTCAGCGCCGGCTCCGTGGGCAACGTTACTTTTGCAGCGGCTGCGGCGACTTCGCCGTAGCGCAAGTGCCGGCCGCTGGGCACGTGGGTGAGCATGCTGTTCTTGGCCTCGATCTCCGCTACTGCGACGCGCCAACGGGAAGCTGCAGCAGCTTTGAGCCTTTCGCGCGCGCTCGCCCCGACCTGAAGTGCACGGGCCATCCTGACCTTGTCGGTGGCGTGTCCGCCGAAGAAAGGCAGAAACCCGGCGGTGTACACCCCCTTCTCGAGATAGTCGCGCTGGATGGAGCAGAACTCCACCCTGACCCGCGACCAATCGCAAGCGAGCTCCTCGGTCACGTTCATGGCGATCTGGGTCATCGCGCCATTGCCAATCTCGGGAGTTGGGACACGCATCGTCACCGTGTCGTCTCGGGCAATCTCCACCCAAGGAGAGAGTTCGCTCCCTTCGACTGCGTCGGGGGTCCATGGACCGGAAGCCAAGACGCTTGCCTTTGCCTTGACCGAGACGATGCCGAGCGCCAAGCCGCCCGCGGCGAGAGAGGCCGAGACGACGAATTGACGACGGTCTTGGTCGACCTGTCTCCTGCTGGCTTGTGATCGCATTCGAAGTCGCCTGCCTCCACTGAGTCCCCTGCGCGGCGAGTGAATCATAGGCTCTCCGTGAGTGTCCCGATAGTTCGCGCCGGCTCATCCATATTTGGCGCCCGCAGGCAGGCGACCACCAGCTGGACCCGCTCGTTCGACTTATGATACAGAGCGCTCATTGCCGCAGGCCGTGTGTTCTACTAGGACCGTGCAAGTCCAGGTCGGAGCCGTCAATGAGTGCAACAGGTGTTTCAAATCCGGCTGATTGCTGCCCGATGACGGGCGGCGCGAAATCCCCCCTCGAAGGCGCTTCGCTCACCGAGCCCCACAATATCGCGCACCCGCACGATTTCTATCGAAGAATGCGCGCGCAAGACCCGGTGTACTTCGACGAGCAGCTCAGGATGTACCTCGTTTCGAGGTATGAGGACATCTCGACCGTTCTGAAGGATCCGATCACGTTCTCCTTCAGGAAGGGCTACGAGGACACTTATGCCCACGGCCACTTCGAGGAGTTCAAGCGGATTCTGGAGCGCGATGGCCAGGGCTTCTTCCCGGACGCCATCATGGAGGACCCTCCCGCCCACACACGCGTGCGCCGGCTGACGGAGAAGGCGTTCACTGCACATCGTGTCGCGACGTTGGAGCCCGGGATCACGGCGATCGCGGCCGACCTCATCGAGAAGATCGCCGGTCGGTGCGAAAAGGGCGAGACCATCGACGGCGTTAGCCATTTTGCCGCCCCGTTCACGATCAAGGTGATTTGCGATCAACTCGGCATCCGCCATTTCCAGGCGGAGAAAATTCAGCGCTGGTCGCTCGCGGTTGTAGCGCAGATCTCGCGCATGCAGAGTCGCGAGACGATGATCGCGAATGCCAAACAAGTCTGCGAGCTGCAGAATTTCATCATCGCCGAGATGAAGGCGCGCGAGGCCGAGCCTCGTGAGGACATGATCTCGGACATCGTGCACGCCCAACTCGACGACGGCACCACACTCACCTTCAAGGAAGCCGTCTCCATCATCCGCGCCCTGATCATCGGCGGCAACGAGACAACGGCGACGGCACTCTCCAATCTGTTGTTCCTCCTCGCCACACGGCCGGAGATTGCCGAGCGGCTCCGCGAAAGTGCCGACGATGACAAGCGTTTGACCCGGTTCGTCGAGGAGCTGCTGAGGCTGGCGCCGCCGAGCCGCGCACTGTCGCGCACGACCACGCGCGATGTCGAGCTCGGAGGCAAGTTCATGCCGAAGGGCACGCAGCTGCTGGTGGTATTCGAGTCCGGCAACGACGATGAGACGGAATTCGCCTGTCCGCGGGATTTTGACCCTGAGCGCAAGAATCTGGCGAAGCACGTGTCGTTCGGCGCCGGCGTTCACCGCTGCATCGGCTCTTCCCTCGCGCGCATGGAGATCAAGGTCGCTGCCCGGGAGCTCTCGAAGCGCCTCGGCGACATCAAGTTGACCGTTCCCGCACAGAATGTGGAATACCTGCAAACTGTCGCGACGCATTCCATCAAGGCGCTGCCCTTGATCGTTACGCGTCGAGTCTGAAGACGGATCACAAAAGCTTGGGGAGCACGGGCATGGCACAGGATCTTGCGGGGAAAGTGGCACTCGTTACGGGCGCGGCGAGCGGCATCGGACGTGCGATGGCCGAGCTGTTCGTGTCGGAGGGTGCCAAGGTGCTCATCGCCGATATCAACGAGGAGCAGGGCGCGGGCGTTGCCGCGGAGCTCGGTGCCAATGCAGCCTTCCGGAGGACCGATGTGTCCAAACATGAGCAAGTGCAGGCGGCCGTCGATTTCGCGGTCGCACGCTTTGGCAGCCTGCATGTGATGTGCAACAACGCGGGATTTCCCGGACGCCCCGTCGCCCGGTTTCTGGATGACGACCTGCAAGAGTACCAGCGCATTCTGGCGATCAATTACATGGGTACGGTCTATGGCAGCCATTGCGCCGGCCGTCACATGGCCAAGAACGGCGGCGGCTCGATCATCAACACAGCGTCGATTGCCGGCGTGATGCCGGGCTTCGCCTTCATCTGCTACCGGGCCTCGAAGGCCGCGATCATCAATTTCACCAAGTCGACTGCGATCGACCTGGCCGAGTACGGCATTCGCGTCAATGCGCTCGCGCCTGGCAGCATCAAGACTCCGGCCACGGACTATCGTAAACCGGGGATGAGCGAGGAGACTTTTCGGCGTGTACGTGCCGAGAGCGACCGCGTGATGATGTCGTACAAGCCGCTGAAGGCTCAGGGCCTTCCCGAAGATGTCGCCCAGGCGGCGCTATTCCTTGCCAGCGACCGCGCTCGACAGATCACGGGCATCCTGATGCCGGTCGACGGCGGCATATCGGCCGGCGATACGGTCAATCACGCGGGTGAGCTCATGGCAGCCCACGAGCGGATCCTTTCCCAATCGACTTGAGGAACCATGTCGACCAGACGCAAAGTGGCGTTCGTGACCGGGGCGAGCTCCGGAATCGGGCGCGCCACAGCCGATGCGTTCGTCAGCCGCGGTTATGCGACGGTACTCGTCGATCGCGAGGAGGAAACCGGTCGCCGAGCCGAGGCGCAGCTGCGTCGATCCGGCGATTGCATGTTCATTCATTGCGATGTGACGGACGATGACGCCGTCCGTCAAGCCGTCTACCAAGCGGCGGATGTCTATGGCCGCCTGGATGCGGCCTTCCACGCGGCAGGTGTCGCCGTCGAACAGGGCAGGCCGACCGCGGCGTGCCGCATGGAATATTGGAATCTGGTGATTGCGACGGATCTCACCGGTATCTTCTCTTGCATGCGCCACGTGATCCCGCAGATGCTGAAGTCGGGCGGCGGATCGATCGTGAACTGCGCCTCGATGGCGGGACTCGTCGGTGCCGCCAACGTGCCGGCCAATGTGGCCGCCAAGCATGCTGTGGTGGGCTTGACCAAGGCCGCCGCCCTCGAGTATGCCCGTCAAAACGTTCGGGTGAACGTCGTCTGTCCGGGCATCACTGACACCGAGATGTTCAGGCGCGCGGTGACCCCAGGGATGGAGGGGGCGTTGGCCGAGTCGTTGCCGGTCGGCCGGTTCGGGCAGCCGGCCGAGATCGCCGCGACGGTCCTGTCGCTCTGCGACGAAAGCATGGGCTTCCTTACGGGCCAGGCCATTGCGATCGACGGTGGATGGACGGCACGCTGATTTT